>Ga0209761_1003305_pt1 | contig 10650 bp, 13 predicted proteins | sample GraSoi013_1_40cm_4_FD_185818 | JGI IMG/M metagenome (GOLD analysis project Ga0209761, IMG submission 185818) | Grasslands soil microbial communities from the Angelo Coastal Reserve, California, USA - Sample 09_25_2013_1_40cm (SPAdes) (version 2) | ecosystem: Environmental > Terrestrial > Soil >... | reverse complement strand
GCGTTTCCCGGTACGTGCGATTCCGTGAGAGAATCAAACCCAGTGGCGGACCGCTCGTCGTTTGGGATCTCGATGGAAATCCTCCGAAGCGGGACGGATTCGGTTCCGCGCTGAAGGAGGCGCGATTGGCGAGGGCCAATTTCAGCCTCAACGCCGAGATGTGCCGAGCCCTCCTCGAGTCCCGGCTCAATCGGGAACAGCCATAGGCTTCCGGGGTCGCGGACCTCGGGTCATGGTAGCTAGGCTGGTCTGAGAGCGCGACGATTCGACGTGGCCTCGGATACCTAGAACGGAACGTACCCGCCCGGATAGATCAGGCTGAACGCGAGGTAGAATCCCAGCAGGGCCAGGATAATCAGCAGGACCGCGTTCACCTTGAACGCCACTGCCTTTCCGTGGACTCCAGCGTACAGCACGAAGAACACGACCGTCAGGACCACCAGGAGGATTATCAGGCTCAGGTATTTTCCGCCTGCACCCGCACTAAACTTCATGGCTGAGTTGAGGAACCATAGATCCACGATGGCGAAGCCGATGGAGACTTGGCCCACCGGCCTTAGGTCGGCCCCGCGAACCAAACTCGCTCCGAGGAAGACCCAGAAGAAGCCGTAGAAGACCAATGCAATCCCGAAGAAACCAGAGATCGCCGCAGTGGCGGGCGTGCTCGTCGGCCCACCCACGGGATCGTTCATAAAGGTCGCGACCCCGACGAGGACCATCATCGCGCCTAGGGAAAGATGCGCGAGCCCCCATCCTCCGCCCAGCTTGTCAGTATCTTTCTTCTCGATTCCGATGGTGTTGAACACAACCATCAGACAATTCACCGAAAATCCGATGAGACCCAAGCCCACGATTTCTGTTGAAACCACCAACTGCCTCTCCCCCTCGCGGGGGTATCGACTTTCGTTTTTAAACCATTGTCTCTCGCCGCGCTGTAGTCGTCTTCAACCTGTCGTTGTACCACAAGCGACATCTAGCACGGCGGTTTAAGCCGTCTCGGCGAGGCGGAATGCGCGCACGACCGACGCGAGCCTTGGGTCTGGCGTTCCGTCCCATTCTCTGAGGTGTCCAGTGAGGATTCGCATCGGAGTGCTCGTCGCTCTCTCATTGGCGGCCGCGACGCTACCAGGCCCCGGGGTCGCGGCGAACGGCACCGGGTCTGGAATCCTGACCGGCCAAGGTTCCTTCGTCCTCACTCCGACCGGATCGCTGAACTACACCCTGCATGCTTACCTAGCGGACATGGGGTTCCCGATGCGCCAAGGGGACACCTTGGTGTACTCCTGGAGTGTCAACAACGGGTCCGGCCCTCCGGTGTACTTCGAGATTCACGGCCATCCCCCGGGACGGTATGACGTGTTCTTCAACACGACCTCGAGCTCGGTGAGCGGGGCCTGGACCGCTCCGGTCCAAGAGCCGTACATGGTCTACTGGAGGAACGATCAAACCGTACGCGTGAATGTCACGTTCGCCTTCAATCTCGTGCAAGCCCAGTCGGACGTCTGGCCTTTATATCTCACGCCCCTAGGAGTTGCTCTCGTGGCCCTTGCGGGCGTGTTCCTCAAATTCAGGGAGAGGCGGACCCGTCCTCCCGAGTGACCGAATCTCCGCGGTAGTTGGCCCACAATCCCCGCGAAACGGGCTGACGGAAATCCTTATGACCTGACGGGCAGTTCCCGTGGCGGGCATGTCAGAGGTTGGCATGCGGAGCGGCGGGAGGGTCTGAAATGGCAATGGCGACGTCAACGGGAAAGCCGGTCTTCAGCATTGCGGATGAAGGGAGGGCGCTTCGAAACCTCATGTGGATGTGGTGGATCACAGCGGTCACGTACAACGCGGTTGCGATCCCGGTGATTTGGGATCCGGCGCAACACTCGTTCTTGGTCCGTGACTCGACGTGGACGCCGCCGCACCTCATGATCTTTGGGCCGTTCTTCGCCCTGATGATGTTCGAAGCGATCGTGTTCCAATTTTATGCGTTGAAGAAAGCGCAACCGTACATCCGCGGGGACATCCCGATCACCCTGTGGGTCTTCCCGATTACGGTGTTCGGTTTCACCCTCGGCTCGATGCTCACCAACGAGATCGGTCACATCTTCCTGTTCCGGGAAGAGTTCTTCTCGATGCCGACTCATTGGAATTTCGTCTTGACGTTCATGTTCATTTATGCCGTGGGAGTGCCTGAGGTCGTCCGGGTCTTGTCCCGGCTCGGCCAGTTGGAGGCGAAGGCGAAGCAGCTCGTCGCGACGTCGGTACCGGCTCCCACTGCCGTCGCGGTCCGTGGAGGACGTCCAGCCGCCGCGCGAAGGTAGGAGGGAGGCCCATGGCCACAGCTACTGAAGAGGTCGCAGCAGCGAAGCCGTTCTTCACGACGCGGGTGATCACGTTCATCGCCTTCACGGCGACCCTGATCTTCTCGCAGAACATGCTCTCCGTGAGTTCGCAGATCGGCGTCGGCGACTGGGAGTTCTGGCTCGATTGGAAAGACTATGCGTGGGCCCCGTTCGTCTATACGTGGCTCGTCGCGGTCCACTTCCCGGTCTATTCGTACGTGTTCAACAAGTTCTTCAAGGTCTACTTCGGCGCGACGCTCGTCCTCATGTTCTTCTTCTTGCAGCGGAACCTGATGATCCAGCTGTTCTACGTGGGGATGAACAACTATCCGTTCAACTTCGTCCAACTGCCGTCGTACTTGCTCCCGGCCATGGCCACGGACTTCACCCTGGTCCTGTTCGGCCTCCGCAAGCACATGGGGTTGTACGTCCTGATCTCGTGCTTCCTGGCAGGCGTCCTCGTCGTTCCGGGCCACTTCTTGTTCCTGAACGTGCCGTTCCTGCTGACGAACGTGGTCTATCCCGATCCGCTGAACACGGCGACGAACCACGTGATGCCCATGTGGAGCGTGATCCGGATGGTCATCCCGAAGGCGCCGATCCCTGCGTATATCGCGGAGCAGTTCACGTGGCCCTTGCCGTATCGGTCGTTCTATGATCCGTACATCATCATGACGGGTTTCATGGGAATCATGGGCGTGGTGTGGTCCGGATTTACGTATATCTTCCTCAAGGCCATTTTCTACGCCATAGGAAAAACGACCAAACACTTCGTCGAACCGGCGGGGGCGTGACGCCATGGTCCTTCCGATCGCCCTGGCGTTCCCGGACGTGTGGTACGATACGGGCGTGAACGCCGTCGTCGGGACAGCCTCGTGGGTCATCGCCGGCCTGGCGACCGCCTACTTCGTGCTGAGGTGGCTCAAGAACTCGGAGAAGTTCTACGCGCAGCTCGAGGGACGCGGTCGCATGGGGAGGTGAGCGAGATGAAACACTCATCGATCGCCCTCGCCCTCGTGGCCGGCCTGCTCTTGACCGGCGTGCTCGTGCTCGCGACCGGCGCACGGGCCCACGAGCAAGAGACATCCGTCGACTGGGAGGTTGCGTACGCGAACCTTCGGGTCCTCGGACCGCCCGTGTACACCCGCTCGACGAGCTTGCCCGCGACCTGCACGGGCGGAACACCGGGGGTGATCAGCGGCGTCGGCGGCGCCTATCCGACGATCACGCTGTTGACGGGCGACTACCTCTGCATCACGTGGAGCTTCCGATACATCGGTGGCGGCGCCGTGCGTGGAGACCTTTTCTGGATCACCCGCCTCGGCCTCGACTTTGGTACGGTGGGTCGCTACATTAACGGCGGGTGGATCGGCGCGTCGTCGTTCCCGATGATACCGAACACGCAGTACAACGCGACGTTGGTCATCCGCTCGATCCAGCCGACGTTCCGTCACCTGCACGTGGGAGTCTCAGTGCAAAACGTTGGGAACATCCCTGCGGCCCCGACGACCCTGCCAATCCCGACCGGCGGTCCGGTATTGTACGGACTCTTCACCGATGCGAGCGGAGCGGTCGTTGAACCGCTCCAAGGCGTGACCGTGCCGCCATTCGGCAACCTCCAGCTAATCGCACCCTGGCCTTGGGCCGTCGCGAGCACGATCGGGCAGATCCTGATCGGGTTCGCGTTCATCGGAATCATGTGGTGGTACGCCAGATATGAGAGCAAGCGGGGGGCGCGAGCATGACCCGCGAAGAGATGAACCTGCTTCCGCTCGGGTTCCTCGGTTGGCTCCTGTGCGTCACGGGTGCCGTGATTGCGAGCCTGCCGCAGTGGTTCGTCGTGCAGGTCGGCCGGGGAGCGACCGCCGCCTCGGCGGCGATCGAGGCGGAGATCATCGGGCTTCCGATCCTCTTCGTCGGGTCGCTATTGCTCATCATCGCGTGGCTTCCGGAGAGGACTCGCCGGTATCCAGAGATCCTCGAAACGACGATGACGCCGATTCCGAAGTACTACCTCGAGGAGGCGGGGAAGGAGGCCTAGGCGGCCCTTCCCGAATCCGGGCCTCTGAAACGATGACCTCTCCGCCGCCAATGTCGAGCCAGCGACCGCCTTCGGCATTGAACAAGAGGATCATCGCCGCGATGGCCGCGATCGTCTCCTTGATCATCGTCGGGCTGCTCCAGTTCGACCAGGTCGCGGCCAGCATCTACGCTTATTTTTACGGTCGTCTTCCATTCATCTCGACTGCTCCCGTGCCTTCGGGCCTCTGGACCAAGGCACTTCTGAATATCCTTCTCGTCGGCCTCTTCCTCGCCCTCTCCCCGGTCCGACTCAAGGAGTCCTGGAAGGCCCACGGTGCCTACATGGGCTTCATGATCTCCCTCTTCTCCGAGATGTACGGCTTCCCTCTGACGATCTATCTCCTCTCGGGCGCCGCACCGAATTCCCCGCTGTTCGTGGGCTATGTGTGGGGCGTCGGCCAACTGGTCGGATCCCCGATCGTCATCGCGGGCCTCCTCCTGATCTACAAGGGCTGGAAGGAAATTGTGTTCCAACGGGGAGACGTCCTCGTCACGGACGGGATCTACACGGTCGTGCGGCATCCTCAATACTTGGGCTTCATGCTGGTGACGCTGGGTCAGTTCGTGGTTTGGCCGACGATTGCCACCGCGATCCTGTGGCCTTTGCTTGCGGTGCTCTACTATCGGCAAGCGAAGCGGGAAGAGGCCATCCTCTTCGAAAAATTCGGGGACCGTTTCCGGGAGTACGCGAGCAAGACGCCGATGTTCTTCCCGAAGATCCCTCTGCGCCGCGGCCCAAAACCGGTATCGCCATAGGACGACGGCGGATGGCTCAGGGGATGACGACGCCTCGGCCTTCGAGGGTCCCTTTCTTGAGCTGGTCGAGGATGTCGTTGACTTCGTCGAGCTTGCCCTTCTGCGTGATCACGCGAACTTTTCCTTGACGGGTCAGCTCCATCAGCTCCCGGAGCTCGTCCCAATTGCCCACGAGGCTCCCGAGGACGGAGAATTCGGAGAAGATCACATCGATGGCTTTCACGCTCAGCGTCCCGCCATAGCCGACGATGATCAAGGTCCCACCCTTGTGAAGCATCTTCATCCCGTTCGCAAGGGTCAGGTCGTTCCCCACGAGGTCGATCACGACGTCGGCGCCGCGATTCCCGGTGATGTCCATGACCTGCTTCACCGGATCTCGGCGGGCGTCGATCACCCGATGCGCTCCCATTTTTTCCGCGAGCCGAAGCTTGCTTTCGGCGACGTCGGCGGCGATAATCACGGCGTTGGTCATGCAGCGTAGCAGTTGAAGCGCGATGTGACCGAGACCGCCGACGCCCATGACCACGACGTTGCTCCCGCTCGTCGTCCGGCTCGCGGCCTTCTTGACTGCCCGAATGGCGGTGAGGCCGGCATCGGCCAGCGGGGCGACATCGTCCGGCGCGAGGTCGTGGATTCGCACCAACGACCGCTCGGAAGTGCGAAGAACTTCCGCAAAGCCGCCGTCGGCGGTAATCCCGGGGAACACGAGGTTCTCGCAATGCATGTCCTCTCCGATTCGGCATGGTCGGCATGTACCGTCCGTGATGACCGGATGCACGATGACCTTCTCGCCCTTCTTGAAAGAGGTCACGGCGTCGCCGACCTCCTGGACCACGCCGGCGTTTTCGTGGCCCAAGGTGTACGGCAAGTTCACCTGGACCTTCTCCCGCCAAACGCCTTCCACGATATGTAAATCGGTGTGGCATACGCCCGCGCCCGTGACCCGAACCAAGACCTCGCTCGGATTCTTGATTCGCGGGGCGTCGACATCAACGATTTTGAGAGGCTTGTCGTACGAGAAAAGCCGAGCCGCCTTCATGCTCCATCGTATCGCGCGCACTCTATTTGGCCCTTGCTGAGAGCCCAGTCGCGGGACGCAAACGGCATCAGATTCGCCGGACGGACCCGTTGGCGGGACGATCGACGGACGGCTCCGGGACCACGTTAAATACCGTGGCGCGATTCCCCCGCAGGCGGTGGAGCCGGTGCGGAGACAAAGAGTTCGGTTGGCGAGAATTGCGGCTGTGGTGTCCGTCGCGATCTTCGTGATCTTCGTCTTTTCCTCCTCGCGGAGTTTCGCCGCAACGAGCCATGACGTAGACGTCGGTGGCGTGACGGTGGGAGCCCCGCTGGCGCCCGGAGGCGTCGTCTGGTTCAACGGCTACACCCCCGGAACGATCGTGATCACCGTCGGTGACACCATCACCTGGCATTTGACCGGAGGCCTTCACACGGTGACCTCAACCGGGACGTTGTCGAACGGCAGCTTCGCCTACGACTCAAGTCCTGCCTTCACCCCGGCCGGGGCACTGGCCGACATGGGACCGGGGAAACTCCTCTCTCCAGGTTCCGTGTTCGAACTCGATACGGGCACCTTGGCCACCGGAACGTACCACTACTTCTGCAAGATCCATCCGGGAATGGCCGGCAACCTGACTGTCACCGCCGGGCTTTCGACGGTGACCGTCACTGCGACCGCCGGGTGGGGAGACTCGGTGTACGCGGTGCAAGCCTTCGCCCCGGAGAACCTGACCGTTGTTCAGGGAACGATTGTCCAATGGAGGCTCGCAAATCCGACCGAGCCGCACACGATCACGGGACCCGTTTCGGGAGGCCCCCCCGCGTGGGATTCGAGCCCGAACTTCAACCCGCCTGGTCCTCCGCCTGTCATGCCAATTGTTCCCGGCCCCACCTTCTCGCACACGTTCCCCACCGCCGGGACGTTCACGTACTTCTGCAAGGTCCACGCCTATGACATCGGTGGATCCTGGGCCGGGATGGTTGGCACGGTGATCGTCGAGCCATCCGCGGCCGACGCACTGAACACTCTCTCGGCGGTGAGCTACGCGGCGCTCGCCGTCGCCGTGGTGGCCCTCCTCGTCGGAATCTACTCCGTAGTTCGGAAGCGCAAGCCCTAAGGCGTCCCCCGGTCCTCCGAGGTCGTATCGGTCACCAGGCCTGGCGATGATTGGAACTTCGAGTACACAGCTTCCGCGGGTGACCCGCCAGGACGGCGAGACGTTGGTCGTGCTCGCCCCCGGATGCGTCGAGGAGGTCGCCCCCCAACTCGGCCGACTCGGGCGGACGCGAGCGTACGTCGTCACGGGCTCGAGCCTCGCCTTCGGACGCGTCGGGCAGACGGTCCGCAACGCACTCGGGCCGATCATGGTCGGAATGTTCACGGGGACGCGCCCGCACGTTCCGGTCGAGACCGCGGAGCAGGTCGCGAACGAAGCGCACTCGCTGAACGCGGACGTGCTCATCGGTCTGGGCGGAGGGAGTCCGATCGGGACCGCGAAGGCGGCCGTCGCCCGCTTGGCGGGAGGAACCACGGCGGGCGATGCTCGTTGGTTGGTCGCGGCGATCCCGACCACGTACTCTGGATCGGAAGTCACACCGGTCTTCGGTACGACCGATGTCGTCCACGGTCGCAAGGAGGTCGTCCGGAATCCCGGAATCCGGCCCCGATTGGTGCTCTACGATCCTGAGCTGGCGATCGACACCCCACCCGATCTGACCGCGGGCACCGGAATCAACGCCCTCGCCCATTGTGTCGAGGGCCTGTACTCGAACGACGGAGGTGACGAAGAGCGGGCCATGGCCTCCCGAGCGGCGACCCTGCTCGTCGAGCATCTGCCAAAGGCTTTCGCACGACCGGACGACCTCACGCACCGCTACCATCTGTTCGAGGCGTCGATGCTGGCGGGGTTGGTGCTCACCCGGGCGGGAATGGGAGTCCACCACGGCCTCTGCCATGTACTCGGCGGGCGGTACAATGCACCGCACGGAGTCTTGAACGCGATCATCCTCCCGCACGCGATGCGGTTCAATCTCCCGATCGCCGGACCCGCCTACTCGCAGTTGGCCCCCGTGTTCGGGTTGAAGCCTACCGATTCACCGAAGACGGGAGAAGCAGTTTGCCGTGCGATGACGGACTTCATTCGTCAGTTCCGGCTACCTTACCGGCTCCGGGAACTCGGGATCCCGAAGACCGACTTGCCAGCCGTTGCTGCAGACGCGCTCCAAAGCCAATCGGTCCGCCGGAACCCGCGTCCGCTGCGTGACGCTCGAGATGCGCTGATGATTCTGGAGGCCGCGTGGTAATCTCGCGCATTCACCAAGCTCCCGCTGAGCTACGATCCACTCCAAGAGCTACGGATGAAGTCGCGCACTTGCTGGAGATTCTGAACGGTCCCTTTCGCTTCGCCTCTCGGCTCTTCCGGCGCTCCGGGCCGTTGCATCAATAGCGAAGGCATCCCGGTCAACGATGCGCCGACGATGTCCTCCGCGTACGAACTTCCGACGTGAAGCACGTTCGCTGCGGGGAGACCCAAGTAGCGGACCGCCCTCTGGAACAGGGAAGGGTCTGGCTTGTACCGCTGCTCCTCGTCCGACGTGATAATGAAGGTGAACGTGAGACCATTCCGCTGCAACGCTCGCAACAGCGCGGTTGTGTCCATGTTCGAGACCACAGCGACCGGCACCTCTTGCTCGAGGTCCCCGAGAACGGCCGACACCTCGGGGTACGTGGTCGAGTTCCGATAGTCGTCGAAAGTCGAATCGATGCAACCGTCGACGTCCGTCACGATCCCAAGGGCTTTGAAGAAATCCTGAATCGACTTCCGGTGGACTTCTCGGAACGAAAGGAACGGATTCGCCCGGATATACTTTCGAAAGGAGTCTCGCCAGAGATCTTCGGGCGATCGCACGCTCAGCTTTTCCGTTTGTTTTCCGACGATTGTTCGTAGCGCGTTTGGAAGTATGCTGGGTCCTCCGCGAAGGAGGCAACCGAACGCGTCGACGGTGAGACCGCGAACACCCCGCAGGTTGCTCTCTGCAACGACCAAACGGGTCCGAGAGGATGGCGGTTCCATCAAACCGTGCGAGACGTCTTGAACCTAATAAAGTCCGCGACCGGACGGCACATCGCGTCCTCCATCCAAACCGATTCCGGAGTCGGCGCAAGGTTAAAGAAGCATGCCCACGCTGCATATGCGAGGGAGGAAACGACATGGTGATGACGGGGAGCATGTCGAAGTATACGAAGGGCAACCTGCTCCTGATTGACGACCGGCCAATCCGGTACGCGATGTCGAACATCTACGAGATCGGAGCGACGTGGCCGAAGTCGTACGACCGAGTCGTGATCGGCAAGAACGGGCCCTACGTGCTCGCCTGCTTTCGCGCCGAAGGCGAGGACGCGTCGTGGTGGTACATGCCGCATGACGAATACCTCTTGCTCGTCGAAGGCGAGGTGCGCGTGGACTACATCGAGCCGCGCGAACAGCTGAAGCCCGGACCGCACAAGAACGTCACGGGCACGGACATGGGTCACATGGTCCTCCGCGACGGCAGTCTGGCCTCCTTGCCAGCCCGGGTGGCATATCGAATGCGCGCCCCGAAGAAGTCTCTGGTCCTCTTGCAAACGAAACACAGCGAATGGCTGACGTACGCCTGGGAAAAGATCTGTCTTACGGAGGAGTGACGATGGTCACGCAACAGAAAGCGTTGGTGGAGTCCGGGCGGGCGAACGACCTCGGGTACAAGACCTTCCGCCTCGGCGGTTACGAGTTTGAGCGGAACGCGTACTTCACCATCATCCGGTACCCGGGAGGCGAGTACCACATCCCCGTGGGAGAATTCATGCGTGCGGTCCAGAGGGACATCGGCTGGAATTTCTTCTACGGGATGGTGAAGTTCGACGAGGTGTTTGGGACGTTCAACTTCTACGAGAAAGGCGTCGACATGTTCCTCGGGAAGTACAATGACGCGTGGCAGAAGTCGGGGAAGCATTATAGCGAGATGTTCCCCAACGAGAAGATCAGCGCCACGTTCAAGGCAATCCTCGAGGACTGGGTCCCACCGGATTTCAATCCATGGGCCGCGCCCCGAGAGACCGGGAGCCCCTTCGGCCGGAAGCGCGGCGGTCCCCACCCTGCGATCTTTCGGAAGCGGATCGTGACGACGACGATGATCAAGACGCAGCGAACGGACGAGACGCATCCGGTCAACGAGGCGTTCCAGGATCTTCGCGGGAAGGACGGCGAGATGAAGATCAAGCCGGAATACGCCGAGCGGTTCGGGCTACTCAACCTGTACGAGTACCTCGCGCGGAACGACGTGACCTGGAACCCGGAGATCGTTTCCGCCGTCGAGTACAGCCTGTTCTGCCCGACGACGGAGGAATACATCCTGCCGATCACCCACGGGAACGACCGCGTCGAGTGGTTCCTCTTGCTGAACGGGCAAATCTCGATGG
>Ga0209761_1003303_pt1 | contig 10658 bp, 6 predicted proteins | sample GraSoi013_1_40cm_4_FD_185818 | JGI IMG/M metagenome (GOLD analysis project Ga0209761, IMG submission 185818) | Grasslands soil microbial communities from the Angelo Coastal Reserve, California, USA - Sample 09_25_2013_1_40cm (SPAdes) (version 2) | ecosystem: Environmental > Terrestrial > Soil >... | reverse complement strand
AGACCGTCGCTTTTCCGGCCATCATGGCACAAAAGGACGCAAACGTTCCGATCCGAATCTGGGTGCCCGGCTGCTCGACGGGTGAGGAAGTCTATTCGATAGCCATCATCCTTTTGGAGTCTTTAGGCGAGAAAGCGCCCAATACGCAGATCCAAATTTTCGCAACCGATTTAAGTGAAGGCATCATCAGCAAGGCCCGGGCAGGCATATATCCGGAAAGTGTTGCGCTGGACATCAGCTCGGAACGGTTGCGCCGCTTTTTCCTGAAGGTCGAGAACGGATATCAGATCAACAAACACATTCGAGACATCGTCGTTTTTGCGAAACAGGATCTGGCCAAGGACCCGCCGTTTTCAAAGCTGGACCTGATCAGTTGCCGCAATGTGATGATTTACATGTCACAGGTCCTGCAAAAGAGAATCCTTCCCCTGTTTCACTATGCCTTGAATCCGGGTGGAATCTTGTTCCTGGGTTCTTCGGAAACCGTCGGAGGTTTCGGAGAGCTTTTCGTTCCGCTGGACAAGAAGAACAGGATTTATACGAAAAAACCGGTGCAGTCCCTTGTCCCGTTCGATTTCGGCCCCCGCTTTCACGCAGACCAGGAAATTCGGGTAAACGCCGAAGTGGCCAAAACGCTGGATCTGCAGAAAATCGGGGAGCAGATGCTGTTGTATCGGTACTCTCCGCCCAGCGTTATCGTCAACGACCGGCTCGAAATTGTCCAATTCTTCGGGCAAACCGGACCGTTTCTCGATCCGCTTCCGGGCGATGCGACTTTGAATTTGTTAAGAATGGTGAAAACCGGTCTTCATCTAGAACTGCGCACAGCCTTTCAGAAAGCCAAACGAGATAGCGCCGTCCGTAAAGACGGTGTGCTTGTCCAGGAGGACGGCGGCTTGAAGACGGTCAATTTCGAAATCAGCCCAATCAAGAATATTCCGGGTGGTGAGCGGTACTACTTGGTCGTCTTTGAAGAAGCAAACCGTTCCATTATCGAAGAACCGAAGAAAAACAAGACACAGGCGGCGCCGGCCACGAAAACCGGTAAAAGGGAAATGTCTCAACTGGAGCTTGAAAACAAGCGCTTGAAAGAGGAACTGGACGCAAGCCGGGAATATCTGCAGTCGATCATCGAGGAGCAGAGGACCACGAATGAAGAGTTGCGCTCGGCGAATGAGGAAATCCAATCCAGCAATGAGGAGCTGCAAAGCATCAATGAAGAGCTGGAAACCGCGAAAGAGGAGCTTCAGTCCACCAACGAAGAGCTGACGACGGTCAACGAAGAATTGCAAAACCGGAACGAGGAGCTCTCAAAAGTCAACAGCGATCTCAGTAATTTGCTGAGCAGCGTCAATATACCGATCATCATGCTTGGCAACGACTTTCGGATACGGCGCTTCACGCCGATGGCCGAAAAGGTCATGAATCTGATTCCATCCGATGTCGGCCGGCCCGTCACCGACGTCAAACCCAACGTCAAAACGCCGGATCTGCGGAAAGCGATCCAACGAACGATCGACTCTCTAGAAATACAGGAATTCCGGGTTGAAGATCACGAAGGAAGATGGTATTCGATGAGAATCAGGCCATATCGAACCCTCGACAACAAGATCGACGGTGTTGTAATCGTTTTGTTGGATATCGATACGCGTCGGGCAAAAGCATGAAGGAACTACGGCGAAAACGCTCCGCGCCATTGACAACACGGTTGACTTCTCTGAAAGCCTCTCCCAATCGGGATCACGCTTCGCGCACTGCTGTGCGGGGAGAAGAATATCAGAAACGCGAGGTAGAGCGGCTTCAGGCCAAGGTAGAAGAACTCCAGCAGCAGCAGAAGCAGGAAGAACATCAGCAGACACGCGAGCAGTTGAGGGAAGCGCTGCGGCGTTACGAGGAGCTGTATCACTTCGCTCCCATCTCCCTGATCAGCCTCGACAAAGCGGGCATGATCCTCGATCTCAATGAGCAAGCGGGCCGCCTGCTTGCCTTTCCGATCGAGTGGTTACGGCAACGGCCCTTCGTTGTGTTCGTCGCGCGGCAGGACGTATCCCGCTTTTTGAACTTCCTGGCCCGTCTTCGGCAGGTCCCGGCAACAGAAACTGCCGCCCTCGAGCTCTTCATTAACGATAGGGTTGTGCCGGTCCAGCTTTCGATAGGGTCCTCGCATCGAGGTCTTGATGTCATTTACCGGCTGGCGATACTTGATTTAAGCGAAACGAAGGCGATCGAAAACCAACTGAAGGAGACTCTGAATAATTGGTTTTCGCTGGTCGAAAACGCTCCCGATACCATCATGACGGTCGATCGCAAAGCCCGCATCACGTTCTGTAACCGTCCCCTGTGGGGTTATTCGACCCGTGCGTTGGCTGGGACAACGCTTACCGAGTTCGTATCCGAAATAGACCGCGTCAAAATGGAAAAATGCGTTGCCGTTGCTTTTGAGCCCGGACATTCTTCAACGTGCGAGGTGAAGGGTGCCAATGGCGACAAAGAACGGTGGTACAGCTTCAGCTTCGGTCCCGTCCAAAGCCACTTCAAACACGCTCCCACGACAACCGTGACGATTCGCGACATTACCAAGCATAAACGAACGGAGGAATCTCTCCGGGCATCACGAGAGCAACTCCGCGAATTTGCAGCCCGGCTCGACGGAGTCCGCGAAGAAGAACGCATGCGGGTGGCTCGCGAGATACATGACGAACTAGGACAGGCATTGACGATCCTGAAAATGGACTTGGCATGGATCATGAGCAAGCCACAAAATCGGACGCATAAGAAGATCAAATCGATGATTGCTGAGGTCGATCAAACGATCCAAAAAGTTCGCCAGATCGTCACGGAATTGCGTCCCTCAATCTTAGATGAACTGGGTCTGTCCGCCGCTATTGAATGGCAGCTTTCCGAATTTCAGGAACGGACAGGCATCCGCGGCATCTTCGAATCATCAAGCGAAACGTTGAATCTCTCTCGTGATGTTGGGGCTGCGCTCTTTCGGGTCGTTCAGGAAGGCCTGACCAACGTTATGCGGCACGCCGGCGCTACGGAGGTTCGGATTGGAATCAAATCGGCGAAGGATGTTCTTTCAATCCTTATCATTGATAACGGCAAAGGCATCACGAGACAGCAAATCAGTAACCCAAAGTCGTTTGGTATTGTGGGAATGAAAGAGCGCGTCCATCGTGTCGGTGGTCAATTGAATATTTATTCCTCGCCGGGACGGGGAACCCGGATCGAGATTTCCACCCCACTCCAGTGATTAATGTTGTTGTAGTCGACGATCACGCCGTCGTGCGTGAAGGAATCAAACGGATCGTCTCGGAAAGCGGAGGAATGACGGTCAGCGGTGAAGCCTCCGATGGCCACGAAGCGATACGTGTGATCAAAAATCAACCATGTGATGTCGTGTTGCTCGATATCACCATGCCGAACAAGAGCGGGCTTGACGTGCTGAAGGAGCTCCATGCCGCCTCGCCGCGCCTTCCCGTGCTTGTCCTCAGCATGCATCCCGAAGATCAGTACGCCGTGCGCGTCCTGCGCGCCGGCGCATCGGGATATGTAACTAAAGACAGCGCCCCCGCAAAACTGGTCCAGGCCATTCGAAAAGTTGTCCGCGGCGGCAAATATGTAAGCCCTTCGCTGGCCGAAAAACTTGTCTACGACCTCGGAACCGATACCGCCCGGCCGGCTTACGAGATTCTTTCCGACCGCGAATATCAGGTGCTTTGCATGATTGCATCAGGCAAAACCGTCACGGAGGTCGCCGAACAACTTGCCCTCAGCGTCAAAACCATCAGCACCTATCGCGTGCGCCTCCTGGAAAAGCTCAACATGAAGAACAATGCCGAGCTCACCCGATACGCGATTAAGGAGGGGCTTGTGGATTGAGCCTCCCTCAAATGAGAATTGAAAATTGATTGATGAGTAATGATTAAGTACCTTGGTAAATTGCAGATTTTCCAAGCGGATTAATCATTAATCAATAATCATTAATCAATTCTCAATTTTCATCCCGAGGCGAGTCAGGGTCTCTCCTACACCCGTTCTATCCTTTCACTGATTGCCGCGTACCCCCGCAGAGCCTTAGTGTCGCACGATGTCAAAAGGGGCGAAATCGGAGCGTGGCGGGTTGCGTTTCTTTCAGCGATTCGTTCCAGAACTGTGGGATGCAGAAAGTGTCGAGCGTGTGTACGCCCTCGCGCTCGATGCCGTCCAGGAAATCTTCAAGCCCGATCGGGCGTTTGTGGCGCTTTCCGAGTCCAAGAACCTGGTACCCGATGCGCAGGCGATTCAACGAGGCTGGATGCATGATCTGACGCTCCCTATCTATGCCGCCGGGAATTTGATGGGAAGAGTCATGCTTCAGTTTGAGGAGTCCCGTTCGTTTTCTGACGATGAGACCGCTTTGTTGGAGTTGATCGCCGTGCAGGCTGGCTTCGTTATTGAACGCATCCAGGAGCGGCAAGCCGCAAGCGTAGAACGGAAGCAGAAAGACGACCTTGTCGCCATTGCCGCACATGAGCTGCGATCACCGCTGACGGCGATTATCGGAGCGGCATTTCTCTTGCGCAGCGGACGCGATGACCAGCGTTCCCGCGCCATCGAGATCATCGAGCGAAACGCGCACGTGCAAGTGACACTCATCGAGGAACTTCTGAACGCGTGCCAGTTGGATGCGGGTCGTATAGCACTCGAAATGAGTACGTTGGATCTTGTGGCGGTCATCGAAAAAGTGGTCGACGAAATCCAACCCACTGCCGCTCTGAGCAGAACTTTGGTCCACGTCGATCTCGAGCGTCCGCTGATGGTTCGCGGGGACGCCCGGCGTCTGTGGCAGATTTGCTGGAACCTTCTAACAAACTGCGTCCAGTTCGCTTCGCCGAATGGCGAGGTTCAAATCCAGGCCTACAATGGCTCGTCTGCTGTGAAGTTATGCGTCCGCGACAATGGCATCGGCATCAGCCCGGACCAGTTACCGCATATTTTTGAACGTTTCCGCCAGGGCGGCCACCCTCCCCAGATGAAGTCCTATGTAGGACTCGGCCTTGGCCTTGCCATTGTGAAAGGTCTCGTCACCCTGCACGGAGGCACCATCGTTGCCGAAAGCGATGGCCCGGGCAAGGGGACGTGCTTTACGGTGACGCTGCCTTCCGCATCCTGAGAGGATTTTGCCCGCCTGGACCTGATCTGTCCGTCCACCTCGATATCTTGCGTAATCAGTCAAAACGAGCACAATATAAGGAGGGAGCTGTCCATGAAAGAGGAAGTTCTGGAGAGAAAAGCCGACGGAAATGGGGACCTGACGAAGGGGCATAAGGGACTCGAATTCGGCCGTTATTTTACGCGTGAAGGCATTTCGCCTTACGACACCGTCGAATGGGAATACCGGACGGCCGCCATTACCAGTGAATCGGGGGAGGTCATTTTCGAACAAAAGAACGTCGAGGTTCCGAAAAGCTGGTCGATGACCGCGACCAACATCGTCGCCTCCAAATATTTCCACGGCAAACGCGGCACTCCGGAACGTGAATCGAGCGTGCGCCAATTGGTCGGCCGCGTCGCGTCAACGATTACGGAATGGGGATCCGAAGGCGGCTATTTCGCCGGCGAGCATATCGCCGCGATTTTTCATGACGAACTGGTTCATCTTTTGCTGAACCAGATGATGGCGTTCAATTCACCGGTATGGTTCAACTGCGGGATTGAGCCGAACCCGCAGTGCTCGGCTTGTTTCATCAATTCCGTTGAAGACACGATGAGCTCGATTCTGGAGCTCGCCAGGACCGAAGGGATGCTTTTCAAATGGGGCTCCGGAACCGGCAGCAATCTCTCTCCCATCCGTTCTTCCAAGGAACAGCTTTCCGGCGGTGGTATCGCGTCGGGCCCGGTTTCCTTCATGAAGGGTTTTGACGCCTTTGCGGGCGTGATCAAGTCCGGTGGCAAGACACGGCGCGCGGCAAAGATGGTCATCTTGAACGCCGGTCATCCGGACATCGTTGAATTCATCAACAGCAAGGCGAACGAAGAGAAGAAGGCGTGGGTGCTGCTGGATAACGGCTACGACGGGGGTGTGGATGGAGAAGCATATTCATCGATTTTTTTCCAAAACGCAAACCATAGCGTGCGCGTAACCGATGAATTCATGCAGGCTGTCCTCAATGACGGGAATTGGACGACCCACGCGATCGTTACCGGTGAACCGGTGGAGACCTACAAGGCGCCGGAACTGATGCGCAAGATTGCGGAGTCGGCCTATATCTGTGGGGATCCGGGCATGCAGTACGACACGACCATCAACCGGTGGCACACGTCGAAGAATACGGCTCCCATCAATGCGTCGAATCCGTGCTCGGAGTACATGTTCCTGGACGATTCCGCGTGCAATCTTGCGTCCCTGAACCTGATGAAGTTTTCCGAGAAGAATGGCCGTTTCGACATCGAGGCGTTCCGGAAGGCGATCGACATCACGATCACAGCCCAGGAGATCATCGTCGGTTTCGCCAGCTATCCCACAAAAAAGATCGAAATCAATTCCTATGACTACCGCCCGCTCGGCCTGGGTTACGCGAATCTTGGCGCTCTGTTGATGTCGCAGGGAATCGCCTATGACAGTGACTATGGACGGGATTACGCTGCTGCGATCAGCGCGATCATGACGGGCGAAGCGTATCTGCAGTCCGCGAAGATCTCGGGTGAGCTTGGTCCTTGTGCAGGGTTCGACGTGAATTCGAAGCCGTTCCTGGATGTCATGCGCATGCATCGTGACGCGGTGAGGCGGATCAAGCGCAATAACGTTCCGGGAGAAATGTACGATGCGGCATGGCAAGTGTGGTCGGATGCCGTGGATTTGGGTATCCTGCACGGGTATCGAAATGCGCAAGCGACGGTTCTGGCTCCGACGGGAACCATCGGTTTCATGATGGACTGCGACACGACCGGCATCGAACCCGATCTGGCATTGGTGAAGTACAAGAAGCTGGTCGGCGGCGGCACCATCAAAATCGTCAACAACACGGTTGCCCAGGCTTTACGAAAACTTGGATACGACGATCCGCAGGTGAAGGCAATCGTCGATTACGTGAACGAGAAGGGAACCATCGAAGGATCTCCCGAGTTGAAGGCCGATCATCTCCCGGTTTTTGATTGCGCATTCAAACCGGCAAACGGCGCGCGCTCGATTCACTATATGGGGCACCTGAAAATGATGGGAGCCGTCCAGCCGTTCATATCGGGGGCAATATCAAAGACCGTGAACCTTCCTTCCTCTGTGACCGTGGAAGAAATCCAACAGGCCTATATTGAAGCCTGGCGGCTGGGTTTGAAGGCCGTTGCCGTGTACCGCGACGGGTCCAAGCGCACGCAGCCGCTAAGCACCAGCGCGTCCGAGACGAAGCGCGGCGTTGTTGTCGAGAGCCGGCCGGTGCGCCGTCATTTGCCTGTGGAGCGCCACTCGATCACACACAAATTTTCGGTGGCGGGCCACGAAGGTTATCTGACGATCGGCATGTATGAAGACGGGGCGCCGGGCGAGATCTTTATCGTCATGGCCAAGGAAGGATCGACGCTTTCCGGCGTTATGGACAGCTTTGCGACAACCTGCTCGATGGCGCTGCAGTACGGTGTGCCTCTGAAAGTGCTTGTCGACAAATTCAGCCATACTCGTTTCGAGCCCTCCGGGTTCACCTCGAATCCGCAGGTACCGTATGCGAAATCGATCATGGATTACATCTTCCGGTATCTGGCTTCGAAGTTTCTGCCCGCCGAAGAGGCCATGGCGCTCGGAGTGCAGGTGGAAGAGCCGCCGTTGACGAATCTCACGGTATCCGCACCTCCTCGTATCGCCAGCGCGCCGGCGGCCGCGCCTCCCGCGAAAAAAGGTGCGCTCGTCGATATCGAGGACCGCGACGCACCGGTCTGCTTCGAATGCGGCTCGCTGATGGTGAGAAACGGCGCCTGCTACAAGTGCCTCAACTGCGGCTCGACGAGCGGCTGCTCGTGAAAAGAAACGACAATTGAACAGTGAACATTGAACAATTTTTCGGAAATGTTCAATGTTCACTGTTCATCGAGTATCGCTGACCTGGAATAGCTAATCTGTTAGGCTACCGTCATGGTCGTCGTCAAATTTGGAGGTACGTCGGTAGGCGCGGTTCCACAAATCGATCAGGCGGCACGCATCGTTCAATCGATGCGCGATTCCAAGCCGGTCGTTGTGGTATCCGCAATGGGCGGTATCACGGACGCGCTGTTGCAGGCCGGCGAAGCCGCATTCACGGGGCAGACACAGCAGCGGGATGACAAACTTTGGGAAATCCGAAGCCGGCATGATCGGACCATCAACGAATTATTCAAGAACCGCGACACCGTTCACGAACTGCAGGACACCCATCGCGGCATTTGGGAAGAGGTTCAGAAGGTGTTCACAGGGGTTTCGCTCCTGCGCGAGATGAGCTCCCGTTCGCGCGATTTGATCAGTTCGTTTGGAGAAAGGCTCATTGTTCCGATCTTTGCCCGGTACCTGCGGGAATTGGGATTGGAAGCGGAACCGGTCGATGCGCGGGAGATTATCGTCACCAGTGAAGACTCCGAATTCCTCCTCGTCGATTTCGACGAAACCCGAAAGCGCTGCCAGAAACTTTCGAAGATGGTCAAGACGGGTATCGTGCCCGTGGTTACCGGCTTCATTTGTTCGACGCCTGCGGGCGTTACTACAACTCTTGGACGCGGAGGCTCGGATTATTCGGCTTCGATCATCGGGAGTTCGATCAAGGCTGACGAAATCCAGATCTGGACCGACGTTAACGGCGTCATGACGGCGGACCCACGAATTGTACCGGATGCCCGAGTTCTCGACCGCGTCTCTTATAAGGAAGCGGCCGAGATGTCCTACTTTGGCGCAAAGGTGCTGCATCCGCAGACGATTATGCCCGCTGTCGATGAAAACATTCCGCTTCGAATCAAAAACACCTTCGCGCCGGAAATGGCGGGAACCCTGATCAGCGTGGAAACTCCCGTCCACCAATACGGCGTGAAAACCGTGACGTCGATCACAGGCATGACTCTCGTCTCCGTCGAAGGCCGAGGAATGATTGGCGTTCCCGGAGTCGCCGGCCGTGTTTTCACCGCAACAGCGCGAAACCGCATCAGCGTTCTGATGTTTTCTCAAGGTTCCTCGGAGCAGCACATTTCGCTAGTCGTCAATCGTCACGATGGGGATGCCACCGTCAAGGCTTTGCGCCGGGAGTTCGACCAGGAAATCGGGCGGCGGCGGATTGATCGGATCACGAGCATTTCAGATATTGCGATCATCGCGCTCGTCGGCGAGGGCATCAAAGGCGCGCCCGGAGTGGCGGCAAGAGCATTCGGCGTCCTCGGCTCCGCCAACATCAACATTTTGATGATCGCCCAAGGCTCCTCAGAGTTGAATCTTTCTATCGTCGCACGGCAGAAGGACGCTCCTCGCGCTGTACAATTGATCCACGAAGCCTTCGAATTGAACAAATAACGGCGCCCAAGCAGATTCGAACCGTCGTGGGAGGCATAGCCACTCACAGGTGTCATATTGAATATCAACCCGGAAAGAGAAGAGCGAAAGCGGGAAAGGGTAAGAAATAAACGGGACGTTTCCAAAAAAATGGGACACTCTTCAGACCACACTCGCGCCGCAACTCATTGACAAATCGCGAAATCCTATCCCGTTAGAGTGGAACCCGCCGTGCCTTATATAGGGGCATGAGACGGAACCCAAAATTTCAAGCAAACGCGATCAACTCCGTCTCGTTGACGATTGTTTCCGGGTCATCAACGGCGATTGATGACTCCGAAACGGTTATTGACGCGGCATCGGCGGTTAAGTTCGTCAACGACACGATCGTCTCCGTCAAGGAAATCATTATTGGTGAGAGGCCGATAATCATTTCCGGACCCGACACACTCATCTTCATCCCGGACACGATTATTGGCGGAACGCCGGCGATCGTCTCCGGTTCGGAGATATTTATCTCCGTCACGCAGATACTTGTCTCCGTGCCACAGATAGTTATCTCCGGCCGGCCCCTGGACTCCAGGAATCAACCAGTTGCGGACATGCCTCGCGAGATAAGTATCTCCGTAAGGGAGATACTTATCTCCGCCGCGGAGATGATTATCAAAAAGCTGGCAACGATCATTTCCAAACGCGAAACGGTTACGTCCGCTCCTGACGCGGTCATGTCCGGGCCGCACCTCATTATTCTTAGAAGCGACGCAATTATGTCCGCCCTGGAAACGGTTATTTGTGCGGCGGAGACATCTATTCCCAGGGCGGACATACCTATTTTCGCCTTCGGCACGAGTTTCTTAGCGGCAGAAATAAGTATCGCTGCCGCCGGGAAAGGCACATCTGAGTATCGCTGCCGCCGAGAAGACCGCCGGCGAGTGAAGGGCTACCTCGTGGACCGGTATGTGGTCGAGCACGTGAAGACGTTGGAAGAAATCTTGGGGGAATCGCACGAAGGGGAGAGTGAGTTATGGACAAACTGAAACAGGGTACTGAACATGTCCGACGAGCCGCTAACAAGCGACGAACTTTCAGCGCTGCGTCAATTTTTCAACCAGCGGGGGGAGCTCGCTCAATTCCAGCGTATCGAACCTCTGGTGACAGTAAGATCCTGCCGTTAATA
>Ga0209761_1003302_pt1 | contig 10661 bp, 8 predicted proteins | sample GraSoi013_1_40cm_4_FD_185818 | JGI IMG/M metagenome (GOLD analysis project Ga0209761, IMG submission 185818) | Grasslands soil microbial communities from the Angelo Coastal Reserve, California, USA - Sample 09_25_2013_1_40cm (SPAdes) (version 2) | ecosystem: Environmental > Terrestrial > Soil >... | reverse complement strand
CACCGTCAAGTCCGGATAGTCCGCACTATCCAAGGCTTGTCTGCGACGCCATGCCGGTTCGTCCGGACTAACGGGCAGTCATTCGGGGAGTGGTTGCTGTCTGGTCTCGGGAAGAAGGAACAGGAGCAGCGCCCCCGCCACCGCCGCGACGCCGCCGAGCTGGATCGCCCCGCCCAGACCTGTCGACGAGGAAAGGAGGCCGACAGCCTGCAAGCCGGCGATGCTACCCAGCGCGGCGACGACCGCTATCGAGGCTTCGGCCGTCGCGCGAGCGCGTGTGGGGAAGAGCTCACCCGACCACGCTCCGAAAACCGGCGTGCTCGCGCTGGCGAAGCCGCTCCACAGCACATTGCCGGCGAAAAATCCGACCGACCCTGTCGCAAAGCTGAGGCTCGTCGACGCGGCGGTGGCGACCGTGAGCGCGATCGCGGGACCGCGACGTCCGAACCGGTCCGTCAGGTAACCCCCCGCGAGATAGGAAAGCGCGCCCGCGATGCCGCTGACCACGATCAGGATGCTGATCGCGAGCGTGGACCAACGGAGGACAAAGCTCGCGTACACGGTGTAGAGCAGGCCGGCCGGCTCCAGCAAGACCGCGAGCAGAGCGGTCATCGCGGCCAGGATCAAGACGCGTCGTCGCCAGGGACGTTGCATGAGCAACCGTAGCGCTGAGCCGGTGAGCCGGACCTGCTGCCAGGTCTTGCTCTCGGGCAGCAGCCACCAGATGAGCGGTGCGACGAGAACGCCGGCGCCGCCCGCGTAGTAGAGCCAGCGCCAGTGCGGTGCGATCACCGGGTAGGCGACCACGACGAGGAAGATGCCGATGCCAGAAAGCAGGGCGATCACGCTGACCGCGGCGCCGCGATGCTCGGCGGGCGCCTCCTCGACGATCAACGCGGTCACCACGCCAGCCACCAGCACCTCGAAGCAGACCGCGAAGAGCTTGAAGAATGCGAGGAACGCGATCGACGGCGCAAACCCGCTGACAAAGTTCGCCAGCGACGAACCTGCCACACCGACGGCGATCAGACGTTTGCGGCCGAACCGGTCCGCCAGGGTGGACAGAGGCAGCGCGCCCAGCGCTCCGAGCGCGAGCACGGATCCGAGCTCCGAGAGCGCCAGCGTATTGGCGTGGAACTCAATCGCCACGGCGGGGAGGGCGATGATGAGCACCGAGCCTTCGAAGGCGGTGATCACTACCGCGACGCCGGCCCAGATTAGCGTCACGCGTTGCCGGCGGTCGAGCTCGATCACGGAGGGTATAGTCGCCTAGCCCATGGCGACGGTGGTGAGCGTGCAGAACCTACGCAAACGCTATCGTCGCCGTGACCCCTGGGCGGTCGATGGCGTGACCTTCGAGCTGGAGGCCGGCCAGGCATTCGGATTGCTCGGCCCGAACGGCGCGGGCAAGACGAGCGTGGTCAAGATGATCGCCGGATTGCTCCGGCCCGACAGTGGCACCATCTCGCTGTTCGGATCGGACCCGGGAAATCCCGCCGCGCGGGCCGAGCTCGGTTTGGCTCCCGAGGATCCGGACTTTCCCAAGTTCCTACGCGCGCCGGAGGTGCTCGACTACTTCGCGAGCCTGCTGGGCCTTGACGACGAAGAGCGCAAGCGCCGGATCCCGGAGACGCTCGCGTTCGCGGGCCTCGAGTCCGAGCGCCGGCAGGTCCGCCAGTTCTCCAAGGGCATGAAGCAGCGACTCGGGATCGCGCAGGCGATCCTTGGTCGGCCAAAGCTGCTGATCCTCGACGAGCCCACCGCCGACCTCGACCCGATCGGCAGGCGCGACGTGCGCGCGCTGATCGAGCGGCTCAAGGAGAGCGGCGTCGCGATCCTTCTCAACAGCCACCTGCTCAGCGAGGTCGAACGCGTCTGCGACAACGTGGCCATCCTTGCGCGCGGCAGCGTGCTGAAGGAGGGGACGATGTCCGAGGTCGTGCCGGAGGGCAGCAATCTGGAGGAAGTGTTCGTCCAGCTCATTGAGGCGAACCAGCCCCAGCGCGACCACATGCCTTCGTTCATCAGCGAGCGCCAGTGAACGGCGCGCTCGCGGTTTCGCGTTACACGCTCCTCGAGCTCTCCCGACGTCGGGTTCTGCTCGTCTTCTTCATCATCGGCGCCCTCGGCATCATCGCCCTCGGCGGCGGACTGAAAATCTTGTACCAGGTCGCGTCCTCCAATCCGAACAATTTCGGCAACGCCTCGAACGTCGACGCAGCCACCTTCGACCGCTTCCTGGAGCTGCTTTTCGTGTCCTACCTGTTCCAGGCGCTCAGCGTCTTCGCGCTGCTCATCGCCTTCGGGATCGGCATGACCGCGATCTATCACGACCTTGAGTCGGGTGCGGCGGTCAGCATCTTCTCCAAACCCGTGTCGCGCTTTGCCTTCACGATCGGCAAGCTCGCAGCGGCTGTCGCGGGCCTGATCGTGATCGTGGGCTTGCTCGCGGTGGAGGCGCGGCTGATCATGTTTCTCTTCGGCGGCGGGTTGGAGTCAGCGCTGACCGGCCAGTTGCTTGCGGTGGTGGCGAACGCGATCGTCGTGATGCTCATCGTGCTATCGCTCAGCACCTGGATGAACAACATCCTGGCCGCGATTGCCGCGTTCATCTACTACAACGTCATCACCGGTGTGATCTCGACCATCCACATGCTTGCCGACGGTGGGGTAATCGGCAACAACGTTGTCCGGGACGTGTTCGATGTTCTCTACTGGCTCGTGCCGCATCAGCTCGTAAGCAGCGCGGTCCGCGACCTCGCACAGGCCGAGATCCAGATCTCGGGCGGTGTCGAGAACAACCAGGCGCTGGCCACCATCCCCTCGCCATCGGGTGCCGGCGACATCGCCTGGTGGGTGTTCACGGTCCTTGTCTTTGCGGGCCTCGTCTATTACGCGGTCAGGCGCCGCCAGGTCTAGAGCAGGCGCAGCCTGCGCAGGAGATAAGGCCCCGGGCCCAGAAACCCGCATGTCGCGGCGATGTGGGCGATGGAGATCCCGAGCAACGAGGGCGGTCCCGGGAGCAGCCAGAAGGCAAGGCCCAGGGGAATGCCGACGAGCGCCGTGGCGAACGTGTCCGGCCAGGTCCAGCGGCCCAACCGGTGGTAGAGGATGTAGGCGGCGGTAGCAACCACAAATCCCACAGGAGCGCCCCACGCAGCGCTGAGTCCGCCCTGCATCAGGCCGCGAAAGAACCCTTCCTCGAGCGGTCCGTTGACGACGTAGAACGCCGCCTGGAACAGTGCGTCGCCGGCGTCGGCGGGCACGCTCAGGGCGCCCCGGCGGCGAGTGAGCCAGAGCTGCACGGCGACGGCCGCCAAGAACATCGAGGGCGCGGCGATCGCCGCAAACCACAGCTGCACGGCGATGTCCCCTCCTGCCACGCCGAGCCACGACGCCCCGCCGCTCAGCTGGTGCGCGATCAGGAATGCCGCCGCGAACGGCAGCAGGCGGGCGGCGAGATCCGTGCGCACCCACGCCCAGCTGTCTGGAATACGCGTCAGCACCAGCTGCGTTGCAGATCTTGGTGTGGGTGTAGCGGAACCTCTCAAGATCGACGTCTTCTTCGACTACCTCTGTCCTTTCGTCTACCGGGCGTCCGTACTGCTCGATGCCGTGCAGCGCTCGGGCCGGAGAGACATCGAGGTTCGCTGGCGATACTTCTCGCTCACGCAGGTGAACTCCAAGGATGACGGCTGGAAGGTCTGGTCCGCGCCCGCGACGGAGGTCGTGAGAGGAAGGCTCGCCTTCGCCGCGGCGGAAGCTTCGCGTCGGCAGGCCCGCTTCGATGGCTTTCACCGCGCGCTCCTCGCCGCCAGGCACCGAGAGCGCCTCGACATCGACGATCGGGACGTCATCGAAAAAGTGGCGCGTGGACAAGGGGTGGACTTAGAGCAGCTCCGGCGTGACATGGCCGATCCGGCGATCCTCGGAGCGCTCGCATCGGATCACACCCAGGCCGTCATGGAGCACGGCATCTTCGGCACGCCGACGCTGGTATTTGCGGACGGCGCGTCCGCGTACGTCAGGCTCGCGGAGGAGGTCGCCGGCGACGAGTCCCTCGAGGTGTTCGAGCGCCTGGTCGCGGTCGCCGCCTCCGAGCCAAGGATCCTCGAGATCAAGCGGCCGCGTAAACCGAACTGATCGACAGTACTCGCTAGTACCCGCGAGTTATTCGTTAGAGGGTCAACAGATGAAAATGCGGCACGTGGACAGCCCCGGGGGGGCCCCCAGCACCGCCAACGACACCTGGCGCACCTGGCTCATGACCGGCGTGCGGCGCAACGGAGTCGATCGCCGGCGAGTGCGCGGAGCGCACCTGGGCATCAAGAAGATGCTGGTCGAGGGCATGCATGTGAGGTCCGACAAGCCCTACACCTGGAAGGACTTCTCGGACGCGATGGTGCGCCAGTCTGTCGGGGAGGCAATGCGAGAGCTGCCTTACCGCGACTCGCAGCTGATCAAGCTCGCGTACTTCGGCGGCATGTCGAACCGCGAGATCGCCGATCACATGTGGATGGCCGAAGGCACCGTCGAGCGCCGCTTGCGCCGCGCACTCGACACCATCAGCCGCTACATCGAGCGCGGTCGGGGCCTGAGCCACCGCCTGGCGGTGGCGTTGATGGTCTGGCTGTCGGGCCGCTGGCTCAGCGAGCTGACGCAGGTGGCGGCCGCGACCGTGATCATCCTGGCGCAGCCGGCGGCTCCGGCCAGGACAGGCCAGGCCGATCCGCACGCCCAGCCGTCTTTCCCAAGCACGACCATGACCGTCGTCCCACCGGTGCCATCGCCGACGATCCCCGCGACCGGGCAATCGGCGGCGCCGCCGACGGTCGGCGTGCCTGCCGCGCCGGTGCCCGTGCCTTCAATTCAGGTGCCAAGCGTTACGCTGCCGGTCCCCCTGCCGACGGTGCCGGCGCCACCGGTCAAAAAGGAGATCCTCTAGGCGCCGTTGCGGGCGTAGATCACGACCCCGTCGACGACATCGACCTGGTGATAGCCGCTCGCCACGAAGGCGGCGAGCACGGGGTAGTTGCTCATGGGATACATGGCGAAGTCGCTCCAGTCGGCGGGTGCCGTGTCAACGATCAGCGCGGGAGGATGCGCCCTCAGGTCGGCGTCGAGGAGAGGCCATACGTCGGGCGCTGTGTCCCAGTTGTCCGGCGCAAGCGATGAACCGCGCGCGAAGCCGCGAAGGAAACCTGGAAAGCGCCCTGACATGACGCGGTTCGATTCGACGTAGAGCGCCGGCCAGTTGCCCCAAACGAACACTCGGTCCGACGGCGACGTGTGCGCGGCGATGTAGGCGGAGACGGCCTGGTGCTGCGGGACCGGCGCCGCGAAGTCGTACGTCAGCGGATCCGCGGTGATGTCGAACGCCCACCACGCGACGGCGGGGAGTGCGATCCCGACGATCGCCGCCCCGGCCACCACCCTCCTGAGCCTGAAGCGATCGAAGGCGAGCGCGGCGAGCACCGCGAGCGGGCCCATCGCCTGGATGAAATAGTGCCAGGAGAGGTGGCCGCCCGCCAGAGATCCGGCCATCGCCACGACCAGCCAGACGACCGTCAGACGAATCGAGACGCTGAGAGTGCGCCAGCGGGTCGACAGTGCGATCGCCGCGACCCAGAACACGACCATGTCGACCAGGAACGGAAGGATGCTGTCCCGCGCCCGCATCCAGACGAGGCTTGGCGTCCAGTTCGTCGACGCGTAGCCGACGAGCGTTCCGATGGTCCACCTCCAGAAGCCAGGCAACGAACCGCTGATCGCGATGAGGCCCGTGGCGACGGCCAGGCCGGTGAGCGCGCCGGCGGTTGTCAGGGCGGCTGCGCGCAACACCGTGGTCCGCTGCTCGAGCCACCACAGAGCGACCCCGATGAGGATCACGTCCACCGCCGCCGACTGGCGGAACGTGACAGCCGCCACGAGCAGCAACCCGCTCCAGAACCACTGCCTGCGCAGCATGCAAAGGACGGACGCGGTCAGCGGGAGCATCATGAAGATCTCGGTGTTCGCCGCCAGCAGCCGCGGGTTCCCGGCGGCGGTGAGGACCCCGTAGAACAGCGCAGCCAGAATGCCCGCCCTCGGTGTGGCGAGGTCGCGCGCGATTAGGTAGATCAGCGAGCACGTCACGGCCATTGCGATGAACGCGACCGCGTGGACCGCCCACGTCTGGTACGCACCGAAGACGCGGAAGGTCAGCGCGTAAATCCAGAAGATGCCCGGCGGCTTGTTGTCCACCCCGCCGTCGCCGTACAGCCCCCCACCGAGGTTCATCAGGACGGCGATCGAGCCGTAGATCGCCTCGTCGCCATCGAGAAGGCGATGCAGGAACTGGGGCAGGTGCGCGACGACGATCGCAAAGCCGGCCAGAGCGGGCCAGGACCGTGTCGCGACGGCGCCCCCCATGCGTTTGGGAATATAGGTACCGCTCACCTAGAGTGGGTCACGCCACCGCGGGCGCGGCGGGCGTAATCTCGAGATAACTGGGGGGACTTTGTTCAGTCGTGTAAAGATCGGCGAAAACCGGGTTGCCCTGGCGGCGGCCTTCGGCTTCGTCGCGCTCGCGTTGATCCTTGACCTGGCCATCCGCCACGACCCTATCAGCGTGGACTTTCACACCTACCTCGCAGCCGCGCAGGTGGGACTCCAGGACGGCTGGTCCCATCTCTATGACCAGGGTCTCGTCGCGGTACAGCAAGCGGAGATCTCGCCCCCAGACTCGGGCTGGCGGCCTGCGCAGATCGCCCAGCCGTTCCTCAGCCCGCCCACGGTGGCGTTCCTGACTGCGCCGCTTGCGGGGCTGCCGCTCAACGTCGCTTACGTCTTCTGGGCGGTTTTCATCTTCGGCGCGTTTGCGCTGGCCCTCGCGTGGGCGGGGGTGAGCAGGGGATGGGCGCGTTGGATCGCGGTGATAGGCGCGCTCACGCCGTGGTTTGTAATGCACGCGGTCAACGTCGGGCAGGTAGTCCCGCTCGTCGCGGCGGGCACGGTGGTCGCGTGGCGGCTCCTGCGCGACCGGCGCGACGTGCTCGCAGGCCTGGTGCTGGTGACGATCCTCCTCAAGCCAAACACCGCCGTCCTCGTGCCCATCGCGCTGCTGTTTGCGTGGCGCGTGCGAGCGTTCGTAGCGTGGCTCGTCGGTGCGATGGCCGTGATGTTTGCCGTCGTGCTGACCATGGGTGTGGACGGCGTGTCGGCTTACCTCACGCAGCTGCAGCAGCCGCTGCCCAGCGGCGCCGACAACCTGACCCTGCACGGCGCCCTCTACGCGACAGGAACCTTCGCCCTTCTCCTTCGCGTGCTCATCGTCGGCGCTGTGCTTGCCGCGGCCTACAAGCTCCGCAGCTCGCCCGGGCTCGTCGTGCCGCTTGCGATCGTCGGCTCGCTTATCGTGGCGCCCTACCTGCACGGGTCGGATCTCTGCTTGCTGGCGGCCGCGGCTTGGATGGTCTGGGAGGAGCGTCCGGCGACGAGCTGGCGAGTTCCGCTCGCGATAGGTTGGGTGCTCGCGAGCCCATATCTCTATCTGAAAGGCTTCAGTCCCGAGTTGAAGCTGTGGCCGTGGCTCGAGATCGCGCTGCTGCTCGCGATCGTCATCGCCGCCTGGCGGCCGTTAACCGTGTGGGCTGACTCGAGGACCCGAGCCCCCGCATAATCAGGTCGCCCGCCGCCACCGGGGAGACCTCTTGCCACTCGACATCCAGGAAATCAATGGACCACTCCGTGTGCTGGCCGGGCCGGGCACTGGAAAGACGCACGCGCTTGTCGATCTGTACGAGCAGGCCGTGCGGCGAGGCGTTGCCGCGCGCGACCAGATTCTCGTCCTGACGTTTTCGACGGGCGCCGCGGGTGAGATCGCGAGGCGGATCGACGAGCGGCTGCGGGACGACTACGGCGAGGCGTGGATCTCGACCTTTCACAGCTTCTGCGCGCGCCTGCTGCGCGAGCACGCGCCTGATCGCGAACGTCTTCTCCTGAACGGGTTCCAGGAATGGATCGTCATGCGGACAGTGCTCGCCGGACCGGATGCCGGGCCGGGCGCTGGGCTCGACGCCGAGCTTCTCGGCTCCCTAGACCGTGTGCGGCGCTCCGAGGCGTTCGCGCACGACGTGCTTGCGTTCGTCGCCCTGATGAAGCAGAACCTCGTCCATCCCGCGGCGCTGCTGCTTGCCGCGGAAGCCGGCGCCGGCGAACGACTGCAGGTGCTGGCGAGGCTCTACCAGGCCTACCAGCAGCGCATGGTGGACGCCCGGCTGCTCGACTTCCGCGACCTCATCTCCAGCGCGATCGAGCTGCTGCAGTCGAGCCCGTTGCTGCGCGACGCGCTGCGTTCGAAGTTCCGGCTGGTGCTCGTCGACGAGTTCCAGGACGTCGATCCCGCCCAGTTCGAGCTCCTGCGTCTGCTCGCGCCACCGGAGTCGAGGCCCCGACTCGTCGTGGTGGGCGATCCAGACCAGTCGATCTACGGTTTTCGCGGCACCGTTCCGCGCCTGTTGAGTCACGATTTCGCGGCGGCGTACGGCACCGAGACCCGACTGCTCGACGACTGCCGCCGGTGCTCGCAGGAGGCGTTGGACGCGGGCGAGCGTCTTCTGGCGGCGACGCAGCCGGGGCGCGCGCCACGCATGCTGCGCGCGACCTCAGCCGCCGGAGGTTCTGCCGTCGTCGTCGCTCGCGAAAGCGACGCTGTCGACGAGGCACACTTCTGCGCGCGCGAGATCAAGCGGTTGCGGTCGGAGTGGCCGGACCTCAAGCTTACGGATTTTGCGATCGTGCTCCGCAGCACGACCGCGCTTGGTGCACCCTTCGAGGAGGCCCTACGCGCACTAGGACTTCCTTATGAAGTGCGTGGCTGGGGAGCCACCGCCCGCAACGAGGTCGTGCGGTTCCTGGTCGGATATCTCGAATCGCTGCGCCGGCCCGACGACTCGGAAGCGTTGGAGAGCGCGCTTGCCTCAAGCCTGTGCGGTGTGGGGCCACGGACCATCAGCCGGCTGCGGGCGTACGCGCGTGAGCGCAGCAGGCCCCTGAAGAAGGCTGTCGACCGCGTCATGTACTCGCTCGCCGCGCGCGACCCCGAGCGGTATCCACTGCCCTGGGGCGGGGATGCGCCGGCCGGGCGCGCAGAGGGCGCACCTCAGGAAGCGCGGCCGGAGGCCGACTTCATGGCGTTCCTAGGCGCCGAAGAGCTCGACGCCCTCCACCGCGCCATGGTGGTGCGCGAGCGCCTGCTCGGGCGTGCACGCACGTTGCCGGTCGCGAGCCTTGCCTACGCGGTCCTGATCGAAGAGGGAGCGATTGGTCGCCTGCTCGACCTCGAGCTGTCGCCTGAGCAGCGCGAGGAGGCGATCGCCCACCTGAGGTCCGCGATTGAAGGACTGGAGTCCATCGAGCTGGTCCACGAACGGATGCATGGAGCGAAGCCGCTGCTGGCCGACATCACGGGTTCGCTCGAGACCCTGCTCGCCGCCGCTGCGGACGACACGGAAGCGGCGGCAGGGTCGCGTGACGCGGTCCAGGTCATGACCGTGCACCAGGCCAAGGGCCTCGAGTTCGAGGTCGTCTTCTGCGCTGGCTTCGCGCATGGGCTGTTCCCGCTCGACGCCAAACCGCACCCGCTGCTCGACGCCGATGATCGCGCCTGGTTGGAGCGGTTCAAGGTCGGGTTCATGCCGTCGTGGCCCTCTGATCCCGACGGGCACCTGGCCGAGGAAGCACGCCTGGCCTTCGTTGCGATGACCCGAGCGCGTCGCCGGCTGTACGTGAGCTACGCGGACGGCTATCTGCGACAGGCGGGGCGTTCGGTGTTCCTCGACATGGCGGATCCTGTCGCTGAGGTTCACGAGCTCACACGCGCGTCATCCTGGCTCGCGCCAGAAGACGTCTTGCTGGGGAGAGAGGCGGAGGTGCTTCTAGCGGCGCATCCCACGGCGTTGAGCGAAGCCACGCTCGCGCGCGCGGCCGGTCTCGGTCTCGACGTCGGATTCCTCACGGACCCCATATCCGGCGAACCGTTCGAGCCTTACGGCGACGATCGCAACCCGGCCACCGTCGAGATCGATCACTTCAGCCCCACCACGCTCAACGACTACTTGAAGTGCCCGCGGCTCTACTGGTACAACCATCATCCCGGCCTGGTCGAGGAACCGCGTTCGGTCGCAATGGAGCGTGGCGGATTTCTGCACGAAGTCCTGCAGGACTTCCACGAGCACGAGAGCGAGTGGCACCCGCTCGAATCCGATCAGCAGAGGCAGTGGCTCGAAGATGCCTTGCAGCGACACCTCGACGGCTACCTATCGCGAATGGAGGGCGTCCTCGACCGCAAGCGCGAGGAGAAGCAGGTTCGCTCCGTGCTGGGCAACTACATCCGCTCGATCACGGGCATGCAGTTCATACGCCGCCTCGGCACGCTCGCGGTCGAGAAGCGGTTTCATCTCCAGCTCGACGGGGTCGAGGTCGTCGGCAAGATCGACCGCGTCAACGACGTGGGCGATGGTGAGGTGGAGGTCGTCGACTACAAGACGGGCTCAGGCAAGCCGATGCGCTTCGCCTATGAGATGTACTTCGGCCCGGAGCTTCACGATGTGCAGCTGGCGCTCTACTACCTGGCGTGCAAAGACGGCCTCGACGACGAAGGCAAACCGCTTGGCTTCCAG
>Ga0209761_1003301_pt1 | contig 10661 bp, 9 predicted proteins | sample GraSoi013_1_40cm_4_FD_185818 | JGI IMG/M metagenome (GOLD analysis project Ga0209761, IMG submission 185818) | Grasslands soil microbial communities from the Angelo Coastal Reserve, California, USA - Sample 09_25_2013_1_40cm (SPAdes) (version 2) | ecosystem: Environmental > Terrestrial > Soil >... | reverse complement strand
TCACGATTTCAGGGACCCGGACACGACCTTCCGAATAAAATTTCCGCAACATTTCTGTCGCCTCGGCCATGGCCTGCCTCCGAGAATCTGCGTCAAGTCGATCGAGAATCCCCGGAACGGCGGGGCCCCACCATAGAAGACCTCACACATCTCCTCCGGCGGTCCGGGCCATGACGAGAACACTTCGTGCGAGGTCTCCCGCACCTGCTCGAATCCCGCGGCCGCTACCGCTCGTTGGAGGATTCCCCCGCCGCTGAAGCAGAACGGTTGTGCCGCCTCCGGCGGCAGCTCGGAGATTCCCGCGTGACGCATGGCGATTTGAGCCGTCGCCCGATAGAACGGCTGATCAAACGGTCCCCACACGAGCCACGCCAGCCGGCCCCCGGGCCGAAGCACACGAAAGGTTTCGGCGAGCGCGCGGGAAAGGTCGGGGAAATACATCGCACCGAACCCCGAGGTCACCCGGTCAAAGCTCCCGTCTTCGAACGGAAGGGCGCCGGCGTCCGCGACGCGGAACTCCGCGTTCGCGAGCCCCTCCTCCTGCGCGTACTCCCGGGCCAAAGAAAGCATGGCCTCCGAGGTGTCCGTGCCCACGACGTTCCCGCGAGGACCCACCCGTCGGGCCTCCGCCAAGGCCGGCGTTCCGGCTCCACACGCGAGGTCCAGCACTCGGAGCCCGGGTCGAAGATCGGCTCCGTCGAGGAGCAGGACCGATTGATCGTGCCTTGAGGCCACGCTCTTTTCGTGCCAACGTCGGACCGCGGCGATGCGTGAGTCTGAGCCCCACTCCGATTCTGGGCCGGCTTTGGACACGAGGCTCGACATCACCGTTCGGATTTAAGCTCTCACCCCGCCCAGTGGAACGGGACCTGCACCGAAATCATCCGGACGGCAGGAGCGTAATAACCCAGCAGGGTGTCGACGGGGCCAAATTGATTTCCGTGCGACCGAATTGGTCCCGTCCGAATTAGTGGGAAATCCCTGACAATCGGCTGGTCGACTGTCGTCGTCCGGATGAAGCGAGTTGCCCACTGGGAGGGCTGGTTTAGAGATGCACCCGCTCGGCGTTCCCTTGCGGGCAAAGCACGCCAGGGGTCGCTAGCTGTCCTGACGCACGACAGGAGTCAGCGAGCACCGCCCTGACGGAGCCGGTATCGCTGAATCTTTCCGGTGGCCGTCTTCGGAAGCGAGGGAACGAAGTCGATCCACCAAGGCTTCTTGTACGGTGCGATGCGGTTCCGGACGAATTCCTTCAATTCCTCCGCGAGCTCTTGCGACGCGTCCTTCGGATCCTTCAGAACGACGTATGCCTTTGGTTTCACGAGTTTTTCCGCGTCCTGCTGACCCACGACGGCGGCCTCGAGAACCGCTTCGTGCGCGATGAGCGTATTCTCCACTTCGACGGGCGAGACCCAGATGCCACCAACTTTCAGCATGTCGTCGCTTCGACCGCAGTACCAGAAGTCGCCGTCCTCGTCTTGGTAGTATTTGTCACCTGTCTGGATCCAAGGTCCGAAGAGCGTCTCCTTCGTCTTCTCGTCGCGATTCCAATAGTACGCCATCGTCGAGTCCCCCTTGACGCGAAGATTCCCGATCTCCCCGCGCGGCACGGGCCTACCTCCCTCATCGACGATAATGGCCTCATATCCGGGGACCGGCGTACCGGAGGATCCCGGCTTCACATGCCCCGGACGATTTGAGAGGAAAATATGGAGGATCTCCGTAGTCCCAATCCCGTCGAGAATCTCGACACCGAACCGATTGACCCAGCGCCGATACACATCGGCGGGCAAGGCTTCGCCCGCGGAGACGCATAGCCTCAACGAAGAGAGGTCGAATCGATCCCCCGCGTCCTGCAACTGGAGCATGGACGCGTAGAGAGTTGGAACGCCAAAGAAGAGGGTGGGCCGGTACCGGTCAACGACTTGGAACACCGCCTCCGCCGTGGGCCGCCCGGAATAGAGGACCGCCTCCGCGCCGACGCGCATCGGGAAATACATGTTGTTGCCGAGGCCATACGCGAAGAACAACTTCGCCGCCGAGAAAGTCCGATCCCGCTCCGTGATGCCAAGCACATGCAACCCGTAGGTGTCCGAACACACGACCATGTCGTGCTGGAGGTGGACCGCCCCTTTCGGGAATCCCGTCGAACCTGAAGAGTATAGCCAGAAAGCCACGTCGTCTTTCGAGGTGTCCGCGGCCTCGAGGCTCCTTGGGGCCCTCGATACCCATGACTCGAACTGAAGATGCGGATCCTTCGCCTCCCCCACCACAACCACGTGTTTCAAATGCTTCGCTTGAACAAGGGCCGGGCCCGCTTCGAGAAGCAGGGGTTCGGAGACGACTGCGACCTTCGCGCGGCTGTCGTCGAGGAAAAAACGGTAGTCGGCCGCACGCATGAGGGTGTTCACGGGCACAGGCACCGCACCCAGCTTCATCGCGCCGAAGAAGGAGGCGACGAATTCCGGGCCATCCAGGAGAATCAGGAGGACCCGGTCCTCCATCTGAACGCCGAGATCGAGGAGGGCGTTGCCGACACGGTTCACGGATTCGAAGATTTCCCCATAGGTGACGACGCGGTCTTCGTGATACAAGGCACGTCGGCCTGCGCGGCCTTCCACCATGTGACGATCGACGAAGAAGGCCGCTGCGTTGAACCGATCGGGAATCGAGGCGGGTGGCTCTCCCATGACCGCTACGGCGGTGAATGGGGAGCAGGGCCGCAAGAAGATTGCGGAGGCAGAAACGGGAAGAATCCATAGGGGCCGGCCTAGGTTCAGTGGCCGTATCCGACGGAAGCCAGAGCATGTCGGACCCACTCCGCACGGTGCTCGTGCGTCGACCGGACGCGTCATTCGGCGGGGCCGAAAGGAGGCGCCAATTCTGCCAAACGTTGAATACGAAGAGGCCCGTTCCAACGGATGGGACTTCGTGACGAAGAAACCGGGCATCGACGGCGTTGACGCCGTCCTCGAGCGATTCGCAGGACAGCAGTACATTGCCGATCCGTCGATTGGCATGGCCGTCTACCTCTCGGTCCGCATGGGCAAGCCCCTGCTCGTCGAAGGAGAACCCGGATGCGGCAAGACGGAGATCGCCCGCACCCTGGCGGCCGCCCTCGAAACGGAACTGATCCGCCTCCAGTGCTACGAAGGCCTCGACGCGGACGCGACTTTGTACGAATGGAACCATCCGAAGCAGCTGATCACGATTCGAATCGAGGAGGCCCGGAAGGACCCGAAGGCTCTGGAGCGGGAAATCTTCAGCGAGGAATTTCTCCTGAAACGCCCGCTCCTCCAGGCCCTGACCCACGGTGGTCCGCAGGCACCCGTCCTTCTGATCGACGAGATCGACCGGGCCGACGAAGAGTTCGAGGGCCTGCTCCTCGAGTTCCTGTCCGATTTCCAAATCACCATCCCTGAGATGGGGACGATTCGCGCGAAGCGAGTACCTCACGTCGTCATTACCTCGAATCGTACCCGTGAGCTCTCCGACGCACTGAAACGCCGGTGCCTATACCTCTACATCGGCTATCCGAGCCGGGAGAAGGAAGTCGCCATCCTCCGCGCGAAAGTGCCTGGTCTCGGGGAGCAGTTCGCCGAGGAAATCGCTGGATTCGTCCAGCGCGTGCGCGCGGAGGACGATTTCGTGAAACGGCCGGGAATCTCGGAGACCCTGGACTGGGCGTCCGCCCTGATGGCACTCGGCACCACAAAGTTGGATCGGGACATCGTGGAGCAGACCCTTGGCCTCGTCGTGAAGGACGCGCAGGATCTGCAGACCATGCAGGCCGGTCGGCTCGATGCCCTGATGGGATCTCCGTGAGGCCCGAGAACCGGAGCGATCCCTCATTCGTTCCGCGGCTCGCGGGGTTCATCGCGTTCCTTCGAGTTCGGGGGTTTGCCGTGGGCATCGGGTCGGCCCTCGACTGCGCCCACGCCTTGCGGCAAATCTCGATCCTCGACCGAGACACGTTCCTCGCGGCATGCATCGTGACCCTCGCCAAGTCTCCGGAGGACGTGCCCCGGCTCATCGAATCGTTCGATCTCTACTGGTCCACGTACATCGAACCGGCGGATTCGAAGACGCGTCTCGCGGTATCGGCCCCGCCGAGTCCGCCCCCGGACGGCGTGGACTCGACCAGCGAGAACGCGCCTGGGTTCCGAATTGCCGTCGACCGCGCGGGCGCGGTCCGTATCGGCCTCTACAGCCCGGATGCTCCCTCTTCGGGTCATAACCTGCGACTCCTCGACCGAAAGCGAGTCGTTGCGATCCGAGCGGGCGTCCGTCGGCTCCGAAGGGAAGCGGCCACACGGCCCGGTCGTCGTCAAGCACCCGCTCGCCGAGGTTCGATCGATTTTTCCGCGACGGCCCGACACAGCCTCCGACAGGGAGGCGAATGGGTCGAGTTCCGATTTCGGAAACCCCGGAGGCGCCGGGCGGAACTCGTAATCCTATGGGACGTCAGTGGCTCGATGCGGGATCATGAGGCGGTGCTCTTCGCCCTCGTCCACGCGCTCCACCGCGTTGTCCGGAGAACGAGGGTGTTCGCGTTCGGCACGCAACTCGACGAGGTTTCAGGCCTCCTGCGGGGGCGGAGTTACTTCCACGCGGCCCGGGCGGCCTCTGGACACCTCCGACCCATGGGAGGAGGAACTCGGATCGGATGCTGCCTGGAGGATTTCCTCCGACGATACGGGCGGCTCCTGCACGAAGGGACGACCCTCGTAGTCCTGAGCGACGGCTGGGACCTCGGCGAGACGGTCCGTCTGTCGAGGGCCCTCCAACGCCTCCACCATCTGTGCCATCTCGTCGTGTGGGTGAACCCGTATGCCGACGACCCCCGATTCGAGCCCGTGACGGCGGGAATGCGCGAGGCCATGCCTCACGTGGACCTGCTCCTAGGGCCGAGAGACTTCGAAACTCGGACCGGATTCGCGCCGGAACGTCTCGCCGCCCGACGGCCTCAGACCCGCGTGGGCTATCGGGGAAAAGCCTTTATCGCCGCCGCGCGATGACGCCGCGCTATTCTATAGCACAGGAGGTTTGGGGAGTGATTCCACCGCGCTTCGAGTACTTTGCACCCTCGTCCATCGATGAAGCCGTCCAGATTCTCGACCGCTTTGGCGGCGAGGCCAAGGTCCTCGCGGGGGGGCAGAGTCTCCTTCCCGTGATGAAACTCCGCCTAGCGGAGCCGCGGGCTCTCGTGGACATCAATCGCATCCCGGACCTCGCGCACATCCGAGAGGACGCGAAGTCCCTGCGAATCGGGGCAACGACCCGGACGAATGACCTGAACGATTCCGAACTCATTCACGCTCGCTATCCCATCCTCTCCGATGCGGCCTACGAAATCGCGGATCCCCTCGTGCGGAACATGGGGACGGTCGGCGGGAACGTCTCCCATGGAGATCCGGCGAACGATCTCCCCGCCTGCATGCTCGCCTTGGGGGCCCACTTCGTTGTCCGCAGCCCGACCGGAACGCGGACGATCCCAGCCAAAGAATTCTACCAGGACACCTTCGTCACCGCGCTCGAGTCGAATGAACTCCTCCTGGAGATCGAGATTCCGAAGGCGAGGTCGGGCCAGGGCAACGCGTATGTGAAGCTCGAGAAGCGAATCGGCGACTTCCCGATCGTCGGGGTCGCCGCGAACCTCGTGCTCACGACGAAAGGGACCATCGAATCCGCGGGCCTCGCGCTCACGGCGGTCGGCCCGACCGCGCTCAAGGCGACGGAAGCGGAGCGGCATCTCGTCGGCAAGGCGCCGGAGGAAGCTGCCTTCCAGAGAGCCGCGGAATTAGCGCAGGAGATCACGAGCCCGGTTTCGGACCTGCGGGGTCCAGCCGAATACAAACGGGCGATGGTCCGGGTCCTTGCTCTCAGGGCCTTGCACCGGGCCTCGGCTCGGGCACACGGGGGTGCATGAGATGGTCCTCGCCGAGATGCCGAGTGCCGGCGACGAGGAAACCGGACCCTTCGTGAACGTCCACGTCACCGTGAACGGCGCCCCTCGGTCCGCAACCGTGGAGACGCGCACCTTACTGGTCCATTTCCTCCGAGAGAACCTCAGCCTCACCGGAACGCATATTGGCTGCGATACGACGAACTGCGGAGCTTGCACGATCCTGCTCGATGGCAAGGCGGTGAAATCCTGCACGATCCTCGCAGTGCAAGCAGACGGTCGAGAAGTGCGGACGGTCGAAGGCCTCGAGACCGATGGCAAGCTCCATCCGATTCAAGAGGGCTTCATCGAAGAGCATGGCCTCCAGTGCGGCTTCTGCACGCCCGGAATGATGATGTGCTCCGTCGCGCTGCTCCAGAAAAATCCGCATCCAACGGAGGAACAGATCCGCCGCGCGATCTCCGGGAACTTGTGCCGATGCACGGGCTACGTGAATATCGTGAAGGCGATCCAACACGCCGCGAACCAGATGGCCGGCCCTTCGGGAGGCGGACGACCATGACCGTGCACGGCGGCGTCGGCCAATCCATAAAGCGGAAGGAGGACGCCCGCTTCGTCCGGGGCAAAGGGAATTACGTCGACGACGTGAAGCTCCCCGGGATGCTCTATCTGGACATCGTCCGGAGTCCGTACGCGCACGCACGCATCCGGTACATCAACATCGAGAAGGCGTTGAAGGTCCCGGGCGTCCTCGCGGTGATCCGCGGGAAGGACCTCGAGGCGGCGAACCTCGCATGGATGCCGACCCTCATGTCCGACAAGCAGATGGTGCTGCCCGTCGAGCGGGTTATGTATCAGTCGCAGGAAGTCGCCGCGGTCGTCGCGGACAGCCGATATGCGGCCGCGGACGGTGTCGCCGCCGTCGAGGTAGACTACGAGCCGCTCCCGGTTGTCGTCGACCCGATGAAGGCCCTCGAGCCCGGTGCTCCGATTCTCCGGCCGGATCGGAAGGAGCAGACGAATCGGATCTGGCACTGGGAGGTCGGGGACCGAGAAGGTACGGACAAGGCCCTGAAAGAATCCGATGTCGTTGTCAAAGAGAACCTCTACATCCCGCGGATCCACGTGTCCTCGATCGAGACGTGCGGCTGCGTCGCGTCCTTCGACGCGATGGGAAAGCTCACCGTGTGGATGACGACCCAGGCGCCTCACGCGATCCGAACCGTGTTCGCCCTCGTCGCGGGATTGCCCGAGCAGAAGATCCGCATCATCTCCCCGGACATCGGCGGCGGATTCGGGGGCAAGGTCCCCGTCTATCCCGGTTACGTCCTCGCGGTCGTCGCGGCCCTAAAGACCGGGCATCCAGTGAAGTGGATCGAGGACCGTTCGGAGAACATTCAGGCGGATTCGTTCGCCCGAGATTACCACATCTCCGCGGAAATCGGTGCGACGAGGGATGGCAAGTTGACCGCCCTTCGCGTGAAGACGATCGCGGACCACGGATACACAGACGCCGCGGCGAATCCGTCCAAGTTCCCCGCCGGCCTGTTCCATATCGTCACCGGATCGTATCCGTTCGAGAAGGCGCACGTCGAAGTCGACGGCGTCTACACGAACAAGCCGCCCGGCGGGATCGCATACCGGTGCTCGTTCCGGGTCACGGAGGCCGCGTTCACGATCGAACGGATCGTGGACTCCCTCGCGCGCAAGCTCGGCATGGACCCTGCCGAGTTCCGCATGAAGAACTTCATCCCGCCAGAGGCGTTCCCGTTCAAGTCGGCCCTCGGTTGGGAGTACGACAGCGGCAATTATCAGGGCGCCCTCCGAAAAGCGATGGACATCGTCGACTACGACGCCCTGCGGAAGGAGCAGGCAGAGAAGCGGAAGCGCGGCGAGCTCATGGGGATCGGAATCTCGAGCTTCACAGAGATCGTCGGCGCGGGACCGTCCCATACGTTCGACATCCTCGGGCTGAAGATGTTCGATTCCTGTGAGATCCGCATCCATCCAACGGGCAAGGCGATCGCCCGCTTCGGCACGAAGTCTCAAGGACAAGGGCACGAGACGACTTATGCTCAGATCCTCGCCGAGGAACTCGGGATCTCTTCCGAGGACATCGCGATCGAGGAAGGAGACACCGACACCGCGCCCTACGGCCTCGGCACGTACGCGAGCCGGAGCACTCCGACCGCGGGCGCTGCCGCCTCGATCGCGGCGCGCAAGATCCGCGACAAGGCGCAAAAGATCGCTGCACACCTGCTCGAGGTGAGCCCGGACGATCTGGAGTGGAAGGATCACAAATTCCAGGTGAAAGGGGTACCTGACAAGGCGAAGACAATGGCTGAGATCGCCTTCGCGGCGTACACGAACCATCCACCCGGGATGGAGGCAGGTCTGGAGGCGGTCGACTACTACGACCCACCGAACTTGACGTACCCGTTCGGTAGCTACATCTGCGTCGTCGACATCGACAAAGAGACCGGCGAGGTCAAGATTCGGCGGTTCGTCGCGGTAGACGACTGTGGCACGATCATCAATCCAATGATCGTCGAGGGACAGATCCATGGAGGTCTGACGATGGGCCTGGCGCCCGCGCTCCTCGAGGAGATCCACTATGATGAGAACGGGAACATCCTCGGCGGATCGTTCATGGACTACCTGCTTCCCACCGCTGTCGAGACGCCGAAGTGGGAGACCGCGAAGACGACGACGCCTTCGCCCCACCATCCAATCGGGGCAAAGGGGGTCGGAGAATCCGCGACGGTGGGCGCACCGGCCGCGATCGTGAATGCGGTCGTGGACGCCCTGGCCCATCTGGGCGTGACGCACATCGACATCCCGATCACGCCGTGGAAGGTGTGGAAGATCCTCCACGAGAAGCGTGCCGCATAAGCCGCGGGGAGGATCGCCGTGCACTTCGAGGGCACATTCACCGTCCGAGCCTCGAGCACACGGGTCTGGTCGTTCTTCCTGAGTCCGCAGGAATTCTCTTCAGCCATCGATGATCCCCACACGATTGAGGTGATCGATGCTGATCACTTCCGGGGGACGATCAAGGCGGGCGTCGCCTTCATCCGTGGCACGTTCACATGGTCCGCGACTGTGAAAGAGCGGGTTCCCCCAGAAAGGGCTCAGATGGCCGTCCACGGGTCCGGCATGGGGAGCGCCTTCGACATCGTCGCGACCCTGAGCGTCTCGGAATCAGCGGGTCTGACGACGGTGAAATGGGCTGCGGACGTCCAGATGAGCGGCACGATCGCGACAACGGGCGCGCGCCTCCTCCAGGGAACGACCGAGAAGAAGACAAACGCGTTCTTCGAGAATGCCCGGAAGATGCTGGAAGGCGCCTAGGTTCGGGTCCGGAGGACCACCTGGCGAGGAGCGCCTTGCCGGAAGCGAGCCGGATCAGGATGGCCCGACGTTTCCTGCCTCGACGCTCTGGATCGGCGGGAGGTGGTCGGCCATGAGATGCCACGATTCGCCATCGTCCCGCGAGTGGTAGAGCTGACCCGTCGTCGTGCCCGCATACACGCCCGCGGGATCGTTCGAATCCGTCCGGAGCCCCTCCCGGAGGACCGTGAACCATGCCCCGCTCTGTGGCAGGCCCTTCGTGCGCTTCGACCATTGCTTCCCGCCGTTCGTCGTGCGGTACACGGCCATCGTCCCGTCCGGCATCACGCGGTTGTAGTCTCCGACCAATGGAATCGCATACGCCGACTGGGCATCGTGCGGATGGGCCGCGAGCGGGAAGCCGAACGTCCCGCCGCTGCTCTTAGAGACCGGGAGGCCCTTCTCGATGATCTTCCAAGCGCCGTCCCCTCGGGTCCGGCGGTACATTCCCGCGTGGTTTTGCTGATACACGATGGCGGGATCCTTCGCGTCCCGGACCATCTTGTGGACGCACGTGGCGAGGTCCTCTTTTTCGAACAGCTTCTGCTTGCCGTAATACCGGATCCCGGCGTCGTACATTCGCCAGGAGCTGCCCGCATCGTTCGTCGCGAAGATCCCCGCGGCGGAGATCCCAACGAGCATTCGCCGGGAGTCGCCGGGATACGGGAGGATCGTGTGGAGGCAGAGACCACCACCTCCGGGCTCCCACTTTTCCCGGCCGGAGTTGTAATTGAGCGCGTCGTCGGAGGCCCACGATTCCCCCCGGTCCTCGCTTCGGAACAGTCCCGCAGGTTCGACTCCAGCGTAGAGACCTCCGTCTTCCGCGGTCTGAAGCTGCCAGATCCGCGTGACGGAGATCCCGGACTCCTTCGAGAATCGGGGACCTTCATGGGGGGTCGTCCACTTGCCTCCGAAGTCCTTCGTCCTCGCGACAATCGGCCCCCAGTGCTCGCTCGTGGCGCCCGCATATACCGTCTTCCCGTCTGATGGATCGAGGATCGCATGCCGGATTTCATTTCCCTCGAAATACGGTCCGCGTGATGACCATCTCTTCCGGTCTCGCGAGTGAAAGAGGAAGAGGCCTTTCCGAGTTCCGACGACCACCAGCGTTTCGCCTTTCTTTACATCGACCATGTCAACCACCCGCCACAGACGGAAGGATCGTGACCTCATCCCCCGGATGCAGGGGAACCTCGCGAGGGGCCCGATGGGACACCGACTCGTCGTTGACGAACACGTTGACGAACCGCCGGAGCCCTCCCTGGTCGTCGAGGATTCGATACGCGAGCCCCGGGTAGCGTCGATTCATTTCATTGATCGCTTCGGCCAAGTCGTTCGCGCGGAGGTCGACGGTCGCGACGCCCCT
>Ga0209761_1003300_pt1 | contig 10662 bp, 15 predicted proteins | sample GraSoi013_1_40cm_4_FD_185818 | JGI IMG/M metagenome (GOLD analysis project Ga0209761, IMG submission 185818) | Grasslands soil microbial communities from the Angelo Coastal Reserve, California, USA - Sample 09_25_2013_1_40cm (SPAdes) (version 2) | ecosystem: Environmental > Terrestrial > Soil >... | reverse complement strand
GCTCGTGGCGCCGCCGCCCGCCGACACCGCGCCTTCCTCCGTGCCCGAGCCTGAAAGAACCTTCTCTGGAGCCCCCCTCGCACCCAAGACAGGAGGGGACGACAGCGAGCCTGATCCGGATCGCGCGGAGCGCCACCCGTACGTTGCTCGGCCGGGCGACCGTTCCAAGCCCGTGACGGGCGCTGCGGTCTGCGCCTGGCGCGGTGCTTGGGTCGCGCGGCCGTCGGATCAGGTCAGCATAGAGGAGGACCCGCGAGCACGACGCGGCCAGCAAACGAGCGCCGGCGCCACAAGTGCCTAAGCTGGAGATGCGAGCGGCTTTCCCTTCTCCACGACATAGGTGATAAGAAGTCTGGACTTGGCCTCGCCAGGCTTACCACCCGCATGCGGCGTTTCGGGCGGTATTTGGAAGGCATCGCCTGCTTTGATTGTGCGGGTCGGCTGACCTTGTATGGGAAGCTCGAAGCCGCCTTCCAAGACATAGGCGGATTCGATTCCCGGATGCGTGTGTCGCCCGACCGCCACCGCTGCCTCTATTGTCGCTTCGACAAGCAGCGTCACATAGCCCGGCGCCGGACCGTCCATCTGCGATAAAATCTTTCGCGTGACGCCGGCCGTCGCTGCCGGCGGAGCGCCTTGGGCCGACGCTTGGGAGGCAAACGCCGTAATTCCGCAGATCGCGCACGACGCAATACCCGCGAATTCTCGTCGTGTTAGCATGACGCCCTCCCTTTTCTGTGCCCGAATCAGCAACGGCCAGACTTTCCTCATGCAAATCGTAAGTCTTTCACGGTTGGGCTGCAAGGTGAGAGTCTTGAGAGCGTAAGCTCAAACGCTGCCTTGCCGCTCCGGACGCATAAGGTATTCCCTTTCACACCAGCGCCACGAGCCCGTACGTTCTCGACGCTGGAAGCACCTGCGCCCGCGCGCGAACGTTGGAGGGCGCGAGCCGCGATTATCCTCCGCGCCAGCGCCTTGGTCACTTCCTACGTACAGCAACGTGCCCCTGCTCGCCCGCATGTTCGCGAAGCGCCTGCGTGGATCTCGCGCGATCGGCTATGCCCGCGGCTCGGCATCACTCACGCGCAAGGCAGAGGATGGCGACGCCCTCGAGCCCTTCGAAACGCCAGCTGCCGCTGAATGACAAGAACACGGAAGCGGAAGGCCAAGCGCAGCCGTACGCGACTCAGCAAAGCGCGGCTCGATCGGTTAGTCGAAGAGGCAATCGTCGACTGCTACAACGAATCCGAACAAGTCACGGGCCTGTACACGATGATCGAGGACCACCTTGCGCTGCCGTTCGAGACGACGGTCCTCGGAGTGCCGGTTACTGTGGAGCGCGTCGACCTGACACAACGGGAGGAGATCGTCGCGGTTTGCCGGCGCGCTGGCGTGCGCCAGACCGTCCCGATCATCGACCTGCCCTTGCCGTCCCCGCGACCGGCTGGAGCGGAATGGATCGACGCCTACCGCCACTGGCTGGGCGGCGATTAGTTTTCCCCGAGCGCTGATCGATGATCACGGCGGTGTTACAGCACGCGATCCTATCCAGTTGAGATTCATTCCTTGCTGCCGGGTCGCTCGATCCCCTCGTTCATCGCCGTCGCAGCCACGCCAGAATGGTGACGCCGATGACGGCGATCAAGACGATGACGACGGGCGGCTGGGTGAGCAACCCAGCGACACCCTGGATCACGCCGCGTAGGAAGGCCGCGGCGAAGTCCGGCTGCATCGCCCCTTCGAATAGGGCAGGGCGTGCCGGCCAAGTCAACTGTCCGCGGAGGCCGGCTGGGTCTGGCCGCGCCGTCGCCGTCGGGCTGGGCCAGCTCGTTGACATCGACGTCGTGGACCAGACGCCGTTTTAGAGTCTCGGCGACCTCGTGTGCCAGTCGGTGGCCTGCTGATAGGCGTGACCGACCCGGAACAGCGTCCCCTCGTCAAAGGGCCGTCCGATGACCTGCATTCCGACGGGCAGGCCATCGGGATCGAAGCCGATCGGGAGCGACAGCGCGGGCAGACCCGCGAGACTCGGCACCCCGGTGAACTGCATGATGGCCGAGAGCATGTCCTCTTTGCGGTTGCCCTCGATCACGACCTCGGTGGCGCCGCAGGGTGTGGCGGTGAACGGAAGGGTCGGCGTGACGAAGACGTCTACGCGCTTGAACCCTTCGAGGAACTCCTTCCGCAGCAGGCTCCGATACCGCTGGGCCTGGATATAGTGCGTGGCCAGATACATCTCGCCCAGCTCCAGCAAGGTCCGCACGTCTTCGCCGTAGTCGGCGGCGCGCGTGCGGAGCCACTGCTGGTGGTACGCGCTCGGCTCGCAAGACTCGATCGTGAGCTGAGCCGAGATGTTGCCGTGGATGGACGGCATGGCGATCTCCTCGACCTGGGCGCCGAGCTCTTCGAGCCTCTTCAGCGCGGCTCGGACCGCGTCGCCGACCGCCTTCTGCACGTGGGTCAGCGAGTAGTCCCGGACGAGCCCGACGCGGAGGCCACGCACGGGGCGGGGGAGCTCCGCACGGTAGTCCGCCACCGGAGCGTGCGCGGAATGCTCGTCGAAAGGGTCGTAGCCCGCGATCGCCTCGAACATGACCACACAGTCCTCCACCGTGCGTGTCATCGGCGAGACGGTGTCCATCGTCCACGCCAGGGGCACGACGTTGTAGTTGCTCACGCGGCCGATCGTCGGGCGGATCCCGACGATGCCGTTCACCGACGACGGCAGCCGGATCGAGCCGCCCGTATCCGTTCCGAGCGCGCCGAGGCAGGTGCGCGCCGCTACCGCCGCGCCCGAGCCGCCGCTCGAGCCAGCGGGGAAGCGCTCGGGGTTCCAGGGGTTGCGGCAGGTACCGTGATGCGGGTTATCGGTCGTGCCGCCCCAGGCGAATTCGTGCATGTTGGTCTTGCCGACGATAATGGCGCCCGCGCGCTTGAGCCGCGCCGCCACCGTCGCGTCCTCGGTCGGAATGAAGTCCGCCAGAATCTTCGACCCGGCCGTCGTGCGGACGCCGCGGGTGTAGATGTTGTCCTTGAGCGCAACCGGAATCCCGTGGAGCGGGCCGAGGTAGTACCCCGCCCGGATCATGCGCTCCGTGGCTCCCGCCACCTCGCGCGCCTGTTCGTCACATACGGTGATGTACGCGCGGATCTGCTTGTCAACGTTGCCGATGCGCTGAAGCATCGCCTCCGTCAGTTCCACTGGGGAGAGCCGGCGCCTCTCGAGCTGTGCCGCAGCCTCGATGATCGTCAGGTCCAGCAGGTTTCCCTGTGCCATGACGGCCTCCTATCGCTCGGGGAATCGCAGGATCGGCAGGATCGACCGGTGCGCCGCGGCCGCCATTTTTCGGCTCAGCTCGTTGGCGGCCCCGATGAGGCCGGCGAGCATGGGGACGAGCCTGGTCCGACGTTCGGGCGCCAGCGCCAGCTCGGCCTGCGCGCAGAGGCGCTCAACGGTTTCCTTGGTGACGGGTTCTTCGCTCTTCATGGTCCTCCCCTCCCGGCGGGTATGGGACCGCCCTCAGACGCCAAGATACTCAGCGATGACGCGCGGGTCGTAAAGGGCCTCGGGCCTCAGCTCCTCGGTGATCTGTCCCTTCAGCATCGTATAGGCGCGTCCCGCGAACGCGCAGGCGAAATCCAAATTCTGCTCGACGAGGATCATCGTCACCCCGAATCGGGCGTTGATCCCGAGGAGCTGCTCGAGGATCTCGTCGACGATCGAGGGCTGGATACCCTCGGTCGGCTCGTCGAGCAGCAGGAGCTTCGGGTCGCCCATGAGCGCGCGAGCGATGGCGAGGATTTGCTGCTCGCCCCCCGAGAGGCTACCGCCTCGCTGCCCGAGACGCTCGCCCAGCCGCGGGAAGATCCGCAGCAGCTCCTCGAAGCGCGATCCGTCTCCCCCCCAGAGAGCCCCCATCCGGAGATTTTCGCGCACGGTGAGCCCGGGAAAGATCTCGCGCCCCTGGGGAACGTACCCGAGGCCGAGCCTGGCGCGCCCGTAGGGCGGCAGGTGGGTGATGTCGCCGCCCCGCCAGCGGATGCACCCCTGGCGACAGCGGAGGAAGCCCATGAGCGCGCGCAGCAGGGTCGTCTTTCCTGCGCCATTCCGTCCGATGATCACGACGCGCTCGGCCGCCCCGACCCGGAGCGACACGCCGTTCAGAACCGGCACCTGCCCGTACCGCGCGTGGAGGCCTTCAACCTCGAGCATGCTGGCGTTTCCCCAGGTAGACGTCGCGGACGACGTCATTCGCGCGGATCTGCTCCATGGTCCCTTCGGCAAGCACCGCGCCCCGGTGAAGCACGGTGACGAATCCCGCGATGCTTCGCACGAAATCCATGTCGTGCTCGACCACGATCAGCGTCGCCCGCCGGTTGATCTCGCGCACGAGGTCGGCCGTGCGTCGCGCCTCGGCGTGGGTCATGCCGGCGGTGGGTTCGTCCAGCAAGATCAGGTCGGGCTCGGACGCCAGAACCATGCCGATCTCCACCCACTGCCGGTCGCCGTGCGAGAGGTACCCCACCAGGCTGGCCCGGCGCTCGCCCAGGCTGATCTCGGTGAGGACCCGGTCGACGATCGGGCCGGCGCCGGCGGCCCCATGGCGGAAGCGCGCAGAGAGCCAGAGGTTCTCGGCCACGGAGAGGGCATCGTAGACCCGCGGTACCTGGAACTTGATCCCGATTCCAGCTCGCGCGATCTCGTGGGGGTGGAGGCGCGTGACGTCGAGACCCTTGAACTGGATCGTCCCCGCCGTCGGCTTGAGCTGGCCCGTGAGGAGCTTGAAGAGCGTGCTCTTGCCGCCGCCGTTGGGACCGATCACGCAGCGCAGCTCGCCGCGCCTCAGAGTGAAGTCGACGGAGTTGACCGCCCGCAGCCCACCGAACTCCTTCACGAGACCACGCGCCTGGAGCACGACGTCATTCATCCGCGAACTCCGGCGCTGGGGCCCGCCGTCTGGCGGCTCGCCGGATCGCGCCTTCGATGGCCGGCACCAGGCCCCGGGGAAAGAGCAGGACGATCATCACGAGGACCGTGCCGAGCGCGACGGTCGTGTAGGTGACCGACGCAGTGCCGAGGTAATTCGTGAGGAACTGAACGACGAGCGTCCCGACCACGGCCCCGTACAGCGTGCCCCGCCCGCCGACCATCACCCAGATGACCACCAGCGCCGACTGAAACATGCTGAAGACCTGCGGGTTCATGAAGTTGCCCCAGCCCGCGAAGAGGCCCCCCGCGAGGCCGGCGATGCCGCCCGAGAGCACAAACGTCACGAGCTTGCGCCCGCGGGCGTCGTAACCGAGCAGCTCCGTCCGCAGCTCGTCCTCGCGAACCGCGGCGAGGATGCGACCGAACGACGCCTGGACCAGGGCGCGGGTCAGGGCGAGGACGAGAAGAAGCAGGCTGCCCACAACGTAAAAGAACGGGATGGGGTCTAGCGTGAGCGGGGCGCGTCCGGGCACTTCCAGCGCCAGTGACGGGATGTTCGTCATTCCATTGTAGCCCCCGAGGCGGGCCTGGCCCACCGCATACCTGGGGTCGGCCGTCGTGCCCATCACCTGGTGCAGAATCAGTGTCACCGTGAGCGTGATGACCGCGAAATACATCGAGCCGACCCGGCCATAGAACGTGAAGTACCCGAGTAACCCCGCGAACCCCGCGGCGCCAGCGACCCCCGCCGCCAGCGCCAGCGTCGTGCTGCCCGAGTTGATGCCCACGATCCCGTAGACGTAGCCGCCAACGCCGAAGAACGCCGCCTGTCCGAATGAAAGGATCCCGCCAAAGCCCCAGATCAGGTCGAGGCTCAGCGCGAGCAGGCTGTAGATCATGAACACGGTGAGCTGGACAATCTGGAAGAGCGAGAGCACGGTCGGTAGCGCCGACACGATGACGACCGCGACCGCCCACAGCGCCCACGCCGTCACTAGACGCCTCGGCGCCAGAAGCCGGAGATGCCCTGGGGAAGGAGCCGGAGGAGGACGATCGCGAAGACGAGCATGGCGACCTGACCGTAGATGGGCGTCGAGGTGTAGGCGACGAGGCTTTCCACGAGGCCGAGGACCGCTCCCGCCGTCGTCGTGCCGAGCAGGATCACGGGCCCGCCCACGATCACCGTGATAAAGATCTTCGCGATGAAGGCCAGACCGAGCGTCGGCACGACGCCCGTGAGGGGCGCCATGACGGCGCCTCCGAGGCCGGCCAGGGCTGAGCCGAAGGCGAAGGTTCCCATGTAGACCCGCGCGGGGTTCACGCCGAGCGCGGAGACCATGTTGTCGTTCTGCATAGTCGCGCGCGCCACCAGTCCGAGGCGCGTGTAGTTGAATAGGCCATAGGTCAGCCCGAGGACAGCGAACGCCATCAGGATGGCGAAGACGCTGTACTGGGAGAGCCGGTACTCGCCGACGGTGAAGTGGCCCAACGGCGTGGCGATCCCCTCGGTCGTGGGCCCGAACACGAGCGTGACCAGGCCAACCAGACCCAGGCTGAGCCCCCAGGTCGCCAGCATCGTATCGAGCATGCGGCCATAGAGGAAGCGGATGATCGTCCGTTCGATCACGACGCCGAGGAGGCCCACCACGACCGGCGCCAGCGCGATGCCAATCCAGACGCTGGCGCCATGGGAGGTCGCCATCAGCACGGTGTAGGCGCCCAGCATGAGAAACTCGGCCTGGGCCAGGTTGATGACCCCCATCATGCCGAAGATCACCGCGAGGCCGAGGGCCAGGAGGATCAGCGTGGCGATCGTGTACAGGATGCCGAACGCGGTGACGGCGACGAGATCCATACTCTTGCGCGCCGCGCGCCCGCTCCCGGGGCGGGCGGGGGGCGCGACCCAGGCGCTAGAACTTCGGCGTGTACTGCGTGGCCTGATTCGGGTTCTTGATCAGATCGCACGCCTCCATGGTATCCGTGGGCGCGACGTTGGGAAACGTCTTGATGATCGAAAAGCCGCGCTGCTTGTTCACCTTGGCGAGGTGCACCGTGTGCACGACGTGGTGGCTCTCGGGGTTGAGTGTGACATCGCCCTCCGGCGACTTGAATGTGAGGCCGCTCTCCAGCTGCTTGACGACCGCGTCCCGCTCCAGGGAGCCCGCCTTCTTCACCGCCATGGCCCAGAGGTGCCAGCCGTTCCAGACCGTGCACGCTGAGTCGGTGATGTAGGCGTAGTTCGCGCCGAAGCGCTGGTGCCAGCGGCGCACCCACTCCCGGTTGACGGCGTTCTCGAGCTCCTGGAAGTAGGGATAGATCACCACCAGCCCCTCGACCTCCTCAGGGGCGAGCACCACTTGTTCGTTGCCGAGTCCGAACGTCGCCGACACGATCGGAATCCTTCCCTTGAGCCCGGTGGCGGCGAACTGCCGGTAGAACGCGATGTGATTGCCCCCGACCAGGAGCGACATCACGACGTCAGGCTTGGCTCCCTCCACGCGCTTGATCACCGAGTCGAAGTTGACGACGTCGAGCGGGATGAACTCCTGGTTCACGAGTGTGCCACCGGCCTTCCTCAGAAACACCTTCACCCAGTCGGCCGAGATGTGACCGTAGTTGTAATCGGCCGCGAGCGTGTAGACCGTCTTGCCGTACTCCTTCACCGCCCAGGGGATCAGCGTGCCCAGCTGTTGGGCCGGGGTGACGCCAGTGCAGAAGACAAGCTTGTCGCAGACGCCCCCCTCGTACTGCTCGTTGTAGAAGTAGACCTGCTTGTACTTGCCCACGACGGGGCGGACGGCTTCTCGGGACGCGCTCGTGATGCCGCCCATGAGCACCGCGACCTTGTCCTCGACGAGCAGCTTGGTGGCGTACTGCGCATAAATCTGGTTGTTGGACTGGGCGTCGAGCTGGACGAGCCTGAGCCTGCGGCCGAGAACGCCGCCCTGGGCGTTGATGTCGTCGATGGCAAACTTCGTGCTCTCGATCATCGGGAGCCCGTAGATGTTGATGGGGCCGGTCCCGTCGAGGAGGCTGCCGACCGGAATCTCACCGCTCTGGGCGCTGGCGCGGCCGGGCGCCAGCGCCGCTCCTGCCGCCGCCCCGAGCATCTTCAGCGCATCACGCCGGTTCATCTCCATGGCTCGCCTCCCGGATCGCACACCGTCGGCTTAAGCGCGGCCGGCTCGAACGACCCGCCATATCTAGCACGCGGGGATATCCTTGGCAAGGCGCTCAACACCAACGGCTACGTCGTGCTGACGAGTACTGCCGGCCACGCTGTCGAAGGCGTCCACAATCTCAGGGACCGCCGTCTCCAGATGCCATCCGCGCCGGCTGGACGTCAGAGCGCCATCCCTCGCACGAGCCGGAACCCGGCGCGCTCGAAGTCACGGTCGAAGGCAAACGCGACAGGAATTTCCAGGGCGCGCATGACGGCGAAGCTGACGCAGTCTGTGAAGCTCAGACGGCCGTCATCCAGGCGCTCGTAAACGTTGAGGGCCGCCTCCTCCATAGCCTCGTCCGTGCGGATGACGTGGACAACGCGGCTGGCCAGGAGTAGGCGCGCGAATCGAACGGCCCGCGCGGGGCGGAGCCGAACCCCGATCAGCGTGATCGATTCGTCCAGGACGTGATGGGTCGTGAAGAGCCGTGGCCGGTGCCGCAGGTACCAGTGCTGGATCGCCCGGGCCTCCCGATGGTGCCGGTCGCTCCCGTCCTCGAGGGCGTAGAAGGCCGAGGTGTCGACGAAGACTCGGGTTAGGGACTCAGCGCCGCGCTCGATAGAGATGGCGGTCGTGCTCCTCGGCGACGTGCGCCTGCCCCGAGCGGCCGGGCCGCCGACCGACCTGGAAGAAGGGATCGGCGCGCCAGTCCCTGCCCGTGAGGGTGCTCACCCGAACCAGGTAATCGGCGATCAGTTCCTGAAAGAGAGCCGACAGACTGACTCCGCGCTCCACGGCCAATCGCTTGAGCTGGTGGAGTTGGGCCGCCTCGAGTCTAACGTTCGTTGCCACCCGGGCCATACGTGCAACAATGATATCATGGTAGCGCAGTACAGTAGCGAAGACGTGGATGGAGATCCTCGATCCAAACGGCCACAGTCCGTTGCGCATCACCACCACCCATTCTCAGTCATGCCCACCCCGCCGAGATCGCGCAGCCGAGGCGGGCGCGTGCGTGCTTTACCAGGACGCGCGGTCTCGGCGAAGGCCAATCTCCAGGATGCTGCGTGCCCTTGGACCTGTGCCCAACAGTAGCCGTAAGCTGACAGCCTCGTCGGAACTGACGCCCAGGGATGACGGCCGCAAGGTCGAGGCCGCGCTGGGGGAAAGGGAAAATGGAGCGAGCAGCTCATCGCGCATCAGCGGATCGAGAAGGCCGGTCGATGATGTTTCTACCCAGGACAGGACGGCTCGACCGGGGCGCATTCCGGCCGGGCCGTCCGGGTAGTACACGTCGCCGACGAGCCGACACCCCTCGTTGTAAGAGCTGGCGGGCTTCTTCACGGCCTGGCGCCTCCTATTCTCCCAGGCGGTACCCGAGCCAGATGCCCGCGACGCCGCCGATGGCGCTCCCGATCACCGACGAGAACGAGAGCATGCCGGCACCCCAGAGCGCCGGGACGTAGCCACCGACGGCGGAGCCGACGAAGAGGCCGATCCAGATCAGCCGCGAGCGCTCCATCAGCGTCCCCTCCCGCGCTTCCCCGCGGCCTGGAGCAGCGCTAACTGTCCGTGGTGGAAGTCGCGGAGTTCAGCATGCGAGCACGACCGCTGAATGAGAGCGCAGGACGCACGGCATCCGTCGCGAGGCAGTCCTGAGCCGCGTAGTGATCGTCCAGACGTGCGCCATGAACATTCCGAAGGCGATTTCAAGCGCGCCGGGGCCGAACCGGCGCCCTTGCAGCCCTCGCGGCGTGCCGCGCCCGAATGCCTTCCGCATGAGCAAGCCGAGATTGAACGCGCCTGCATGGACGAGCAACCGCTTCAGGATGTTGTAATGGCCCCGCAAGTGCGTGCGACGAAGGCCGCCGGTGTCGTACATGTGGGCGAAGGACCGCTCGACGTATTCGCCTCGTCGTCGCATGATCCGCTTGCCTCGCGCCCCGCGCACGCGCCGGCGATTGGCGTAGACCGGCGCCTGCGCCTCCGGCGTCTTCGTCCAGTCCCGTCGTCCGCGCTCGGGCTCGGCGATGTACGAGCGCACGGCGACTGCCTCGAGATCGATCATCGTCTGGTTACTGTGATACCCCTTGTCGGCGACGATCTCAGTGAGCACCGCTGGCGTCGGCCGCGCGGCGTGCGCGGCCTCGATTTGTTCCGCGGCGGCGATGGCGGTCTCGACGAGACTCGTCGTGTCGCCGACGTCGGCACCGTGCAGCGTCACCGCCACGAGCGCGCTGGTGTCCAGATCGACAGCGTGCTCCGCTTTGTGCGCGAGGTGCGTGCGCCCGTCCTTCATCTTCGTGATCTTCGCGTCCGGGTCCGAGGGATTCTCCCAGTCCTTGTTCGACGTCCGCTTCTTCCGGCGCCGATCAAGGCGCGCGAGCGCCTCGCGGGTCGGGGTCTTGATGCCCGACTCGGCCGCGAGGCGCGTCAGGAAGTCCTGGTAGCTCTCGCCGGTGTCGCGCCGCACGATGCTGCGCATCGCGGCGTTGGCCTCCAGCGTCGTCGCGTCGATCGCCACGGTGCGCCCCTTGAGCAGTCCGGCCGTGACCAGGCGCTCTTGCA
>Ga0209761_1003298_pt1 | contig 10664 bp, 9 predicted proteins | sample GraSoi013_1_40cm_4_FD_185818 | JGI IMG/M metagenome (GOLD analysis project Ga0209761, IMG submission 185818) | Grasslands soil microbial communities from the Angelo Coastal Reserve, California, USA - Sample 09_25_2013_1_40cm (SPAdes) (version 2) | ecosystem: Environmental > Terrestrial > Soil >... | reverse complement strand
TCCGGTGGTCACCGTGATGGGTCACGTGGACCACGGCAAAACGTCGCTGCTCGACTACGTCCGCAAGACCAACGTCGTCGCTGGCGAAGCGGGCGGCATCACGCAGCACATCGGCGCCTACCAGGTGACGCTCAAGGACGGGCGCTCGATCACGTTCCTCGACACCCCGGGGCACGAGGCGTTCACGGCGATGCGCGCCCGCGGCGCGCAGGTCACGGACCTCGTGGTGCTGGTCGTGGCCGCCGACGACGCCATCATGCCGCAGACCATCGAGGCGATCTCGCACGCTAAGAACGCCGGCGTGCCGCTCGTCGTGGCGATCAACAAGATCGATCTGCCTGCGGCCAACGTGCAAAAGGTGAAGCAGGATCTCCTCGCGCACGGCGTGGTGCTCGAGGAGTTCGGCGGGACGACGCTGTCGACGGCGATCTCGGCCAAGAAGGGCACGAACATCGAAGCGCTGCTCGACCAAATCCTGCTCCAGGCCGAGCTGCTCGACCTCAAGGCGAATCCTGACCGCCTCGCCAGCGGCACGGTCCTCGAGGCGACGCTCGATCCGGGCAAGGGACCGCTCGCGACGATCCTGGTGCAGAACGGCACGCTCAAGCTGGGGGATGCCTTCATCTGCGGCCAGTTCTCGGGACGCGTGCGCGCCATGTACGACGAGCGCGGCCAGACGGCGCCGGCGGCCGGTCCGTCGATCCCCGTGCAGATCCTCGGCTTCGAGGGCGTGCCCGAGGCGGGCGACTCCTTCACCGTGATGGCCGATGCGGCCGCGGCGCGCGACATCGCGCAGAAGCGCCAGCGCCTGGAGCGCGAGGCGCAGCACCGGCGCACCGGCCGCGTCAAGACGCTCGAGGACTTCATGGCCGAGCGCGCCGAGGGCGGCGCGGCGGCGCTCCGGCTCATCATCAAGGCGGACCAGGGCGGCCCCGCGGAGGCGCTGGCCGACGCCCTGGCCCAGCTGTCCACGGCGGAAGTGAAGGTGGAGGTCGTGCATCGCGGCGTGGGCGCGATCACCGACTCGGACGTGCTGCTCGCCAAGGCGTCCAACGCGATCATCATCGGCTTCCACGTCCGCCCCGACTCCAACGCGCGGGCCTCGGCCGAGCGCGAGCGCGTCGAGATCCGCACCTACCGGATCATCTACGAGGCGGTGGAAGAGGTGAAGGCGGCCATGGAGGGCCTCCTCGCCCCGGAGAAGAAGGAAGTCGTGCTGGGCGAGGCGGAGGTGCGCCAGCTGTTCAAGATCGCCAAGGTCGGCACCATCGCCGGCAGCTTCGTGAAGAGCGGCGTCATCCCACGGACGGCCCGGGTGCGCGTCATCCGCAACGGGGTCGAGGTGTACGACGGGTCCCTGGCCTCCCTCAAGCGCTTCAAGGACGACGCGCGCGAAGTGCGCGAAGGCTTCGAGTGCGGCATCGGCGTCGAGAACTTCAACGATCTCAAGGTCGGCGACCTGATCGAGGCCTACCGCATCGAGGAGGTGGCGCGTTCGCTCGACGTCGGGAGCGGCGCCAAAGGAGCCTGAGCCGTGATCGTGGGCCTCATCACGTGGGAGCTGCACCTGGCCGCGTGCCAGTCCCTGAAGGACAAACGGCAGATCGTGAAGAGTCTCAAAGACCGGCTGCACCAGCGCTTCAACGTCTCGGCGGCGGAGACGGACCACCAGGACCTGTGGCAGCGCGCCGAGCTGACGGCGGCTGTGGTGAGCACCGACCGGCACCACGCCGAGGAGGTCCTGCGGCAGGCGGACCGGCTGGTGGAGGGCGCCAACGGCGCCCGCATCATGGACACCAGCACGAGCTTCCTCTGAGATGAAACAACGACCCACCCATCGGCCCGAGCGCCTGGCCGAGCTGATCCGCCAAACGGTCGCGGCCTTTCTCACCGGGAACGTGCGCGACCCGCGCATCGGGTTCATCACCGTGACGGGCGTGGCGGTATCGGCGGACCTCTCCCACGCCACGGTCAGCGTCAGCGTCATGGGGACCGAGGAGGAGAAGGAATCGAGCCTCGAGGGACTGGCGAGCGCCGCGCGATTCCTCCGGGCCCAGCTGTCGCGGGAGCTGAGACTACGCACCAGCCCCGAGCTGCACTTCCGGCTCGACCGCGGCCTGGAGCACGCCCAGCGGATCGAGCAGGTGCTGCGGGAGCTGAAGGGGAGGGGGGAGGGCGGCTGACGGACGGAGTGGCGCTGGTGGCGAAGCCGGCCGGGCCGACGTCGCACGACGTGGTGGACCGCGCTCGGCGCGCCCTCGGCACCCGGCGGGTGGGCCACCTGGGGACGCTGGACCCACTGGCCGATGGGCTGCTGGTGCTGGTCGTGGGGCGGGCGACCCGCCTGGCGCCGTTCGCGGCCGGGTGGACCAAGCGGTACGAGGGAACGATCCGGCTCGGCATGGCCACGAGCACGGACGACGCGACCGGCGAGCCGCTCAGCTCGTCAGAAGCTTGGCGCACGATGGACCGGGCACAGGTCACGGCGGCGCTGGCGCGATTCCTGGGCGTGCAGGAGCAGCGGCCGCCCGCGCACTCGGCCGTGAAGGTCGGCGGCGAGCGGGCCTATCGCCGCGCGCGCCGCGGTGAAGCGCTGGCCCTGGCGCCGCGGCCGGTAGAGGTGCATGCGCTGGAGCTGGTGGACTACGCGCCGCCCGATATCCGATTCCGGGCGACGGTGTCCGCCGGCACCTACCTGCGCGGCTTGGCGCGAGACGTCGGCGACGCGCTCGCCTGCGGGGCGCATCTGGCGGCGCTGCGCCGCACGGCGGTGGGGCCCTTCGAGCTGCAGGATGCGGTCGCACCTGATGCGGTGACGGCGGCCGGACTGCGGGATCCCGCGGTGCTGGTCGCCCATCTGGCGCGACAGGATCTGACGGCCGAAGAGCGAGACGCCGCCGTGCACGGGCGGCCGATCGACGAGGGGCGAATGGGGAAGGGGGAACGGGGAATGGTGGCCCTGTTCTTCGAAGGGCACCTGGTGGCGGTGGCGGAGGCCGTGGGCGAGTCGTTGAAGCCGCGGGTCGTGGTGACCGAGGCATGACCGGCACGGTCGTCACCGTCGGGAGCTTCGATGGGGTCCACCGCGGCCACCAGGCGGTCCTGGCGGAGATCGTACGGCGCGCGCGCGCGCGGGGCCGCGCGAGCTTGCTGGTCACCTTCGACCGGCATCCGCTCGCGGTCGTGAATCCGCCGGCCGCGCCGAAGCTGCTGACGCTGCCCGCGGAGAAGCGCGAGATTCTGGCGCAGACGGAGCTCGACCGCGTGGCCGAGCTGGCGTTCACGCCGGAGCTGGCACGGCTCGAGCCGGACGCGTTCGTGCGGCAGGTGCTACGGGCGCGGTTCGGCATGGAGGAGCTCGTGCTCGGCTACGACCACAGCTTCGGCCGAGGACGCGCCGGGGACGTGGAGGTGGTCCGGCGCCTCGGCGCGGCCGACGGGTTCGCGGTGGACGTGGTGGACGCGGTGCGCGAGGACGGGCAGCCCATCTCCTCGACGCTGGTGCGGGCCGCCCTCGCCCACGGCAACCTCGACGCGGCGGCGCGCTGGCTGGGCAGGCCCTACAGCCTGCTGGCGACGGTCGAGCACGGGGCGGGGCGGGGCCGGACGATCGGCGTGCCGACGATCAACCTGCGCGCCGAGGAGCGGAAGCTCCTGCCGCCCGACGGGGTATACGCCGTGCGGGTCTCGTGCCGGGCGGGCAGCTTCGGCGGGATGATGAACCAGGGCCCGCGGCCGACGTTCGGGGTGGCGGAGCGCGGCCTCGAGATCCATCTGTTCGGCTTCGCGGGCCAGCTGTACGGTGAGCCGGTGAAAGTGGAGTGGGTGCAGCGCCTCCGGGACGTCCGGACGTTCCCGTCGGGGGAGGCGCTGGCGGAGCAGCTGGCGCGGGACGCGCAAGACGCGCGGGACACCCTCAACCTCTCGAGAGTCGAATGAGCACGATTCGTTCGCGATTGATCGTCATCGGCCTGCTGTTCGTCTTCAGCGTGTGGCAGCTGCTCCCCAAGAACGAGACGCAGCGCGTTCCCGATCCCACGACGGGCCGTATGAAAGACACGTCGGTGCGGCGGGTGCCGGTGCACCTCGGCCTCGACCTCCAGGGCGGCGTGCACCTGGCGCTCGAGGTGGACCAGACCAAGGGCCCGGTACCCGACTGCGCCGAAGCGATCCGCCGCGCCGAGCGGGTGGTGCGCACCCGGATCGACGAGTTCGGCACGACGGAGCCGGTGGTGCAGATCGTGGGCCGCTGCCGGCTGATCGTCGAGCTCGCGGGCGAGAAAGATCCCAGCCGGGCCAAGGGGATCATCCAGCGCACCGCGTTCCTCGAGTTCCGCATCACCGACATGCAGAATCTGTTCCGCAACGCGTTGCCCGAGATGGACGCGGCGCTGCGCGCGGCGGGGGTGAAGGGCCCGGCGGGCGGGGCGGCCAACGCCGTCGCGAAGCTGTTCGGCGACACGGGCAAGAAAAAGGCCGGCCCCGACACGTCGCTCGTCAACGCACCGGGCGCGCTGTCGTCGCTGCTGTTCCAGGGCCAGCTGGCGGGCGAGTTCCTGGTGCAGGAGGAGAACTTCGCGAAAGTTGACAGCATCATCCACATGCCGCAGTTCGATCGAGTGAAGCCGCGCGGCCTCGATCTCTTCTGGGGCGCGCAGGTCGAGTCGCGCGGCGCCCGCCCCTACCGGGCGCTGTACGCGGTGCAGAACAAGGCGATCATCACCGGGGAGGAGCTGACCAAAGCCACCGCGCGGCGCGACCAGCTGACCAACCAGTCGGTCGTGGAGTTCACGCTCACGCGCCGCGGCGGCCGCAAGTTCGGCGAGGAGACCGGCCGCCACGTGGGCGACTACATGGCCATCATCCTCGACGGCCGGGTCCAGGGCCAGCCGCCGGTCATCCGCGGGCAGATCCAGAACCAGGGCCTGATCGAGCTCGGCTCCAAGCCCCTGACCGACGCGCAGGATCTCGCGCTGGTGCTGCGCGCCGGCGCGCTGCCCGCGCCGCTCACGGTGGTCGAGGAACGGGCGATCGGCCCCTCCCTCGGCCGCGATTCGATCGTCGACGCCATCAAGGCCGGCGCCGTGGGCGTCGCTCTGGTGGTGCTGATCATGATCGGCTACTACCGGCTCTCGGGCACGCTCGCCGTCGCCGCCCTCACCCTGTATGTGCTGTTCACGCTGGCGGGCCTCGCGGCCTTCGGGTTCACACTCACGCTGCCCGGCCTCGCAGGCTTCGTGCTCTCGGTCGGCATTGCCGTGGACGCGAACGTGCTGATCTTCGAGCGCATCCGCGAGGAGCTGCGCCACGGCAAGCTGGTGCGCACGGCGGTGGACGAAGGCTTCAAGCACGCCATGAACGCCATCGTCGACTCCAACGTCAGCACGGCGCTCACCGCCTTCATCCTGTATCTGGTCGGGACCGGACCGGTCCAGGGCTTCGCCATTACCCTCATCATCGGCATTGCGGCGTCGATGGTCACCGCCGTGTTCGTGGTGCGGACCTTCTACATGATCTGGCTGCAGCAACGGCCGGCCATGACCACCCTGAGCGTCTGATGATCCAGCTCTTCGCGAACGCCAACTACGACTTCATCAAGTGGCGCAAGTGGGCTTACGGGCTCACCGCCCTCCTGATCATCCCCGGCCTGATCCTCCTGGCGGTGAAGGGTTTGAACTACAGCATCGAGTTCACCGGCGGCACGCTGATCCAGGTGCAGACCGCGAAGCCGGTGGGCACGGGCGCGCTGCGGCAGGCGCTCGACGCCGCCGGCGTGCGCGGCGCCGAGATCTCGGCGTTTGGGAGCGACACCGACTACGTGATCCGGGCGCGGCTCGGCACGCAGGCGACCCCCGAAGGGGGAGGGGGGACGCAGGCGACCGCCGCGGCGGTGGACCAGGCGTTGAAGACCGGCATCGGCGAGGGACAGTACAAGATCGTCCGGACCGAGGCGGTGGGCCCCAAGGTCGGCAAGGAGCTGCAGGGGAAGGCGTTCCTCGCGATCTTCTTCTCGTTCATCGTCACGCTGATCTACCTGGCGATGCGGTTCGAGTGGCGTTTCGGCCTCGCGGCCGTGCTCGCCACCTTCCACGACATACTCACGACCATCGCCTTCATCCGGTACTTGAACCTCGAGGTGAGCCTCGTGGTGGTGGGCGCGGTGCTGACGATGGTCGGCTACTCCCTGAACGACACCATCATCATCTTCGACCGGGTGCGCGAGAACCTGCGGAAGTACCGGCGGCAGAATCTGTACGAGATCCTGAACCTGTCCATCAACGAGACGCTGCCGCGGTCGATCCTGACGCATGGCACCACCATGGCGACGACGCTGGCTCTGGTGCTGCTCGCGGGCGAGGTGATCCGGCCGTTTGCGCTCGTGATGACGTTCGCGATTTTCACCGGCACGTTTTCGTCGATCTACATCGCGGCGCCGCTGCTGATGTACATCGAGAAGCGCTGGCCGGGCGAGGACGCGCGCGGCGCCAGGGCGTTCACCGGGCGCCCGGCGAGCCAGCCCGCCGGGCCGGCGACGCCGCCGAGCCCCACCCCGGCCCCCGCCCCCCCCTCCGGTCCCCGGCCCAAAGCCGCCGTCTGAGCGTGGCACTGGTGCCGTTCCAACATTCTTCGCGAGCTCCGGAAGAACGAGTTGGAACGGCACTGGTCGACGCCCACTGTCACCTGGGGGACGGGGCGTTCGACGCGGATCGCGGCGCGGCGCTGGCGCGCGCCCGCGCCGCCGGGGTGGGCCACGTCGTGGTGATAGGCACCACGGCCCAAGACAGCGCCCGCGCCCACACGCTGGCGCGTGGGACCCCCGGCTGTTCGGCTACCGCCGGCGTGCACCCGCACGAGGCGAGCGCGTGGTCGGAGGAGACGGAGCGGCGGGTGCGCGCGTTGCTGGTGGAGCCCGAGGTGGTGGCGGTGGGGGAAACCGGCCTGGACTACCATTACTACCACTCACCGCGGGACATCCAGCGGTGGGCCTTCGAGGCGCAGCTCGCCCTCGCGGCGGAGCTGCGGAAACCGGCGGTGGTCCACGCCCGCGAGGCGGACGATGACGTCGCGGCCCTGGTGCGGGCCTGGGGCCACAAAGTGCCGGCCATCGTGCTCCATTCCTTCGCGGGGAGCCGTACGGTATTCGACGCGGGAATGAGCGTCGGTGCATATTTCTCCTTCAGTGGCATGATCACCTTCAAGAATTGGAACCCCGCGGTCCGGCCGTCCGACTGTCCGACGGACCGACTCCTCGTCGAGACCGACGCGCCCTACCTCGCGCCGGTGCCTCATCGCGGTCATCGCAACGAGCCCGCGTTCGTGCGTGAGGTCGCGGCGGCACTGGCGGGAGCTCTCCGACTCGAGCTCGACGCCCTCGGACAACGGACGACGGAAAACGCCTGCCGCGTCTTCGGTCCTCGACTGGCTCACTCGCTCCCAGAGATCTCCGCCACTTGACGACCGCCGTGAAGGTTCCGACCGCCATCGAGATCGCCCAGGCGGCGAAGCTGCGGCCCATCGCCGACATCGCCGCCGAGCTGGGCCTGGAGGGCGACGAGATCGAGCTGTACGGCAAGTACAAGGCGAAGATCTCGCTCCGTGCTCTCGAGACGCGGAAACCGCGCGGCCGACTCGTCCTCGTCACGGGGATCAACCCGACGCCGGCAGGAGAGGGGAAGTCCACGGTGACGGTCGGGGTGACGCAGGCGCTGCGGCGGCTCGGCAAGAACGCCATTCTCGCGATCCGGGAGCCCTCGCTCGGCCCCGTATTCGGGGTGAAGGGCGGGGCGGCGGGCGGCGGCTACGCGCAGGTGCTGCCGATGGAGGACATCAACCTCCACTTCACCGGCGACTTCCACGCCATCGCGAGCGCGCACAACCTGCTCTCGGCGATGCTGGATGCCCACGTGCACCACGGCAACGCGCTGGGGCTCGACACCCGCCGCATCACCTGGCCGCGCACGATCGACATGAACGACCGGGCGCTGCGCAGCCTCGTCGTGGGGCTGGGGGGCATCAACAACGGGCCGGCGCGCGAGGACCGGTTCGTCATCATTCCGGGCTCCGAGGTGATGGCGATCATGGCCCTCGCCACGGGGCTCGCGGACCTGGAGCAACGGTTGGCACGGATCATCGTCGGCCTGCGCGCCGACAAGACCGCCGTGCGCGCCAGCGACTTGAAGGCCCAGGGCGCGATGACACTGCTCCTCAAGGACGCCCTGCAGCCCAACCTGGTGCAGACGCTGGAGGGTGGACCGGCGCTGGTGCACTGCGGGCCGTTCGGCAACATCGCCCACGGCTGCAACTCGGTCGCGGCGACCCGGATGGGCCTCGCGCTCGCCGACCTCGTGCTCACCGAGGCCGGCTTCGGCGCGGACCTCGGCGCCGAGAAGTTCTTCGACATCAAGTGCCGCATGGCCGGCCTGAACCCGGAGGCGGCGATCCTGGTCACGACCGTGCGGGCGCTCAAGATGCACGGCGGCGTGAAGAAGGAGCAGTTGAGCGCGGCTGACCCCGGCGCGGTGCGCCGGGGATGCGAGAACCTGACCCGCCACATCCGCAACGTGAAGAAGTTCGGCGTGCCATGCCTCGTCGCGCTGAACCGGTTCCTCTCCGACACGGACGACGAGATCGCGGCGGTGAACGCCGCCTGCGCCGCCGAGGGCGTCGACGCGGTGCGGTGCGAAGTGTGGGAAAAGGGTGGGGAAGGCGGGCTGGCGGTTGCCGAAGCGCTCCTCAAGCTGCTGGGCGGCCGGAAGGCCGCGTTCAAGCCGCTGTACGACGAGAGGAAGCCGATCAAGGAGAAGATTGAGACGATCGCCCGCGAGATCTATGGGGCGGACGGCGTGGCCTTCTCGCCGGCCGCCGAGCGCGCGCTCGAGCTGATGCCCAAGCTCGGCTTGGGTGAGACGCCGGTGTGCATGGCCAAGACGCAATACTCGTTCTCGGACGATGCGAGCAAGCTGGGGGCGCCGAGCGGGTTCACCCTGCACGTCCGTGAGATCCTCCCTTCGGCGGGCGCCGGGTTCGTGGTGGCGCTGGCGGGAGACATCCTGACCATGCCGGGACTGGGCAAGAGCCCGGCGGCGGAAAGGATCCGCATTCATCCCGACGGCACCATTGAGGGCCTGTTCTGATGCGTAGGACGAAAGGGCTGGGCATTGTGGCGACCGACGCCGCACCCAAGGCGATCGGACCCTACAGCCAGGCCGTGACCACCGACGGGATGGTCTACACGGCGGGCCAGGTGCCGCTCGACCCCAAGACCGGCGAGCTGGTCGGCAAGACGGCGGCCGAGCAGACCGAGCAGGTGTTCCGGAACCTGGAAGCCGTGCTGGCGGCCGCCGGCTCCTCCCTCGCCAACGTGGTGAAGACCACCGTCTATCTGACCGACATGGCCGATTTCGCGGCGATGAACGAGGTGTACGCGAAGCATTTCGGGACGCACAAGCCCGCGCGCTCGACGGTGCAGGCGGCAGGGCTGCCGCGGTCGGCACGGGTGGAGATCGAGGTCATTGCGGTGAAGGGGTAGAGAAACGCTGACGGCGGAGTCCCCCTCTCCCTTCACTCCGCGGTGGCCGACGCGCACCGCGCTGGTCCCCCTGTGCTTCTGGATTCTCCTCTTATCGCTGCCGATGTGGACGGGCCAGTACCTTGCCGGTCCGTGGAGCGACCAGTTCTCGACAGGGTGGGCGATTCGCCACTGGGGTGCGGAGCAGTGGCGGGCCACCGGCCACCTCCCGCTCTGGAACCCCGAGATGCTGGGCGGCGTCCCGGTGGCCGCCGGCTTCGGGGACCTGTTCTACCCGACCGCCTGGCTCCGGCTCGTGTTGCCGACCACCATCAGCATCGACCTGGCGTTCGTGGGGCACTACCTCCTGGCGGGCCTGTGCCTCTATCTGCTCCTGCTCCTGCTGGGCACGAGCTGGCTCGGATCAGTGGTCGGCGCCACCGCCTATCAGCTGAGCGGCGTGGTGATCTCGTATGTCAGCCCAGGCCACGACGGCCAGCTGTTCGTGGCCGCCCTCTTCCCGGTGATGCTGATCGGCCTGGTGCTCGGCATCCGCCGCCGGCAGCTCGAAGGACATGCGCTGCTCGGCCTCGCCGTCGGCCTGGCGCTGCTCAGCCCCCATTACCAGGTGACGCAGTACGCGCTCATCGCCGCGGGACTCTTCGCGCTCTATCTCACGGTTGGTGAGCCCGAGGGACTGACGCCCACTCAGCGCTGGCGTGGCCTCGGGCTCGCCCTCGCGGGTGTCCTGCTCGGATTCGGCGTCTCGCAGATCCAGCTGCTCCCGTTCCTGCACTACATCCCGTTTTCCCCCCGCGCCGGTGTGACGGGCTTCGCGTGGTCGAAGTCGTATGCCATGCCCTGGATCCACGTCCCAGAGCTTTTTCTGTCCGGGTTCATGGGCTCGACACCGGACGGCACCTACTGGGGTCCGAATGACCTCAAGCTTCAGAGCGCGTATCTGGGACTGCCGGTCGCGGCGCTGGCGATCCTCGGCGCGGCCGGCCCGCGGCGACGTTTGGTGACGTGGTTGCTGGGGATCGGCGCCCTGTTCCTGCTCGTTGCCCTGGGCAGCGGCACGCCGTTCTACCGCTTCTGGTGGGCCGTCGTCCCCTACGTGAACAAGACCCGCGCGCCCGAGATCGCCCTGTACCTC
>Ga0209761_1003296_pt1 | contig 10666 bp, 11 predicted proteins | sample GraSoi013_1_40cm_4_FD_185818 | JGI IMG/M metagenome (GOLD analysis project Ga0209761, IMG submission 185818) | Grasslands soil microbial communities from the Angelo Coastal Reserve, California, USA - Sample 09_25_2013_1_40cm (SPAdes) (version 2) | ecosystem: Environmental > Terrestrial > Soil >... | reverse complement strand
TGATCCATTGCCACGACTGGCAGTCGGCGTTGGTGCCGGTGCTGTTGCGCACCTTGTATGAGAGCGACCCGGTGCTGCGCGGCGTGCCCGTGGTGTTCACCATCCACAACATGGGCTATCACGGTCTGTACCCGCGCGAGGCCCTGAAGCGACTGGGCTTGCCGGAAAAGTTGTTCCACATGGATGCCATGGAGTTCTACGGCAAGGTCAACTTCCTGAAGGGCGCGCTGGTTTTTGCCGACTACCTGACCACGGTCAGCCGGAAATATGCGCAGGAAATCCAGACCCCGGAATACGGCCACGGGCTGGAGGGAGTCACGCGCCAGCGCGCCGAGCATTTGTACGGCATCCTGAATGGGGTGGACTACTCGGCCTGGAACCCGGAAACGGACACCTTCATCGCCGCGCGGTATTCGGCAAGGGACCTATCCGGGAAGCAGGTTTGCAAGCGGGACCTGCTTGTGCAGTTTGGTCTTCCGGTGGACACGCTGGGGATATCGCGCCCGTTGATCGGCATCGTTTCGCGGTTTGCCGACCAGAAGGGTTTTGACCTGATCGCGCAAGTGGCCAACGAGCTTCTGAGTGAGGACCTTAGCATCGTTGCCCTGGGCGCGGGCGAGCCGAAACACGAGCAACTGTTCCGCGAGCTGGCTACGCGATTCCCCGGCAAAATAGGCGTGAAGATCGCCTATGACAACGCCGTGGCGCACAAGATTGAGGCCGGGTCGGACATGTTTCTGATGCCTTCTCGCTACGAGCCCTGCGGGTTGAACCAGATTTACAGCCTGAAGTACGGCACCGTGCCCGTGGTGCGCGCCACCGGCGGGCTCGACGACACGATTGAGCCCTTTGATGCGCGGACCGGCTACGGCACGGGTTTCAAGTTCGAGGCTTATAGCGGCCAAGCACTGCTTGCTTGCCTGCGCCAGGCCCTACGCACCTTCCACAATGAAAAAGCTTGGCGGCAGATTCAGGCCAACGGCATGGCCAAGGATTTCTCCTGGCACGCTTCGGCGGCCGAATACGTCCGCTTGTACGAGAGCGCGAGAAAAGCTCGCAACCAGATGGCCGCCGGGACATCTAATTAGTCTGGGCCGCAAAAGTACCTGAATCATCTGGCCCTAGAGGGGAATTGTATGGCTGAGAACATTCGCAGCGTAAACGACACCGACTTCCAAGCAGAAGTCATCGACGCCAGCAAGAGCCAACCGGTGATGGTGGATTTCTGGGCTGAGTGGTGCCGCCCGTGTCACATGCTGGCGCCAACCGTGGCCGAAATTGCTTCGGCCTATTCGGGCAAACTGAAGGTCGTCAAGGTCAACGTGGACGAGAACCTGAACGCCGCCGGCCGTTTCAACATCCGCGGCATCCCCACTCTGCTCATCTTTAAGGGCGGCGAAGTGGCCGACCAGATCGTCGGCGCCGTCCCCAAAGAGCAAATCCAGAAAGTCGTGGATCGTCACATCGGCTGAGCCGCCCCAGCGCCACCACTCTAGCGCGATAGCGCAGGTTAGACCGGTTTCAGTCGCCCGTTTTCAAGCCTCCAGATAGGCCCCCGCAGCCGTCGCTGGTACAGCACACGCGGAGCGTCTGCCGCGACAGGGGGCTTCGTTCGGTTCCCCAATCCGGCCCGTCTACCGCATCAGGGTTGTCGCTTGTAGCATTTCCTCCGGCGTCGCGCGTACCCAGTAGTTCTCTGTCAGATTCACCCAGCGCACGGTTCCACTGGAATCCAGCAGAAACTCCGCCGGCCGGGCGAGGTTCTGCTCGCCGGCTTTGGCGTCCAGCAAGTCGTAGCGCCGGATCACCTCAGCTTTCGGGTCGGAGAGAAAGGTATAGGTGTAGCCCCTCTTGCTGCAGAGGTCGCGGGAAGCTTCCGGTGGGTCAACGCTGATGGCTGCTACCCGAATGCCGCGTGCTTCAAACTCGCCCAAGTGCTGCTCGATACCCCGCAACTCGGAGTTGCAGGACGGTCACCAGTAGCCTCGGTAAAAGACGAGCATTACGCCCTTCGGCGCGGCACCGTGCACCGGAGCCGTCAGCAGTTCCGTCAGCGACACCGGCTTACTTCCGGTGTCCATCAAAGTGAAGTCCGGCGCCTTGGCGCCTGCGCGCGGCGCACCGGCGGATGACGGCAGTTGCCGAGCGACGATAAACATAAGAAACGCGAAAGCACCGAAGATCAGTACGGTCAAGCCTGCCAGTATGGGGCCAAGAGCCTTTCCTCGGTACAACTCTGAGCGACGAAACGCGCGACGAATCCCCACCGCTAGGAAGCCTGCGGCAAAGGCGAAAAGCAGCAGGTTTACCCAGGGAAAGTTGCGCGTCAGAGGAAATTGCACGAAGAAGAAGAAATAGCTGAAGAAGGCCAGCACGCTGAGCAGAAAACCTGCCCACAGCAGCCAGTTCCAGCGGCGTTCAGCGACAGGGGTCATCGCGAGGAGTATATCAACGCCCGCGAAGCTTTCAAACTGCACCCTTCGTTGGGGGCTTGTTGGAAGTACTCGTTGGCTTTTCGGTAGCTCTCCATGGCCGGTTACTATTTCGCCGGGCGCCTGGTGTCAGCAGGACGTGAAGGAACGGGTTCGCCGGAACTAACCGGGCCCTTACACTCCATCTGCACTCAATTAAGGCGGAACGTAACTTCGACTTGGACTCGAACAGGGACAGGATTGCCGTCTTTCCGTGCTGGTTCAAACCGCCAATCCTGAACTGCCTCGATGGTTTTCGTCGTCAGGCCAAATGGCGCACCCTTCAACACATAGATAGAGGCGGCTTTTCCTTCGGCGGTGACGACGATCGATAAGGCCACAGTTCCTTGGAATTTAGCGGCGCGGGCTGCGTCTGAGTAGACTGGGCTCGCACAACTGGTGCAGATAGGCCATCCGGCTCCCAAACCACTCTTGAATACTCCTGGTTCCTCTGGGATATCATGGGCTTTGCGGGCATAGTTGGGACCCGGCTCGAAGAACATGGCGTGCATCTCTTCCGTCACCGGAAAGCGAGCCGTCTCATCCGTCACCTGGAAGATATCTTCCTCTTTCGCGACAGGACCAAATCCTTCGAGATGGACTGTGAGACTGATCTGGCCATTCTCCTCATATAGAGTTCCCAGAATGACCCCTGTTGCTCCCATTTGACGTCCGATCCACAAACAGACGTCGCGGGACCGAAGATCTTCGAGTGTCGTCCAATTTGTTGTCAGGTAGTCTCTAAGAATTTTGCGATCTAGAATATTCAATCCCGCGGAGTTAGCAGCGAGCCATTCGGAGAAGCGATCGGCAAGCAATGTGCCCAGTCGCGACGAATTTCCTGGTGAACTGCGAAAGAAATCAATGACAAGAACTTTGGGCTCTCTCTCCTGGAGGTTTGCTTCTCGAATCTTTTGCGCCGCCTGCGATGCCAGCGAATCCAGGTACGCCTCACCGAGTCGAGTCAAGACGGAGTCACGCGACTGACAGCATGCAATTACGGGAAGGAATAACAAAGAGACGACAAAAAGTAGGCCAAGGGCAAGCCGGAAGCCAGTGTGCCGCGCCATGCCTAGAAATTATCACACGAGATGTCAGCTCAGTTATCCAAAGTTGGCGAGAGAAGTCCGCCGAGGCCATCGTTGATCAAAACCTGCCGAAATAAAACGAATACCCCGTTAATTCCGGCTGTGAAGTCACACGACGTGCACGGAACACGACCCGCCAACTCAGTCCAGACGGCCCAGGGCCGTGTTCGCCGGACGGATACGGTTTTTGGTCGGCTATCGAAGCAAAGTTCAAGCTTGGCGTCAACCTTGCCTGCCCTTTTCTCCGAGTTGCCGAAAAGTGCTGCCTTCGCGACCGGACGCTCCACGAATGCGCAGACTGACGAGAAGTGAGCTGCGAGCGACGACGGTAGATCCAAGTGTGTAAAAAGCCCCGTCCTGCCGCGCTTCCTTAACCCATTGATTCTCAGGCCTCGCAAGTCGGACTCGCGGAGTGCCGAAACCACATCCTTTCGGGCCCGCGCGGGAGTGAATCGTAGTAGCGCGCTCCTAAGTAATCGTCACCCCTTTCTGTATCTCGCTGTTGCCGGAAGACTGCCGGGCTCCTTCGTGCGTCCTATGGAATCAGTGCAGGGCGCTTTTAGCGCGGATCGCCTTTAGTTTCTTGCTCAGGCTCCATTGAGCAAGAACCAGAGCCTCCGTCACAGTAAGCAGTAAGATGAAACCCAGGTAGTACTGATTCGTTATCCGAAAAACATTATCCGGTGTATGCTGCTCGAGTGGCACCCCCATCATGACGACATGCCAATAGAACCAAAATGCAACCGCCTGAATCCCGCCCCGCCAGTAGTTCGAAGCTATCTGCCCGGCGATCGCCATCCAAAACAGAAGAAACGGGAGCAGGACAAGCCTTAGGCTCCACAGTATAATTCTCAATGTGGTTGCTCTCTCCATAGTCCTTCTGTGGGTCGCTTCACTAGGGGCAAGACGGCCACGGCTGGAACACGGCGACCGCGCGTTCTGCCGCAGAGTCTACGAAAACAGAAAGAGGTAAGCACTGCGGCAGGGGATTCCAGAACTGGAGGGACCAGGCTTCATTTGCGGCATCAGCTCCAGAAGTGCAGACTGTAAAACCACCCTAGATACGCCAGGGTTGCGAGTGCGGCCAGCGCTACCAGGAACCACCATCGCATCCCCGCTTTACCCGCAGCAGCGGAGCCCGCGGTTGCCAAGAGCATCGCCGCAAGAGCGAGAGATGGTCCCCCTGGATACCTTAAGTTCCATCGGGGCGGTGCCAGGGGGACCAACCAGATGTGGCACAGAATCACTGCGGCAACAAATCCCAACACTCTTGGCCATAGCGGCCGCTTTGGAACGGTCATGCTAATCCCCTCCCTGGGGCGGTTCCTAAGGAACGGGCTGCCCAGCAAAATCCAGCGTGCCCTGCCTGAGGACACCCGCGTAGGACTGAATGTGCGGGAGCACGAATCGATTAATATAGATGTCGCGAGCGATGTTTCCAAGAAAATAGCGCCGACTAGGACGTTCCTTTTCACAGCCCACCTCCCGACCCAGGGGCGTCGAACTCGGATGGCCTGACGCCACTGTTGAAGGTCACCGATTCAAGTGTCGCCAGGAGGAGTTCACTCCCGCGCGCACGGATGGTCATCGTGAAAGGCACGAGCACGGCCCCGACCGCCCGAAAGTCTGAGTACTCGACCGCTACTGCCAGACTCTCTGGACCCGATCGTGTCCAGCTAGGGTCGGGCAATGACGTCACCCGAAATTCGAGACGAAGAGGGAGCCAAGTCGTCGGATCGAAAAACCAATCCTGCGAGCTTGCCGCACGGATTTGTGGGTCGCGGGCAGCCAATTCGAAATGAACTCGCACCGCCTTTCGGCCGTCGTTGAGAACCGCATCGCTGGGCGCTTCGAACTTGTATTGAGGATCGATGAGCGCTGCAACAAACACTCGGCGAGGGAGATGAATTGCGGGTTCCAGCGCTGAATCTTCTGGTAGCACCCTCAAGCCTCCGGGGTCGAGAGCCCGTGGACTCCCGTGGCCTGAAACCACCAGGACCGGCCCGTGGTCCAATGCCGTCTCCCTTCTGAATTCATAAGAGCCGCCGGCCCAACTGTGCTTCCAGATGAAAGTCGCTGGCTTCAGCCCACTGCCAGCGAGCGGCCGAAACTGTCCCCGCGCAACACCGTCCTGAATGCTAGCCGCTGCCGCGCCTCCGCCCATCGCCGACAGCGATTGCTGGATGACCCGAATCGCCCGGGGATCACGCGGCGGCTGTTGCGCCGCCATAGGGACCGAGATCGGAACAAGGAGAGTGAGGAACAAGAGGGATCGAAAGTCGCGCATTGTGGCCTCCCCACGCTGGAGTTGCGTGGAGTCTGGAATCTCGGGCCTTTGTTGTCAAGGAAAGAAATTCAGAAATTGTATACTGCTGTGGATAAGCGAGCTAAAGAGTTGATTATCCTTGATATACGTCTATCTGGATCGGCTAGACCGCAGCATCCGAGTAGCAAGCGAGCGAGAGAACTCAAATGCGCGCGAATCGACGGGACGTGCTCGAGACGCGGCTTGAGAAATTGTGGAAAGATTTGGGAAAGATAACTGCCGAATACGATCCACTTGCGTCCGCTCAGGTGCGGCTAAGTACCGAGTGAACCAACAAGATATAGATCTCGCGCTGGTCTCCGGAACCAGAGGTCGGAGGTTCAAATCCTCTCAGGCGCGCCACAACCCTTTTCCTTTCAACCCGAGAATTCATTGATCTACCGTCTTCTCTTCTGATTTCGGAACATTTCGGAACAACAAGCCCTCTAGATTTTGGATTGCGCGCCTCTGCGATTCGGGAATTATCTGGGTGTAGACGTTGAGCGTGAGAGCCGCGTCCGCATGGCCAAGTTGTGCCTGCATGATTCGCGGTGAGACACTCAAATCTCCCAGATACGTCGAATGCAACTTGCGCAATCGATGCCAGGAAAAGCGGGCTATACCCAAATGGTCGAGTACCGGGTGCAAATGTCGCTTGGCGAGATTCCTCGGATCTAAAGGCTTGCCAGAATCTCCTTCGAAGATCCAGGAACCGGCACTGTTGAGTCTGCCCTGTAGATGTTCCGCCAGAATGGGGCCCAGTGGAATTACTCTTTCACTGGCCGCATACTTGGGCGAATTCACCTGTCCGTGCCAGATATCGCGCCGAACCGTGAGATTCTTGCGATTCAGATCGATATCTTCCCAGCGCAACCCGATGGCTTCGCCCACGCGCAAGCCAGTTCCCACAAGCAGCAACATGAGCGTGTAACTCGGCTCCGGAAGTTGCTGGAGAATCTGAGCCACCTGCTCTGGCCCGGGTAGAAATACCGCCGCTTTGGGCTGTCGTGCCGGGAGGCGGACGCCGTGGGCGGGGTTTTCTTTGATGTATCCCCAGTCCACTGCGGTCCGTAACACAGAAGAGAGAGCTGACCAGATGTTCTTGACCGTTTGACGGGATAACCCACTTTCCGAGAGGGCTGAAAGCCAGGCTTGAATCTCTCCCTTCCGCAAGTCCTTCAGCCGCGTCTCTCCCAACCAAGGAAGAACGTAGCGGTTAAGGTTCGTGCGGTAGGAGCTTTGCGTAGAGGCCTTCAGAGTGGGCAGCATCCGGGGCATCCACTCCCTCTCGACAAATTCGCGAGCGGAATAAAAGGCCTCGGATCTGCTCCCCGGCTGCACTCTTTGCAGAATGCGAGCTAGAGCAATCCGAGCATCATTCCGGGTCAGCAGTTCGGTTGTAGATCCCAGCCGGACATTTCGCAGAACCCGTCTCCACTGGGCATTCTCGAAGACGGACTCCCGGTAGCGTCCGTACCAAACCTGCCGACCCCGCTTTCCGGTCTTGTACACATGACCTCGTTGAATACAGTTTCTTAGAACCACAGGTACCATCCTTTCTCCTGTGGTTCGCTTTGCTTCTGTCGGCGGGCGTACTGTATCTCTGCAGGTGCGTGTGCAAGCTCTTCATGTGGAGAGCGATCGTTCCCTCCACCGCAAAGAGCAGCGCGGTCGCCTTCTTCCATGCCATCATGAATATTCTAACACGTTGCCAACAAGAAGCGGGGTGCGCCGCGCTATCCTTTCCATCCGGAACCGAATCTGATGCGGTTTACCTTTCGCTGCAAACCCTTCCCTTTCGAGCGGAACCTTCGGGCCGAGCTGCAGGGCGGGTAGTTCCAGTGATTTGGTCTGTGCCGTTAAGGTGTTAACCTGAATTAGTTATAGCCGAGGCTGAGTCCTACATTCAAGGCTTGAGAGTTGGTCGCGACTGCTGGTAGATATGGTCGCGGCCCAACTTCCGAGTAGCGCGCAATTCGTCAAATTGAACGAACAGACTGGCAGTCTGCCCGTTGACGTGCATCTGCCGCTGTGAGGCATCGCCTAAGATGAAACTCTTATTGTCTCCTCCCTTGCATCGCGCCGCCGCCGAGGTGGAGAATTAGTGTAGAAATGTGATCGCTAGAAGTCGGTATGAATTCGATCTGCACGTCCATTGCCCGCGTAAAGAACTGCGGGTGACCGTTAATTTCTCCCTCATACAAGAATAGCAGCGGCGGCTGCCCTGATGCTTGCACGATCAGGCCCTCGTCCGATGCTGTTATTTTGAGCGACAACTGAGCCGAGATTTCGTAGTCTCCAACAAACTTTGAGAGTTCTGCTCTCGAAATCGGCAACGCAATTCTCGGCTTGGCAAGAGTGACCTGTTTTCCTAGTGCCACATCGAGGAGCTTGGCTGCTATCTTATCCGGTGCATCGCCGCTTACGTTGGACAGGACGATGACGGTGATATTACGCGCTGGGACGTAGCTCATATAGCTGTTGAAGCCATCAATGCTGCCGCCGTGTTCAACGACTTCAATGTCATCTTTACGACTCACGAAGACTCCGCTCCCATAGTTCCCCTTACCGGGCGTCGTCATCTGCTTCAGAGACGAAGCAGACAGAACCTTCCCACCGAACAGGGCCTGTTCCCACCGGAGCAGATCTCTCGTTGTCGAGTACATGGAGCCAGTGGCCCAGCCTACAGACATGGATAAGGAACGAACGGGAACGATTCCTTTCGCGCCAGGCTGGTACCCTTCAGCTCTTTCGGGCAGGATCAGGTCGTCATCGTCGAGCCCGGAATCCTTCATCCCGAGTGGGGCAAGAATCCGCTCGCGTAAGAGATCCCCATAGCGCCGACCGGTCACTTTTTCCAACATCATCCCGAGCAACGTATAGTTGGAATTGCTGTACTCCCACTGAGTTCCAGGTGAGAAGTTGAGAGGTTTGTCGTTGAAGAGGGTGACTTCCTCGGCTGGTGTGTGAGAGACCATCCGCCATTCGAAGTATCGTTTGTCAAAGATGAAGTTGGGAATGCCCGACGTGTGATGCAAGAGATCGGCTATTGTTATTTTTTCCCAGGCAGGCGGAGAGTCAGGCAGGTATTTGCGGATCGGATCGTTCACGGAGAGCTTGCCTTCTTCTTGTGCCAGGAGAACGAGAGCTGCGGTGAACTGCTTTGTCATCGAGCCGATCCTGAACTTTACGTCAGGAGAATTTGGGATATTCCACTCCACAACTGCTTTTCCGTATCCTTTATCAAGAAGTACGGTAGGGCCCTTTGCTACCAAAACAGCACCCATGAATGCATTGTCCTTGGTAAATGAACTCGCCACTTCATCGAGGCGCTGGTTGGACGAATCCGGCTCGACAGCATCCGCTTGGGCAGACGCCGTTGCACAAGCGATGACCCAAATCGCTAGCAACAAGCAATTAGCCCGGCGACGAAGAGAGGCACCGCTCTTTAAACTGTTCATTGGCATCCTTTCGAACTCAAGGGGCATGTAACGTCCCCGGCATGATGAGCAGGGCCCACCAAGAGCAGGCTTCCACCCATTCCATAAGGAGAAATCTACATCGCAAAAGAGCCGTCTTCGTTGTGATTTCGGTAAAGGAACAGGAAAATGCGATGAGCCGAGGAAATCCTGCGACGGAACGCCTTACTTTGGCAACTCTGCGGGGCTAGAATCAGGGGCATGGCGCGTACGCGAACACCGCGGTTCCCGTCTTTCTGGCCAGCTCGCGATCTTGAGCTACAACACCTGTGCATGCGTTATGGCCTTCGGCGTTAGCGCCCTGCTTCGCCCGATCTGCAGGAGGGTGTATGCCGGAATTTCCGTTTTTGAGCTTCCCCTTCGCCCGAAAGCCTAGCCCTCGTGGCCCGTCGTGTCAACCGCAAGTCGCGCTGGCCCCTTTGGGGTAGTAGTGCGGCTCGTTTTGGCCGTTCTGCGGAGCCGTTGTGCTGGTTTTGCCCGCCCCAGTCTGCCTCGCCGGTTAAAGAGGATCTGCACACTGACCCGAACTGCCGAAAAAAGGGCCACCGGCTTCGGAACAATTTCGGAACACTAAGCGCCTAACAGCAAGGAAAACCTCGTAACACCGTGGAGCAGAAAGCAAAGCGAACCAACAGGATACACATTTACCGCTGAACTCCGGAACCAGAAGTCTGCTGTTGAAATCTTCACGGGCGCCGTGTATTCGCCTGCTTGCTGGGGCGTTGCCGACGAAAAGCCCCGGGTCTGAAGCCCCGGGCTACAGGGCCTTGCGTAAGGGCACAGCATGCGTGCCCAAGTATCCCTGTTCATCAGGCTCACGGCGCGGCTGATCTCCTTCGAATGCGTGCTTTGCGCGTTTTCTTTGTCGGAGCTCAATTCATGGTTGACAACTATCACTGCCGAGGTAACATGAAGTGCAAAGCCCGCCAAGAGCTTTGCAGGACCAAAGCTTTGCAGGACCAATCGACTCTTACGCCGTGACGCTCTGTCCCATGTCTGCGCTCCCAACCCCTTTACAATCCGCAGTTAGGAAAAATGCGGCCGCAAACCCTTTAGAACGCGCAGTTGCAGAATCATTAGACTTAAAGCCCCCTGAAATGAACATCTATGAGACACGCACCGGTGTCAATTTCTTTTTCTACTAGGGATCTTTTGTCTTTTTTCTCATTTCGGGCACACCTCCTCGGAGGCGGCAGGAGGCCGCCGGAGAGGACGAGGTTGAACAGCGCCGTTCGGCATCAGCTCGGTTCGAGATTCGTCCTACCCTGGGGATCGACCGACGAGTCCGGTGGCCCGGGTCGCGATCACTCATCTATACGAGCA
>Ga0209761_1003294_pt1 | contig 10673 bp, 9 predicted proteins | sample GraSoi013_1_40cm_4_FD_185818 | JGI IMG/M metagenome (GOLD analysis project Ga0209761, IMG submission 185818) | Grasslands soil microbial communities from the Angelo Coastal Reserve, California, USA - Sample 09_25_2013_1_40cm (SPAdes) (version 2) | ecosystem: Environmental > Terrestrial > Soil >... | reverse complement strand
GCGGACTGTCCCGCGCCTGCGGCCAAAGCAGCCAGCGCGGCGTTCTTCAGGAACCGTCTCCGTCCCGATCGACTGGAATCCATAGATCCTCCCCGGGAATCTCGAATTACCGATGCAATTTTCAACTACCCGTATAGTGTTCGACGAAGGGAGCTGTCAAGAAAAACAGTCTTTACTGAACTCCGCCGATTGTAGGCACCATGTTTTGGAGGTCCTTCTCATTCTCTAGACAGGAATGAGACAGGATGCGATCACCCTCCCGACGTTTCAGTGTTAGTGAGGTCGTAAACGGCTTCACAAAAAATTCCGGATCATCGAAAGTCACCGACCACTTGATCGTCTCGGAGTCGACTTTCTGGAATCGTTCGAGCAACTTTAGTTTGCTGCTATGTTCGTGACCGTTGTCGAGCCAGGTTCTTTCATCGATACCCACTGTCTCTACCACCAGCGTGTCTCCCTCCCAATGACCGATTGAGGAGCCGTACCACTCCGGATAATCCTCAATATCCTCAGGATGCCCGCGACCATCCGTATAAATAAGGCGGTATGTGCGCTGAGATTCCGTCAGTATCGCGACAACATTGGAGTGCTGAACAATCATGTTCGGATGGACGAGGCAGCAGACGGCTCGTACAGGACCAAAGGGAAGACATCTCGCTGATGGATCCTTGGAGTGGTCAACGGTTCTGAGTCTCTGCTCCCCGTAAGGTGTCAGAAGCATCTGGTCGCCGGGCACCACGAGTTTCGCCAGGTCCATGCTTTGGCCTTGTGGATGCCACACTCCTGTCAGATCGGGAGGCGCGCTTCTTAAGTCGGGCTTATTAGTTCCGCGTGACTGAGCCCCGAGGAAAAGTGCACCCGCCGTTAGTACCGTTAGTATCACGATGAAAACCTGGAAACGATTGCGCATTTGAATCTCCTTAGGGACTTTAAGACCCCTGCGTACCGGTAAGAATGTCGGAAAATTTCCGCCACATCCAAATCCATTCTGCCCAACCAACACCTGCCGACATGGTCTTCAACGTTCTGCGGAATGTGCTCTCAGCGCGGCAAATAACAACTCGGGCGGGACCGGCTTGGTGAGATGACCAGTGAATCCCGCGGCTTCGGCACGAGCACGGTCCTCAGGTTGCCCATAGCCGGTCAACGCCAGAATAACCATCGACCTTTTCGGCTCCCGCGCTCTTAGCTCGTGAGCAACCTGATATCCATCCATTCCCGGCATGCCGATGTCGAGCAGCACCACCTGCGGCTGAAATTTTGCAGCTTCGGCTAAAGCATTGACGCCGTCAAAGGCGACTGCAACGTTATGCCCTTCGAGGCGTATCAGAAGGGCAAGGGTTTCGACCGCGTCGTGATTGTCATCCACCACAAGAACGCGAAGAACCTCTTCTGATACGACAGCCGCGCCGCCAGGCGAGACATACCTTTCGGTCACCGGCGCTTTTTGACGGGGCAAGTGCACCAGAAATTCGGAGCCATGCCCCGGACCCTCGCTGTGGGCTTCCGCGCGACCGCCATGCATTTCAACGAGACGCTTGACCAGCGTCAGCCCGATCCCCAGGCCACCGTGTGTTCGGCCAAGGCTGTGGTCGGCTTGGGCAAAAAGGTCGAAGACATAAGGCAGCGCATCCTTGGGTATCCCCACTCCACTATCCTGAACGCGAATGGTGATCCATTGATCAGATGCATCAACGTCGAGCCCGATGCGCCGGCCGGTGTCTGAGTATTTGGCGGCATTGTTGAGAAGATTGGAAATGACCTGGTCCAACCGGACGATGTCTCCCTTTACCCACAACGGCTCTTCTGGAACGTGAACACAAAGTTCCTGGTGACGTGCTTCGATGAACGGACTGCTACCTTCCACGGCCTGGTTGACGACGGTGGCGATTTCGAAAACGGTTTCCTGCAGGCTGATCTTGCCGTGCACGATACGGGATACATCGAGCAAATCGTCCACGAGCCGCGTCATGTGGTCGAACTGCCGGTCGATGATTTCGCGGCTTCGCTTCACCAGCGAATCCGGCACATTGGGCCTATGCATGAGCTGCAAGGCGTTTCGGATCGGTGCAAGCGGGTTTCGGAGTTCGTGGCTGAGCATAGCGAGAAATTCGTCCTTGCGCCGGTCTGCAATGCGCAAGGCCTCCTCCGACTTCGCCAGTTCTGCAGTCCGTTCCTTCACTCGCCTTTCCAATTCCTCGCAGACCTTTTGCAGCGCGTCCTGTGCGGAGTGCTTCTCGGCAACCTGCGCGGCCAACTCCTCGTTGGCACGCTCCACCCGATCCTTGGCCTTTGTTAGGTCATGTAAGAGATCCAAATTTTCGAAGCGCAGCCTCAGAGATTCGGCGACTGTGGTGTGCAGACGATGCGAGATCATCCCCATCATGGTGACGTAAATGAACAGCATGCTCGCCATCGCCAGATGCACTTCGCTTCCGGCACTTAACAATCGAGCTGCATAGGGAAACAGGGCCGGGATCAGAAACACAAGATAGGCGCCGCGCACGGGCGCCAACGTGGAAATGGCTCCCGATACCATTCCCATGAGTACGTAGGCGAGAAAAACCTGGTGAACGTAGCTGTTCGCCGTAAAAAAGAAAAAACCCCCAAAACCCCAGAGCACACCGTTGGAGGCGACTCCGTAGAGATAATGACGCCCCCAGCGGCGCGATTCCGCGTTCGCCGACGGTGTGCGCAGGTATGCTCGGCCCGACGCGTAACGGCTGCCTGTGACCAGAACAATCGCCAGCAACCAACCTACAAGTAAGGACCCGGAAACCTGTCTCCACAGCACAGCGGTCAGGATGAGCGCATTGAGTATTGTGGCAAGGAGAGCGTACGGGAGTTGTTCGTATAGCAGCCTGACCTGTGCCTCCCGGGTTTCCTGCGTGTGATTGAGTTTCATAATATACTCGCCGGAAATTGCCTAAAACAAAGGTCTGCTGCTTCGGACGGAAAGGCCTCTCGCTACTTCCCAGGCCTTCAAGAAGAGAAATGCAGCATTTGTGTCAGATTCCTTAGAATCTTTCTAGACCTATTAAGACTTCCGCGGAGGCTGCAGAAGTCTTCTGCAACGGACTGTTCAGTCAGCCTGCTTTTGATCTATTGAGTTCAGTGCCAATGCTCCCCCGCAGTTTAATCCCCGCAGCACTTCGATAGCAATGTTCTCGCTTGATTTACTTGATTTAGGGGTGCATCTAGCGTGCAGATCCTTGATTGTTGGATCAAGGGCGATTCGCCATTGATAGACTGGCGGGGGCATGCCTCACCCTGCGTTGAAGCCATCCCGCATTTGGGCACACCACGACGGACATTTTTTGGCGGGGTGAATATCCATATTGGCCCGAGTGGTAATTCGATTCCACCGATAAGCCATTGAAAATTCGATCGGGGGGTTTGGCAATTAGTATGCAACCGCACAAACATTCATTAACTTAGCGAGAGGCTCGATCTATGCAGAACGCGAAAGTCCGGCAACCGTCAGGCCAACACTGGGCACGCAAAACGTGGCGGGATTGGAGTTTGGTCCAGCCGCTTAGCCCGCCCATCAAAAAAATAAACCCTCAATGGCACGTGCTTCAGGTCAGGCAGCGCTTTGAACGAATCGTTGCTCTCCGTCTGCGTGAGCGTGCGATCGAAGGATATGTACCGCTCCGTCGAATTGGTCGGAAAGCGAATGGCACGTCCATCGAGTTGCCGTTGTTTCCAGGCTATGCATTCTGCAAGTTTGATGAAGTGGCTGTGTCTTCTTTTTACGATATCCCAGGAGTACTCTGCATGGTACAAGGGACTGACGGAATCAACATCATCCCTGAGCAGCAGATTACGGATCTGCGGCGCATCCTCGCGTCGGGACTCGACGTTCAGGCATGGCCATTCACATTGCAAGGAGGGACAGTGATGGCAGAAGACGGTCCACTGAGCGGCGTGACGGGCATTCTGAAACAGAGAACTGACAAGCGATTTCTCGTTCTTTCAATTCAATTGATACGCTGGTCGATTGCTGTAAAAATCGACCGTCTCTCCCGAACTTCATTCCGCCCCGTGCTGAAACAATAAATCTTTGAACACGCAGAGCGGCCTGAATCATCGACGCAGGCAATCTTGCCATCAATAACGTTTTTGTCGCATCCTGTTTCGGCGAGGTTGAGTTGAAATTGTCCGTCATCATGCTTGCGCCCACTTCATTGGCCGGAAGACCACTCGTCGTAGTCATGCCTGTCGTGCACGAGCGCGCTGAAGGTCTGCAAGCATTCCAAACAATGGCTCAGATGCTCCTGTTCAGCATCCGTCAAGAACACATCGAATTTCGTGACAACCTCGCGCATTCGCTCTACCGGGACATGCGCATCTTGCGGATCTGCCATGCCAACCGCCAGAAGGCCCTGCGCCTCCGGCGCAGACCTTCGCCTCCCTCTTATGGCGCGCTGCAATCACTGCCGAGAGAATGGTTGGCTTACTCTATTTCTTATTTCCATGCGAGGCGAGCCATCCCTGAATCCCATGATTCCAGCCTGCGGCGGATTATCTCAAGGTGTCACGCCATTGTCGTCAAGAAGAAGGTAGATGCAGAGCGGGTAGACAACTCTTATCGTCTATCGATTCATTTTCTTCAGGCCGCTGTTCAACGAAAGGCCTTAAGTGATACGTGCGACCACAACGACATGCGGACGGGTAGAGACTTCCCTACCGGCTCGAGGGCACGATGTGGCGCAGGTCGCGCTCGTTTTCGTTGCACACGTATTCGAGCAGGTCGCCGTTGGGATCCAGACGAAAGTCTTCCGTGACGGTCCTGGGGCGTGTGTAGGCGATGGGGTCTTCGATGGTGATGTCGATGAACAGATGACCGAAGTCGGGACGGCGGAACCGCTCGGTGACGACGAGAGATTCCGAGTGCGGGTGGCCGTTGTCGTCGAGCCAGGTCTTATCATTGAATCCGGCGGTTCGGACTACCAGGACGTCGCCTTCCCACTTTCCGGTCGAGTAACCCAACCACGTCGGTGGAGCATCGGGCTGCAGCGTGCGTCCGTCCATATAGATCTGCCGGAACATGGTCTTGATTTCATACAGGACCACGATCATTTCGGTCGTTTGGATAATGCGGCTTGGCGTGGCGCCAGCAGCCCAGTAACGTGGGACGCCGTCCGGCAAACAATAATTCTCGGGATCGTCGCGGCTGACGGTTTTGGTGCGCTCCTCGTAGAGAGCCTTGCCCCACGGAGTCATAGAGACGTCTTCCGCCTTGAGGTCGGCGGCGAGGTTCCCATTGTATTTGAGGTTCGAGAGCCACATGCCGGATAGGTCGGGTTTCCCATCGGCCGTGCGGGGCGTTGGAGCTGTCAGATTCGGCCTGCCATCAGATGTGCGCGGCACGCCCGGATCGCGAGGCTTCGCCCACTGCGCCGGTGCAGGTGAGGCAATGAGGAGGAGGATCCCAGCACAACCGAGAACTCGCCGAAACGTCATGGCCAGTAGTATACATGCGAAAATTGGCGCCTAAGTCCGCGCCACGAATAACACGTCTCAAGCAGGCGCTCGCGCACGATTCAAGTTGTTTTCATGCGTGAGCGCACCATGGCGAGTGTAATGTATCCGATTGCGCTGCCGATAACCATGGACGCAACGATCCAGACGGCGGCGGTGATAACAGGAACCGCGATGAAACCGACAAAAGGATTCCGTGCGTCGACCCCGGCAAAACGAGGTTCCGTCCAGTTAAACATGCGCGCCGCCCAATACGTGGGCAGAACCATGGCGCGGGCGCACACCGCGTAGATGAAGATGAGTTGGATGAGCATCGAATAAGGATGCGGCTTACGGGCCAGTCCAATCTGGAGTGCGAAATAAAGCGGACCCAGCACGGTTGTCAATGCTGCGACACTGAGCATGTTGCTGACAGCGGGCGGCGCGCCGGCCCGTTCCACGATCACTCTCAAGACCACGACGATTGCCGTAACGATCAACGGCCACTTTAGAATTCCCTTCAAAAGCCATCCTCCCATACTCTGCAGCCTGATAAGGCGATAGGTATCGCTGCCATCATATCCCTATCCATTCTGCGAACCCGAATATCCAGTAAAGCGTGCTAACATCCCGGCCATGGCACCAGGAACACCCCCCATATCCGAAACGATCGACGCCAGGAAGATTTCCCGCCGCAGCATTGTCGCCGGAATAGCTGCGCTCGGCGTGCACAGCTTTGCGCGGAAGTTGCGCGCAGCCGAAACTCGACCATTGGCGGAAAGACTGGCCGCGTATGCGGCGGCGCTGCGTTATGAAGATCTCGATGCCGCGACCGTCGAACGCGTCAAATCGCACGTCATCGACACGCTCGGTTGCGGCATCGCCGCCTTCGACGAGCGGCCCGTGCGCGTCTGCCGTGAAATCGCGCAGAGCGTCCAAGGGGCGGCCACCATCATCGGCACGACGCGCAAGACGTCTCCCGATCTTGCTGCTTTCGCGAATGGCGCGGCAGGCCGGTATTACGATCTGAATGACATCTATGTCGGCAAAGTGACCAGCCATCCGAGTGATCATATCGCTCCTTGCATTGCGGTCGCCGAAGCCGGACGCGCGAGCGCCCATGACCTCATCACGGCGATCGCGCTCGCCTACGAGATCGATTGCCGCCTGGTGGACGCCCTCGACCTTACCGCGCGTGGCTGGGACTCACCTGTGTTCAGTCTTCCGGCAGTTGCGCTCGCGGCCGGCAAGCTGATGAAGCTTGACGCGGCGAAGCTGACCGAGGCGGTCAATCTTGCGATCAACGACCACATTGCGATGGGCCAGACGCGGGCGCAGGTGCTCTCCGACTGGAAGGGACTCGCTGATGGCGAAGCCTCGCGCAACGCCGTGTTCGCCGCGATGCTGGCACGCGGTGGCTTGACAGGTCCGGCGCCGATCTTCGAGGGCCGGCTTGGCCTCTTCAAGCAGGTCTCGGGCGAGGCCAATATCGATGTCGGGGAATTCGGCGGCCGCGGGAATCCCTTCCGCATCAACCGATGCGGCATGAAGGCGTATCCCGCGGTGGTCTACACGCAGACCGCGATCGTCGCGGCCACGGCGGTCGCCGATGAGGTAACAAAGGGTGCGCCCGATAAGGTCTCGGCGCTCGAACGAATTGCCTCCATCGAAATCGCCACGTCAAGGCGCGGGCTGCAGCAGACCGGCAGCGAGCGCGAGAAGTGGGCACCCGCGACGCGCGACACCGCCGATCATTCCATGCCCTACATCACTGCCCGCGCCATGTTCGACGGCGACATCACTAATGACAGCTACGCACCGGCGAAGTTGAAGGAACCGCGCATCCTCGCCTTCATGCAGAAGATTACGGTCGCGGAAGATCCGGAGCTCACCGCGCGGGTCGGCGACGCCGTACCGACCCGGATCACCGCGATTTTGGCGGATGGGCAGCGCATCAGCCGCGAGGTCAACGACATTCCCGGCTTCGCGGGTAAGCCGATGCAACGGCCAGACATCGACCGCAAATTCCGCGGCAATATCGGCAAGCGCTGGCCGCGCCGGAAAACCGATGCGGTTCTCGAATCGCTCTGGATGCTGGAGAACACTCAGGATATCGGTGCGTTGCTTGCAACGCTGACCGTTTGACATGCGTCCATGCCAAAACTTCGGCTGGGTCGACGACTTTTAGGGAGACTCTTGGTAATTAGCCCTTAATTAGCCCAGAGGATATCGAGGCTTCACAACACCGCGTTCCGCATTTTCACGCGTACTACCAGGAAGATGTTGGAATCTTCACCATTGATCCCGTCGAACTGATTGCTCATGGATTTCGCGGGGGGCCAGCCCGGGTGTATAATCTGCCCTGGTGGGATCCTGCTGAACTCGGACATAATCGATCAAAAGACCGAGAGGGGCGCCCCGGGGTTAACCTGAAACCGGTGGTTGTCCTTTTGACGCAGAGCACTGGACCGCCCAAGAGCGGCCAAACCCGTGACTACGAACTGGAGTATAAACATGTTGCAATCGGTCTTAATTGCTGCTGCGGCCAGCGCAGATCTTGATGCCGCCCCGATTTCACGCGATTGGGTTCTCGACGGTAAACCTGAAACGCGGAGCAAGGAACTCGCGCGAAGCCACGACCGCACCTCCTACGTCACGGTGTGGGATTGCACTGCGGGTCGCTTCGACTGGCATTACAACAAGGACGAAACGCTTGTCGTGATCTCCGGCGAGGCTTTCATCAGCGACGAGAACGGCGTAGAGCGCCGGATCGGGCCAGGGGATGTCGTATTTTTCCAAGCAGGAACTTCAGCGGCGTGGCGGGTCCCCAACTATATCAAAAAAGTCGCCTTCTTGCGGCACACCATGCCGCGCACGTTGGGCCTTTGCGTGATTGCTTGGAACTTGTTCCTCCGGAAGGTGCGGCTGAGACGAAGCTCTGGTCTGTGAGGACCCGCGACTATATCCGACATTGTTCGTTGGACATCCCAACAGTCGAAATTTCTACGCTTTCATACGGTATGCTGATCAAATCGCGGAGGGCGAATGAAATCGTCAAGTGAGCGACTTTACCCAGGTGATATCGTGGAAGTGAAAGCTCCCGACGAAATCCTGCAGAGTCTTGATATAGATGGTACGCTGGGCAACCTGCCATTCATGCCGGAAATGGTCGAGTTTTGCGGGAAACGATTCCGTGTTTCCAGGCGCGCACTCAAGACATGTATCTACGGACCGGTCATTGGGATGTTGGGTTTCAGCACCGATGACATCCTGGTCCTGGATGACCTGCGCTGTTCCGGAGCCGCCCATGATGGCTGCCAGAAGACCTGCACGATTTTTTGGCGCGAGGCTTGGCTTCGCAAGGTCGACGACTCTGGCGTTCAATCAAACACGGATCGGCCAGGCCGCCAGCGATTGCAATCCCGCCTCAAGACCTCGACCGGACCGAAGACCTATTTTTGTCAGGCCAGCGAATTGTTGAAAGTCGCCAGGCCATTGTCGCGCTGGGAAAAATTCGGAGGATGCATCGGGGAAGTCCGTGCCCGCAACTGCAGTGCTTTTGAGATGGCACGGCGCATTGGCATATGGCTGTTTTGGAGAATCCGTAAAATGATTCTGGGCCAGTACGCCCGTGGCACTCAGAAGACCACGCCGGTTGAAAGCCTGAACCTGCAGCCCGGAGAATCGGTCGAAGTGAGGTCCATAGGCGATATCCGCGACAGCTTGAATGACAAAGCGTGTAACCGTGGGCTGCAGTTTTTCTCGCACATGCGCCTGCTATGCGGTAGCCGGTCCCGTGTCAGGAGCCGGCTCGACAAGCTCATTGTCGACGGGAGCGGAGAGATGCGACAGATCAGCAATACCGTCTACCTGGAAGGGTCCATGTGCGGCTGCGAGTTTTCGTTGGGTGGTTGTCCGCGGAACGAGTTCGCCTATTGGAGGGAAATCTGGCTTCGCCGGTAGGCTGCCTCATCGAAAATACGTCGCCAGCTTCCCGCAGAAGCGAACGTCATCGATAGTGCTTAAATCCAACGAATCTTCACGACATCTTCGACTCGTTTGAATTCCGGATCGCCTGTGATCAATTCCGAGTTTCTGAGCCTGGCCACGGCCGCAGCGAAACAATCGGCATAAGCAATGCCGCCGCGGGACTTCAAACGTGCCGCTTCTCGCGTCAGGTTAAGCAGGATACGTTCACAAGAAATACATCGCGGACGCTCATAGAGCGCCCCTACAGTGTCGAACCCCAAATTGTAGGGGCGGTCTATTCCTTGAGGCTGCGCGCTGCGGCGCTTGCGCTTCGCGGACCGCCCAGCATTTAATAAACGACTATGCGAGTTTGGCTCTGTCGATTCTTGCTGGGAATTAGTATCCTCTGGCCGTTTTTCGCCTGCCGGGGCCAGGAGGTGGCGACGCAAGAAAAACCGTCCGCCGAAGCCGCACCCGAGACGCCCACGCCTGAAGCGCCAGCCGATGACAAGCGCACCGAACTGAATCTTATTGGTAAAACCGAAGTACAGGCGGGCGAAAGCCGCCGCAACGAGAATGTCCAGTTCAATCTGATCGACAACAACGCCCTCAAGGAACTCAATGTCCGCCTCGGCAGCAGCGCTACCGTCACCCGCGTCTTCCAACCGGAATTCCGTTACTTCGGTACGGAGTTCGGCAACAAGCCGTCCGGACCGATGCACCTCGGCCCAGTCTCGCGCTCCCGAGACTTCTATGGCGGGATTTCCTTCACTCACAGCAACAGTATCTTCAGCGCGCGATCGTTCTTCCAGGTCGGCAGCGTGAAGCCCGCTCACGAAAACAACTACGGGTTTGTCGCGGGTCTTGGCCTGTGGCGCGGCGCGCATCTCACGCTGGATGGCTCCGGACAAAAACTTCGGGGCAGCGTGAACGGCAATGTGCTGGTGCCTCTCGCCTCTGAGCGCGTTCCGCTTACCACGGATCCCGCCGCCTACCGCCTGATCCAGCGATGGATCGACGCCTACCCGAAACTTGTGCCCAATCGCATCGACGTCGATCCCCGAATGCTCAACACCAACTCGCCGCAGTCCATTAACACCGACGCCTCCACGATCCACCTGGACCAGGATCTGGGCGGGCGCGACCGCCTATTCCTGCGCCACGCCTTCACCAATCAGCAGGTCCAGGCGTTCGAATTCGTAGCCGGCCAGAATCCCGACACGAACACCAAATCCCACAAT
>Ga0209761_1003292_pt1 | contig 10675 bp, 14 predicted proteins | sample GraSoi013_1_40cm_4_FD_185818 | JGI IMG/M metagenome (GOLD analysis project Ga0209761, IMG submission 185818) | Grasslands soil microbial communities from the Angelo Coastal Reserve, California, USA - Sample 09_25_2013_1_40cm (SPAdes) (version 2) | ecosystem: Environmental > Terrestrial > Soil >... | reverse complement strand
AGAGTATCACGAAGATTTCAATGCACCATTTGCCGAATATTGTCTTAGCAATTTCGAGATTAGACTCCGCCAGCGTTGACTTGTCTGTCCCTCCCAGGACGCTGCTGCCCATGGTTTCGCGCGTGAAGCTGGCGGCCTGGTTGGCGAACTCCCGAAATCGCTTTTCGAGTTCCTCCGAGTTCATCGTCCTCAAGCCTCCCGTTCCCATTGAGCGTTGACAACGCAGTAACGCTTCGCCTATCTCCCCAGATATTCCGTAACTAATCGATTATGCCATACCACGGGAGATACTTTCCCCCTCTTATAGACGGCGTCGCATTCAAGACGCGGGCCGAGAACTCGCCACAGGCGACGAGGTCGCGGCGAGCAAGAGAATCGAGGACCGGAGGGTTGGATATGGATCAGTTAAGAGTGCTTCGGACAGAATCTTCTCGTCGATTTTCGGGAAACTCGTTTCATCTTCGGCGGAGGCGGGTTATGAGAAGCCTGGTCCTAGCGCTCCTTGCAAGTCTCGCGTTCATCGTCGCAACGTCATCGAGGGCCGTTGCTGACACCAGCGACACGCAAGTTACGCTCACTTGTAACGATGGCCACAGCGTGACCTTTGCGGTCGATCCGACCACGCTCCTCGCGCTCACGGCGGAGGTCCAGGCGCTCAGCGACCCGAGTGGCCTCGGCTGCACGCTCGATCCGGCGGACCCGCCCCGCGCTTCCTGGACGGTCTACGACTACAACCCTTCGGGCCAAGCAATTGCACCTCGGGTGTCGGCGGCATCAATGCCGGCGACGACAACGGGTGGAACCGTCTCGTTCCCGTTCAAACTCAATATCTACACCGCACTGCTCACCACGACTGACGCCAGCCTGACCGGTGATCTCAGCAGCAAGACGTTGAGTGTCACCGTCAGCGTGTCCGGCGGCACGGGAACGTTCCAAGATCAGCACAACGGGGGCTGCGCACCCGACACGAAGAGCGTGCGGTTCCACTTTACGTCCCCGAAGGCTTCCGGCACGACCGGCCCCGGTACGACTGGCTTCTTCACGCAATTCTGGTGGTCGAACCCAGTGAGCGTGCCGCTGGTCTCCGAAACCCAAGGGCCGACGACGATAGTGCAGCTCGTCAACGACCCGGGCATGTGGTCGGATTGGAACGGCAAGTTCGGCGACAGCAGTCTGGAAGTCACGGAGGCCTTCCTCGTCGCGATCCATAATGTGCAGACCATCGGTCTTTCGTTTGGCGGAGGCTGCTTCTTCGAGAACGGCGTCACCACCAGTGACGGCATGGGGACGTTCCAGAGCGCGTTCTCTGAGAGCCCTTAGAGTAGAGGCCGCGGGGTCGAGTCGGATAGGATAAGACTGCGGACTCAACCCCAGATTGAATCGCTGCCAAATCTTGATTTACCACCCATCTTGGGATTGCTCCCGACGGGGAACCAACCAAGAATGTCCTGAATCCACGGCTCGCGTCGGTCCAACTAGAGGTCTGACCTCCCTTCAAACGCCTCCCTGGAGGGTAGTCGAATCAGGGGGCCAGGAGCCGCCGGACGAAGGCCGACTTCTTCGTGAATTCGTCTCTTGGTCGCCGAGCAACGACAGAAGCCCCCTTCTGTTCGGATCATGTCGTCGTGGCCCTCGTTCCCCACTGAGCCCGAAGGAATATGAACGAGGACGGTGCCGGATTGTCCAGACAGATTTCGCGGCGGAGGACGTCCTCAGAACCAAGGCTCGTGACCTCGCTTTAGTTCGGGAGAGCGGGAAAGGTGTGACAATCGGAGTATCGTCGGGCGAAGGAACAGCAACTCGCTCGCACTCCGATCTACGAGTCGAATCTCACGACACCCGGGGAGGCGGCCTCGGCCGAAGAATCCAGTACGTGGCCACCGCCGCTACGAACGCCGCGGCGGTCACAATTCCGATAGACCATGGGGTTCCCACAGCCAGCGAGACGCCGAATGCGCCAGCCGTGCCGCGGCCGATGGTCATCGTAACGCTGGCCGTGGTCGCGTTCTCGACCGAATCCCGGACGGTCAAGCGCACCGTGTAGGTGCCCGCGGCGACGAACGCGTGCGTGGGTGCCGCGAGCCATGCCCCAGTCCCGTCACCGAAGTCCCATGCGTACGTGTAAGGCCCGATGCCCCCGCTCGCCGTCCCCCGGAATGCCGCGATGAGAGGCGCGGGGCCGTTCGCTGGCTGGACGCGGATGAAGGCGAACAGCCGAGGCGGCGGGGTCGGCCGGTACAGCCACGTTTCGTTCAGGGTCGCGGTGTAGTTCCGCCCGCCATAGAGGACCAGCACTCCGGCCTTCGAGTCGTACGCGAGGGCGGCTCCGTACCTGGGCTCGGGAGCCGCGAAGGTCGTCACGTTCGTCCACGTTCGGCTCGTCGTGTTGAAGTACCACGTGTAGTTCACGAGGCTCCCGAAGTACTGCTCTTCGAAGAGAACAGTGGATCCGACGGCCGCATCGTACGCGGTCGCCGAATTGCCGGTCTGAGGACGGGAAATGTAGGTACCGATCTGCTGCCACGCGTTCCGGGCCGGGTCGTATAGCCATCGGCTGCCGTCGATTCCGCTCGCAAGAAAGACCTGCTTCAGTCCGGGATCGTACACCATGTTTGGCAGACCATCGGCAACCGGGGAATACGCCGGCGTAAGGTTCGTCCAGGTGTCCGCGGCCGCGTCGTAGGCCCACAAGTCGTTGAGGGAGTAGACGAACCCCCCGCCCTGGTAGCAGTAGGCGCAGAGCATATGATTTCCCCCGAACAGCACGATCCGGCCGGTGTCGGGCACATAGGCCATCGCCTGGCCATACCGCGTCGGCGGCGAGACGAGGGGCGTGACGTTGGTCCAGGTCTCGAGCGTGGGATCGAACAACCAGGTGTCGTTGGTCCCGAGGTACGCGCCGGGGGCGGGGATTTGGTGTCCGCCGAAGAGCACGAACTTCCGGAGGGCGGGTTCGTACACCATGGACGCGAGGGCCCGGACTCCCGGGGATGCGGTCCCGTTCGGCGCCTGGGTCCAGTTGGTCGACGCGAGGTCGTACATCCAGGTCTGACCTCCGTTGGCCCCGTCCGTCAGGAGGACCACGCGGTCCACGTCGGGACTGTAGGCCATCGCGGGCCAGATGGCGGCGCCCGGGCTCCACGCCGGCGTGACGTTCGTCCACATCCCAACGGGGAGCGTCGCGGCTCGCGGGGGCAGGGGCGACGTCGCGAACGCCGCGGGGCTGCTGGCCTCGACGACGATCCCGGTGAGCCCCAAGCCCAGGAGCACGATCGGACCAAGCAGACCCAAGCAGGCCGCTTGCGTGTGTGTAGCACGAACCGAATCGGGCCGAGACCCGGGGAGCCGTCCTCGTGCGTCCGCGTTTCGGACCGGCCGTTCCCTCCGTTTCTCGACGGCGTCCAAGGACCGTTTCCTCCTAGTAGACGATCTCGACGGACTGGGTGATGACCACGGTCGCACCGGAAGGCCCTGTCATGCTCATCGGGATATGGAAAAGCAGCGTCCAAGTCGATGAGGTGATACCGAAAGCGAACGTCACGGAACTTCCACACACGCTGTGCGCGCCCGGGCCGAGGTCCGCTCCCGCACTCCGCGTGATGAACAAACAGACCGTGTCCGTCGCGTTCCAGCCGCCCTCGATGTAGATCGGGGCGTAGGGTGCGTATGGATCGAGCGGGACTCGGATCTGGGTATAGGGCCCAAACTGCGATTGCGTCACGTTGAACGTCGTCCCCACGGGAATCGGGAACGGCAGCTGCGGCGGAATCCCGACCGTCCCGGGAGGCGGGACGAATGCGATGGGCACGACCGCGACCACGAGGAGGAGCGCAACGAAGAGTGCCGCGGCGAGAGGCATGCGCCTCGACGGGGCCAGGCCAGCGCGGCCAAGGAGGAGCACGCCCAGACCGACGGCGATTCCACCGACGATCCCTCCCGCCAGGGCGATCACGAGGAGGCCCCCGCACGACGGGACCGAGTAAAGGGCGGGATTGCTGGGCTGAGCCGTACAGTTCTCCGTCAGCGCCGTGAGGGCGATGTTGAAGGCCACGCCGCCGATGACCACGAAGATCAGGATGCCCGCCCAGAAATAGGGGTTGCCACGCAGCCGTGGGCTCCTGGGAGGCGAAGAGATATCGGGCTCCGACTCCGTCTTAGCGTCAATCGAAGGTGGCTCACCTACATCGGTCGGCGACATGCTACGAACATCCCTCCGCGGCGCGCTGATTCCCTGGGCTGTCGATCGCCCAGTAGGCGCGAACCAAGAAGGACATGGACGAGTCCGGCCTAAATTCTTGCCGTTGAGGCGAGCCGCGAGCCCGCGTCCGCCTCCGTCGGACGCAGCGTCGAAGCTGGGTCCGACCCGGACGACCGAAATCTATTACGAGCGCATCCGAACGGAATCGGCGCTGGCCGAGTTCGAGCAGGCGTTCGCGTTGCCCGAAGTGCGTTTCTCAAAGTAGGCGTAATTTGTACCAGTCCTATGGGGATAGTGCTCCCGACGGAGAGTTCGGCCCCCAATCCTCGCTACCCACCGGTCCTCCATAGGGGTATTCCACTGGCAAGAGTTGGGCTTACGGTTCAGCTTTCGCGCGCCGTCTCGCCTGCCTTGCCTGCATTGCGGATGACTTCCAGCGGGAGACCAGAGATCCAATGAAGCCACCAGCTCCGCTTACTAGGGCCAATAACGCCCCGAATACTATCGCCAGGACCAAGCCTACAAGTGGCAGGAGGAACCACCCTAGAATACCAGCTTCTGGATTCAGAGCGTATTGGACCAAAAAGGCAAGCGGAAGCCCTGTCACATAGCCTGCGTAACCCGCAAGGAATCCGGCTGCGAACCCGTCTACGGTTCTTCGCCTCGTCAAACCCAGAACGATGCCGACTATGAAACCTGCGCTAGGTGTGGCGCCTCGCGGGGCGATGTTGGCGACTTCGAGCAATGTCGCCACCGCTATCGCGAAAATCGCCACACCGAGTTGCCACAACGGGAGTCGATCCGGGCCAAACCGTTGTGTCACCGATTCGACGGGTGTTGATTCCACCATGTCAACCCTACAAGCATGCTCAGGTTACTTGATAAAGGTGCGAGCGGCCACGCTAACTATCGTGGTGTCAAAGGCGTTCTAGCTCTCTCGCTATGGCCTCAAGGTTCCCTTCGTCGGAATCGCTGATTGATATTGTCCGAATCTGACCCAGTCGTCGAAAAAAGCGAAGGGGATCAGGACTGGAAGTCCCCTTCGTGCGGGGACGGGACGACCTTTTGCTCTTCGACTATCTCAAACTAGTCCGCAGTCACTTCGGACATCGGCCTGACCACTTGGAAAAATGGCGCACCTCTCCAAGTTCGAACCAATTCGGATAGACAAGCGGCACACCGATTGTCAATCGCTGATTCCCTTGGAATCTGGATGCTGGCCGTCGCGACGCCCGCTGTGCGCGTCTCGAAGTAGGCCTAATCTGTACCAGTCCTATGGGATAAGTGCTCCCGACGGAGAGTTCGGCGCCCGACCCTCGCTACCCACCGGTCCTCCATAGAGGTATTCCACTGGCAACATTTGGGCCTACGGTTTGGCTTTGGCGTGCGCCCTCCTGGTCCTGTGCGTAGAGTCCAAGTGAAGTCGATACGGCTCCAAGTGTCCGCGGAAGTCAGGTTCGCGGAGAGGTTGGGACCTCGCCCATCCGGATCCTTCAGAACAACCCATCCCTTACGGGCGGTCTCGTTGGAATATGCCTGAGGGCTACTTTCCAGAGTTCACTCATTCGATCGAAGTCATCGCAGTCGATAACGATCGAGCCGATGCATGAGGTCGCGACGCGAGGGACGTCTGGGGTTCCTCGATCGCCCCGTGGGTCCGCGTACCAAAATCAGGTAATTGCTCTCCGGAAGGGCTTTGCCGTAACGAGAGGATACGGGTTTCGGTATGGTGCCCGGTTGGTGGAGGGTCTTCGTTTACTCCGTGGTCGCCTACGTTCCTCTTTTGCTGTTTGCGGCCTGGTTGGTCAGTATCCGAGCGGCAATCTTGGGTTTTGTCGCGGCTCTCGCCGTGGGCATGATCTTCAATGTTGTCGTGCCCGGGACCGCGCGAAAAGCCCCTAAGGTTGTCGCCAAGAAAGTGCCCAAAATCAGGTGATTTCCTTCCGGAGGGGCTTTGCCGGATTGAGTGGATAGAGGTTTCGGCATGTACCTCGGAATCCCGCCCCGGGAGGTCCTTCGGTGGTACCTGGTCGGATTCGTTGAAGCCGCAACATTCGCTGGCCTCGTTTTCTTGGCGCTTATCATGCGACCGATGTGGCTCGGCGTTGTGGTGCTGGTCGTGGGAATGTTCGCATCCGGCGCTGTGTGGATTCTCATACTGAGAAACCGAGCCGGAGGGCCACTCAAAGCGCGGAAGATTCCGAAGTGAGCGGTTCCCTGTCCAACGGTAAGAATCAGGTGATTCTCCGCCGCAAGGGCTTTGCCGGAACGCGGGGATGGGGGTTTCGGCATGACTGGAAGCGCCGAGTTGCCTCCGTTCCATTCCCGGCTCCGACCCGTGTTCCTCGTTGTCGGCGTTTTGTATTCGGGAGGTTCCATGATTTTCCTGCTTATGTTCTTGGGCATCCTCCCCAGAGGCGCCGAGTTGGTGGCCATCATGCTATACGGCGTCGGCCTGGTTCTCCTTTTTCTCGAGCGGCGTGCCGTAATCAGGTGATCGCGCCACGCCACAAACGAACTGCCCGGTGTGGTTTCTTGCAGAAGCGCTATTCCGGGGCGAAGTGCTCGGGGCGTCAGCATGGCCCGTGGAAAACGCCGTCTCAGGAGAGGGGTCGAAATCGCGGCTGGCTTTCTCCTGCACATCGTTCTGGGCGCTATCCTCGTCGCAGTCGTGCTCACTCTCACGACCCGCGATCTCGGGTTGCTAGTTGCGGTCGTGGCGCTGACGATCATTTTCTTCTTTGAGCTCGTGTTCCAACACAACGTTCGTGTCGGCCGCATCCCCGAAGAGAGGGCTCGCCTGCGTCGCGTCCTTATGCTTCCCATGGTCTACCTCGCCGCCGTGGGAATGTCTTTCCTCTTTCTCGACGCCCCGGGAGTTGATCCAGGGGTGAGGTTGGCGGTCATCTTGACCTTCCCTGTACTCACTCTTTCTGTTGTTGGATGGAGCCTCGTGATCATGCGGAGGATGAGACGAAGACAGCGGGAGCGGAATCTCCCGGAGCAGGCTCGGGTCCGATGACTTCGGCGTGCCAGAAACGGGCGTTTCCGACAATGCGGAATCGGTCCTCCGGCTCTAACCTTGGTCACGAGCCTTGGTTCTCAGACCGTCCTCCGCCGCGAAACCGACGGCAGGTCCGAGGCAGCCCCAAGAAAGCTCGCGCACCTTATATCCACCGTCCGAGGCCTTCGGAGCGCGGAAATGGGACGACTTGATCGCCCAGGCCGGCGACTTCGACGCGATCATCCTGAGCGCGTGACGCAGTTCGAAGATCTTCTGCCGTTCATCCGCTCCCGTGTTGTTGAGGTAGGAGTCTCGCCTCTCGCGGGACCCATTGCTCGGTTCGACAACGACGTCTACTTCCGGGTGATACGGATTCCGAGTCAAGTTCACTGGACCGATCCGGCCCGGCTCACGTTCGCTTTCTTTCCCGCGGTGGATGGCTCCGCGCTGATGCCACCTTTTGACGCCGTGGGGCGTGTCGCCCTCGCTTGGCTGGGAGTGCACCCTCGACCGCTCGGTGGGATCCGGGGGGGCCCCGAAGCCCGCGCGAACCTTCGACGTGCTCAACTCGGACTCGACGCGACGTGGGCAATGATGGCCGCTCGAGAAGCAGGACCGAAGGCGAAGTACGATCCTTGGCATTCGAAGCCCTGGGAACCGGGGGATCCCCGCCGTTGGGTCGAAGCGCAGTTTGACGCCCGTCGCACGGGGTTCCTTGGTTCCGGGAAGTACGATTGGGAGTCGATCGGCCGGCGGATTCTTGCCGCTCTCGACGACATTCGAATCGCAGTCGCGACGCCGTATGAGAGCTAAGAAACGGCAGAAGGGAAAGTGCCCGCCCGGTCCAAGCGGGCTTGGTGGGGAACGAGGGGTGTAACAACGTAATCCGAACGCAAGGAGGCGTCCTTCTCCGCGAAGCCGACCGAAAGGAATCAATGCGGAACAGAGGATGTGGGAGCGCGGACACAAGCTTGCGCGCGCAACCGTTCTGTCCATACTGCGGAGTGTCGATGCCATGGTCCGAACTAAGGCCACACGAGGAGGCCCGACACTCGGACATCCTGGCGGCGTTGCAGCATCCCGGAACGGAACTCCCAGCTGAACGCACGTGCCCCATATGTGGCGCGGTTCTGGTTTGGGGTGCCTATAAACGCCACGTTCAGGTCCTCCATCCGCGGATCGCATGGTATGGCCGTTTCGTGGTTGAAGTCACGACCGCCGTTGTAGCTGGATATTTCGTGGCGTATTTCGCGCTCACGATATTGTGGTTGTCTAACGCGATCTCACTCGCTGCCTACGTCTACAGCGGTGTCGTGTTCGTAGTTTTGCTCGGGCTTGCGGCCTATTGGATTCGGGTCGCGGCGCTACGGCACTTGCTTCAGCTTCGGGCCGTCCGGAAAGCCCCAGGATCAGATTTTGTCGCGCGGGCGAATCAGGCGCCTGTTCAGAAATAGGAGAAACCGGACCACGAGGAATGGAAGGTGCCGGGCCGAGTGGCCCGGCGTGATGGGAACGCAACCGAAGCTAGGAACCTACCTGGAGGTCTATCCTACCACCGTCACAGGGTATAGCGCCCCCCGACCGGGGCGTTCGCCTCCCGTTGGCGACCCGCTTGGATCGGGATGCACCCTGACGGAGCGATTGGACGCCCGCTCGACTTCTGCGAAGGCGTTGTCGGCCCGGATGCGAGCGTAGTACCGCTCCGTGATCTTCGTCGTCTTGGCGTTGCTAACCCGTGGCCTCCGGAAAGTCAGGTCGATTGTGGCTGGCCGTTGATGACGAGTCCAGCGAGGAACCCGAGGATTCCGCCGGCAATGGCGCCGTCTTTGCCGTCGATCGCCGTGCCGAGTGCGGCACCGACGAGAGTTGTCGTGGCGAGCGTCCCGGCTTCCTTTGCCGCGGTACACTCGGGACTCCCCTCACCGTGAATGTCGCAAACGCCTTTCACGACCGAGCGAATCAGAGTGATCGCATCGTGCACTTGTCTTTCACCTCCCGCCTTGGGGGGCTGCCAAGGAATTACACGGTGAGCTTAAATAGTTTGGTGAAATCGAGGATTCATGAGTATAGTACCCACGAAAGAGTTAGATAGTCCGAGTCCCCTTTTCGCGTAGATGCCCCGTTCTGAGGAGCTCCCCTCGTGGATGAACACAGACAAGGCGAGGGACATCGCAACGTACCGGGCCGTGGGATACTCCCAGAAGCAGATCGCGGACGAGTTGGGGATTTCGCAACAAACCGTCAGCCGGTACCTCCGGGGTCTTCGCGACACTGCCAAGCGGAACGACGACCTCAACAAGTTCTTCATCGGCCTTATCCTTGGCGGCCTTGGAGCCGCTCTGCTTGCATACTTGCTTCGGAAGAAGTGAAAACCTATGGGGCAGACATTTCGGATTCCTGTGCGCGGCGACCTTGAGGCGAAGCTTCGAATCGCCCGCCAGAAGGCAGCGAGTCGAGGAGTTATGATGAGCGGAGACACGCGCTCGGGACAGTTCTCCGGTCTGATTTCAGGGACATATGAAATTTCCGACGGTGTCGCGATCGTGACGATTACCGCGAAGCCGTTTTTCGTCTCGTGGGAGACCATCGAACAGCAGCTTCGTGGATTTCTCGGGGGTTGACTGGTGGCGGCGCCGGAAGCCGAGCCTCAGCCCACCGCCGAGGAACGAGCCAGGGCCCACTTCCAAGAGCGCGCCAAGTTCTTCGACCGGGTCTGGAAGAGCGGTGTGAGCGGAAAGGTATTCGTGATTCTGGTCTTGCTGGCCATCGCCGCACCGTTCATCTTCGAGCTCTTCGCCGTCTTCGCGGTGTGGTTGTGGCTCTGGCCGGTGACTGTGACAGTGACCGAGAAACTCGGGACGCTGAGTTTCTTGTTCGTCGCCCTCAACGTAATGGCATGGCAGGTGGCTCGATGGGCGGTTCTCCTCTGGGAATACGCCTACATCATGCGGCCACAGCGACGCAAGCAGAAGGGAAAGGTGCCGGGCCGCGAAGGCCCGGCGTGAGGGGACAAGGCTCGGAGACGTCGACCGATTACTCGGACGCGAAACTTGCCAGAAACCCCCGCGGGGGACACGGCCTATGGGTCGAGTGCTCCCGACGGAGAGTTCGGCCCCCAGCCCTCGCTACCTGCCCGTCCTCCATAGGGGTATTCCACTGGCAACAGTTGGGCTACCGCTTGGCTTTGGCGTGCCGCCGGGCCTTGCCTTGCCTCGAGGGCTTTCCGGACCTCCTTGACAGTTAGAGGCTCGATTGGCAGGGTCTTCGTCCCCTTGACGTAGCGCTTGCCCTCGGTGGCGCCGAGTCCGGCTCGCTTCGTCGTGTAGAACTCCTCCCTCATGACTTCCCAGTTAAGCGAGTAGGGGTTCTTCGTGGTGCGAGGGGACCCGTCCGCCGCGGACCCGCTCACCTTTCCTTTCTAAGGGCGTGATTCGATCGTCGGTACGACCGCTCCGGTGTGGAACCTTCCAAGG
>Ga0209761_1003291_pt1 | contig 10676 bp, 10 predicted proteins | sample GraSoi013_1_40cm_4_FD_185818 | JGI IMG/M metagenome (GOLD analysis project Ga0209761, IMG submission 185818) | Grasslands soil microbial communities from the Angelo Coastal Reserve, California, USA - Sample 09_25_2013_1_40cm (SPAdes) (version 2) | ecosystem: Environmental > Terrestrial > Soil >... | reverse complement strand
GCGACGCGATGCCTGAAGGGGGGCGGCTGACGATTGAGACCGCCGCCGTGACCCTGGAGCAGAACGCGCTGGCGCCTGACCTGCCGGCCGGGCCCTACGCGCTCCTGACCGTGAGGGACACCGGCTGCGGCATAACGGCGGAGGTCCAGCAGCACCTCTTCGAGCCCTTTTTCACCACGAAGGATGTCGGGCAGGGAACGGGCTTGAGCCTGGCGGCCGTGTACGGCATCGTCCAGCAGCACCAGGGCGACCTCAGAGTCAGGAGCCAGCGCGGCGAGGGCACGACGTTCCGCATCTACCTTCCACGCCTGGCCGACGTGGCGAAAACCGCCGAGCCGCCAAAGCCGTCGATGCCGGAGGCCACGGGTTCGGAAACCATTCTGCTCGTCGACGACGAGCCGCTGGTACGGGGGCTGGCCCGGGATGTTCTTGCACCGCTGGGCTACAACATCCTGCATGCGGAGGGCGGCGTGGAGGCCTTGCGGATCTGTGCAGCGCACCCGGGCCCGATCCACCTCCTGCTGACCGACGTGTCGATGCCGGGGATGAACGGCCGGGTCGTTTCCGAGCGTGCACGCCAGTTGCGGCCGGGGCTGAGGGTGATCTACATGTCCGGCTACTCGGGAGGCGTCATCGAGTCCCTCGGGGTCCTCGAGCCCGGTGAGGAATTCATCGCGAAGCCTTTCACCGCGATCGCCCTGGCGCGCAAGATCCGGGAGCTGCTTGGGCCGACACGAGACGCAGGCGACGCCGCTCCACCCGAGTCGATGCCTCCGGCCTAGACGCGACGTGAGATCGAGCCGGCCTCCGGATGCCGGCGGGCGAATCGCACGGGATCAACGGTTCAGGAACTTCTTGACGCTCGCGGCGATTCCGGCGGGGTCGAGGCCGTGCTTGGCATAGAGGCCTTTGGCGTCGCCCGACTCGCCGAATCCCTGGACGCCGAGCCGCTTGAGCGGCGTCGGCAACACCTCGCCGAGCGCCTCGGCGACGGCGCCGCCCAGGCCGCCGGCGACCGAATGATCTTCGACCGTCACGACGTGACCCGTCTTGCCCGCGGACTGGAGCAGTCGCTCCTCGTCGAGCGGCTTGATGCACGCCGCGTTGATCACCTCGGCCGAGATCCCGTCGGTCTCCAGGCGCTTGGCCGCCTCGAGGCAGTTGAAGATGGGGCCGCCCGTGCCGATCAACGTCACGTCATGGCCCCGACGGAGCAGGAGCCAGCGGCCGTACTGGAAGCGATAGTCGGGCGGGCACACGGGCTCGAGATTCTGGCGCGTGAGCCTGAGATAGAGCGGGCCCTGATGCTCCACCGCGTACGCAATGACCTGCTTCGTCTCGAGCTCGTCCGCGGGTTGCACGATCCCGATATTGGGGAGCGCGCGGACGCAGGCGATGTCCTCGATCCCCATCTGGCTGTAGCCGTCCTCGCCGATCGCGATGCCGGCGTGGGTCCCGACGATCCTGACGTTCGCGTTGGTGTAGGCGATCGAGATCCGGATCGTCTCGAAGCGGCCGACGACGAAGCACGCGAACGAGCAGGCGAACGGAATCCGGCCGGCGAGCGCGAGCCCGGCGCCGACGCCGAGCATGTTCGACTCGGCGATGCCGAGGTTGAACGCCCGGCCGGGGAAGGTCTTCGCGAACTTCGCGGTCATGGTGGATTTCGACAGGTCGGCGTCGAGGGTGACGATGCGGTCGTCCTTGGCCCCGAGCTCCAGGAGCGCTTCGCCGAACGCCGCGCGGCTGGCCTTGGCCGGCATCACTTCTTCTCCAGGGCGGTGAGCTCGTCCACGATCGCGCGTGTCGCCGAATCGGTCTTCAAATAGTCCTCCCAGGCGCCGGTCGAGACGCCGAGGACCTCGCGAATAGCGGCGATCGCCTCGGCGGGCTTCGGCGCCTTGCCGTGCCACTCCGGGTCGTTCTCCATGAACGGCACGCCCTTGCCTTTCACGGTGTGGGCCACGACGAAGGTGGGCGTGCCGCGGGTGGCCTCGGCCTGGTCGAGCGCCTTCGCGATCTGGGTCACATCATGGCCGTCGATCTCGACCACCGGCCAACCGAACGATTGCCACTTGGCGATGACGGGCTCGAGGTCGAGCACCTTCTTCACGAAGTCGTCGAGCTGGATCTTGTTGTAGTCGAGGATGACCACGAGATTGTCGAGGGCATGGGCGGGCTGACCGAGCTTCGGCGCCGACATCGCGGCTTCCCACACCTGGCCTTCCTGGATCTCACCGTCGCCGAGCACGCAGTAGACGCGGGCGGAGGAGCCGGCGAGCTTGAGCCCGAGCGCGAGCCCGAGCGAGATCGAGAGGCCCTGGCCGAGCGAGCCGGTGGCGGCTTCGATGCCCGGCAGCGCCATCCGGTCGGGATGACCTTGGAGGGGCGAGCCGAGCTTGCGCAGCGTGATGAGCAACTTCTCCGGGAAGTACCCGGCGGCCGCCAGGACGCTGTAGAGGGCGGGGACGGCGTGCCCCTTCGAGAGCACGACGCGGTCGCGGTCGGGCCAGTCCGGGCGCTTGGGGTCGTGCCGGAGACGGCCGAAGAAGAGCGTGACGAGGATATCGATCACCGAGAGCGAGCCACCGGGATGTCCGGAGCCCGCGTGGGCGAGCATGCGGAGGATCTGCACACGGCACGCGCGCGCGACTGCCTCGAGACGGTCTCCTGCCATCAGTCGAGCTCCTCCATGAACCCGGCGATTTCGTCGACGTGGACGCCGGTGACCGCCACCTCGGGCGCGTACACGACCTCGTCCGCGGCCCAGACGATCGTGCCCTTCACGTCCTTGGTGGTCCCGGCGATGTTGTTCAGGACCGTGGCGATGTTGTCGTTGATCCGGATCGCGTTGGCCTTGAGCGGGCCCGCGATCCGTCCGTGGCGAATGATATAGGAATCGGCGACGACGGTACAGGTGAAATCCCCCGCGCGCAGGCCGTTGATCGGATAGGTGTACCAGATGCGCCCGATGTAGAGCCCGTCGCCGACCCGGCGAACGAGCTCGTCGAGGGTCATCGGCTCGGCGCCTTCGAGCACCACGTTTGAAGCGGCCACACCGGGCGGGCTGTCGAACTGGCGCCCGCCGCCCGCGCCGAAGCGAAAGCCGTTGCGGGGCACGAGCGCGGCCTCGGCGGCGGGGCCGCGGGCGCCGAGCTTCTCCTCGAGGGCGGGGTCGCGCAGAAGGCGCTGGGACTCGTACCAGTTCGAGAGACAACCGGCGAGCACACCATGCTTGATGAGCTCGGTCCGGCCGGTGGGTAGTCCCTCGCAGGTGATTCCCTTCGAGCCCATCAAGCCGGGCATCGCGCCGTCGTCGTAGACGCTCAGGTGCCGGGAGGCCACGACCTTGCCGAGCTTGCCGAGAAACGGCGTGCTCGACGAGTAAAACGCGCTCGCGGTGCACGCGGGGATCACGATGTTGTTCAGCAGGTCGGCCACCGGCTGCCGGCCGAAGATGACGGTGTAGGTGCCCGACGGCACGCGCTCGCCGCCGATCGCGTTGATCGCGTTCTGAGCCGCCTCCGCCCCGGCCTCGTCGGTGAAGTGGTCGAAGCGCGTGCCCGTCGACGCGCCGGAGCCCTTGGCGCTCTGCGACTCCACCATGGCCGTCACGAACGCGGTGATCAAGGACGTCTCGTCGGTCTGAGCGCGGGGCATCGCGGTCGAGGCGATCGCGATCCGCTCCCTCAAGATCGTCACATCCCCGCCGAGGATGAGGCCGAGCCGCCGGAGCGCCTCGTCGTCCTGCGCCAGCGCGGCCAGCCGACTCGAGGCGGTGAACGTGCGGAGGGCCCCGCCCGTGATCTTCCAGCCCGCGGCGACCAGGCTCGGGTCGTCGATGTCCATCAGTCGGGGATCGTGGTAGTTCGCGAGGGTGCGCGGCGAGGCGGCGCGCGCCGGGAGCGAGACGAATTCTGGATCGGCGACGGCGGCCGTGCGGGCCTTGCCGAGCGCGCGCTCGGCGCCGGCGGGCGTGAGGTCGCTGGGCTCGCTGCCGAAGCCGATCCGCCGGCCGTCCGGCGCGTCGAAGACCGCCTGGATCCCGATGCCATAGGACTCGGCGGACTTGGGCTCCTCGACGCCGTTACACGGAATGTGCGAGGTGTAGTTGAGCCGGGTGAGCAAGGCGGAATTCGCCGCCACGAAGACCTCGGCCTCGACGACGGCCGGCTGGGCGGCGACCAGCGCGAGCGTCTCTTCGGCAGCCTTCGCCAGCTCGTCGATGGTCCTCATCGCCACGTCAATGAGCGGGCGGTGCGCCCGGGTTCCGTCCGTCGACGGGATAGCCCCTGGCCATCCATCCGGGCAGCCCCTCCTCGAGAACGCGGTGGTTTCGCCACCCCATCTTGTACAGGATGTCGCTGGCCCCCCGGGACAGCGCGTGCGGGCACGTTCAGTAGAAGACCACGAGGCCCGTCTTCGAGATCTCGGGCGCGCGATCGGGCACCGCGCGCAACGGCATGGAGCGGGCGCCGTGAATGTGGCTGTCGACGTAGGCGTCCCAGTTCCGGACATCGATGATGTCCGCCTTGGTGCCGCGGTCGAGCAGGACCCTCAGCTCGTCGACCTTGATGAAGGTCACCGGGTACTCGGGCGGCGCCGCGGGTGCGGCACCGGCGAGCAGGACGCCGGCCGCGACCACGACGATCAGCGCCCGGCGCATCCACTCATCCTCCGACGACTCGCGCGCGGCTCCGCATCGTCGGCCCGCCATTGCCGAGGCGCTTGGTCTGCATCGGTTGTCCCTTGCCGCAGTTCGGTATCGGGTAGAGGCGGAAGTCCGAGCCGACCGCGTCGACGTTCATGAGGTAATCGCGCGAGTCGGCCACGATCCCGCCGTCCCGGTAGAGTCGGCCAAGCTGGCCGTTCCTGATCTCGTAGACGCGGCGCGCCGAGATGCGGAAGTTCTCGCGGCTCTCCGCGATCGAGGGGGTCCGATGACCCGCGATGTAGTAGCCGTGGTCCACTTCCTGCAGGACGTCCTCGGCCGCACGCGCGCCCGCATCGAAGACGGTGTTCGACATACGGATCAGGGGGACCAGCGAGGCATCCGTGGCCTTCCAGTGGCCGTTGGGCTCGCCGCCGAAGATCGCCGCTGTTTGCCGGCTGTTCATGAACCCGCGAAAGATGCCGTGGTCGATATGGACCACGCGCCGGGCGGGCGTGCCCTCGTGGTCGTACTTGTAGTGGCCGAAACCCGGGAGCGACGGATCCGAATACGTGGTGACGAGTGGCGAGGCCACGCGGCGGCCGATCTGATGCTCGGTGAGGCCGCCGAGGAGCCAGGAGCGCCCGGCGTACGCGGTCTCCATCTTGAGCGCGCGATCGAGCTCGACCGGGTGACCGATGATCTCGTGCGACACGAGGGTGTTGTAGTGCGGATCGGTCACCACCACCACCTCGCGATCCGACGTCGGCAGGACGGGCGCGGCCGCGAGCGCCACGCCCTCGCGCGCCAGGCCGAGGGCGAAGTCGAGGAAAGTCGGGAAGCGCAGGAGCGGCTCGTCGATGCCCTCGAGCAGGATCTCCCAGCCCCGCTGGTGGCCGAGCGCGTCGTAGAGGTCCTGGCTCACCGTCCCGGCGACGGTGACGACGGTGCACGTCCCCTGGGTCAGCGCGAACGTCTGGTCGATGCGCGCCCCCTCGCTCGACACGAAGAGCTCACGCGACAGCTCGGTCACCGTCGAGACGTAGTTGTACTTGACGCCGGCGTCGACCCCGTCGACCTGGCGCGAGATGTCGGTCGCGTAGCGCACCATCTCGGCGAGCGCCATCGCGCGCGGATCGATGCGATAGACGGCGCCCACGGTGTCCTGCCGTACCTCGACCGGATGGAGGCGCGTGTCGGCGAGCGCCTCGCCGAGGGGGCCGAACTTCTCACGCGCGTCGGCCTTCATCTCGCCGTTCACCATCGCCCGCCGGTACGCCTGCTCCAACGCCTCGCCGACGATCCGGGCGAGATTCGGGACGTCGGCCACACCGAGCGTGAGGCCCACGTAGCCGGGCGCGCTCATGCGGTCGCCCGCGAGAACGCGGACACCGAGGGCCAGGGTCTGATCGTCGCCGGAGAACTTGGGCGTGCCGTTCTCCGCCCCCGCGCCCTTGGCCTCGGTGGCCTCGAGCCTCAGGTCGGCGTACCGGAGGTGCGGCAGTCGCCGCGCCGCCCCGTGCACGCGCTCCTCCATCAGGGGCGTGACGGCTTCGATGAGCTCGACGGAGATCCGCGGCATGTCAGAACGGCTCGACCAGCACGGTCTCGCCGGCCGCCACGTCGCCCCGGTCTTCTTCGAGCACGATGAGGCAGTTGCCCATCGCCATCGAGGAGAGGATGCCCGAGCCTTGCGGCCCGGTCGTTCGTGCCTCCCAATGGCCGTTCTGCCACTGGACGATGCCGCGCTTGAACTCGCGGCGGCCCTTCCGCTTGCTCATGGGTTCGAGCGCCGTCGCCTCGGCGGTGTCGGGGAAGAGGCGCCGCCGTCCGGCCAGCTTGAAGATCGCCGGGCGGACGAAGAGCATGGACGCGAGCATCGAGGCGACGGGATTGCCCGGCAGCCCGAAGAAGTGGGCCGACTTGATCCGGCCGAAGGCGAGCGGCCGGCCGGGCTGCATCGCGACTTGCCAGAAGTCGATCGCGCCGATCTCGTCGAGCACATCTTTGACGAGGTCCAGGACGCCGACCGACACGCCACCGGAGGTGACCACGATGTCCCCGACGTCGGCGGCCTCGAGGAGCCGCGCCCGCAGCTCGTCGCGCACGTCCGGCACGATGCCGAGGTCGAGCACCTCGCCGCCCCACTGCTCGATCGACCCGCGCAGCGTGAAGCGGTTGGCGTCGTAGATCTGGCCGGCCTTCCGCGGCGTGCCCGGCTCGACGACCTCGTCCCCGGTCGAGAGGAGCGCGACCCGCGGCCGCCCGTGCGCCAGGACTTGCCACTGGCCGAGCGACGCGATGAGCCCGAGCTCCTGAGGACGCAGCACGGTGCCACGCTCGATCACGATCGTGCCGGCCTGGATGTCTTCGCCGCGCATCCTGACGTTCGCGCTCTTCCGGGTGGGGCCGACGCGCACGAGGCCGCCGCGACGCTCGACCACCTCTTGGGGATACACGGTGTCGGCGCCGTGCGGCATCGGCGCGCCGGTCATGATCCGGACGGCCTGCCCCGAGGCCAGGAGGCCCTCGAACACGGTGCCGGCCGGGAGCTCGGCCACCACGTCCAGATCGCGCGTTCCGGCCGCCGGCACGTCGCCGCTGGCGACCGCGTATCCGTCGACGGCCGAGTTGTCCGTCGGGGGCACGTCGAATGGCGCGCGCAGATCCTCGGCCAGCACCCGATCGCGTGCGCGCGTGACCGCGAGGAGCTCTGGCGGCGTGGGCTCACCGATCTGCGCGAGGATCTGATTTTGGCCGTCCCGCACCGAAATCATGGCGATATTATACGCGCCATGATTGAGCCTCGCCCCGCCGGCTTCTGGATTCGCGCACTCGCGGCGCTCATCGACTTCGCGATCTTCGCCCTCGTGCAGTTCTCGCTCGGGTACATCGGCGCGAGCGCGTGGGGTCCCGACATCGAGAAGAGCGCCGCCTTCAAGCCGATGGTCACGCTCTTCACCGTCGTCTTCGCCGGCGCGTACACGACGCTGCTCCACGCCCTCGGCGGCCAGACGATCGGTAAGATGATCGTCGGCGTGAAGGTCGTCGCCGCCGCCGGGGAACCGCCGCCGCTGGGGACGGCGCTCCTCCGCTACCTCGCGTATTTCGCCTCGGCCGGAATCTTCACCCTCGGCTTCGTGATGGCGGGGCTCCGCCACGACAAGCGGGCGCTCCACGACCTGATCGCCGGCACGCGCGTCGAGCGCCTTCCGAGGGCGGCCCCACCCGCGCCCGCCGAACCGCCGCCGGTCCCGGCGGAACAGTCCACGGCGGGCGCCGCGTGATCCCGACGCCGCCTCTGCGGGTCCGGAACCGTCTGGCCGAGATCATTCTCGCCGCGCTGGAGGACGCCGGAGCGCGTCGCGAGCTGGCGGCGCTCGGCGAGCCCGGCGCCCAGGCGCCGGGCTGGCTGGAGCGCGATGAGCTCGCGCACGCGCGCCTGCTGCGCGAGAGGGCGCAGAGCGCGAGCGCCGCGCTCGGCACCCGATCGACCGCTCGCATCCGTTCGCGGGCCGATGTCCTCGACGCGGCGGCGACGCTCTTCGACGCGCATCTCTATTTCGAGGTCCACGAGCTTCTCGAACCCTCCTGGCGCGACGCCCGGGGGGATGATCGCGAGGCGCTGCAGGGGCTGATCCAGGTGGCGGTGGGCTACCAGCACCTGGCCAACGCCAACTTCGCCGGCGCGCGAGCGCTGCTCGACGAGGGGCGTGGCCGACTGCGAGGTCGCAAGCTCGACGGGCTAGACTTGGAGCCGTTCGGGCAAGCGGTGGCGCGCTCGCTCGACCAGCTCTCGCATTTCGACTGGCGAGCGGTACCGGTCTTTCCCAGACTCGGATCCGGCGGTGCTCGGGAGTGCTCCGCCGGCCTGGACGTGAACATCAGAAAGGAGACCTCGTGAACCTCGAACTATCCGGCAAGACGGCGCTCGTGACGGGTGGAAGCCAGGGAATCGGACGGGCGATCGCCTTCGGCCTCGGCGCCGAGGGCGCGAAGGTTGCGATCTGCGCGCGTGACAAGACGCGCCTCGAGGAGACCGCGCGGGAGATCAAGAGTAAGACGAACGCCGACGTCCTCGTCGTCCCCGGCGATCTGAGCCAGCTCGACGAAGTGAACCGCGTCGCCACGACAGTGCGGGATCGCTTCGGCCGACTGGACATCCTCGTGAACAACGCGGGCGCCATCCGGGGCGGCGACTTCTTGAAGATTCCCGACGAGCAATGGGCAGGGGACTGGAGCTTGAAGATCCTCGGTTACGTGCGGATGGCCCGGGCCGTCTTCCCGATCATGCAGGCGCAGGGTGGCGGTCGCATCGTCAACGTCGTGGGTGCCGCCGCCCGCAACCCGACCCCGGGCTACCTGCCGGGCGGGATCGCCAACTCCGGGCTCATAAACTTCTCGAAGGGTCTCGCCGATCTCGGCGCACCCTCGAACATTCTCGTCACCGCCGTGTCGCCGGCCGCGACCGCCACCACACGCTGGGAGAGTCTGATCGCCCAGCAGGCCGCAGTCGCGGGGAAGACTGTCGAGGCGCAGCGGGCCGAGGCCGCGAGCCACTACCCGCTGAAGCGCATCGCGACTCCGGAAGACATCGCCGATCTCGTGTGCTTCCTGGTCTCGGCGCGCGCCTCGTTCATCACCGGCGTCTGCATCACCGTGGACGGCGGCGCGACGCGCGGGGTCTATCTCTGATTCCGTTTTTCGACCTCCTTGACATGCGTCACCAGTTGTCATATACCTTTGCGCCAGCAACGGGAACCCGGAAGTAACGTCCTTTTTCCGCCGCTTTCGCTAGGGCTAGGAGGTCGGTGCGATGGCCGCTAAGTTGTTCGTCGGAAATCTCTCCTTCCAGGCCACCGAGGAGGACCTTCGCGAGCTCTTTCAGCAGGCTGGGACCGTGGAGACGGTTCGGATCATCACGGACCAGTTCACGGGAAGGCCGCGCGGATTCGGGTTCGTCGAGATGGCGACGAAGGAGGAGGCCAGCAAGGCGATCGAGATGCTGAATGGCCGGCTTTTCAGGGATCGAAACCTCGTGGTCGATGAAGCGCGGCCGCAACCGCAGCGGGCTGGAGCGGGCGGCCCGCGTGGCGACCGCGGGCCTCGGCCGGGTGGGGGTGGCGGCGGCGGAGGCTGGCGGCGCTAGATATCGGATAGGACACAGCCCGGGGAGCCAGCTCGCTCCCCGGGTTTTTCTGTGACCTGAAAGGCTCAACACATGACGATCATCCCAGGAGTTCCAGCGCCAGGAATGGCGCCGCGACTCGGGCTCACGCTCGACGAGTGTCGGGGCGTTGAATATCACGAGCTTCACGCCAAGGATCTCGTGAACAAGTTCAACGCGCGGCCGATGCCCTTCGGGTGGACCGTGAACCCGTATCGTGGCTGCGAGATGGCCTGCCGCTACTGCTTCGCGCGGTACACCCACGAGTTCCTCGGTCTGAACGATCCGGACGCCTTCGAGCGAAAGATCTACGTGAAGGAAACGAAACGTGACCGCCTCATCGCCGAGTTCCGGCGGGCGAGGAAGAGTGGTCAGCTGGTGGCGCTCGGCACCGCGACCGACCCCTACCAACCCGCGGAGGCGAAATTCGAGGTGACCCGCCGCGTGCTCGAGGCCGCGCGGGAGGTGCCCGGCCTTCTCCTCTCGATCACGACGAAGTCGACGCTCGTCGCACGCGACGCCGGCCTCCTCCGAGAGATCGGTGCCTCCTCGGAAGTCACGGTGAACCTCTCGATCACGACGGTCGACCCGGCGCTGGCGCGTAGACTCGAGCCTCGGGCGCCGCGGCCGGACCTCCGATTCGTCGCCATGAATGCGCTGGCCGACGCGGGTGTCGCGAACCGGCTCTTCATCATGCCGATCCTGCCTGGCTTAACCGATCACGAGGAGAACTTGAAAGCGCTGCTCGTCGCGGCGCGCGACGCGGGCGCCGTCGGGGCCGAGTCGAACGTGCTCTTCCTGAGGCCCGGGACGCGCGAGACCTTCCTGCAGTTCCTCGCGATCGACTTCCCGCGGCTC
>Ga0209761_1003290_pt1 | contig 10677 bp, 9 predicted proteins | sample GraSoi013_1_40cm_4_FD_185818 | JGI IMG/M metagenome (GOLD analysis project Ga0209761, IMG submission 185818) | Grasslands soil microbial communities from the Angelo Coastal Reserve, California, USA - Sample 09_25_2013_1_40cm (SPAdes) (version 2) | ecosystem: Environmental > Terrestrial > Soil >... | reverse complement strand
TGCGCGCGTCTTTGCAGGAACAGAATCACAGGCGGCGGAAGGGCCGCCCTCGAAACGACACGCCCCAGCCATTGCAAAGAATTAGCCGGCGTCGCGTTTTTGGCTGCCGCGCCTCTTCGTAGGCATCCACATCAGTCTCACGTTCTTTTTGCCATCGCTCCATCTACCGATGCCGCTCCGGGCCCGGACAGAATCAGCGCGATGCAGGCTGCTAGTAGCGTCAACGGATATTCATATCCTTTCGGATTGAAGAAACCATTCTTGAGGTGAACCAGAAGAACGGCCACCATCATGTCGATCGCAATCAGCGCTGCTGCCCAGCGTGTGACGACGCCAAGAATGAGCGCAATCCCTCCCAGAAATTCGACGAGCGTCAGAATCACCGCCGAGACCGCGGGCACGGGAATACCCATTCCGCCCAGCATGCCAGCGACTCCGTGAAATCCGAATACGAACAATTTCTGCGCGCCGTGGACAAGAAAAACAATCCCGACAATTACACGCAAAACCGTGAGCCCCCACTGCTGATTGGAGCCGTTTGCCATGAGATCTCCTTCCTTTTCGGACAACTGCTTCGCTTCTCTCCTCCAGATGAACAACAGATGCCGTCAATGAAAGTACGAGCGCAAAAAATCAGGCGACTTGTTCTCGTGCCATTTCCAGCAGCTTGATCAGTGTTGTCAGTCTCTGATTACCCAAGTGTCCCAAGATCTTCCGGGTGAGCTGCTCGACTGGCCGGTCCAGCCCTTTCAACAATTGGAGCCCCGCTGGCGTGATGCGCGCTATGACCACTCTGCGGTCCTTCTCTTTCCTGGCCCGCTGCACCAAACCGCGACGCTCAAGCCGGTCGATCAGGCGAGTGATATCGGGATCGCGATTAATCATTCTTTCGGCGATCTCGCTGCACGAGCGTCCTTCATCTTTCGCGCCGCGTAAAATCCGTAATGCATTGTATTGCGTGGGAGAAATCCCGTATGGCTTCAACAGCTCAGAGGCGTGCCATTGTAACTGATCCGCTGTGCGCTGAAGCGAAAGCAGCGCCTCCTCTTCCAGGCTGCTGAACGGCTTAGCTTGTTTGATTTCGGCCTGAATCCCGCGACCCATGGTTAAATAGTATTTGTTATAACGAATAGTGTCAACACGATAGAGACACGCTCTTTTCGAACTTGTCGGTAGGTTTCAGCAAGCATCTCTCCTGCGACCCACAGCATCAAATCATTTAACTAACCAGTTAATCAGTGGCGGGGGAGGACGTCTAATCTAATTATGAAACACACGTGGAAGTCTGTGGCACTCTTTCTTGCGGTAGCTCTGCTGGGAACGAGCTTACTTGCCCAAACTACAAGCGCGGCACGTTATGACGGCGCAATCCAAACCAAAGTGACGCAGAAGCTGGCGGATAAGAAAGGGTTCCGTAATGTGAAAGAGTCGACTGAGGATGGAATTGTGACGCTGAGCGGCAGAGTTGAGCTTTATCAACAAAAGCTGGACGCCACGAAGAAAGTCCGCAAAATCGCGGACGTGCAGGGGGTGCGCAACCTGATCGCGGTGAGCACGACGGTGCCCGACGTCGAACTGATGGCGAAACTCGAGCGCAAGCTGTACTACGACCGCATCGGCTACGACAATGTATTCAACTTCGTTGACGTGTCGGTGAAAGATGGCGTGGCTACGTTGAGCGGCGAAACGCGCACGGATGTTGGCCGCGACTCCGCCGTTGATCTGGTAAACAGAACACCGGGAGTGAAAGATGTGGTGAATAACGTCAGAGTCGCTCCGGCTTCGATCTTCGATGATCAAATTCGCCGGAGCGCGCTTCGCGCCATCTATCGTGATCCGGTGTTGAACCGTTACGCGATCGATCCCGCGCTGCCTATCCGCATTGTCGTGGATAATGGCAATCTGACGCTGTATGGCACGGTGCTGAACTCAATGGATAAGCAAGTGGCCGGTATCCGCGCTGGCCAGATCTTCGGCGTCTTCAAAGTTCAGAATAACCTGGAAGTCGCGAAGCAGTCGTAAGTTGCGCGACTAAAGACTATGCAGGACGAGCCTCCCGCCCATCCTGCTGCGTTTTGAGCGCACATTTGATTTATGCGCGATCCGGAAATGACACTTGCGGGCGGCAGTGAGGAATCTGCTTTCGCAAGTTCTCCCGCAACCTGCTAGATGACTCCTTTCGTGAGCGAATGATTGGTCGCAATATTCTTATCAGTAGATTCTTCTACAGCGATTTCGAATACGAATACAGAGCTACTCTGGTCGGAGCAGCCGCACCTACGTTGCCGTCCGGCCTTGCCGGTTTCTTGTTTTCACGCACGAGTTGTGATGGAGGACGGTGCGTCTGTCTAATCTCTAGTACACTTGCGACAAAGGCCGCTCTTCTGCATTTCCTGTGCTTGCATGTGGAAATTCTTGCGGCAGATTCATTACTCGCGATCTCCTCGGGATCTGCTGAAGCGTGAGAAGCCTTGCAACACGCGGCTTTCGGAGATTTCAGGTCCGCGTCGATCCGCGTGAATCCGTGACAATGAATTTTGCGGTTGCACCATAAATTTGCAATTGACCACGGCGCAACTCCCGAGTACATTCAACTCACTTCACCCTCCAGAAAAACCAGCCTAGACAAAAGCCCTGGCCAATCGCACATCGAACGTCAACCACAACCCCTCCCTCCCCCAAGGGTGGATGTAGTGAGCAAGCATGAATACGAATGGCAAATCTATCGCACACGATTTCTGATCCGGGCCAAACAACTCGCTGAACCGCTCGCGTTTGTTGACGCACTCGGGCGCGAACACTGCGGTCGTGCAGGAGACTACATCGTGGAGTCCTCCGACGGCACGCGCCGCATTGCTCCGCGCGAAATCTTCGAAGACATCTATGTCGCTATGGGGCCTGCCGAGGACTGGCCATCCGTCGCCGTCCGTCGCGGCGTGCTCATTCCTGAACTGAAGAATCCCGGTTCAAATCGAGCCGCAGTAGAGGCTTAGACGTAGGTTGTGGAAAACGCAGCTCGGGATAACCGCATCTCACGTGTTAAGATTGAGATACAATATATAGCGTTAAAGTATTGACAACCCCCATATACGGGAGTATCGTTTGCTTCCCATAGAGCTTGTAAACGCCTCGGAAAACGGAGACGGCGATGCAAGGCTAAGAACAAAACAAGCGGGGCGGAAGTCGCGGTAAGAGGTGACCCCGAGCCGCCCCGCCAAACAAGCTGAGGCTGAAGAGCTGACGCTTTGGGTTGTGCGGTGGCCGTTCCCCGGTTCCGTGCGCGGAACATCCCCTCGGGGAACGACAACAGTTTGAAAACTAGATTGTGGAAGTTGCCTCGCGAAGAGGCCCAGCAGTTGGTGCTTTCTTCGTTGGCAAATGGAGCATCGGATGGAAGGTTTGACGCGCTTAGTAAGCGATTCACTGACTCGCCACGGTATCGAGACCGCGCTTGATTATCGCCGCCTGCAGTGGTCGAAGTGGTTCCATTGTGAATCGAGTGTCAGCTTTGTGCTGGCGCCCAGCAAGCCCGGAATTTTTTCTTTAGCTGAGGAGGTGGCCCCGGCTGGCGGGTTGGCGGCTACCGATGGCAAACGCATGCTGGCTCTGGTCCGTATCTCTGAAGCAGAAGACTTAGGTATGGCCCTAGGGCGGTTGTTTTTGCCTGGAAGTCCGGAACGTGATCGCCTGCTTGGCGGGCGCTGCTTCGCCCGTTATGCAGTGATAGAAGATGAAGTTCAGCGCCGTTCCGCATACAGTGCCCTCCAGCAATGGATGGCTAGTTCATCCGACGGCCTCAATACCGAACCGGAATCTAAGACTTTTGCGTGGGGTAGTTCGCCAGATGCTGAACAACTGAACCGGGAATCGGCGGGAAATTCGATCGAATCTCCCGGCCCCCTCCCGTCCGGATTTTAGGTGGAAGAAACTGGTCTTACTTGAGCAGAAACAGCCCGAAATGGGGTGTAAATTTAGCGCGCGGCGAGTGCAAACGAGATTCAGCCGCGAAGCGGCGGCATAGGTCAGCCCGGCACGTGAGTGCCGGGTGAGCTACGTTACAAGATCACGCGCCCGAAGGGCGCAAGCGGAACTGTACATACAATCACAACATCTGTAACTAAATAGAGGACGAACATGGCTGAGGTTAAGACAACAGGAGTCCCTGCTGAGAAGCCCGCTGCGAGCGCGATTCCGGCAAGTACAACCGCATCTGCTACCAGGACTGCCCCCGGTTTGACTTTCCGTCGTCTGTTCACCAAGCCCGGCGTCTCCCCCTACGATGAAATCGAATGGGAGAAGCGCATTGCTCAGATCACCGACTCCAAAGGCGGCGTGATCTTCGAGCAAAAAGACGTGGAGGTTCCTAAAGACTGGTCCATGACGGCGACCAACATCGTCGCCAGCAAATATCTGCATGGCACGCTGGGAACGCCTGAGCGCGAAAGCGGCGTGCGCGCGTTGGTGACACGCGTTGCCGAAACCATTCGCGACTGGGGTTTGGCGCAAGGCTATTTCCGCACTCCCGAAGACGGCGCGACCTTTCACGACGAACTAGCCCATATCCTGCTGCGCCAATACGCAGCTTTCAATTCTCCGGTCTGGTTCAACGTAGGCTGCGATCGCATCGAGCCTAACTCGGACGGCCAGAATTGGCACTGGAACGCCAAGACCCAGACCGTCGAATTCGGCATAACTGGCTATTCCAAGCCGCAGTGCTCCGCCTGCTTCATCAACTCAGTCAAAGACTCGCTCGATTCCATCCTCACGCTCGCCAAAACCGAAGGCATGCTCTTCAAGTGGGGATCAGGCACCGGCACCAACCTTTCTCCGCTGCGTTCTTCCACAGAAGGTCTCAGCGGCGGCGGCACTGCCAGCGGTCCGCTTAGCTTCATGAAAGGATTCGACGCTTTCGCCGGCGTCATTAAATCCGGCGGCAAGACCCGCCGCGCTGCGAAGATGGTCATCCTGAACGTTGACCACCCCGATATCGAAGAATTCATCCTCTGCAAGCAGAAAGAAGAAGCCAAGGCCCACGCACTGGTCGCCCAGGGCTACGACGGCTCGCACCCCGACTCGGACGCCTATTCGTCGATCTTCTTCCAGAACGCCAACAACTCCGTGCGCGTGACTGACGACTTCATGTATGCCGTCCTGCGCGACACCGAGTTCTCCACCCGCGCCGTCAAAGATGGCCGGCCGATGAAGACTTACAAAGCCAAAGAACTGCTCTACAAGATTGCCGACGCCACCTGGCGTTGCGGCGATCCTGGTATGCAGTTCGACACCACCGTGAATCGCTGGCACACTTCGAAGAACACCGCCCGCATCAATGCTTCGAATCCTTGCAGCGAGTACATGTTCCTCGATGACTCCGCTTGCAACTTGGCCAGCTTAAATCTTCTAAAATTCGCTCCCAACGGAACCTTCGACGTCGAGGCTTACCGCCACGCCGTGGACATCCTTATCACCGCGCAAGAGATCATCGTCGATAACGCCGGATATCCGACAGAGATGATCATGCGCAATTCGCACGACTACCGTCCTCTCGGCTTGGGCTACGCCAATCTCGGCGCGCTGCTCATGGCCTGCGGTCTGCCGTACGACTCTGACGCCGGCCGCGATTACGCCGCCTGCGTCACAGCGATCATGTGCGGCGAAGCCTATCTGCAGTCCTCCCGCATCGCCGAACTCTGTGAGCCGCTCTCCCCCGCCACCGAAGCCACAAAAAAAGGCCTGGCAGAAACAAATCTTGGCAGTGCTCGTGTGGGGACGGGGCTCAGCCCCGTCCAGGCGGAGCGAAGCTCCGCAGCTCCCGGCGCCGCCTGCCCCGGCTGGTACATCAACCGCGAACCGTTCCTCGACGTGATCCGCATGCACCGCGCCTCGGTCAACAACATCAACAAAAACAACGTCCCCAGCAGCCTCTACGAAGCCTCCAAATCCTGCTGGGACGAAGCTCTCGCCCACGGGGAAAAATTCGGCTACCGCAACTCCCAAGTCACAGTTCTCGCCCCTACCGGCACAATCGGATTTTTTATGGACTGTGACACTACCGGGGTGGAGCCGGATTTGGCGCTGGTGAAGTACAAGAAGCTGGTGGGCGGCGGCATGATCAAGATTGTCAATCAGACCGTTCCGACGGCGTTGTTCAAGCTTGGGTACGATCACGATCAGACCGATGCGATTGTCAGTTACATTGACGCGACCGGAACGATTGAAGGCGCGCCGCATATCAAAGACGAGCATCTGGCGGTGTTTGATTGCTCATTCAAACCTGCTAAAGGAACACGCAGCATTCACTATATGGGACACCTAAAGATGATGGCGGCGGCGCAGCCGTTCATCTCCGGGGCGATTTCGAAGACGGTCAATCTGCCGGAATCGGCTTCGGTGGAAGAAATCATGGAGGCTTATCTTCAGGCCTGGAAGCTGGGGCTGAAGGCGGTGGCCGTCTATCGCGACGGCTGCAAGAAGTCACAGCCTCTGTCGGCGGCAGGAACAAAGACTGCCTCTTCCGGAAACCAGGCGGGCGAGGGCGCCCGCCCCATACAGGCAATGGTTGAACAAGACTTGAATGGTCCTCCGCGCGCGGTCCGACACAAGCTGCCGGAAGAGCGCATGTCGGTGACGCACAAATTCAACATCGGCGGACACGAGGGCTACATCACGGTCGGGCTCTATCCCGACGGCAGCCCGGGCGAAATTTTCATCACCATGGCAAAAGAAGGCTCGACGGTCAGCGGGCTCATGGACAGCTTCGCCCTGGCGGTGTCGATCGCGCTGCAACATGGTGTGCCGCTCAAGCTGCTGTGCGAGAAATTCGCGCACACCCGCTTCGAGCCGAGCGGCTGGACCAACAACACCGAGATCGGCTTCGCCAAGTCGATCATGGACTACATCTTCCGCTGGCTGCAGTTGCGCTTCCTCACCGGCCAGCAACAGTTGCTGTTTGAGAACCTGAGACCGCGGCCAGCAACCATCGGCCCTCAGCCGGAAGATGTAGGGCGGGCGCCCTCGTCCGCCATGCCCGTGACGAACTCGGTTCATGCCGCCGACGCCCTATCCAGCATCATCGACCTGGGCGACGCGCCGACGTGCAGCTTTTGCGGCTCGATCATGGTGAGAAACGGCAGTTGCTATAAGTGCATGAGCTGCGGAAGCACGAGCGGGTGCTCGTAGCGTGAGAGGACTCGAGCCGCGGTTCGTCATCTGCGTTAGGAACAAGGACTACCCGGCGTCTCTGGAACTGTGGAAGGTATATCGGCTGCTGGCCGATGAGGCTGCCAAGCACCGTCAGGTGCGAGTAGTTGACGAATCCGGCGAAGACTATTTGCATCCAGAAGAGTATTTCGTTCCGATAAAACTGCCTCAAGCAGCCGAAAGAGCGGTGCTGCGGGCCATTTGAGCCACAGGGTCGATGCCTGGATTCGGGTGATACGCGGGCGGGGGCGCCCGCGCCACATGGATTTGGGAAGGGTATGGTTTCAAGCCATGCCGAAACGGAAACGAAATCTTAGCGGCTTTTAGCCGCTAAGGTAAAAACAAGTGGTACGTAGACGCAAGCTGTGAAGGGAGGGCACGGCGAACGCCGTGTCCCTTTTTTGTTTTTAAGGCAAACGGTGCCTGACTGAGATGCAAGATTTGGTTAAGCGGGAGGCTTGGTTTATGTCAACTGGACTGGATCAACTTAAGCACATCGTGGTGCTGATGATGGAGAATCGGTCGTTTGATCACATGCTGGGGTCGCTGAAGGCAATAGATTCCCGGATCGACGGTGTTACCGACCAGCTGAGCAATCCAGATACTACAGGCGCGAGCGTCAAGCCGCAGCCACTGGCGGAGTTTCAGGGCCAGCTCAATCCCGATCCCGACCACCACTTTCCAGCAGTTGACCTGCAAATCTTTGGCGGTGACGCGAGCCCGACTCGCGCGCCGAACATGCAGGGATTCGTGAAGAGCTACTTCAATCAGCGCCGCGACGTGGAGCATTCACAGAAGATCATGTACTACTTCAAGCAAAGTGATCTGCCGGTGTTGGCCAAGCTGGCGTTGGAGTTTGCTGTGTTCAACCGGTGGTTTGCTTCGATTCCGGGGCCGACGATCTGCAACCGGGCGTTTGCGCATTATGGCACATCGTTCGGCAGAGTGGATATGAACCCGTTCGACGTTATCGAGCCGTTCAAGAGCATATACACGCGGCTCATTAAAGCTACTCCCAAGCACACGGCCAAGATCTATTACTACGACACGACCAGTTCGACGATGGAGGTCGTGAATCTGCTTCAAAACCAGCCTGAACTCTTCGGCACATACGATCAGTTCAAGAAAGACTGCGACCAGGCAATATTGCCGGAATATTCTTTTGTCGAGCCGAACTATAACGACCACACCGGTGATAGCGGCGAAGAAGTGGCCAACGATCAGCATCCAGACCATGACGTCCTTGCGGGAGAATTTTTGATCGCTGAGGTGTACATGCACATCCGGCGGAACCCGAAACTATGGCCCAACACGGCAATGCTGGTGGTTTATGACGAGCATGGAGGCATCTATGACCACGTTCCGCCACCAGCCTGCAAGCCCGACAAGTTCCACTCCTCGGAGGCCGATCCAGGGACGAAGCAGCCGTTCAAGTTTGACCGACTGGGAGTGAGGGTGCCGGCGATTCTGATTTCGCCGTGGATTCCGAAAAACACGGTAGTGGATCGCGTATTCGATCATGCTTCGATTCCGGCGACAGTGGCCAAGTTCTTCCTCGAAGACGATCCGAATCGGTCTCCACGGGAGATCAACGCCGACGTGTTCATTGAGCCGAATGTGCAGCCGGTGGATGCGAACCGCAACCTGCTCTCGCTGGCCAACATGCGGGACGATTGTCCGAAGTTTGACATTTAGAACGGAGTGACCAAATGGAAGTCATCCATGTTCCCAGACCGTCGAAGAAGGCGATGGACCCGGACCGACCAGCCAATGCGCTGCTACTCGCGCAAATCTCACATTTACAGCACGTGGAGAGGCGGCTCCCACTGCGCTATCGGAGCGAGATTTATACCCATGCGATCAAGACGGAAGGCGAGGCGGCAAGCTACATCCGCGAGGTGACCGAGGCGATCCATCAGGCCCACGCCGACGCTGCGAAGCAGCGAGCCAAGCGCACGCCTAAGCGCGGACTAGAAATTGCCGCCGCCGCCGAACGGCCGAAACGGAGCTCCAAGAAAAAGACGAAGACCACCAAGCGCAGAAAAAAGTAGAGGCGGTTCCTCCCAGGAGGCAGTTATGCGGTGGAGTGCGGTGTTAGTGATGGTGGGTGTGTCCACGCTCGCGTTGGCGCAAGAGGGCCCTCTGCAGGGAGAGTTGCGGCGCGAGGGCGAGCGTGCGGCTGATGCCTGCCACGCTAGCTTTAAGTCTGTGCCGGGGTGCGCGTACACACTGTTTACGGACCATCCGCTGCACATAGCCGCCGGCAGTATGCCGCCACAGAACGGATTTGGACTGGGCGGAGCGTTCGTTTGGTCCAAGAACACTCGAAACTGGCGGATGAGTTGGGATTTCGATGCGGTGGGCGCGTTCAGCGGTTCGTGGCGCGCGGGCGGGTACATGAAGATGGTTCACACGCCACACCCGGCGAAGCCGCAGATTCGCGCCACTCATCCCTATACCGTCTTCAATTTCTACGCGCAGTCAATTTCGCTGAACAAACTGAACTTCTTCGGCCTGGGCAATGACACCGCGCTTCCCGGAAAGTCTCTGTTCGGGATGAGCCAGACCATTGTGGGAGCAAGCGCCATCAAGCCCGTATTCGAGCTGCCAGTGATTCACTGGTTAAATCTCGCGCTGCTGGGAGAAGTGAACGGACGTTTCGTCAGCATCCGCGGGGAGCAAGGGCAATCTGTGCCTTCGATTGAGACTTTATACAACGATGTGTCGGCACCAGGCTTAACCAACCAGCCGTCTTTCGTTCAGCTGGGCGAAGGACTGCGCATCAAGCCGGCGATCGGAAATCTGCAACTGAACTACATGGGAAAATTTCAGCAATTCTTCGCGCCGTCGAGTTCGCAGAACTCTTTTCTGCGGTGGACGGTGGATTTGGACCACACCTACTCCTTGTACGGCAATACCCGGACGATGCCCGGGAACACAGACACGATTGGCCCAGATTCCTGCGCGCCAGCGGGGGAAAACTGCCCGGGGATTTCACGTACGCGGAATTTCAATGGCTCGATTGACGTGCGCCTGCTGCTGTCCGAGTCGATCACTTCGGCAACGAGTGCTGTGCCTTTCTATTTTCAGCCGACACTGGGCGGGTCGGACATCAACGGCGGGTTAGCGCTCGGCAGCTATCAGGATTACCGGTTTCGAGCACCCAATGTTCTGCTTTTACAGGAGAGCTTTGAACACTCGATCTGGGGTCCCTTTGGTCTGAAACTCATGGCGGATCAAGGAAGGGTTGCACTGATGCGCGGCGACATTGGTTTCAGCCATTTGAAGCATAGCTTCGCCGGTGGGCTGACGCTTCGAGCAGGCGGCTTCCCGATGATATCTCTGATGTTCGCCTGGGGAGGACCCGAAGGCCACCACAACATCGCGAATATGAACACTTCTCTTTTAGGTGGATCGGCACGACCGTTGTTGGACTGAGCGGCGCTGGGATAGCGCCTGCCGTTCGGCTTTCGGCCT
>Ga0209761_1003287_pt1 | contig 10681 bp, 9 predicted proteins | sample GraSoi013_1_40cm_4_FD_185818 | JGI IMG/M metagenome (GOLD analysis project Ga0209761, IMG submission 185818) | Grasslands soil microbial communities from the Angelo Coastal Reserve, California, USA - Sample 09_25_2013_1_40cm (SPAdes) (version 2) | ecosystem: Environmental > Terrestrial > Soil >... | reverse complement strand
TCCTTGTTATCTCCAGAACGTCCTTGGCTACCCTTGCAGCCTCGTGCAGCGACAGGATCTTTGATAATATCGCCGACTTCATCTTTTCTACGTTCTTCGTGATCTCTGCAGACTTGGCTTCAAGTTCCTTAACTTTTGCATGTGCCTGTGAATACGCCCTGCTTGGATTCTGGGGCATGTTTGCAGGGATTTGAAGGGGATGAACGCCAAAGCTCCTCATCACCTTGATGATTTTTTCAGAGTCGTCCGCAGAGCCTATTACTACAATGGATGTTTTGTCTTCGCTCAGCTTGTTAGAATAAAGTGGTAGGTCGCCAATGCTCTTTCGAATCTCTGTCTCATCTTTGGAATCAATGACAAATATATCTGTAAAGAACATCTTGAGGCGTGCGAATGAAGTCAGATCAAGATTAAGGTTAGCTGCCATCTTGAGCGCTACTTCGACGTTACTGAATTCTTCGAGCTCCTTAGTAACCCTGTTCTGTTCTGCTAGAATCTTTTTGGGTTCGTCGAGCGCAGCCTTGCTCTTGTCTTCCAGGTCTGCAATAAAATCCTGAATATCCTCAATAACATAATCTGTCTTTTCTTTTGGCGCACCTTTGAACATGGTTACCATCACTCCCGTTTCCAGCGGAATACCTAGAGCCCTGATGACTTCGTCAATGTCCTGGAATAACCTCTGAGCCTTCAGCAAGAGATCGTCGAAATATGGATTCAGGTGTTCAGAAGTAGTTTGAATAGGGTGGAACCACTCAAGTTCTGCCAGCTTACTCACAGCTTCTTGAGCTTCTATTCGCGGTAGAATTAACGCTGCTTTTTTGAGCTTGGCTAGTCCCACTGTCAGCTTACGGAGTAAATCGGATCTCTTTAAAACGTTTCCTTTTTATCTAAACATGGCCACCAATCCGGCGCATAACTTTCAAAAATTTGTTCCAAATGCAATGAGGATCTCCTTGGGCATTAAAGAATAAGAAGGGAGGAATTTTCTGATCTGTTTAGGATCTATTGGCCCAAGATGATGAACATCATGACTATACCGTAGATCGCGATCGACTCTACCATTCCTACGAAGATGAACACCCTTGACTGCATTTTTGGATTATCGCTGATTGCTGCAAGACCCGCTGCTCCTACAAAGCCAAGTCCGATGCCAGCACCAGCAGCTGCCAGACCGAAGGCCAAGCCTGCACCCAGTAGCTTCGACCCTCCAGATGAGGCTGCTTGGTCTGCTCCCTGAGCAAATGCCTGTCCAATTCCCATCAAACCGGCAAAACCTATTGCAGTCGTGAGTATGGCCAAAACTGAAATCGTAACATGCCCGTTCAGCTTCTTCATACATGAGTTCGAGAATGAAATGCCATATTTAATCATTGTTCCCAGATGAGCAGACGGATCGTGTTCAAAAGTGGTTATTAGACATCATAGTGTTAAACATAGTACAAATCGTTTTTGAGAAGATTCATAGTAAATAGAAAAGCCGCTCCGTGATCCTTTACATGAAATGATTGGCGCTTCGAGGTAGAGAAATGACATTGTTATATTATTCAGTAGCCATTCGCACCAATTCTGAAATTTGCCTACTCTTCTCTTGGGAGAGTTCGGATATTCCGCCAATCAAGCTTTGAGCTGCAATGCCTTTCTGACCTAGCAATTGAGCAACTCTGAGTGAAGTATTTCCCATCATGCAAACGAGCAATGGCTTGGCATCAGGTCCTCCCAATGCCTTATCCAGCCCCGTGGGAATCTGTTGGGTTACTAAAAATTGCTCCACCTCTCTTGCCTTTGGCACCGAGATCTTGCTTTCATCAATTCCCAACGATTTTGCAATGAGCTCTATCCCCTCCTTGCGTGGAGTATACATTGTGTGAATCCAGACAACCCTGTTGTAGTTTCCGATGTTTGAAACAGCTTCTTCTAGAGGAACCTCCAAGCGACCCTTCTTCTCTTGTGTCGTTTCAAGGTTCTTTCTGTACTTTTGGATTCCATCAGCAATTATGACAACAAATTTTGCTCCTCCATTTCCACCAAAGTTCGCCATTTGCATCACCGCGTAAAGGGCAAGGGCACTGCTTTCTCCTATATCGTGCCCTTTGTCCACGAAAAACTTTAGCAGACGTTTTGCCTGCCCAAAATCTACTTCATGTTGTCCAGCATATCGGTCTGGCTCGTAGAACTTCAGGCCCGATGCCTTACTTTTTGTCCTTATTCCTGCAACATCTTGATCAGCTAGTGGAAAGACTACATGTAGTGACTTCTTTCCGTATTTCTCCATCAAATATCTGCTCAAGCCACCAGAAGTGCCGCCTGTCCCAAAGGTGCAGACGATTCTGAAATCAGCCAGCGAATGGCCTTGTTCGTGCAGTTGCTGGTCTATCTCAGCAGCGGTCACAGCTCTATGCACCTCGACGTTCAGATCGTTGTCATACTGTTCTGGGCAGAAACAGTCGTAGATCTTTGCAAGAAGCTTTGCCAAGTTTATTATGTCTTGGCGAGCTAGAACCGCTTCAACTTCAGAGCGTGATTTATCGAAAACGGCAAGGTCGAAACCGAATCCAGCGAGCTGTGAGCGAATGTTCGCCGCGGTTGCTTTGGCAGCCAAAAGATTCGCGTCGCCCTTCATCCCTGGAGCAGGACAGATGTCCATGTCAAGGTTTATGATTCGTATTTTCTCGTTTTTTAGCTCCTCAAACACCCCTTCCTGTAGCTTCCTCGATACAAGGGCAACAACATCTAGGCCAAGCTTGGTCAACTGCCCTAGAGCAATGCCAAAGTTACCAGACGTCGCTTCAAATATCGTTTGTCCACGCGTAAGCTTCCCTGAAACAATGGCATCATGGACTATCTGCACTGCCGGCCTTACTTTGATAGAGCCAGCCAACAAGTTTGAATCGAATTTGCCGAATACTCTTAGATTTTTATCACCAAGATCAAGACCGTACTCCTTTTTTGCACACTCCCTCAGATCTTTAGTAATGTCGATAAGGGGTGTTTCGCTGACCACCTTCACTTCGCCCGATTTTTCTTCTAAGTGAGGAACCTTGCTCCATATCTCTCGCTGAAAGTGGTCAAGCAGAGAGGTATCAATGTTGCCCTCTTTATTCAGTCCTTGCAATTTTCTCCACTATGCTACTATGCACAATTAGGTTTTATAAAAGATGTGATATGGCTCCAATGATTCGTTAGATTGCACCCTCTCAAACGGGCAAAGACGTATGGGTGCAGGACTAACAACAGGAAGGCTGCTTATGCATTCTTGAGCGAGTATCATAGTTTATGCATCGACAAGAAGGATCTTATCTCTGCCCAGCTTGAAGCGTGCGAAAGGCTGTCAAAATACGCGGACGATCCAGACGACAGATCCGCGAGAATGGCACTTGACCTGATGACCTGACCTTTCCATGACAACTGAATAAGGCGAAAATATTGCTCAGATTTTAGAAAGAGTCTTCCGTCTGCTCGCATTGATTTCTTCTTTTATCTTCTGAACCATCGAGTCGTGTTCAGACTTTAATTGTGCCTTTGCTTTTTCAAAATAGCCTGAAATGTCGTCTGTCATTTTCTCATGCTCGCCTCTGCTTCCGCCGCCTTCTTCTTGTCAAGTACTACTTTAACTTTCTTGAGCCTAACGAATTCTTCGCGCTCGCGTTCTTCCAGGGTTGCCTTGATAAAGTAAATGGCGTGTTGGTACTGTGGGATGATCACGTATTCAAGCGCGTTAATGAGCTTCTGTGTGCGCTCGAGCTCCTTTGCAAGGCTGAATATCGCGTTCTCGTATTCTGCTGCCTTGCAGACTCCGGACAACATGTTTTTGATGAGCTTGGCAGCCTTGTCAACGGTGGCATTGGTTTCTGTAAAACCGTAGGAAAGCTGGCTGCCTCCTTTTGTCTTTATCTGCAGCGTCGGTATCTTGACATCGACTATTCTCCTGACGTTGACGTCTACTTCCATTACGCTTGGAGTCGAGTCGGCAACCGCTTCGAGGGTAGCTGTGCCAAGGGACATGTATGAGTTGTATACGGCAGTGTATATCTCGCCAAGAGGTGTCCATATATCCTCCCTTGCCTTATTGGCTTCCTCAATCATCTCGTCTATTTTCTTTAGCAAGACTTCGCGCTTGTCGTCAAGGATCTTGTGCACCATCTTGGCTACCTGCGTCGAGCGCCTTATCTTGATCAGCTCGATCTTTGTTGCGCTGACCCTTCCTCCAAACGACATTTCTACTTGCCTTTGTAGTGTTGCCTGACGTGCTTTTCCTTGATCTTGGTCAGCTCTCCTTCTGGAAGGCTAGACAACACGTCCCAAGCCCTGCCAAGAGTTTCGTCAAGCGCCCTGTTCTCGTCTGGTGCCTGCTTCAGGAAGTGTTGTTCGAACATGTCGCCTGCATCCAGGTACTTCAGGTCGACGCCTGTAAGGCCTGCCCTGCCCACAATTTCTGAAAGGGCCCTGACCTCCTGCGCCCTTGAATAACAGTCATACATCTGGTTCCCGACTTCCATGTGGTCTGATCTAGTTTTCCCTTCGCCCACTCCGTCCTTCATGAGCCTAGAAAGCGACATCAATACATCCACCGGTGGGTAGATGCCCTTTCTGAACAAGTCGCGCCCGAGCACGATCTGACCCTCTGTGATGTAGCCTGTTAGGTCAGGGATCGGGTGGGTGATGTCGTCTGCCGGCATCGATAGGATTGGCACCTGTGTGACGCTTCCATTCTTGCCCTTTATTCTGCCCGCGCGCTCGTAATTGTTTGCAAGATCGGTGTATAGGTAACCCGGGTAGCCTTTCCTGCCTGGCACCTCTTCCCTGGCCGCACTAATCTCTCTGAGCGCTTCAGCATAGTTGGTCATGTCCGTCAGTATTGCCAGCACATGCATGCCAAGGTCAAATGCCAGATATTCTGCCACGGTAAGCGCTACTCTGGGTGTGATGATTCTTTCGATTGCCGGGTCGTCTGCAAGGTTGAGGAACAACACCGAGCGCCTGAGTGCGCCAGATTCTTCCAAGCTGCGCTTGAAGTACTGCGCTTCTGAGTATTGCACGCCAATTGCAGCAAACACCACGGCAAAGTCTTCCTTTGTTCCGACTACTGCCGCCTGACGCGCAATCTGGGCCGCCAAGATATTGTGTGGCATGCCAGAGCCGGAAAATATCGGCAATTTCTGTCCCCTTACAAGGGTCAACATGCCATCAATTACGGAAACGCCCGTTTGAATAAACGATGTCGGGTATTCGCGCCTTTCCGGGTTCATGGGCTCGCCGTTAACGTCGAGGAACTTGTCAGCAATCGGGTCAGGCAGGCTGTCATTTGGTCTTCCAAGGCCATCGAACACCCTGCCAAGCAATTCTTGTGAAACCGGCATCTCCATCGTCTTGCCAAGGAACTTTGCTTTTGTTCCAGTAATTGAAAGGCCGGTGGTGCCTTCAAACACCTGAACGATCGCCTTGCCAAAGCCCACTTCAAGGACTTTACCGAGTCTGCGCTCGCCATCTACAGTCTCGATCTCCACCAGCTCGTCAAATGATGCTTTCGTTATGCCATCGATTACCATCAGGGGGCCCTTGATCTCGGCCACCTTTGTGTACTCTACCCCGACCGTTTCAGGCAACTACCTTTGCCTCCTCTGTCATTGCCGCGCCTTCTGCAGCCTTGCGGAATTGATCGTCTATCTGTCTGTCTAGATCTTCAAGCTTTGCCAATTGTTCTTCCGGTATCTCGAACTTGGCCTTGAGCATTGCCGGAATTATCGGCATCGCCCTGATATCTGCGAGCGAGGTTCCTGCCTTCAATGCCTTTTGCGCTTCCTTGTAGAACTTTACCATGAGCTTGACCAGCTTTACCTGCTTTTGCGGGCTGCAGTATGTGTCGACTTTGTCAAATGAGTTTTGCTGCAAAATGCCGATCTTGATCATGCGTGCGACTTCAAGCACCAGCTTTTCTTCGTCTGGCAACGCCTCGGGGCCAAGCAATCTCACGATTTCTTTCAGTTTGTCTTCCCTTTGCAGTACGTGGTATGACTCCGCCCTCAGGTCGTACCATTCGCCCGTGACGTTTTCCTGCCACCACTTGCTGACACTATCAAGGTAGCCAGAGTAGGACAGCATCCAGTTGATTGATGGATAGTGCCTGGAATACGCAAGCCTAGTGTCAAGTGCCCAGAACGTCTTGATGAACCTCATAGTGTGCGTCGTGACTGGCTCTGTGAAATCAGCGCCTGAGGGCGACACTGCGCCTATCAGCGTGACAGATCCTGCCCTATCCGGTGAACCAAGCGCCTTAACCCTGCCTGCTCTTTCGTAGAATTCTGCAAGCCTTGACGCAAGGTACGATGGATAGCCTTCTTCTGCAGGCATCTCCTCAAGGCGTCCCGACATTTCGCGAAGTGCCTCAGCCCACCTGCTTGTCGAGTCGGCGACAAGCACAACATCGTAGCCCATGTCGCGGTAGTATTCTGCCATAGTAGCTCCTGTATAGATTGACGCTTCCCTTGCAGCCACTGGCATATTGCTAGTATTTGCGACCAGCACCGTTCTCTCCATCAGTGGCCTGTTGGAGCGCGGATCGATAAGGTGTGGGAACTCGACGAGCACTTCGGTCATCTCATTGCCACGTTCGCCGCAGCCAATGTATACAACCACCTTAGAGTCGGCCCATTTTGCAATCTGGTGCAGTGTCACAGTTTTGCCGGTGCCAAAGCCGCCGGGGATTGCGCCGGTTCCTCCCTTTGCGATCGGGAAGTAAGTGTCAATGACGCGCTGGCCGGTTACCAGCGGGACCGTAGGGTCGTAACGCTCGGCATAGGGCCTCGGCTTTCGCACGGGCCACTTGTGATACATTTTAAGCGACACCTTTTCGCCGCCCTTGTCGGTGGTAGCGATGACATGCTCGATGTCATAGTCGCCTTCGCCTGCAATATCAGTCAGCTTGCCGGCTGGATAGTTTGGCGGGACTAGAATGCTGTGCGTCAGCAAAGGAGTTTCTTGCACTGTGCCCAGGATCGATCCTGGGCCAACCTGATCCCCTTTTTTTACGCTGGGCTTGAAGTTGTACTTCTTTTTCATGTCCACAGGGGTTGTGACCACGCCTCTGCTAATGAATGCACCTGACTTTGACGCGATCTCGTCCAATGGACGCTGGATTCCGTCGTATATTTTGCCAATGATTCCCGGACCCAAAAGAACTGAAAGTGGTTGACCGGTGCCAACGACGGGCTCGCCTGGCTTTAGTCCGGACGTTGATTCATAGACCTGAATAAATGCCACATCGCCGGTTAACCTGATGACTTCGCCGATGAGCTTTGATTCGCCCACCTCAACTGTTTCGTACATCTTTGCTGCAGACATGCCGTCTGCCTTGACTGCCGGGCCGCTAACCCAGACAATTCTCCCTTTTGCTACCACTACGTCTCTCCTCTCAGCATCTGGGCAATGTTTTTCCTTATTAAAGGTTTGAGTCTTTCAATTCTGGAATCAAGGGTGTTATCGTACGTCATTGTACCGTCTGCGGACTTTACCCTGATGCCGCCTAACACGTCGATGGGCTGATCAGACACCACTGCCTGGACATTTGGGTTCTTTTTTTGAAGGTCTGCAACGATCTTCTTGACTAGGTCGTAGTCATTTTTGTTGCATTCAATGACGACTTGCCCAGAGCCTACAGACGAAACGCTTCCCTCAATGATGCTGCTCATGAGTGTCCTGTAGCTTTCCTTATTCCCCGAGGCCGTCAGCTTTTTCCGGGCCTCTTCAAAGGCGTTATTGACGGCGTTTTCAATTATCAAAAGTTCCTGGTTGCGCACAGCTAGCCTGCCTGACCCTACTATCTGGCGCTTCAGATTCTCGGCCTGCTTTTTTGCAGACTCGATTATCCTTGTGCGCTCGGCCTCGAGCTTGCCGCGGGAAGCCGTGAGGTTGTTCAGAGATTCCTGGTAAGCAGCATCCATCTTTGAAATTAATTCTGCTTCTTTTTGTGATAAAACCTTGTTGATCGTACGCTCCATAGCAGAATTTGAGCTCATTTGATTGTTCTCGGTTGTCTCACGTGATTTTAACCTTTTGATGGCCTAAGTGGCGACGGCCCTGCCAAGCATTGTGTCGACACTTCTGACCAGTGCCTTTATGCGCGTGAGGTGGCCACCCTCCCAGTACACCTTGTGACAAGTTGTGCATTGGTAAAACTCTCTGTGCAGTTCAGCAACCTTGCGTGGCACACCATTTTTCACCTGGTCTGGCCTTTTCTCTTCCAGCAGCCCGTTGCATATCGAGCACCGGGAGCCTATGCCATCCAGGTCTACAGAACTGATCCCGTTCTTTGACAGGATGTGCACCAGATCTTCCAATTCGCCTGAGCCGCTGACAAGGACACCGCGGGCGCCTGCCTTGACCACCCGCTTGAACAGTTCTTTGTCTGCAGTCAGAATGACCCTGCCCTGCTCGATCCCGGTTTTCAGGATTTCGTCATCATGTGCATGGGCAATGTATAATGTGTCAAAACCAAAAATGCGGAGCTTGCGGGCGACGCTCCCAAGCATCGCGTCTGCAAGAAAGCTAGGTGCCTTCTGAACCACCAGAGGACTCGCCCCTGCACACTTCGCAAATGAATGTGCCCTCGTTATGCTGCAACAAGTCAGACCACTCGCTGCATTCGTCGCAGTACCCGGACACATTGCTGGGTGGCCGGACTATGCCAAGCTCGCCTCTGATAATTGCAGCCTTTTCCGACACAACATCAACAAGATCAGGTGTCACCGCGATTACGTCTGACGAAGAAATAATGCCAGCTAGCCTATTCTTGTAGACCACACCCAATCGCTTGATGTTGTGCTTCCTCAACTGGCGCGCTGCCTCGGTGATGCTCTCTTCGCTCTCTATCGTGTGGATGCTCTGCATCACGTCCTTTGCCTTTATCTGGCTTGGCTTGACGTCCTTGATCAAACCGTTTGAAACAATATCCCAGTCAGTCACTATGCCAACAGGCTTGTCCTTTTCCATAATGACAATGCTCCCAATCTTTTCCTCCTTCATCTTTTTCGCAATGTCGCGAATCGTGTCATTTGGTAAAGCGGAAATCACAGGGCTATTCATTATGTCCCTGACAAGCACGCGGGTTGTCATGTTTGCGTCAGCATGTTCTCTGACTGGCTTTTTTACCACAAAAAGTAATCGAATTTCTGGCTTTAATTACTTTCTGCTTGGCCCCTTGCGGTGAACGATATCCTTGACTGCCCCGTCGGAAGCGCCCTTACAAAGTCGTCAAGGCTGATGTGCTTGATAGTTTCTGCTATTTCACTCTCACCGGATATTTTTACAAATTCAGATTTTGCTTTTTTTGCCGCAGTCATCGGATCCATACCGCCCTGCAAGAGCACAGCGTAAAACATCGCTCTATTTTTTATCGCTTCTTCCGGCCCGCAGACAAGTGTTTCTCTGCCGTTTAGGTGCACGATGCCGATCGCAAGCCTTATCTCTACTCCCTTGAGGTAGTTTCGTTTGCCCTCTATCACGAACGAACCTTTTGGCAGGAACTGCCCTGTGGGCGCCCCTTTTTTCACCTGTTCCGCCTTTACCCAGTATGCATCGGCGCTAGAAAGCCCGTCTTTCCATGCCCTGCTAAACGAGACAGTGGCCTTTGCAACCTGTAACAAGGACAACTCGATGCCGCCCTCCTGCGCCGGAGCTGCCGCGTTTTTCACAATGAAAAATGGTGATCCGTGCACTTCGGCATGGAACACGATGTCATCCTCTGTCAGGTGCTTTCGAATCAGCGCTGAATTTGAAGAAGAATCGCGACCACCAATTGCCAGGTGCCCGTCGGTGGTTAGAAACCACCTGTAACGCTCGTACCATTCTTTGGCAGTCTGCTCCCTTACAATAACCTTTTTATGGATTGCCGCGGTTTGGTTCCGCAACTTTTCAATCTGCGCAAGCAGCTTTGCCCGCGCTTCTTCTATCGACGCGTTGCCGCGCTCCATCTCTTTTGCTCTTGCAAAAAGCATTGAGCTTACCTTGGCAAGGTTCGCCTGTATCTCTATTTGCTCGCCTGCCACTTCGACATACTTTATTCCTTTTTCCTTCACTATCAAAGCCGAGTTGGCTGCAAGCGTGTCATGGATCTTGCCATCGTCAGGGCTGTGGTAAGAAAGCGCCATGAGCTCGTCTGCAAGCTTGCGGATGGCAAATGACTTTTGCATCACTGCCTCCTTGGCCTTGTTCTGCTCATCAAGGTCATGCTCAAGGACTGCTATCTGCCTGTCAAGCTCGACCGTCTTGCTGCTGCGCCCAATGTCCAGAATTTCGCTGCTCAGGACCTCGTCTACCGCCTCCATGTACGACGCGGCTTTCTTTGTGCTCGCTTTAGCCGCTTCTTCTGTCATTATCGGCAAAGCTTCCAACGGCTTGTCGCCCTGCTTGATAACGACAGGCTGGTGGTTCTTACCGGCACTGACATCGTTGACAAGGCTCTTGACAGTGGAATAGATTTTTTCCACTTCTTCTTCAGTTAGGCGCGCTGCCAGCTTGTCTGGTTCAATGCCAGCCCGCTTGGCAACCTCCTCGACGAATTTCTTTGGCATAGAAATGCCCCGCCCGATCCACCGAAGTACATCGAGGTTCTTTGCCTCGTTTCTCAGTGCAAGGAGCTGGCCAAGTGTGACTTCAAAAACGTCGACACCCCTCGTCGGCGGGTAGG
>Ga0209761_1003285_pt1 | contig 10685 bp, 7 predicted proteins | sample GraSoi013_1_40cm_4_FD_185818 | JGI IMG/M metagenome (GOLD analysis project Ga0209761, IMG submission 185818) | Grasslands soil microbial communities from the Angelo Coastal Reserve, California, USA - Sample 09_25_2013_1_40cm (SPAdes) (version 2) | ecosystem: Environmental > Terrestrial > Soil >... | reverse complement strand
TTCTGAGAGGTCGGCACCGCACAGCTCGAGCAGGCGCCGTGCGCGCTCGAGACGCAGCCCCAGCAGATACTGGTGGGGCGCCCGGCCGATCGTCTCCCTGAACGCGCGCGCGAAGTGCGCCGGGGACAGGCCGACCTCGCCGGCCAGCATGTCGACCGTCAACCGCGCATCCAATCGGGCGTCGATCATCTCCAGCACCCGGCGCTTGGCCGCCCCCGAGAGTCCTCCCCGCACGCGGAGCGGCCGTGCCCGCTCCACGCCCGCGTGCCTCACCAGGAGGTGACCGAGCGCGGTCGTCACAGCTTCGACGACGGCCAAGCCGCCGGGATTACGGCTGTCCGCCTCGTCCTTGAGCGTCAGCATCAGCCGGGCGATCTGCGGCGCCGCGACGCCGTACGTGCGTCGCAGGCGCAGCGGCTGGGCTTCATCGGGCGACGGCCCCATCAGTCGACCGAGATGTAGCGTGTCGATCGCCACACGCAGATACCGGAGGGCGCTGTTCAGGCGCATCGTGAGCGGGTCGTGACCCGGACTCACCCAGACAGAGAGCGGGGGGATGGTGAATGCCCTAAAGCCGGTCGATCCCTTCACCTCGAGCGTCAGCGGCTTGGTGTCGACGTTGAGTGACACGTAGTGCCGATCCCCAACGACGTCGTCGACGGCCGCGACATCGTTCTTCCCGGCTTCCAGGAGCACGCCGGGCCAGTCGAGCGCCTGGCTCGTAAGCATGGCGGGCACGCCGTCGCGCCGCGTCACGCGCCCACCGGAGATGATGGACTGCAACAGGACGCTTTGCGTGGCCGGCTGCTTCAACGGTGTCAGCATGATCTCATGATCTCCTCATGGCGCGCGTACGCTCACTGAACGACGAACGCCCCTCCTTGTCTCCCGCAAGACGTCTTCCTCACCCGTTCCGGACACATCGTTACCGCGTCAACGCCGCCCGGATACGGGCGAGGTGGTGATAACTGTGCCGGACGGCGTGATCCTCCAGCATGAACTGGCACGTGAGTGGGGCTTCGGAGTTGAGCGACACCGCGGCGGCCCGATCGAGCTCCTGGTTGCTGAGCGCCCGAATGGCGGCCGCAGCGGCCGTGCTGTTTTGCCGGAGCAGATCCAGGGCCGCGCCCTTCGTGACGGTGTCGTGTTCTCTCGCGTGCCGGGCATTGATCTCGTGGACGGCGTCCCAGGTCACACCCGCCACCGGCTTACCTCCGGCGAGCGTCTGTGCCAGCTGGATCTCCAGCGGGTACATCGTCGCGACGTGATGCACGACGACGCCGACCTTGCGCCCGTCCTTGGGAATCGGGGTCTGCCACTCCGCGTCCGTGAGGGTGCTGGCGAAGGTGGCAAGGGCCCGTGCCCCCTGTTCGAGACGAACGGCCAGGGCGTTCGCACGCTGTTGAGATGACATGCCGACCTCTCTGTCCATCGGGTAGCGCGCGCCCTCGTGGCACGCGAGCTGTATTGTGCGCAGAGAGACCGATTCCACCAATGACTGGTCGTCCCGACTTCCTGCTCCGGCGTGTCTCGATCGGGATGATCTAGAGAGAGGTGCTGAGCATGCAGTGAAGTGTCTGCCGTGATGTTTCCCACGCTAAAGCGTGGGCCCGGCCATGATCGATGTAGGGGCGCAGCATGCTGCGCCCCTACGCTTACAGCGTCGTGTCGTCCCGGGCCCATCCTGTAGGGTGGGAACGCGGACGCCGAGCCTCCATTTCCTCAGCTCGCGGCTGGAAAGACTACGATCGGGCGGTGTGACGTCCTGCGCGCCAGGCGCCGGGAGCGAGCCCGGTGGCCTTCTTGAACGCCCGGCTGAACGCGGCCTCGGAGTCGTACCCCACCTCGCCACCGATCGTGGCGACCTTGGCGCCGCCTTGGGCCAGGAGGTTGGCGGCGATTTGCATCCGCCATTGCGTCAAATACTGCATCGGCGGCTGACCGACGAGCTGCGCGAACCGCTTGGCCAGGTTGGTCCGGGAAGCGGCCGCTTCCCGGGCCAGCTCGGCGAGCGTCCAGGGATGACCGGGTCGGGCGTGGAGCAGCGTCAACACGCGGCCGACTACTTCATCCCGCAGGCCGGCGAGCCAGCCGTTCTGTTCCGGCGGCAGGTCTTCGAGGTAGCGCCGCAGCACCTCGATGAACATCAGCTCGGCCAGCCGGGTGAGGACGCTGGCGGCGCCGGCCCGGCCGAGTCGGGACTCCTCGGTGACCTGGCGGGTGAAGCCGCCCAGCCAGCCGCTCGAGATGCCCCGCATGTGCATGCGGCGGGGGAGCGCGGCAAGCAGGGGGTTGAATGGCCGGCGGTCGCACCCGAGGAACCCGCAGACGAGCGATGCGCCCGGTTGGGCCTGGTCGCCGAGAAACACGGTGAAGGGAAACTGGGGCTGGGGGGTGCGCTGAACGTCCTCACCGATCCGCACGTCGCGCCCACTCGACATTACGTGGGCATCTCCGTGGGGGAAGACGATCACGTCGCCCGCCGCGAGCTCGACCAGCTCGTCTCCGATCACGCCCCCGTAACAGCGACCGCCGGTCACGATGTGATACGAGATCAAATGCTCCGCATCGGGCATGATCCGAGGCGAGAGCTCCCTGGCGGCCACGGTTTCGACGGTCCAGGGCCCCGCCGCTTGGACCGCGTAAAAATACGCGCCATCGAGGCGGACGACGCGCAGCAGGTCGGAGAGCGGGTCCATGGCCAAGGAAATATGGTGCCCCGGCTTCGCGCGAATAGGGCACAAACCTGCCTTCTCGACTACGGAGCCGCCGTCAGCGCGTAGCCCGCCAGGGAGGGGCGCAGCGCGTCCTCGCGATCCGCCACCTCGAGCACAGTGGCCGTGTAGCCGGCGGCGGCGCCCACGTCGGGCACGTGCAGCGTGACCACGGCCCCGTTGGCGAGGTTGCCAACCACAGCCCCGAGCATCGTGGACCCGCCCACGCGTCGCGTGAACAGTCGGAGCGACGCGTTGACGGCCGTCGCGCTATCGATCGGCGCACCGCTCACCTCGAACGTCATCGCGCCGTCGTCGGCGTGCGGCGTGGTCAGGCGCAGGCTCAGCGTCCCGGCCCGCGCGCTGCCGCTGGTCGGGTTGTCCGAGCAGGCTGAGCCCACCGACAGGGCGGCTACCATCGCGAAGATCCAGCGCGGGCGGCTCATCGATTGCTCCTGGCGCCCGGCAGGCCGCCCACGGTTCTCAGGTACGCCTGGAGGTCGCCCACGTCATAGCGACCATTGTGGTTGCCGAGCGCGTCGAGGTATTGCAAGTCGGCCGCGCTCAAGCCGCCCCCGCCTAGCAGGTTCGCGGCCGCGACATCGAGCGGGAACGGCGGTGCCACGTATCCCACCGGCTGCCCAGGATGTGCAACGCCGGCCGGGTTCACTTCGAACACCCGGCCCACCCGCGTATCGGTGGCGAACAGCCGCGCCACGGTGGCGCCCGTCGCGTCGCGCCCGAATGCCACCGCTTGCGGGGCGTCCGGCCCAATCGCGAAGGTATCGGCCACGATTGCTCCCGTCGCATCGAACAGCTGGATGCGCCCGGCGGCGGGCGCGGGAGCGTAGATGTTGCCGGCCACATCGAACGCGAACGCCCAGATTACGAATGCGCTGGTTAACACGCGCCGCAGCTCGCCGTTCGCGAGCTTCCAGATCTCGGTGCCCTGCGAGAAGTACGGCTCGCCCGACGGACCGATGGCCACCGGCCCGGGTCCGGAACCGCCGACGGTGGTGGCGTCGAACCGTGCCTCGAACTGGCCCGTAGAGCCGTAGCGCCGGAGCGACCGATCGGACAGGTCGGTGAGCCAGATGCGGCCGTCCGGGGCCACGGCGATCCACAACGGGATTCCCGCGTCGGTGATGAAGCGCGTGGCCTGGCCTTGCGGCGTGACGCGGTACACGGCGCCGTCCGTGGACGCCACCAGCAGGTTGCCGAATGCGTCGAAGGCGAGGCCTTGGGGAGTCGGGATCCCGGTGGCGAAGGTCGTCACCTCGCCCTGGCCGGAGACGCGCACGACGCGATTTCCCGTCAAGTCGCCGACGAACAGGTCCCCCGTGTTCCCGACGGCCAGACCCAAGGGCCGGCCGAGGGCCTGGGCGCGCACCGTGATCGGGTCGCCCGGTCCCGGGGTGATCGAGCGAAAGTGGAAGATGTACGGGAACGGGTTGCCGCTGCCGGCAGCATCGGCGACGGTCGCGTAGTACGTCCCCGTCGTGATGATCGAGTACTGGAGGCGACTGTCGGCTCCGTCCTGGTCGTCGTTGAACGCGAGCTGCGTCGTACCGTCGCTCGCATAGAGGGCGATGACGGGATCGACGAGTAGTCCGAGCGCGGCGGCGTCGACGTCGAGCTCGAGGGTCGTCCCCGCCCGGGCCGTGAAGGCCCAGTAGTCCACGTCCCCTGCCGGGTTGTCGTCATGCGGGCAGATCTCGCCCGACCCGGAGTCGCCGATCCCGACGGGTGCCGCTGTGCCCGGATTGTCGTTGGGCTCCTGCTCCGTCCCCACTACAGGGCAGGTGACCTTGTCGAAGTTGATGGCGTACGTGAGTCCCGGGCCTCCCGCGGCCCCGAACGCCCGAATCACCACGTAGTAGCGGCCGCTTTGGGGGACGCGGTAGGAGATGCGGCTGTCGAACCCGTCGAAATCGTCGTTGAACGCGAGCGACGTCGTCCCGTCGGGCGCGATGAGCTCGAGCGTCGCGTCGAGGGGCGATCCGACTTGAGCCGCATCCACGTCCACGCTGAGAAACTGTCCGGCGGTCAGGTCCACGAACCAGGTGTCGACGTCGCCCGCCGGATTCACGACGCCGGTGGCCCGGTCGCCGAGCCCCACACTGTCGGCCGTGGGTACGGTGTTGTTGGGCTCGCTCTCGGCGATGGTCGTCGCGAGCGTCGTCGCGACACGCGCGGGCCGTGGACGCCGCGCGGGCAGGACGACGGCAGCGTCGCGGAGCCGCCGGACCTCGTCGCGCCACGATCGCGCCGTGGATCTTTGAGCCGGAGCCGGCGCCGCACCGACCAACGCCAGCAGCACCAAGGCCGAGCCGAAGCCGAAGAAGCTCTGAGGATTTGTCATGGAGGGAACGTGTGGCGCGCGGGGCGCGCGGTCTTGAACGACCCGCGTACGACAGCTTGAAGGATTAAGCTGGGGAGGGACGTTCAAGACTGCGCGCTCGTCTCGATCAAGACTGTGTGGCGGACCAGCCCTAGGTTGATCGGCTCACACCCACACGGAGACACACATGTTGACGCGCAAGACTGGACTCATTCTGGCCACCCTGGTCGGAGCATTGATGGTGATGGCATGCGGTGGCAAAGGGTACGGCACGACCGCACCGCCCTCGGCGGACAACACGGTCGCCGCCACGCCGTCCCTGACGTTCACACCGGCCACGCTTCCCGTGAACGTCGGCGAAGCCGTGACGTTCGCGTTTGGGTCGGTGCCGCACAACGTATTCTTCACGCAGCAGGCCGGCGCGCCCGCCGACATCGCGGGCAACAACACCAACGTGTCGATCACGCGAACGTTCGCGACGGCCGGCACCTACACGTACACCTGCCACATCCACCCCTCGATGCAGGGCACTGTAGTGGTCCGATGAGCGGCTCGTAGGACGAGAGACACGGCGGGGTCCCGCTAGGGACCTCGTTCCGCTGCTCATGGGCGCTTGCTCTGGCTCTCGCAGCAACAAATCTTTCCCTCGCCCATGACGAATTCCCGCGGGACAGCGTTGACGGCACTGCGCTGGTTGGCGCGCGCGCTGGCGCTGGCCGCCGCGTACTTCCTGGTCGCCAAAATCGGACTGCGCTACGCGACGATCGGGCCCTCCATCTCCCCGGTGTGGCCGCCCACGGGCCTCGCCGTGGCGGCACTGGCTCTGCTGGGCCCGGGGTATTGGCCGGCTATCCTGTTGGGCGCGTTTCTGGCCAATGCGACGACCAGCATTCCGGTCCTCGCCGCGGTCGGCATTGCGTGCGGCAACGCTGTCGAAGCGACGGTCGCCGCCTATCTCCTACGGAGCCGGGCCGGCCAACACCTGGCGCTCGATGATCTCCTCGGTGTGCGCACGCTCGTCGGCGTCGCGGCACCGGTGGGGGCATTGGCGAGTGCCGCCGTCGGTGTCACGAGCCTGTGGCTGGCCCATGTCGTCGCGGGAGCGGGGGTGTGGTCCGCCCTGGCCCTCTGGTGGGCCGGTGACTACCTCGGCGCATTGGTGGTGGCGCCGGTCTTTCTCACCTGGCTTACCTGGGCCGGTCCGGCTGGCGTGCGCATCGGCCGACGTACGGCGCTCGAGATGTCTCTCCTGGTGGGCGGCGCCGTGGTCGCGACCATGGCGATCTTCGGGGGCCTCTTGCCGGCGTCGCTCCTCCCGCAGGCCCAGTACCCTTACCTCTTGTTTCCCTTCGTGATTGGGGCTGCGCTGCGGTTCGGTCCCCGGGGGGCCTCGCTCCTGACCATGACCGTGGCGACGCTCGCCGTCGGCTACACCGTGCGGGGCGGCGGTCCCTTCGTCATGCAGACCGTGCCGAGCACCGATACCGCGCTCCTGCTCTACATCGGCATCCTCGCCATCACCGGATTGTCCCTGGGCCCTGCCACGGCCCGTCGGGAGCGGGCGGAGCGTGCGCTGCGGGAGGCCAACGAGCATCTCGCGGCCGTGATTCAAAGCTCGCCGCTCGCGATCTACACGCTCGACCCGACGAGCACGGTGCAGACGTGGAATCGGGCGGCGGAGGCGCTCTACGGCTGGCAGGCGGAGGAGGTCATCGGCCGCCCGCTGCCCACGATCGCCCAGGATCGCGAGGACCATCGGCGCTTGCGCGACCGCGTGTTGCGGGGCGAAGCGCTGCGGGGGGTGGAGGTCACCCGACGCAGAAAAGACGGGACGTCGGTGAACATCAGTCTGTCCGTGGCTCCGCTCCATGATGCCGCGGGGCGGGTCACGGGGATGTTGTCGATCGCAGCGGACGTCACGGAGATGCGACAGCTCGAGGTGCAGTACCGCCAGGCGCAGAAGATGGAGGCGGTCGGGCGGCTCGCCGGCGGCATCGCGCACGACTTCAACAATCTGTTGACCGCGATTATCGGCACGACCGCCCTGGTGCTCGAGGATCTGGGGCTCGAGTCACGGGCCCGCCTGGACATCCAAGAAATCGAGAAGGCCGCCAAGCGGGCCGCCGGGCTCACGCGTCAGCTGTTGATCTTCAGCCGGCAGCAAGTGCTCGAGCCCCGCGCGCTCGACCTGAACGCGTTAGTCGGCAACCTGGAGAAGATGTTGCATCGGCTCATCGGCGAGGACATCGAGCTGCGCACGAAGCCGGCCGCTCTGCTGGGGGCGGTGCGAGCCGATCCGGGCCAGCTCGAGCAAGCGATCGTGAACCTGGTGGTGAATGCCCGGGACGCCATGCCAAAGGGAGGCCGTCTCACGATCGAAACGGCGGATGTCGAGCTCGATCGGAGTTACGTCGCGGCGCACGTACCGACCCAGCCAGGCCCGTACGTTTTGCTCGCCATCAGCGACACGGGTGTGGGCATGGATGGGGCGACCAAGGCGCGCCTGTTCGAGCCCTTTTTCACGACCAAAGAGCCGGGGCGCGGTACGGGACTCGGGCTCGCGACGGTCTACGGTATCGTCAAGCAGAGCGGCGGCTACATCTGGGCCTACAGCGAGCTGGGCCACGGTACCACCTTCAAGATCTATCTCCCGCGAGTGGCCGAAACGGCGCAGGCGCCGGAGTCGACGCCGAGCCCACCCACCCCGGTGGGCGGATCGGAGACGGTGCTCGTGGTGGAGGACCAGGACGAGGTCCGAAGGCTCACCAAGCGCGTGCTGGAAGCTCGGGGGTACACGGTGCTGGCCGCTCGGAACGGCGCCGAGGCGTTGGAGATAGTCGGCCGGCATGCGACGCAGATCCATCTGATGATCACCGATGTGGTGATGCCCGGGATGAACGGCCGCGAGCTGGCGCAGCTCGCCTGCGCGAGACGAAGCGACCTAAAAGTGCTCTATGTGTCGGGCTATACCGGTGAGGCGGTGCTCCAGCACCGCTTGCTGGAGCCGGGCGTCGCGTTTCTCCAGAAGCCCTTCACCCCGGACGCGCTGGCGCGCAAGACTCGCGAGGTGCTCGATGACGGCAAGGGAACGTAGCTCTCATGCGTGGGCATACAACGCGGCCCTTCTACTCGTCGTGCTTGCCTGCGCATCGCACTCCACAGCGCCCGCCTCAGGGGGAGGAGGTCAGCCGGGCGCTAGCGACTGGACGCGCTTCGGCTGGGACGCCGGCAGGTCGAGCGCCCCGACGATAGGGGCAGGCATTACGGCGGCGAACGTCGCTACCCTGGTGCGCCAGCAGGTCGCGATCGACGGGACGGTGGACGCGTCCGCGATCTATCTCCACGGGGTGTCCCTGAACGGCAGTACCCACGACGTCTTCTTCGTCACCACGACCTACGGCAAGACGCTCGCCATCGATGCCCAGAATGGCGCCGTGTTGTGGCGCTACACGCCACCCAACTACGCCTCATGGGCGGGATCGGCGCAAGTAACCACCGCGACCCCGGTTGCGGACCCGAACCGTCAGTTCATATATGCGGCCGCGCCGGATGGGGCGATCCGGAAGTTGGCGGTAGCAGACGGCAGCGTCATCTGGAGCACCGCCATCACGCTGTCGCCTGGAAGCGAGAAGATCGCGTCGGCCCTGAACTACTTCAACGGCCGCGTCATCGCCACCACCACCGGGTACATCGGCGATGCGCCTCCGTATCAGGGGCACGTCGCGGTCCTGGACGGCGCGACCGGCAATCTCCGGTCCGTGTGGAATGCGCTGTGTAGCAACCGGCCGGGGCTCATCGATCCGGCGTCCTGTGCGCAGTCCGGCTCTGGGATCTGGGGCCGCACCGGCGCCGTCATCGACTCCTCGAGCGGCGCCATCTTCGTCGCCACCGGCAACGGTCTCTGGGACGGTGGCGCCAACTGGGGCGACGCCGCCCTGGAGCTCGATGCCGACGCCACGCACCTGATCGGGAACTACACGCCGACGAACACCGCAGCGCTGGACGCAGGCGATACCGACCTCGGCTCGACGTCGCCGGTCCTCGTCGGCGGTGGCATGATCGCGCAGGGCGGGAAAGACGGGCTGATCCGGCTGCTCAACTGGGGCGCGATGAGCGGCGTAACCCCGCACCAGGGCGGTGAGGGGCAGGTCGTGTCCACGCCCAGTGGCAGCGGCCTGTTCAGCGCGCCGGCCGTGCTGCGCAGCGCGACGGGCACCTGGTTCTTCGCTGCGGACGGCGGCGGTACGGCGGCATGGCGGTTGAGTAACGGCCAGCTGCAGCCGATGTGGGGGAATCACAACGCCGGGACGAGCCCGGTCATCGCCGACACCCTCCTCTTTGTGTACGACCCGAACGGGGGCGGACTGCGCGTGTACCGGTCAGACACCGGGGTGCAGCTCGCGGACCTGGCCTGCGGGGGTGGACACTGGAATAGCCCGATCGTGATCGACGGGAAGATCGCGCTCCCGGAGGGGAACGCGAACGCTCACGCCGCGAGCGGCGTGCTCGACATTTGGCGCTTGCCCTGAGAGCAAGCCGCGGCGTCCGGCGCGAAACGCCGCGCTGCTACGCTCGTAGGACGCGACAGACATGACCGCTTCGATCAGCCCCGAATTCCTGGCCCTCCAGGAGCTGCTCGCCGGCCGCTATTCGATCGAGCGCGAGCTCGGGCGAGGCGGTATGGGGATCGTGCTCCTGGCCCGCGATGTGGCGCTCGACCGCCCCGTCGCGATCAAGCTGCTCCCGCCGCACCTCGCGACCCGCCCCGACGAGCGCGAGCGCTTCATCGAGGAGGCGCGCACCGCTGCCGGCCTGGCGCATCCCAATATCGTGCCGATTCACCTCGTCGAAGCCCGCGGCGAGCTGGTGCTGTTCGTGATGGGCTTCGTGGACGGCGAAACCCTGCGCGATCGGGTGGAGCGGGCCGGTCCGCTCCCGCCGCGCCTGGCGCTCAAGCTGCTGCAGGAAGTGGCGTGGGCGCTCGGCTACGCCCATCAGCGCGGCGTAATTCACCGCGACGTGAAGCCCGACAACATCTTGATCGAGCGCGCCACGGACCGCGCGCTCGTCACCGACTTCGGGATCGCGCTCGGGAGACGCACAGCCGAAAGCGCCGGCGGCCCGATCGTCGGGACCGCGCGCTACATGAGCCCCGAGCAGGCGTGCGGCGAGCCCGTGGACGCGCGCAGCGACCTGTACTCGTTGGGCGCGACCTTCTTCTACGCCCTCACCGGCCGGGCACCATTCGAGGGGGCAAACCTGCCCGCCATCCTCACGAAACACGTGTACGAGACCGCCCCCCTGGTCCAGGCGCTGCGGCCCGAGGTGCCCGCCAAAGTCGCGGCCGTGGTCAACCGCTTGCTCCGCAAAGCCCCGCCCGAGCGGTTCCAGACGGCGGACGATCTCGCGCGTGTCGCGGGCGAGGTGCGGGGCCGGGACTTCCGCGCCCCGCCTCTGGTGCGTGCCTTCGTGCGGAACGCGCAAGTCTCGACCATGGTGCTGTTGGCGCTGGCGCTCGCCGGGAACGTGACCGTAGGTCGGGGAGGCGTGACCCTGTCGCTTGGAGGGCCGGGGGTGATCGGGGGGATCCTCATCTGCCAACTGGTCCTCGTGGCCCGCCGACTCTTGAA
>Ga0209761_1003283_pt1 | contig 10689 bp, 5 predicted proteins | sample GraSoi013_1_40cm_4_FD_185818 | JGI IMG/M metagenome (GOLD analysis project Ga0209761, IMG submission 185818) | Grasslands soil microbial communities from the Angelo Coastal Reserve, California, USA - Sample 09_25_2013_1_40cm (SPAdes) (version 2) | ecosystem: Environmental > Terrestrial > Soil >... | reverse complement strand
CCTACTTGCTCGACGCGCGGCGCTGCATCTCCTATTTGACGATCGAACTTCGCGGCTCAATCCCCATCGAATTCCGCCAAGCCATGGGGCGGCACGTCTTCGGCTGCGATATCTGCCAGGACGTTTGCCCCTGGAACCGCGACGCGCCGGTGACGCAGCTCGCGGAGTTTCTTCCTCGCACGTTCGCAACGCAACAGCCCGTAGGGACACGGCACGCTGTGGGTCGTCAAGACATCCTTGCCCTGCCCCTGCTGAGCGCGGGGGAAGCCCTGGAGCTCGATCCCATTTCACTCTTTGCGCCGGAACTGGAGTGGCTCGCGGGGCTCACCGAAGAGGAGTACAAAGAAGTCTTCCGCGCCAGCGCAACCAAGCGCACCAAATGGCGCGGCCTGGTGCGCAACGCCTGCGTGGCTCTAGGAAACTCCGGTGTGAGCGCTGGCACTGCCGCGCACTCCCGCATTGTCGGCCTGCTCGAGCGCTTGGCGGACTCAGACGACGCCATCATCGCCGAGCACGCCCGTTGGGCCCTGGGGCGTTTGTGTGGAACGACCAATTAGAGCCCGCTTCGCAATGGCTTCCATTCTGCCCGCAGCTAGTGCCGTTCCAACTAGCGGCCCCGGGAGACCGCGCTGGGCGGCAGTGCTGCGCTCAGCAGCAGATCGAAAGCGGTGCGCTCGGCTCTGCCAACTCTGCCGAGAGGACGGTTGTGCGAGTTGCGGCGTAGCGATAAAATGCAGAGCCGATTAGCTTGCACGAAAATTATCTCGGACTGAGGAGGTTTCCCTTGGCATATCAACCTGGTTTGAGGAAGGAGGGGCCCGTGGCCCACGAGCTTCCACCGCTTCCCTACGCACCGGATGCGCTTGAACCCTTCATCGACAAAATGACGATGGAGATCCATCACGGCAAGCACCACGCCGCCTACGTCAACAACCTGAACAAGGCTCTGGAAGGCCACCCAGACCTGCAGGCGCTGTCGCTCGAGGCCCTGCTGGCGAGCCTGGACAAGGTTCCCGAGAATATCCGCGCGGCCGTACGTAACAACGGTGGCGGCCACTGGAATCACTCGATGTTCTGGAAGATTATGAAGAAGGGCGGGGGCGCCGAACCCAGCGGCGAATTGGCAAATGCCATCCGGTCCGCGTTCAGCTCGTTTGCCGAATTCAAGACTAAGTTTTCGCAGGCCGGCATCAGTCGCTTCGGATCAGGCTGGGCTTGGCTCTTCATCAAGGACGGCAAGCTGGTTGTGGACTCTACTCCGAATCAGGACAATCCAATCATGACCGGCGGCAAACCGGTCATGGGCCTCGATGTTTGGGAGCACGCCTACTACTTGAAGTATCAGAACCGCCGGGCCGACTATATCGAGGCTTGGTGGAACGTTGCGAACTGGGACGCCGTCGCTGCAAACTACGCCGGTGCCAAGAAGTAGGCAGAGCCAAGAATCAAGCGGCCCGCCGCCGGTGGCACCGGTGGCGGGCTGATTCCTTTCTCCGAAACGTTGCGCATTCCCCGCCGCAGCCCTTCGTCGTACGTACCGCCGCCTTCATAGATGCCCTGAGGCCGCCTCGCCTTGGCGGTGAACTCGCGGCGGGGTTTGTGGAACCTCCGGCGGACGCCGGCGTTACCCAGTGGCGACCCACTCCGGATTTCTCAACGGAGAAGAAGCCAATCCATGGTCAATTCGCTTACAATGGCGCCCAATCACGGCCCCAGATTGAATTCGATTCGGAGGAACAATGATGACAGCCGGTGCCTTAGCCGTTTGGCTCGTTCTCTGGAAGCTCAACGTGCAGTTCCCCGTCGGCGGTGGCGAGCCGGAGCAGATCGTGCTCCGCTGGTTGCATTTCGTGGCCGGCATCATTTGGGTCGGCCTGCTGTATTTCTTTAACCTAGTGAACGCACCGGCCATGAAAGCGCTCGACGCGGCCACGCGAGGCAAAGTGGTGCCAGTGCTGATGCCAAAAGCGCTGTGGTGGTTCCGTTGGGGAGCGGTGGTGACCTGGCTGGCGGGGTTTCGTTACTTTATGATTCTGGCCAAGACCGATGCGATTAACGCCCACGCCCCTGGCCTAATGTGGCGCTGGCTGGGCATTTGGTTCGCGGTCTGGCTGGTGGCCTTCGTCATCATCTATGCGCTGTTGCGGCCCACCGAAGGCCTGCTCAACAACGGCTGGGTGCTGGCCGTGCTCATCGGCTTCATCATCGCCGCCACGTCCTGGCTGGTGCTTTCTCTCCTCGCGCATCCCGACGTGAGCAACCGCACCCTTTCGATCAGCGTGGGCGGCGGGCTTGGCACAATCATGTTCCTGAACGTCTGGGGCATTATCTGGCGGTGCCAGAAGAGATTGATTGCCTGGACCAAGGCCAACGTAGAGCAGGGCACGCCAATGCCGCCCGAGGCAGACAGAGTTGCGCGGCTGGCTCTTCTCGCCTCGCGCGCCAACTTCTGGCTCTCGTTTCCGATGCTCTTCTTCATGGCCGCGTCGAACCATTACCCGTTCTTGTCCGGCAAATAGCGAAGAGAGATCCCTCGCGCGCCGGGCTCGGGATCGCAACGACTCCTGCAGCCTCGTGATTCGAGCGCAGCATGGGAACTCTGTGTCCTGACAAATCCGCCGGTCTGCGTGGCCTTGGAATGATGAAGCCACGCGCCCGGGGCAGCCGCGCCAAGTGTGGATGGTCAATCAGCCGAAGAGAATGCGCGTCTGGTGAGCCGAGACGAGTTGGTAGTGAACGCCGCGCCAGACGATCCGGCGCGCGAACGCCGCTACCACGAAATTAAACAGGTAAAGAAACGGCACCAGCGCGGCCAGCAGGGTCCACGCCCATCCATAGTCGAGCAATTTGCGTTTCCAGGCGGGTAGCAACTCGCTGACAGCAGCCAACCGCAGATAGCCCCTGGCCGCGGCAAGCAAAGCCACGGCGAGTATTAGCAGCAGGATATGCAGTCCGGTGCCGCCGGATGCCCACGCGCCAAGCAGTACTGCGACGCCGCAGAGCAGCGTTGCGCAGTAGAGCAGATGCGCCAGGCCCGCCACCGCCCAGAGTTTCGGAGCATAGACCCGAGTGATGATCATTTGCCGGTTGGTGAATTGCAGCAGGCCGCGAAAATCATTGTCATGCACCGCGGGCACCAGACACTCCGGCACAAAGCGGATGCCCCGGCCGGCCGCGCGAAGCGCGCGGGTGAGCGAATAATCGTCGCTCACCGAGCCACGCCAGTATTCCAGCGCTTGCACTTGGTCGAACACCTGCCGTCGAATGGCGGTGCCGCCGCCCCAGCAGAAGTTGCTGCGGTGCTCGCCGAGGAGAGTGGCGATGGGCGCGTTCCAGGCGGCGGCCAGCGCGCTCCAGAAGCCTCCCTTGTCGGGCAGATACCACCGGAAAGTGGTCGTGGCACCGAGCTTCGCGTCGGCCAGCGGCGCCACCAGATGCCGCAGCCAGTGATGCGGCGGCCGACCATCGGAATCGGCGAACACAAGCACTTCGAAGTCAGCAGGAATCTGCTCGACCGCGGCGCGGAGGTTGTTCACCTTCTCCCCGCAGCCCTCGGGACGCCCGGCAACGACGATTTGCGCCTTGGGTTTGCTCTTGGCAGCGACACGCCGCAACGCCTCGTGCGCCGGATCGGTGCGGCTCGCCAGCGCGAAAAAAATCTCATAGCTCGGGTAGTCGAGCTCCGAGAGCGCCACGAGGTTTTGCTCCAGGCCCGGCTCCACGCCCTTGCAAGGACAGATCAGCGCGACGCGCGGCGCGAAGAAGCCGGGGTGCGAGGCCAGCCGCCGCCGAGCCATCCGCAGCCAGCGCAGGCCTTCCCACAGCCCATAAATGCCCAGAGCAATCTGGAGTGCCGCCAAAATATAGAAGATTTCAGCCATGCCCGCGCGAGAATACCAAATCATACTCGCCGGCGCACCTGCGGGCGCCGCGAGGGTCGCGCGACGGTCTACGCTTTGTAGCGCCAGCGTCTCGCTGGCGATTTGTAACCTGCCCCCGGGACAGCGGCGCTACTTTGTAAGCCCGCACGCGGAGCTCAAGAGCTTCGTGAGCGCGAAAGGCTTTACGAGCGGTGATACATTACGGCGCCAGCCGTGTCCCTAGCGATCACCTGCCCGTCTTGCGCCAAGCAAGTCGCTGAAGGCAGCCGCTGCTACCCCTCCCGCGGCATCGCGCTCGACCTCGGTTCGACGCCATGCCACACCCATGCCCATCTTCGGTCACGCGGGAGTGTCACGGAAGAGCGAGTTCGCCCCGCCGCGGGGCTCGGGACCAGAATCTGCCGCTACCGCGGTATCGAGGCGCCATTGCCGGCTACAAATGGGCTTTCGGCGTTGCCGGGGACGAAACCTTTTGCCCGTTGCAGCGTCATAGTGATAAGAGCGGCGGGGTGGGTGTGTCACGCGCCTCCCTGAAGATCCGGGGGTAACAAGAAATTTCGCCGGAAGCTACGGATCGCTGCTCGTTCCGCGCGCAGGCGAGCTCCACACTGCTGCCGGCCTCGCGAGTGGATTTCTGAACTTCATTTCTAACCCGAAAAAGGGGGCGCTCCATGAGTAGAAAAACAAGGATGTGGTGGGTTGCAGTGGCCCTGGTGGTCAGCGTCGGCCTTACCTTGGCAGGGACGGGGTTTGCGCAGCAGCCGCCCGCGCCGCAAACAAAAGCAGAAGCGGCGCCGCAGGCCGCAGCCAAACCCGAAGAAGCCAAGAAACCCGAAGGGCCCAAGCCGGGCGAAGACAAGCCCTTCGACGAAGTTGTGAAAGAGATGGAAGTGAAGAAGGGCCTTTTCACTTTCTACTACAAAGCCGACGAAAACAAACTGCTGATGGAGCTGTTGCCCAACCAGCTTGACAGATTGTATCTTTTCGCGGCCACCATCGACCGTGCCATCGGTGAACGCGGGCTCTACACCTCGCAGGTGGGCGCGACCTTCCCGTTCCTCTTTCACCGCGTCGGCAAAAACATCCAATGGATCGAAAAGAACACCAAGTTCACCGCCGCCCCGGGCACCCCGGCCGGGCGCTTCACCTCCAGGTCGTTCGCGGACGCCATCCTGGGTTCGTCGAAAATTCAATCCAAGCCGCACCCGGAACGCAATAGCGTGCTGATCGACGTCGCGGAAATGTTTGTGAGCGACTTGCCCGGCTTAACCGGCTTCTTGAATCAGGTCTATCAGCCCACGAACTATCGCTTCGACAAGCCCAACAGCGCTATTGGCCCGGTGAAAGCCTTCCCAGAAAACGTGCTGCTCGACGTCTGGCTGCACTACACCACCGATAACCCGCGGGTGCTTTCGGTTGCGCTGCCGGACGTGCGCAGCGTCCCCATGGTCTTCAAGTACGAACTCTCCTCAATTCGTGAAACTGGGTACAAACCGCGCTTGGCCGACGACCGTGTCGGACATTTTCTGATTGTGACAGAAGATCTCAACTCCGACCGCCCCAAATCGCAGTACCGGCGGTACGTCCGGCGGTGGCAGCTGGAAAAAGCCAACCCTGCTGCAAAACTTTCGCCGCCCAAAGAGCCCATCGTTTTCTGGTTGGAAAACACGGTCCCGGTCGAATACCGTGAGTGGGTGAAGGAAGGAGCCTTGCTCTGGAATAAGGCCTTCGAGCGCATCGGCTTCAAAGATGCGATCGTGATCAAACAACAGCCGGATGACGCCGATTGGGACCCGGCGGATACGCGTTACAACACGATCCGCTGGTTCGCCGGCGTGGACGCAGGCTTTGCCATCGGGCCTTCGCGCTCTAACCCCTTCACCGGCCAGATTTATGACGCCGACATCGGATTTAGCGAAGAAATCGTTCGTTCTTTCCGAGAGGAGGCCGAGGAATTGGTGGGTCCGACAGTCCCTGAGGGACTGGAGGAAACGCCTGAGCTGCCCACCCTGTGGACATGGAATGGTGATCCCTCCGCATATTGCAATTACGGCAGCGGACTGGCGCGACAGGCAGCTTTCGGCGTGGCCGTACTTCGTGCGCGTGGGACGCTTTCGCCGGAGTTGGAGAAACGCTTCATCCGGGAGTACCTGGTCTCGATTACCGCGCACGAAGTGGGCCACACGCTCGGCCTGCGGCACAACTTCCGCGCCAGCACAATCCTGAAAGTGGATGAGCTGAACGATCTGAAGAAGACCGACGAAATCGGCCAGTCCAGCTCGGTGATGGACTACAATCCCGCGGTCATCGCCTCAAAGGGAGAAAAACAAGGACACTTCCTACCCGTCACCCTCGGCCCGTACGACCACTGGGCCATTGAATACGCCTACAAGCCGATCGAGGGAGATGAAACCCAGGAGCTCGCCCGCATCGCCTCGCGCGTCGCCGACCCCATGCTGCCTTACGGGACCGACGAGGACGCGTTCGGCACGCTTTCGCCCTCGGCAATCGATCCGCTGGTCAATCAGTTCGACCAGTCGAGCGATCCGCTGGCCTTCTTCCGGAAGCGCATTGGCATCGTCAATGAGCTCTGGAACACGATGGAGTCGAAACTCGAAAAGCCCGGCGAGGGCTACCAAATCCTCCGCCGCGCGCTTGGTCGGGGCGTGCTTGAATACGGCTACGGGCTGATGGTCTCATCGAAGTATATCGGCGGGATCTACCACGTCCGCGACCACGTGGGTGACCCCGGCGGACGGCCGCCCTATACGCCGGTTCCCGCGGCCAAGCAGCGAGAGGCGCTGGAATTCCTCCGCACCTACGCCTTCAGCGACAAGGCCTTCCAGTTGCCGCCGGGCTTGCTCAACAAGCTGGCCATCGAGCGCCAGCCAACCCTGACTGGCATCGGAGGATTGTTCTCCGTGCAGCGCATCGACTACCCCTGGCACGACGTTGTGCTGGCCCAACAGCGAAACCTCCTCAATCGGCTCTTGCATCCCGTTGTGCTCGCCCGTATCCAGGACAACGAGCTGCGATTCGGGCCGAACGAAAAGTCGTTCACTATGGCTGATCTGTTCAAGGGCCTGGACGGCGCGATCTGGTCGGAGCTGGATACGGGCGCGGGAAAAATCTCTAGCCTTCGCCGCAACCTGCAGCGCGAACACCTGAAGCAGTTGATCCGCTTAGTGTTGCGGCCCGCTCCGGCGTCACCGCCGCCACCTCCCAGTGGGTTTGTGATCCCGACGCTTCCTACGCCAAGGCCGCCCGAGGACGCGACGACGCTGGCACGCGCCAGCCTGGTCAGCATCCAGGCGAAAATCCGTCAGGCCCTTTCCGCGGGCAAGGTGGCTGACCCTACAACAAAGGCGCACCTGGAGGAAACCCAGGCGCGCATCTCCACCACGCTTCAGGCACAATTGCAAAAACCGCTGGAATAAGTAAAGAACCAACCCAAAAGCAACTCGAGAAAAACGCAGAAGGGGCCCGACGAAGTGATCGCTGGGCCCCTCTTCATACCGGGAAAACTGTTCTCGCCTGTCTAATTTGTTTATGGCCAGGTTCGAGCTTGTCCGGCACTCGAAACCGGGTAAGCAAGAACCTTCTTCTACCCTGCAGTCCTCAGTGCACCGGTGGCGGGGTCAGCGGCACGGTTTCCTCCACCTCTTTCCGGCCTTTCGGCGAAACATGCGCGGGAACCGGCGTTTTTTCCAGGCCAATCTCAAGCGCCTCATCCACGGTGCGCACATAGTGAATGTCGATCCCTTCGAACATATGGGGCTGCAGATCTTCCTTCACGTTGGCCTCATTGTCCGCCGGTAGGATAACCTCGCGGATGCCGGCGCGCTTGGCGCCTAGCACCTTTTCCTTGATCCCACCCACCGGCAGCACCACGCCCGAAAGCGAGATTTCGCCAGTCATGGCCACGCGCGGGCGGAGGGGCCGGCCGCTCAGCAGGCCGACCAGAGCCGTCACCATGGCCACACCCGCCGAGGGGCCGTCCTTGGGCACCGCGCCACTCGGCACGTGAATGTGAATATCCTGTTTGCGGAAGAAGTCCGGATCAATGCCGTAACGCTCGGCATTGGCCCGAACCCAGGAAAGAGCTGCGTGCATGGACTCCTGCATCACCTCGCCTAGGTGCCCGGTGATGGTGAACTGCTTGCCTCCACGCATGCGGGTGGCTTCGATGAAGACAATGTCGCCGCCCGCCGGAGTCCACACCAGCCCGACAGAAACGCCCGGACGCTTGACGCGTTCCTCGACCTCTTTCTCCGCGCGGAACTTCGGTACGCCCAGAACTTCGCGGACGACCTCGGGAGTAACCACGAGCTTGTCGGTCTTCCCCTCGGCCAGGCGGCGCGCCTGTTTGCGGGTAAGCGTGGCGATTTCCCGCTCGAGGTTGCGCACGCCCGCTTCTCGCGTGTAGCTGTGAATGATCTCGCGCAGGCCATCGTCAGTGAACTCAAGCTGCTCACCGACCTTGAGCCCGTGCTCGCTGGCCTGCTTGGGGATCAGGTACTTGTTCGCGATGTGGATCTTCTCTTCCTCAGTGTAGCCGGGCAACTCGATGATCTCCATGCGGTCGCGCAGCGGCTCGGGGATCGGGTCGATCCAATTGGCCGTGGCGATGAACAGCACCCTCGAGAGATCAAAAGGCACATCGAGGTAATGGTCGCGGAACGCCGCGTTCTGCTCCGGGTCCAGCACCTCCATCAGCGCCGCGGAGGGATCTCCGCGGAAGTCGCGGCCCAGTTTATCCACCTCGTCCAGCATGAAGACGGGGTCGTTAGTCTCGGCGCGGCGGATCCCCTGGATGATCTGGCCGGGCAGCGCGCCGATGTAGGTGCGCCGGTGGCCGCGAATTTCGGCCTCGTCATGCATCCCGCCGAGCGAGATACGCACGAATTTGCGGCCCAACGCGCGAGCGATGGATTTGCCTAGCGAGGTTTTCCCCACGCCTGGCGGTCCCAGGAAGCACAAGATTGGCCCCTTCATCGCGGGCTGGAGCTTCTTGACTGCCAGGTAGTCCAGGATGCGCTCCTTGACCTTCTCCAGGTCATAGTGGTCTTCGTCCAAAATACTTTGGCCCTTGGCGATGTCGATCTCCTCCGCGCCGGAGGATTTCGTCCACGGCAGCGAGGTCATCCATTCCAGGTAGGTGCGCGCGACCATGTATTCGGCCGATGCTGGTGTCATCTTCTGAAGCCGCTTCAGCTCGCGCTGGCACTCCTTGCGCGCCTCGGCGGGCATGCCGCACTCTTCCACCTTCTGGCGCAGCTCCTCCACTTCGGCCTGGGTGTCATCGGACTCGCCCAGCTCTTTCTGGATGGCCTTGAGTTGCTCGCGCAGCAAGTACTCACGCTGGTTCTGATTCACCTGTTCCTGAACTTGCTCCTGGATCTTGTTGCGTAGCTCGAGCACTTCGAGCTCTTTGGAGAGTTCCCGGATCAGAAGCTCCAGCCGCCGGCGCACACTCGCGGTCTCCAGCAATTCCTGCCGCAATAGCGTGCTCAGAGAAGGCAGCGTGCCCGCAATAAAGTCGGCCAGGCGCCCCGGGTCGTCAATGTTCAACGCCACAGTCTGCAAGTCGTCCGAGAGCTGCGAGGATCTCGCGACAACCTCGCGGAACAGCTCCTGCGCCTGACGCTCCAGCGCCGCCAACTCCGCGTCGGCAGGGCCCACGATGTCGGGCTCCACCTGCACTCGCGCCCGCAGGAATGGTCGAAAGCTCAGCATCTCCACCACGCGGATGCGCTGCAGCCCTTCGAGAAAAATCACCACGTTCCCGTTGGGCATCTTCACCGTCTTGTGGATCTTGGCGGCCGTGCCCACCGCGTGCAGGTCAGTCGCCGTAGGCTCTTCCACTCGCGGGTCGTGCTGGGCCACGACGCCGAGCAACTTGTCTTCCCCATGCAGCGAGTTCAATAGCGCCAGCGAGCTGTCCCTACCCACGGTCAAAGGCAGAACCGCGCCGGGAAACAGCACAGTGTCCCGGACTGGCAAAATAGCCAGCTCCTCCGGAATGTGTATGGGTTTTTCAGTCATTAGTCCCCCTCGTCTGCCCTTTCAATCTTACCCTCGCAGCAGTTGGTCAGCCACCAAATTAGATGCGAATTGGACCAAAAAGATACGTTGAACTTACATAGCGGCATTTAAGAAACCTTAGTATAGCACACTAAAAGATTGCCACAAAATTCAGACCTCTTCTAGAATTCCCGTAACCGACAGATAGTAAATAACTTATCCTAAGTAGCAAGTTCGGATTATACGTCCTCCTGCTCATGGAGTGCACTTCCGAGACCCCAAGGATGGTCGCATACCAGCGGGTTCCGTCGCCCAAAACCGGGCTTTCCTTTTCTGGCAATTCGCAGGGCCGAATGGGGAGAGTTCACCTGCAACTGTTCTATACCGATGGGGCCGGGAAGCTCTGGCGAATGAAAGCAAGCGCCTCTTCCCGAGTGGCCACCCGGCCGTCGAGTTGTGCGTCCTCCACGGCCTCGAGGATTTCTCGAAACAACGGGCCTGGCGAGAACCCCATGGCTTTAAGGTCATCCCCAGTTACCAAACGCTCGGGGCGAAATTGTTCGGGCGGGGTCTCAGCCAGGAAGCGGCGGACGTAGTCGTGCGCCTCCAGGTTACCGTGGCTTGCCAGGCAATCCAGCCGATGCAGTTCCAAATGCTCGTCGAACCGCGGCAGGCGAACGAAGCGCTTGAGCGTCGAAGCCCGCATCTGGAATACGTCTTTGAACCGGAGATGATTGGCCACTAGCGCGGCGGTCTGTTCAGTGTCGTCAGTTGAGAAGCGCAG
>Ga0209761_1003280_pt1 | contig 10691 bp, 9 predicted proteins | sample GraSoi013_1_40cm_4_FD_185818 | JGI IMG/M metagenome (GOLD analysis project Ga0209761, IMG submission 185818) | Grasslands soil microbial communities from the Angelo Coastal Reserve, California, USA - Sample 09_25_2013_1_40cm (SPAdes) (version 2) | ecosystem: Environmental > Terrestrial > Soil >... | reverse complement strand
GCGCTACGGCGGGATTCACTTCGTGCAGGCGGACCTGGAAGGCCGCAGCCGCGGTCGTCTGGTCGGGGCCCAGGTGTGGGCGAAGGCGCTGTCGTACTTCGACGGCACGGCGACTCCGTGATCAGCGGAATGATCACAACAGCCCCGCCTCGGCGAAGCTCACATAGCGATCCCCCCCTACGATCACGTGGTCGTACACCGGCAGGTCCAGCAGCCGGCCCGCGTCCACGAGCTGACGGGTGACCGCCCGATCGTCCGCCGAGGGGGTGGGGTCACCGCTCGGATGGTTGTGCACGACGATGATCCCCGCCGCCGCCTCGGCGATCGCCGCCCGAAATACCTCGCGGGGGTGCACCAGCGAGCTATTCAGGATCCCCCGCGTGATCAAGAGATCGCCCAGCACCTGGCTCTGGCTACCCAAGGCCAGCACGTGGAACTCCTCTACCGTCAGATCGCGCAGCCGAGCCCCGAAAAAGCGCTGCACGTCCGCCGGGCCACGGATCCGCTCCGGCGCCGGCTCTGCCTCGGCCCTGACGCGACGCCCCAGCTCGAGCGCCGCGGCCACCCGCCCCGCCTTGGTGCGGCCGACGCCGGGAACCCGCGCCAGCTCCGCCGACGGCCGCCCGGCGAGCCGCCGCAGCGACCCATCCACACGCCTCAGCAGATCTCCGGCGACGGTGAGGGCGTCCCGGCCGGCGCACCCCGTGCTCAGGACGAGAGCGAGGAGCTCCTGGCCCGTCAACGCAGCGGCACCCAACGCCCAGAACCGCTCGCGGGGACGGTCGTGTTCGGGATGCTCGGCAAGCCGCAGGGGCACGCGGCCAAGCTAGCGGCCGCTGACCGAATACGAGTATCCGAAAAACACGAAGGGGCGCAGCATGCTGCGCCCCTACCCTCCTCGTTCTTAACAACGACATCTAGCTGCGTGACAACACCCACAACACCACGAGCGCAACCGCCGCGGGCACGGCAAAGACGACGAGGAAGATGGGGGCCTCCTCGGCCACCGAGTAACCGGCCTTGGACACCCCGAACCACATATTGATCCCCGCAGCGACGAGCCAGAGCGCGATGAAGACCTTGACCGCCCCGATCATTCCGATCGCCGGAGTCGGACCGCCCAGCCAGCGCCCGATCAGGAGACATACGCCGAGCAGGACGAAACCCCCGGCGATGACCTTGAGCGTATGGGTCATCGCCGCAGGGCCACGGACCAGGCGTCAGTCACGGCGACGACGAGGTCGCCGCCGGGCGCTCCGCATTGGCCAGGTCGATGACCGCGGCGGCCAACGTTCGCACCTTCGCCTGATCGGCCGCTCCCCGCGAATCGCCGTTCAGTTGCGTAGCGAGCTGCGTCAGCGCATCGCGACGCTGCGGCCCCGAGAGCCGCTCGGCACGAGCGAGCACGCTCCGCGCCGCCGCCACCTTGTCGGGCGCCAGGCCGTTGGAGCGCGCCAGCTGGTCCAAGTAGGCACGCGCCACTACGAAGCTCGCCGGCCACGTCAGCTTCGGCTGGTCCTGGACGTTCAAGAACGCGAAGTGCACCAGCTTCGCCGCATCGATCTCGTTCTGCGAGAGCAGCCCGCTCGGGACGAGCTCGAGCACGTCGAGGCCGCGACCGATCTCGGAGCTGTAGATGTAGCCGTTGTACCAGTAGGCAGACCAGGAGCCCGCGCCGACGAGCTTGGTCGAGTCCATCGGGCCGCGGTCGAAGTAGGCGATCTCCTTGGGGTGCGCCGGGTCGGTCCAGTCGAACACCGAGATACCGCCCTGGTACCAGCCCTGCGCCATGATGTCGCGTCCGGGCACGGGGATCAGCGAGCCGTTGTGGGCCACGCAGTTCTCGAACGGCGTCTGCGGCGCCGGTAGCTTGTAGTAGCCCCGGAACGTCATCGTGTCGTGGGCCACCGTGAAGATCGCGTCGGCCCCCCACTCGGGCTTGTCGGTCGCGCGGCACTTGGGCGCGAGGCCCCCACCCCACTCGTCGGTGAACAGCAGCTTGGTGCCGTCATTGTTGAACGTCGCCGAATGCCAAAACGCGAAGTTCGAGTCGGCCGCCGCGGCGATCCGCCGCGGGTGGGCCGGGTCGTGAATGTCGAGCAGCACGCCGTAGCCCGCGCACGCGCCACCCGCGATCCCGAGCGCCGGGTAGACGGTGATGTCGTGGCACTGGACCGGCCCGGGGCGCGGCCCGCCTCCGGGCGCCGGCCCATTCACGATCCGATCCACGATGCCCTGAATCGCCCCCCGCAGGGTGGCACTGTCCGCGGCCGTGGGTGCGCCGGTCCCCTGCCGCGCCTTCACAACGCTGTCGAGCTGCATCCGGATGAACCGCGGCGGCAGCACGTAATCCATCCCGTGCACATTGGCCGTGAACCCGCCCTTGGCGCGCGCCTCGGCCGCGGCCTTGGCCGCGGCGGCGATGTCTTCCGGCGCCTCGCCGTGCGATTCGGGCGCGGCCAGGTCGGCGAGGATTGCCGGCTTGCTCACCACGCGCGCCTGTTCGGGACGGGCCAGGGGCACCTGGATCACCTCGATGCGGAACCGCTCGCTGTTCGGGTCCTTGTCCGGCGCGAGGTCCGAGCAGCCCGGAAGCTCAGTGGGTGAGCGGACCGGGGCCGTGCCCGACACGTAGATGTACACATTCGCCGTGTCGCGCGGGTCGGTGACCAGGGTGTGCGTGTGCGAGCCGCGGCACGTCTGCACGCTCGTGATGGCCCGGGGATGCGCGATGTCCGAGATGTCGAAGAGACGGATGCCGCGCATCCGGTCCTTGCTCACGGAATCCTGCACGCCCTGCGCGCCGCAATCGAGGCGTCCGCTGAAGTCCTCGCCGGAGACGAAGAGAAGGTTGCGGTAGACCGAGACGTCGTTCTGGGCGTCGGGACACACATAGAGCGTGACGAGCGTGGGGTGGCGCGGCTGCGAGATGTCCCACACCTGGAGGCCGTGGAAGTTGCCCTGAATGGCGTAATGGCCTGTGAAGGCAAGATCCGAATTGAGGAAGGCGAAGTCGCCAGGATTGGTATCGTCCGTGAACTGCGCCGGCTTGGGCGCCGCGGACACGAGGCGCAGGTTCCACGACGCTTCGGCGGCGTTAATCCAGCCCGCCCGGAGCCCCACGCGCCGATCGGGGCTGGGCGCGACGGAAGACATGTCGACCTTCGTGGCTGTGGCGCAGGCGGCGACGACTGTGCCGATCGCGAGCAAGACAGACTGAGATCTCACTGAGGGCTCCGTTGCAAGGGTTGAGACAGGGCGGCGAGCATTCGTGTCATGCGGTCGATCTCCGTTGTCTGATCGGCGCTCAGGTCGGAGGCGATCTGAAACAAGGGCCCGTCCCGGGCCGCGCCCGGCGTGTCGACCAGCGCGCCCACCATGGCGAGCGCGCCGCGGTGGTGCTGGATCATGAACGTGAGGAACAGCCGGTCGAACGCGGGCCCGCGGGCGCCGTCGAGCTGCGCCAGCTGCTCGGGCGTCAGCATTCCCGGCATGAGCATGGAATGATCCATGCCAGGCATCGCGTGGCCGGACGAGACGTCGGCATCTGGTACGGTTTGATGCCGCTCCCGGAGCCAGCGTTGCATCAACGCGATCTCGTCGCGTTGCCCGACGACGATCCGCTCGCACAGGGCGCGTAGGGCGGGACTCGCGTCGTGTGAAGGCGCCCAGCCCGCCATCAGCACCGCCTGCGCGTGGTGGTGGATCATGCCGATCATGAAGTGGACGTCCGCGGCTGAGACGCCAGCCTGATCGGCCGTGGCGGGCGGCGCCTGCGGCGTGGCCGTGGAGCAGGCCACGACGACAATGAGCGCCAGCACGAGCAGCGTCTGCGTCGCCGGCCTGCTAGACAGTTGCACGAGCTTGACCCCGGACCCGCAGCGACTGGAACAGCACCCGAGCCACGCCAGCCACGTCGCGCACCGCCGTGTTGAACGCCTCCTCATTGGCCTGCGACGGCGCGTGAAAGCCGCTGATCTTGCGGATGAACTGCAACGCGGCGTCGTGCAGCTCGTGGTCGGTTGGCGGGTGATCGGGGTGCCGCAGGCGTTTGATGTTCCGACACATGTGAATGCTGCCCTTTCGCGGAGTTTGTGCGGTCGTCCAGTTAAGCTGCGGGCCGACGCGCCGTGGCGCAACGGGCGAGAGCAACCGAGTAGGCAAGCCGCACCATCAAGAGCTGATCAGTTCGGATCCCAGACGGCCACGCCGACGCGGGAGTCGGCGGTGCCGTAATACAGGTACCAGCGACCGTGGAACGGCACGAGTCCTTCCACGAAGGTCGTCCCCGCGGTGTACTGGCCGGTCCGCTCGTAATCCTCCGTCGGCCTGATGAACGGCTGGTCCGAGCGGGCAATCAGCCGGAGGGGATTTCGCCCATCATAGAGGGCCTGCCCGCCCGTGTATATCCGGTCCGGCAGAGTCGGATCCCCGTACTGTCCGCTGTTGCCCGCATTGTACATCAGCAGGATGCCGTGTGGCGTGATGATGGCCGGCGGGCCGGCCTCTACCAACCAGGCGTCGAAGTATCCCCGACGGGGCGTCAGCACCTTCACCAGGTTCCCAGCGGAGTCGGCGAGCGGCGTCCAGTCCACGAGGTTGTCGGATGTCGCGATGAGAATGTCGGGGACGTCGAAGTACATCCAGTACCTCCCGTTCACCGCGGTCGCGATGAGGCGACTCCCCGCGATGCGGGCCACGATGGCTCCGGACTTCGATTCCAGGTTGCGGTACTTCCCGCCGTCGCTCTTGGCGAACGCCGGGCCGTGCTTCCGCCAGTGGATGAGATCGCGGGACGTCGCGATCGCGAGGCGCGGGATGTCGCGGTTCCACTGCGTGTAGGTGAGCACATAGGTCCCGTCGTCCGTCTCGACGATGCGTGGGTCCTCGACTCCCCCAGGCCACTCGAAGGTCGTCTGCTCGTCCTTGTCAGGGTACAGCACGGGCGCGCTACGGCGCGTGAAGCGCAGCCCGTCCGCGCTCTCCGCCAACCCGATCCGCGACGTGTGCCGGCCGATCTCGGTGCCGCCCGTCGCGTCCTCGGCGCGGTACAGCACGTACACCTTGCCGTCCTTCACGACGGCGGCCGGATTGAAGGTGGCATACTCCTCCCACCGCACACTGCCGTCGTTGATCGGAGAGAAGAAGGTGGCGGCTCCATTCGGCGCGATCGCAGGGTTCACCAGTGGGGGTTTTTCGAAGGGACCGAACATCCAGTCTCGCCCCTGCCCGCGCGCCGGCCCCGTGAGCGAGCCGAGCAGGGACCCCAGCGTGACAAGCGCTCTCGCGCTGCTCACCCGGGACCGCCGCGCCACAGGGCAAGCACGGTCGACGAGTCGAGGCTCATACGACTACATCGCTGCCCCGTGGCACTTCTTGAACTTCTTGCCGCTGCCGCAGGGACAGGGGTCGTTGCGGCCGACGCCGGCGTAAGGATTCGCGGCCGCGACGGGCACGCCGCCGCCCAGCCCCGGTGGCTGCGGCAGGGGTCCAGTCGCCGTGCCGCCGCTCACGAGGCCGTCGGCCGCAGCCTTGCTCGCCACCATGGGGGTGGCGCGCCGCGGCGCCGCCCGGCCGCCGAGCGGCCCCGTGATGGTCCGGCCCGGGCGCGGCGCCGGCCCGACATCGATCTGCAGCTTGAGCCACCGCTCGGCGAACGTGGAGCGCAAATCGTCCATCAGCCCCACGAACATGTCGTAGGCCTCCGTCTTGTACTCGATCAGCGGGTCCTTCTGGCCCCAAGCGCGATACTGGATCGCCGCCCGGAGCTGATCGAGATCGTACAGGTGGTCCTTCCACTTCTCGTCGATCACCGACAGCATGATCTGCGACAGCGCCTGCCCCGCGAGGCTCGTCATCCCGGCGAGCCGCGCTTCGAGGAGCTGCTTGAGGGCGGGATCGGTCTCCCGCCGGATCTGGGCCTCGAGGTCGCGCCGCACGGCGGCTTCCGCATCGCTGAGCTGATCGAGCTTGGCCTGGAATGCCGCGCGGCCGGCCTGCTGCGCGGCATGCACGAGGTCGTCGCGGCTGCGCAGCTTCGCGGGATCGGTGACGTCGGGAACCGAGATCAGATACTTCAGGAGAAACTCGGTCTCCATCAAGGCGCGGTCCCACTGGTGCGCGTCCTCGGCGTCACCGATCAAGCCGTCGGCGAGCTGCTCGACCGCCTGCTCCACCATGCGCAGCGCCTCGGCCTTGAGCTCCTCCCCGCCCTCGAGCGCGAACCGCCGCAGCGAGTAGATCACCTCGCGCTGCTGGTTCATCACGTCGTCGTACTCGAGCAACTTCTTGCGGGCCTGGAAGTTCTGCAGCTCGACCCGCTTCTGCGCCTGGCCGATCGCGCCCGTCACCCACGGATGCGTGATGACCTCGCCCTCCTCGGCGCCGGTGCGATCCATCCAGCGGGCGATGCGGTCCGAGCCGAACAACCGCATCAGGTCGTCCTCGAGCGACAGGAAGAACACGCTCTGGCCCGGGTCGCCCTGGCGGCCGGAGCGGCCGCGCAGCTGGCGATCGATGCGGCGCGCCTCGTGACGCTCCGTGCCGATGATCACGAGCCCGCAGGGCGGGTCGTCATTGCATCCCAGCTCCTTGATGCGCTCGGGCGTGAGATCGGGGCGCTCCACGACCTGCCCGAACGCCGCCTCACCCCGGGCCGAGATGCCGCACACCTGACAGCGCTTGACCCCGGGACCGAGTTTGATGTCGGTGCCGCGGCCGGCCATGTTGGTGGCGATCGTGATCGCGGCCGGCTGCCCCGCCTGCGCGACGATCTCGGCTTCGCGCTGGTGGTACTTGGCGTTCAGGACCTCGTGCTTCAAGCCGCGCCGCTTGAGCATGCGCGACAGCGTCTCCGACACGTCCACGTTGACCGTGCCCACGAGCACGGGCAGGCCGCGCCCGTGCTGGCGCTCGACCTCGTCCAGGATCGCGTTGTACTTCTCGCGCCGCGTCTTGTAGATCAGGTCGTGCTTGTCCACGCGGCGCACCGCACGGTTCGTGGGAATCACCACGACGTCGAGCTTGTAGATCTGGTAGAACTCGGTCTCTTCCGTCTCGGCCGTGCCCGTCATGCCGGCGAGCTTGTCGTACATCCGGAAGTAGTTCTGGATCGTGATGGTCGCGAGGGTCTGCGTCTCCTCCTGGACGGCGACGCTCTCCTTCGCCTCCACGGCCTGGTGCAACCCTTCCGACCAGCGGCGCCCGTGCATCAGCCGTCCCGTGAACTCGTCCACGATCAGGACCTTGCCGTCCTGCACGACGTAGTCCACGTCCTTCTCGTACAGGGCGTGGGCCTGGAGCAGCTTGTGGATGATGTGCAGCGTCTCGCTCTTCAGGGCGTACTCGGCCTCGACGGCGCGCCGCCGCTCGATCTTCTGCTGCGCGGACAGGTCCTGATCGTGCTCGATCTCGTGCACCGCGTGCGAGATGTCGGGGACGAGGAAGAGGTCCGGGTCCTGGGGCGACATCGTCTCGACGCCCTGGTCCGTGAGGTGTACCGAATGCCCCCGCTCGTCGAGGACGAAGTACAGCTCCTCCTCCAGGTGCCGCAGCTTCTGCTCGCGCGCCGGGAGCTTGCGGTCCGCCAGCACGTCGAGCTCCACCCGCTGCACCAGTGCCTTCACGCCCGGCTCCTGGAGCAGCTTCAAGAGCTTCTTGTTCTTGGGCATGCCGAGCTGCGCCTGGTACAACAGCGTGGCGCCGTCGTAGGTCGTCTTCTCGCCCGCGAGCAGGGGCTCGGCCTTCGCGATCAGGTCGTTCACCACCGCGGTCTGCTTCCGCACCAGCTGCACCACCTGGGCGTTGAACTGGGCGTACTTCTCGTCCGACTCGGTGCCCACCGGACCCGAGATGATGAGCGGCGTGCGCGCCTCGTCGATCAGGATCGAGTCCACCTCGTCGATGATCGCGTAGGCATGGACCCGCTGGACGCGCTGCTCCAGCGAGAACACCATGTTGTCGCGCAGGTAGTCGAAGCCGAACTCGTTGTTCGTGCCATAAGTGACGTCGCACAGGTAGGCCGCCCGCCGCTCCGGCGTCGACGGCTCCGTGTCGTCGATGCAGCCGACCGTGAGGCCGAGCCACGTGAAGAGATGGCCCATCCACTGCGAGTCGCGGCGCGCCAGATAATTGTTGACGGTCACGAGATGCACGCCGCGGCCGGCCAGGGCATTGAGATAGAGCGGCAGCGTGGCGACCAGCGTTTTGCCCTCGCCCGTCGCCATCTCCGCGATCTTGCCCTGGTGTAGCACGATGCCGCCGATCAGCTGGACGTCGTACGGCACCATGTCCCACTTCAACCCGTGGCCCGTCACCACGACCTCGCTCGACAGCAGGCGACGGCTCGCCTCGCGCACGGTGGCGAAGGCCTCGGGCAGGACGTCGTCCAGGGCCGCCTGCAGCTCCTTGCCGTACGCCGCCTCGGCCCGGGCGAGCTGGTCCGAGAGCGCGGCGCGCTGCCCCGCGTCCGGGCAGTCGTGCTTCTCGCGCTTCAGCCGCTCTACCTCGGCCACGAGCGCGGTGGTGCGCTGCGCGATCGCGGCCCGGAGCTTCGGCGTCTGCGCCTGGATCTCGGCGTCGGAGAGCGCCTTGAGCCGCTCCTCGTGGCGGAGAATCCCGTCCACCACGGGCCGCAGCCGCTTCAGCTCCCGCTTGAACCGGCTGCCCAGGATCTTCGTGAACAGGCTCTTGACCATCAGTCCTCTAGTGATACAGCCCGTGGGCGGCGATGTACTCGCGCACCGCATCGGGTACGAGATAGCGGATCGAGCGTCCGCGCTTGACATGCTCCCGGATCGCGGTCGCCGAGATGTCGAGCGCCGGCACCTCGATGACGCGGCCGATCAGGGAATGCCGGGGCACGCTGGTCCCGGGGCGGGCGAACACGACGATATCGGCGAGGCCGGGCAGCGCGGCCGCTTCGTGCCAGGCCGGCAGGTCCTGCGCGGCGTCCGCCCCCAGGAGTAACGTGAAGCGGTTCCCCGGCTCCCGCTGCGCGAGCGCCCGGAGCGTGCGCACCGTGTAGGACGGGGGGGGCAGCGTGAGCTCGATGCGCTCGACCGCGAGCCGCGGATTGCCGGCCACGGCGAGCTCGAGCATCGCGGCACGCTGCTCCGCCGTGGCCACGAGGGCCGCGCGCTTGAACGGCTGCTCCCGCGCGGGGACGAACCGCACGTGCGCGCCGAGCGCCTCGCCCGCCGCTTCCGCGACGACCAGGTGCCCCAGATGCACCGGGTCGAACGAGCCGCCGAACAGGACCTCCACGTCGGCTCAAGACGGCGCGGCGGCGGCGCTCGAATCGGCCGGGCAGCTCTTGGTGACCCCCGCCGCCGTGGGATAGAACCGCCGCAGGTTGGCGCACGTCTCCTTCACCTCTTCCGCGTAGCCGATGGCGCGATAGCTCTCCACCAGGCGCATCAGCGCCTCGGGCACGCGCGAGGTCCCCTGATAGTTCGCGATCACGTCCTTGAAATAGATGATCGCCGAATCGTAGGCGCGGCGCCGGAAGTAGAACATGCCGTTCTTGTAGTCCTTCTCGGCGAACTGCTCCCGGAGCTGCTGCACGTGCGCCTGAGCGCGGGTCGCCGCCTCCGTGCCGGGGTAGCGCCCGGCGAGCTCTTGGTAGAGGGCCAATGCCGTCTCGCCGTACGACGGGTCGAGCTCGGGCCGCCGCCACAGGCGCAGGTTCGCGTCGCCCGCGCGCAGCAGCGCGAGCGGCGCGTATTCGCTCGTCGGGTACTGGTCGGCCACCTGGCGGAAGTCGTGCGCCGCCTGCACGCGGTCGCCGGTCTGAAACTCGCACTCGGCGAGATAATACTGAACCTCGGCCATCTGCGGATCGGTCGCCGTCAGCTCGTACGTGAGCCGCCGGAACGACACCGCGGCGTGACCGAAGTCCCCGCGCCGGAATTGGGCGCGGGCGCGGGCCAGCTCCGCGACCGGATCGGCCGCCGGGGGAGAGGGGGCCACACGGGGCCCGTGATGGCAAGCGGCGGCCGCGCACGCGAGCAACCAGAGACGACGCAGGGTCCTCATGGTTTGGGCGGGGGCGGGGGGGGCGGGGGGGGCGCGGGCGCGTCCGCTTTGCCCAGCGCGTTGATCTTCTGCTGGGCGCGGAGCGTGATCGTGTCGCCCGGCGTACCGCCGGCGAGCACCTGCTGGTAACTCTCGAGCGCGGCCGTCACGTCCCCCTCGGCGAGCTTCACGTCGCCCAGCCCCAGAAACGCGCCGCGCACCACGTCGGTCGGCGCGCCCGGCGCGGTGGCGCGGCGAAACCAGTCTTCCGCGTCCGCCGGCCGACCCTCCACCAGCAGCCGCTGGCCTTCGGCGAGCGCGCACAGGCCGAGGCCCTCGCGCGCTCCCTCCAGGACGGCGGGCTCCCGCTGCCGCCGCAGCACGCCCTCGAATACCGGCACGGCGGTGCTGCACGCGCGCGCCCGCACGGCCGCCATGCCGTACACGTAGAGCAGCGAGTCGGCGGTCCTCGCGTCACCGGCGGCGGCCGCGGCGCTCGGCAGCAGGGCGAGCGCCCCCGCGGTGTCCCCGCGGTCGGCCGCGTCGAGCGCGGCGAGGCGCGCGTACCGGCCGAGCGGCCGCGTCGGGGCCACGGCGCGCAGCCCCGCGAGCCCTTTCGCCGCGTCGCTGCGGTCGTTGGCGGCGAGCGCGGCGCGGACCACCCGCTCGAGCCCGTC
>Ga0209761_1003279_pt1 | contig 10692 bp, 9 predicted proteins | sample GraSoi013_1_40cm_4_FD_185818 | JGI IMG/M metagenome (GOLD analysis project Ga0209761, IMG submission 185818) | Grasslands soil microbial communities from the Angelo Coastal Reserve, California, USA - Sample 09_25_2013_1_40cm (SPAdes) (version 2) | ecosystem: Environmental > Terrestrial > Soil >... | reverse complement strand
CAATTGAAGCACACAGGGAAGTCCGACACGAAAACGCTAACTCGTTGACAGCCCGCGCAATCTGTCGGGATAGCACTTCGCAATGTCGGACTCTGCCGGGTTCAATCGACACCACAATCGACACCACGACCTCCAGCGAATGCTTCCCACTCCTCCAACTGTTGCGATAGTTGGGCGTCCCACGAAATAGAGCCCGGTTCAGTTCGGCCCGCGCACCTCGGCCACGTGGTCCGTCTACTTGGAGTACTCGCCCTGCCAATCCACAGTGAACTCAGTTGGTGAAGTGAAGCCGCCCTTGTATGTGCCGCGGCCCTGGATGCCTTCGTGCTGGCCGGTCCCTTTCACGTAGGTCCACGTCCCCGCAAAGGTCGTGCGTGGTGAGCCCTGGGGAGTCGTCACTCTCCCGCTGATCTTGACGTGCGTGCTATCGGCACCTTGCCACAGGGTAACATAGCCCTGACTCGCGCCATTCCCCTGGGCGAGGTCGAGGAGTTCCCTAGCGGCTACCTGCAACCCTCCCGCCTTGACGCTGAGTCGGTATCCAGTATCATACAAACGTATGAATCGGGTCGACGGCACCAAAGGGCGCCTGCTCGAGGCCGGGCGCCGGTTGTTCGCCGACAAGGGCCCGCCGGGCGCACGCGAATCTCGGCGCCATCACCTATCACTTCGGCTCCAAGGAAGCCCTCTACACCGCCGTGCTCGAGCAGCTGTTCCGCGAGCTGCGCGAGCGCGTCGCCGCGGCGATCGCCGCCCCCGCAGCGGCGGGCGACCGGCTGGCCGCCATTATCCGTGCTTTTTTCGCCTTCTTCGCCGACCATCCCGAGGCCCCCCGTCTCATTGTTCATCGCCTCGCGGCCGGGGAGCCGCCGCCGCCCGTCGTGATAGAGCACTTCCGACCGGTAGTCGACGCCATCCGGAGCACCGTGCGCGACGGCCAGGCTCGCGGCGAATTGCGGGCCATGGAGCCGCTGCTCGCCGCCTTCACATTGATCTCGCAGACGGTGTGGTTCGCGGTCGCACGCAATATGATCGCGACGGTCAGCGGGGTTCCACTGGATCGCCCGGAGAAGGCGGCTGCGGTCGAGCGCCACATCACCGACGTCGTGCAGCGTGCCCTGGCGCCGCCGCGAAGGGCCCCATGACGCATCCCGCCCGCGCACTCGTCGTGACCGCGCTGCTCGCGGCCTGCGCCGGAACGAACGATCGACTACAGGTCAGCGGCACCGTGGAGATCCGGGAGCTCGAGCTCGGTCCGCTGGCTACCGGGCGGCTCGCGAGGCTGCTCAAGGACGAGGGAGACAGCGTGCGCCGTGGGGATACCATCGCCGTGTTGGAGCAGCCGGGATTGGACGCGTTAATCGCCCAACGGCGCGCGCAGGCACGCGCTGCTGCGCTGCGAGTCAATGACGTCAAGGCCGCGGAAGCGGACAGTGGGCGGGCGGCCGGCGATCTCGCGCGGGCTGAGCCGCTCCGCGCCCGGGGCATCGTCTCCGAGCAGCAGTACGATGGCCTCCGCGCTACAGCGGCGGCCGCTGCCGCCCGGCTCGCGGCTATGCGCGCCGCACCGAGCGAGTCCGCCGCGGCCGGCGCCGCCCTGGCGGCGACGGTCGCGATCCGTGACCAGCTGACGATCGTCGCCCCGGACGATGGGGTCGTATTGACCCGCTACGCGGATCCGGGAGAAGCGCTCGGCGCCGGTACGCCCGTGGTGTCCCTCGGGCTGGTGCACCGCCCGTGGATTCGCGCCTACATCGCCGAGCAGGACGTCCCGCTTATCAAGCTCGGGGACGCCGCGTCGGTGCGACTGGACGGGTATGCCGACGAGTTGCCCGGCCGGATCGTGGAGATCTCGCCGCGCGCCGAATTCACGCCACGCGCGGCGCTTACCGAGCGCGAACGGGCGGATCTCGTCTTCGGCATCAAGGTGGAGCTCAACGGGGGCGACGCGGGCGGCCGCGTCAAGGCGGGAATGCCCGTGACCGTCGAGATCCCCCGGCTCCGGTGACGCAGGCCGCGGTCGAAACCCATGAGCTGACGCGCCGATTCGGCGCGCTCACGGCCGTCGATTCGCTCACCCTGCGCGTCGAGCAGGGGGAGGTGTTCGGCCTCCTCGGTCCGAACGGCTCAGGCAAGACGACGACGATCCGGATGCTGTGCGGGCTGCTCGAGCCATCCTCGGGCTCGGCGCTCGTCACGGGCATCGACGTCGCGGTCGCACCCGACCAGGTCAAGCAGCGCATCGGATACATGGCCCAGCGAGTCGGGGTGTACGAGGACCTGACTGTGGCGGAGAATCTCGCGTTCTACGCGGGCATCTACGGCCTGCGGGGGAGTGCGACCCGGGCGCGCCTGGCCGACGTGGTCGCGTTTCTCACGCTGGAAGACCGGCTGGGCCAGCTCGCCGCCCAACTCTCCGGCGGCTGGAAGCAGCGGCTCGGGCTCGCGTGCGCGCTGATCCACCAACCGGCGCTGCTGTTTCTTGACGAGCCAACCGCTGGCGTGGATCCCGCCGCCCGACGCCGGTTCTGGAGCACGATCCGCGACCTGGCGAAGTCCGGGACTACAGCCCTCGTCACGACACACTACATGGATGAGGCCGAGCAGTGTGGGCGATTGGCGATGATGAGCCGGGGACGCCTCATCGCGCTGGGAACCCCCGCCCAGGTGGCCGCACAAGTGGGCGGGCGCGGGGGAACACTGGAGGACGCCTTCGTGATTCTGCAGGAGCAGGACGAGCGATGATGCAACGCTTCTGGCCGATGTTCCGCAAGGAGTTCATTCAGATGCGACGGGACCGGCTGACTTTCGCCATGATGATCGGCATCCCGGTCATCCAGCTGCTCGTGTTTGGCTACGCGATTCAGACCGACGTCCGCAACCTGCCGACCGTGGTCCTCGACCAGTCGCGCACGCCCTCGAGCCGCGACCTGATCGCCGCGTTCCAGAACACGGGCAATTTTCGCGTGGTCGCGCACGTCGACGGGCGACCGGCGCTGGACGCCGCCATCGCGCGCGGCGACGCTCAGGCAGGCATCATCGTTCCCTACGACTACCCGCGAGACCTGGCCCGCGGCAGGACGGCCACCGTCCAGGTGATCGTGGACGCCGCCGACCCGCTGTCGTCGCAGGCCGCCCTCAATGCAGCCGCCGGCGTTGCCCAGGTACGGAACCTCGCGATCCTGTCCCGAGCGGCAGACCGCAGCATCCCGATCGAGGCGCGGGTGCGCCCACGGTACAACCCCGGGCTCCGGAGCCCCAACTACATCGTCCCCGGACTCGTCGGGGTCATCCTCACCATGACCATGGTCCTCATCACGGCGATGGCGATCGTCCGCGAGCGCGAGCGCGGCACGCTCGAGCAGCTCATCGTCACGCCGATCACCAAGACCGAGCTGATGCTGGGGAAGATCACGCCCTATGTAGGAGTAGGGCTGCTCCAGATGACCGCCGTCCTCATCCTCGGCCGGTTTGTCTTCGACGTCCCGCTCACGGGGAACATCCTGCTCCTCTACGGCGTGAGCCTCATCTTCATTATCGCGAGCCTGGCGCTCGGTCTCTTCGTCTCGACGCTGGTGCGTACCCAGCAGCAGGCGATGCAGGCGAGCTTCGGGTTCATGCTCCCCAACATCCTCCTGTCGGGCTTCATGTTCCCCCGCCAGGCCATGCCCGACGTCGCGCAGTGGCTCGGGCTCCTGGTCCCGCTGACCTACTTCCTGAAGGTGGTGCGAGGCATCCTGCTGAAGGGGGTGGGGCTGGAGGCCCTGTGGCGCGAGGTGCTCGTCCTCGTGGCGTTCGCGGTAGTCCTGATCGCCGCGTCGGTGCGGCGCTTCCACAAGACGCTCGACTAGGCGGCCGTTTTCCCCGCGACGCCGATCCGGCTCGGCTCGCCCTTCTTCTTCCCCCGCTCGAGCGGCGCTTCCACCTGCGTGAACAGATCCTCGGGTCGGAGCCCCTCGGAGTGGGGGAACGCCACCACGCCCGCGGTTAAACTCGGCGCCTGACGGCGACTGAGGTCGGGAAACGTGTGGCGGGCCAGCAGCTGGCGGAGGCGATCCACGAACCGCCGCACTCCCTGCCCGTCCGTCTCGGGCAGCACGAGCGCGAACTCGTCGCCCCATATCGTGCCACGAAGTCGGGAGCGCGAATCTCGCGCTGCATCATGGCGCCGATCTCCGCGAGCACGCGGTCACCGGCCGGCTGGCCGAGTCGCTCGTTCACGTCGCGCCACCGGTCGACGTCGATCACCACCAGGGCGAACCGCAGCGAGTACCGCCGGGCGCGCTCGAGATGGCCCCCGGGGGGGGGATTCCCGTCAGGCCGCCATTTCCGCGGGTCGGCGAGCGCGCAACCCTACTAAGTTCCGAAGGCCCTGGGAATCCGCCGCCACCGTTCCGCACAGCCGCCACCCCGCTCCAGTCGAGTGCGCTGGCCTGCCGAGCCGACGCACCGTGGCGACCGGCAAGTAGTTAGCGCTGCGCGTTTGCCGTCGTTTGACGCTAGCCCTGGCGATTGGCCGGGCGGCGTCGTGTTGATCGCCCGGGCCGCGGTGTCGCGGCGCACCCTTGTCGCGGGGTCAGCCTCCGGCATGCACGCGAGAACTGGTAGCAACTAACAGCGCCGCCTGTGGTTATATGCCCACTTCGCGAGGTGCCGGGCTTCCGCTGACACGGGTCTTGCGCGCGCGCGGAACTGGCAACCTCGAGAGGTGCCGGGCGGCCGCTCCACCACGGGCGGCCGCAAAGGGGGGTAGGGGGGCCTGATCGAGGCGTCACCCCTCGGCCGCCTTGACAGAGGTCTACGCGCGCGCGGAGATGGCAACCGCGCGGCGTGGCGCTCGGCCAGTCGCCGCCGCGGCGGCGACGTCGTTGTCCGAGAACAGCTGTCGCGGCGTGTGGCCGACGTTGAACGTGATCTGCACCTCGCGCCACAGCGGGTTGAAGCCGTCCCCCTGAATGGCGTCGAGCACGCTCGTGAACATGAAGCCCGCGACCTCGCAGGCGTCACACATGTAGATGGTGTTGATCGAGCCATTGTGGGCGAGGAGCGCCTGTTCCGCGCCGCCGGGCTCCTCCTTGAAGTTGATCGTGAAGAGCTCGGCGTCGTAATAGGCCGGCATCACGCCGCCGCGGCCGTTGGCCGCCGCATCCGCGGACAGCAGACTCTGACGAGCGTTTGGCCGAGCGACTACGCCGGTGGGCGTCGCGCTGCACGAGGTGAGGAGGACGCCGAGACCGATCGGCAGGGCCAGTGAGCACCGCATGAGATACCGCCGCGCGGCAAGCGCGCCGCGTAGCTCTCTGTGCGCCGCTACGGCGTCGAGTCGCGCAGCACCAGCTCCCGGCCCAGCTTGTCGCCCAGAATCTCCCGGATGTCGGCGCGCCGCACCGCTCCGGCGCGCTGCTGCTGCTCAGAGCCGATCATCTTCTCGGCGATCGCCCGGAATTTGTCGTCGACGCCGTCGAGCGCCGCCATGTTCCGGTATTCCACCAGCAGCAACAGATTCCAGTCTTGGGGCGTCGCGGCATCCGCGCCGATTACGCGCCAGGAGAGCACCATTCCCTGCCGCTTGGCTTCCTGCATCGTCCGCTGCCAGTTGGCACGGAGGTTGTTGAGGTAGTCGTCCTCCATACCCGGCTTGACGCGGACTAACGTCATCGCCCATACGGAGCCCTCCTTGTACGGCGCCATCTGGGTGGGACTCGCGGTGGGGAGGGCGACGAGCAGCGGCAGTGCGGCGCCGAGGAAGCAGGTGGGTCTCATGATCGGCTCCTCTGGTGAAGGACAAAAACAAAGAACCGGCCGAGCGGTACGCCCCTCAGCCGGTTTCGCGATTTGCTCCCCCTGAGGCATGGGCGACCCGCACGACATCGCGCCTCGGGGTTCATGGCATCTGAGTGGGTCGAACATGCAGGCGATTGCAGCGCACCGCTAGTGGCCCGGGGCGATGTGCGAGACTCGGACTCTGCCTGGACTAATCCGCTCAGGTCGGGAGTCGGACCACCGGCCGCCTCGACCCTGTGGCGAGCCCGGGACGCGCAGGCCCGACCAACCGGCGTTGAACTATAGCTCGCGGTGTTCCGACTGGAACTGGATGCTAGGTTGCCAATCAACTACTTATCCACGCTAGGCCTGCAATCCGGGGGCTCGTGGTTTGTAACCCGTCAAGCTGCCAGCCTAGGCCGCTGACACGCGTCTTGCGCGCGCGGAGTTGGCAACCTCGCGAGGTGCCGGGCTGGAAAGGGCCGCAGGTGATCGTCAATTGTTATCAACGGCCCGATGAGCGGACGGTGCGCGAGGCGCTGGCCAGTCGGGGGCGCCGCGTCGCCGGGGGCCGGTAGCCGGCGAATCGACACCAGAATCGACACCACGACCGTTTTTGGGTGCCAGTGCAAAGCCCGGCTTGGCGACCTTAACCCTAAGCCGGGCTCGCAGTTGCCGCTGAGTGGGCCTGAGTGGAGTTGAACCACTGACCTCACGCTTATCAGGCGTGCGCTCTAACCACCTGAGCTACAGGCCCGCGACGCCCCGCCCTGACTCACCCGTCACCCAGCAGCCCTCAGGCACCTGCCGCGTGCGGATAAAGCTGCGCCCCCCACGCCGCCACCGATCGATGCCCTAAGTATAAGAGCGGACACCCCCACGGGGGAATCCATAGTCGGTCAGCGCTCCGCCGGTCGGTCCAGGGGCGTTACGCTCTTTTGCAGTACCGCAATGATGTTGGTTCGCAGCGGCGCCAACGTCCGAGACATCAACAGCCTGATCCAAATCAGCTCGAGAACGGCCAGGGGTGGGATCCAAGCGAACTCCGCTGAGGTCACGAGCATCCTCACACTGATGACCCGGAATCCGGACCGAGCGGCCAGGGAGGCAATCTCCTTGCGTGTATTCGCCCGATAGAATGTCGAGAAAACGTCGTCCTCCCGCCTGCCTTGCAGGAGGGATATGAGCTTCTTCTTGAGAAAGCTCGGCACCAACATGGCGGCAATGGTGGTATAGCCCAGCTTGTGTGGCGTGTGGAGGAGAAAAGTGCCGTCCTGCGCAAGCACCCTACTCACCTCCTGAAACTGCGCCAGTGGACGGTCCAGATGCTCAACCACCATGTTCGCCGTCACCAGCGCGAAGGAGCCAGTGGCAAAGGGAAGGCGACCGATATCGGCGGCAACGCGCTGCTCGATCGTTCGATGTTTCCGGAGGGATGGCACATCCGCGTCGGCCCCGACGACGAAGCCACACCCAGCCACCAATTCTCTCTCACGATCTCCGCGCCATTCCGACAGCACCTGATGCCCGCACCCCACATCGAGCCATCTCGTCCCACGGTGCACCTGGTCCGTCAGGACCCCTTCATACAGGTCTTGGGAGTATCGCAAGCCTGGAGCAATGACGCTCTCCATGCGCCAGTAGATCTTCATGAGAGTTGCACGCAAGCCCATGGCAGCCTTTACGGACTGTGCATCAGTCCCGCTCGTGGCGCTCAGGTTCGCATACGAAACGACAACGGCCAGCGCTCGTAAGCGCCGGCCGTTGCGACTGGTCAGGCGTGCGCTCTAACCACCTGAGCTACAGACCCCTGTTCGTCTGCTCGCTCTCCACCGCCGTGCAACGTGGCGTCGTAGCGTCGTGTAACGGTCCTCACTCCCAGTCCCGCCGCGGCCCCTTCCGCGGCCGGAATTCCTCGTCCTCCTCGTCGTCGAACTCGTCGTCCAGGTCGTCGTATTCGTCGAGATCGTCCAGGTCCTCCTCGTCAAGCTCGTCCTCGTCCAGCTCGTCGTCGAAGTCCTCGTCCAGGTCCTTGTCCTCTTCGAAGTCTCCGAACTGCTCGTCGCCGAGACCGTCGCCGCGACGCTTGAGCGACCAGTCCGACGTCTCACGGGACAACATTGTCACCCCCAGCTAGGGTTGTGGTTTTGGTGTGAGCGAGCTATCCGACTTCCCCCCCGCCCCGCTACGACTCCTCGGCCGACCGCGCGTTCCGCGCGAGCTTGCGACGCTCCGTGGCACCCAACGCGCGCTTGCGCAGCCGGATGGACGACGGCGTGACCTCGATCAGCTCGTCGTCCTCGATGTATTCGAGCGCCAGCTCCAGCGTCACTTGTCGCGGCGGCTCCAGGATGATCATCTCGTCCGACGCCGTCGTCCGCATGTTCGTGAGCTTCTTTTCCTTGGACGGGTTCACGTCCATGTCCCCCACCCGCGCGTTCTCGCCCACGACCATGCCCTCGTACACCGGATCCCCCGGTTTGACGAACATCGTCCCGCGCTCTTGCAAATTGAAGAGCGCGTACCCCACCGCCACCCCCTCCCGGTCCGCCACCAGTACCCCCCGGCTCCGCCCCTGCAACGGCCCCGCCCATGGGCCGTAGTCGAAGAAACGGTGGTGCATGATCCCCGTCCCCCGGGTGTCCGTCAGGAACTCCGAGCGGTACCCGAGCAGCCCCCGGGCCGGAATCTTGAAGCGCATCCGAACCGTTCCCACCCCCGGATTCCGCATGTCCAGAAGCTCGGCCCGGCGGGGGCCCAGCTTCTCCATCACCACCCCCAGGTACCCCTCGGGGCAGTCGATCATCAGCTCCTCGTACGGCTCCAGCCGCTCCCCGTTCGGCCCCTCCCGCGGAATGATCCGCGGCCGGCTCACCTGGAACTCGAACCCCTCGCGCCGCATCGTCTCCATCAGGATGCCGAGGTGCAGCTCTCCCCGGCCCGACACGGTGAACGTCTGGGGGTCGTCCGTTTCCTCCACCCGCAGGGCCACGTTCTTCTCGAGCTCCCGAAACAGCCGATCGCGCAGCTGGCGGCCCGTCACGAACTTCCCTTCCCGTCCCGCGAACGGCGAGTCGTTCACCTTGAAGTCCACGGAGATCGTGGGCTCCTCCACCGCGATGCCGGTGAGCCGCTCCAGATAGTCGGGCGCCGTCACCGTCTTGCCGATCTCGACGCCCACGAGGCCCGCGAGCGCCACGATGTCGCCGGCCGAGGCTTCCTGTACCTCGACCCGCTCCAGCCCGTCGAACGAAAACAGCTTCACCACGCGCGCCTGCTCGTACGACCCGTCTCCCAGAGGACCGGGCTCGCCCAGGGGAAGTAACGCAACCGTCTCGCCGACCCGTACGTGCCCCCGCTCAATGCGGCCGATCGCGATCCGGCCCAGATAAGAGGAATAGTCGAGCGTCGAGACGAGCATCTGGAACGGTCCGTTGGGATCGGCCCGCGGCGCCGGGATCGTGTCCAAGATCGTCTGGAACAAGGGGTTGAGATCCGTTCCCGGCGACTTGAGGTCGAGCGTGGCGGTGCCCGCGCGGCTCGACGTATAAAGGAAAGGACAGTTGAACTGCTCCGGCGTCGCCTCGAGGTCCAGGAACAGCTCCAGCACCTCATCGTGTACGCGGAGCGGCTCGGCATCCTGGCGGTCGATCTTGTTAACCAGCACGATCGGCTTCAGGCCGAGCGCCAGCGCCTTCCCCGCCACGAACTTGGTCTGCGGCATCGGGCCCTCGGCGGCATCCACGAGCAGCAGGAAGCCGTCGACCATACGGAGAATCCGCTCCACCTCGCCGCCGAAGTCGGCGTGCCCCGGGGTGTCCACGATGTTGATCTTGGTGTCGCCCCAGTGCACCGCGGTGTTCTTCGACAGGATCGTAATCCCACGCTCGCGCTCCAACGGGTTCGAGTCCATGACCCGCTCGTTCACCTGCTGGTTGGCGCGGAACACGCCTGCCTGGCGGAGCATCTGGTCCACCAGCGTGGTTTTCCCATGGTCCACGTGCGCGATGATGGCGATGTTGCGGATCTGCAAGGAGCTAGGTCCTGACGGTGTCTATGTGAGGGGCGCAGTCTGTGAGGGGCGCAGTATAGGAGGGGGGCTCGGAAAAGACAAGCGGCTGGATCACCTACTCGCAGGTCGGATCCCGCTCCATTTGCACCGTCACATGGCCGATGCCCATGCCCCCCAGGCGTGCCTGCACGGCTTCGAGCACCCGCTGGTTGTCGACCGGGTTTTGGACGACCAGATGGCCGCTCATGGCGATCACCCCGCTGGTGACGGTCCACACATGGAGATCGTGCACCGACGCCACGCCGGGGATCGACGCGATGCAGTCGTGGACGTCCGAGAGGGCGATGTGCGCGGGCGCCGCCTCGAGCAGTACGTCCGTGCTCTCCTTCACCAGCCGCCACGCGCTGCCGAGGATGAGGAGGGAGATCAGCAGCGAGATCGCGGGATCGGCCTGCACCCACCCCGTCGCGAGGATGATCACGCCCGCAAGGAGTGCGCCCACCGAGCCCAGGAGGTCGCTGACGATGTGGAGGTAGGCGCTGCGCTGGTTGAGGGAGTGGTCATGCCCACGGTGCAGGATCGCGGCGCCCACCGCGTTCGCCGCGAGGCCCACCCCGGCGATGATCAGGAGCAGCGTGCCCCGCACGTCAGCGGGGGAGCGGAACCGGTGGTATGCCTCGAGCCCGATGCCGAGCGCGATCACGATCAAGGCCGCCCCATTCACGAGGGCCGCCAGGATCTCCAAGCGCAGCAGTCCGAACGTCCGCTCCGCCGTCACCGGCCGCTGCGCCAGCGCCGTCACGACCAGCGACAGGCCCAGCGCGGCGACGTCCGCCAGCATGTGACCCGCGTCCGCGAGCAAGGCCAGCGAATGAGCGAGCCACCCGCCCACGGCCTCTGTCACCATCACCGCCGCC
>Ga0209761_1003278_pt1 | contig 10694 bp, 10 predicted proteins | sample GraSoi013_1_40cm_4_FD_185818 | JGI IMG/M metagenome (GOLD analysis project Ga0209761, IMG submission 185818) | Grasslands soil microbial communities from the Angelo Coastal Reserve, California, USA - Sample 09_25_2013_1_40cm (SPAdes) (version 2) | ecosystem: Environmental > Terrestrial > Soil >... | reverse complement strand
GGAGATTATGACAACGGCTTTAGTGTGGATGTCGACACCGCCGGGAACGCATACATCACCGGCCTAACCGCCTTCGCGTCAGACTTCCCAACGACCCCGGGAGCGTTCGATACGACCCTTAACCCAGGCTTCAACGCCTTCGTCACGAAGCTAGATCCAGCGGGCTCCACACTAATCTACTCCACTTTTCTCGGCGGCCAGTCCAGAGGTCTCGGGATCAAGGTCGATACGTCTGGGAACGCATTTGTCACCGGCGACACATGCTCGAGCAACTTCCCGACGACTCTGGGAGCGTTCGACACGACCTTCAATGGCTGTTTCGACGCCTTCGTGACGAAGCTCGACTTGATTCCGTTGGTTCCATCCATGGTTACCCTCAAGCCACACGGTGACGGCGACAGTCAAGGACGCGGGTGGCAACCCGGTGTCGGGAGTCATCGTCCGCTTCACGGTGACCGGCTCCGTGAGTACCCAGGGGCAGTGCACGACGAATTCGAACGGCCAATGTGACTTCACCTACCTGGGGCCGGACCTGCCCGGTTCCGACGTCATCACGGCGTTCGCCGATACCAATGGCGACGGCACGCAGGACGGCGGCGAGCCAGCCGGCACGGCGCTGAAGGCCTGGGTGCTGCCCGTGACGACACCCTTGTGTGAGATCATCATCACGGACGGCGGATGGATCATCGCAAACAACGGGGACAAGGGCAGCTTCGGCGGGAATGCGAAGTCGTCGGAGAGCGGAGCGACTTCGGGCCAACAGGTTTACCAAGACCACGGTCCCGTACAACCAATGCAGGTGAAAGCGATCAACGTCCGCGCGATCGTCTGCGACGGTGCAACGGAGGCGAGCATCTACGGGCAAGCGACGATCGACGGCTCGGGCTCGTTCTTCTACCGGATTAAGGTGAAGGACATCGCGGAACCCGGCGCGGGACACGACACGTACTGGATCATCTTGGAGACCGGCTACAACTCGGGCGAGCACACCCTGGGCGTAGGCAACGTTCAGATTCACCGCGGGTAGTCTCAAAGTTCTGCGAGATGCAAGACGGAAGCGTGGGGCCAAGGATTCATAGGATTGTTGGAGCGCTCCCCGTCGGGACCACTATCTCCATAGGACTGGTATAAATTAGGCCTACATCGATACGCGCACAGCGGGTGTCGCGACGGCTAGCATCCAGATTCCAAGGGATTCACGATTGACAACTGGTCTACGGATTATCCCCGAATCGAGCGGCTAATCGTGGGGCCACGAGTCTGCGGGCTTCTTTGGTCGCTCGCGAAACACGCAAAAGATTCAATTTCTGACGTGGCTGATACCCGCCCTGAAACCATGAAGAGAACCCGAGCCGCGTTTCTTGGGGCCGTTCTTGGCTCTTGCGTCGCAGTCTCTGGCCTCGCTTACATCGGATTCGTTTTCGCGACTCGTCCCTTGCACTCCGGGCTTACCACAGATTTCGTAGCGGCGATTGTTATGCTTCTTGTCGGTCTCGTCGTCGCACAGTTCGGGACCTTTCTCCGTCGGCGATGGCGCCGCGACTACATCGGGCGCGAAGCCGTCGTCTCGTGGGTCACTCGGAATCGATACGCCCGGGTTCGGGTGGATCGAGTCCCTTACTGGGCGTTCGTGAGAGACGAAGTCAATCGAGGCGATCGGGTGATCCTCCAGGCGGTTGAGATCGACGGCTCTTCTATCCGGGCCGAGTTCGTGGCGGTGCGCGCGAACGCGGGGCACCCCGAAGCCAAGCCGTAGGGCCCAAATGTTGCCAGTGGAATACCCCAATGGAGGACCAGTGGGTAGCGAGGGATGGGGGCCGAACTCTCCGTCGGGAGCATGCTATTTCTTAACACGCGCATGCTCCTGTCACCGGGTTGGCGAAACCATGTTATATCTTAGCAAGCGATGCGGATGCGAGGGGACTCCCGGTAAGGTGGTGGGGTAAATGCATGCTCGACGTTGGTTGGTGGGTCTCGGTGTTGCGGTCGCCTTGTTCGCGCTCATAGCGACTCCGGCCCGAGCGAGCATCCAGCCGCCGGTGATCGAGACGTTCTCCTTCGACGAAACATTCCCGTTTGCTGCGTGCAGTGGTTTTGATGTCATACGTCACGTGGTAACGGACTTGACAGTGGCCACTTTCTTCGACAAAAACGGTGTCCCTGTGGAATTGATGCTCCACTTTATTGAGCATAACGACTTCTTGAATTCGGTGACGGGAAAGTCAGTTTCATATGCGGGCATCCTGAACTTCGCGATCGACTTGACCGATGGGACGACACGCGTGGCAGGGGCGCCCGTTACTGTGAAACTTCAGGGTGAGGGCATCGTCATCCAAGATACCGGCCTGCTGATCATCGATGCTGCCGGGAACGTAATCTTTGAAGCCGGTTCTCACGATTTCGGGCCCAACGGCGACCCTAGTGTCTTCTGTCCTCTCTTGCAGTAGGGCCGACAGAACTCCCAGGGCTCGGGATCGAGGCGCGAGTAGTGCCCCGGTCGGGATGCGTTCCCCTCCCGCTGAGCATCCGCTTGAAGTCCACACGTAACGCAGCGCCATTTAGGTATACCCGTCATGGAGGAGCCTGGGGTTGCCCGTGTGCTCGCCTACTCCCCGTCGGGAGCACTATCTCCATAGAACTGGTACAAATTAGGCCTACTTCGCGACACGCACTTCTGGCACCGCGAACGCCTGCTCGAACTCGGCAAGCGCCGACTGCGTTCGGATGCGACCGTAGTAGATTTCGGTCGTCCGAGTCGTCCGATGCCCCAGCGCCCGGCTCACGGCCTCGATGGAGACGTTGCGGCCTTCGCGACCTGGGCGAAAAGTCTGGCCTCAAGGTCTTCAGGCGGTTTGGTTTCCCGTAGGAGATGGTTTCGCGGCGGGAGAACGTGCTCGTCCCGCGCTGACTAACTCTTCGCGTCCAGTTTGAACGCCCGTCTCACGCCCCTCTCGAAGGTGGAGGCAGGTAAGATCCGGCGAAGGCGGATGTAACGGCGGGCGTCCGTGCCCACTCGGTACCGCAACGCGGGTGACCTGCTTTCGACAATCCGCAGGACGCACGCGGCCACGGCCGCAGGTCCCGGACCTTGGCTCTCCAACCGTTCGATCGAACTCAAGCCGCGACGACGCCAAGGGTCGTAGTCGTTGATCGGTTCCGCTCCATATTGCCGATTGAGGCCGATATTAGTCTTGAAGAATCCCGGTTCGACGAGTGAGACGCCGATGTTGAAGGGCTTCAGCTCATGCCGCAGCGACTCCGAGTATCCTTCGAGAGCGAACTTGCTCGCGTTATAGAATCCGAGGAACGGCGCGGCGATCAATCCGGCGACCGAGCTGATGTTGATGATCCGCCCGCTGCCCTGCTTCCGCATCGTCGGAAGGACGGCCTTGACCATCCGAACCGCGCCGAAGAAGTTCGTCTCGAACTGCGCCTTCGCTTGCTCTAGTGTCACCTCTTCGATAGCTCCTCCCTGAACATAACCCGCGTTGTTCACGAGAATGTCCAAGTGGCCCGTCCGATCTAGGATTGTGTCCACGCAAGCACGTACGGACTCGTCCATGCGTACATCCAACGGACCCATTGAGACACCAGGCATGGATCCGTTTGCCGACGGATGTCGGGAAGTTCCGAACACCTCCAAGTCCCTCTTGGCGAGAAGTCCTGCGATGGCCTTACCAAAACCGGACGATGCGCCCGTGACTAGAGCAACCTTTCTGTGGGATATCACATGAGTCCTCCTCGAGGGTTTGCAACAAGTTGCATGATATAACCATTTCGCGAACCGGAGGCCCATGGCCTCGCTCTCCCCTTCATGGGCGAGGGGGGAACGCCCGGAGGCACCTTGCAGCCCAGCCGGATGGCCCAACTGTTGCCAGTGGAATACCGCTCTGGAGGACCGGTGGGTAGCGAGGGCTCGTGGCCGAACTCTCCGTCGGGAGCATGCCACTTTTTAACACGCTGCGGCATTTGCGAAACCTTACCCTCAGCGAGAAACCGAGTGCCGCGCTTACCGCTCGGCCGAGTGACGACCCCATGGATCCGCACCGCGTTGTCGACCGCCCGGTGGGAGGCTTCCGAGGCGGACGGGATTGCGATGCAAGCCGTACGCGACAACCGGCCCCTGGCGGTCCTCGGGTCACTTTGGCCAACTGAGGTGTGTCATCGAGGCGGGCCGCGGAGGGACACGGTTCCTGCCTCTCCATCGACTTCGAGTAGCATCCCGTCAGTAAGCTTTGTCGTGGCGTCGTCTAAACCTAGCACGGCTGGGATTCCATATTCTCGGGCGACTATTGCGGGATGGGAGAGGATCCCTCCAGCCTCCGTCACCAGCGCGCCTATCGTTGAGAAGACCACGGACCAGGATGGGGTTGTGCATCGGCAGACGAGAATGTCTCCTGGACGTAGTTTGCTGAACTCGGATTCGTCTTTGACTATTCTCGCCGCTCCGGTGTAGGTCCCTGGAGAGGCAGGTACGCCCTTGAGTTGGCCCGTGTCGGTGCTTGCTTGGCCGAGGGCCACAGCCTCAATGCTCCATTGGAATGACCTCATGATCGTCTGGACTTCCGAAGGGAAGACGTTCAGCGACGGGGGTGGCGATGGTGTCTTCCCGTAGCTGGCGGGTCCGATGTGGGCTTCTGCCCACCTTCGTTCTCCCCATCTCCTTTTCACCAGTTTCTTCAAGTCTGCACCGTTCTTGAAGGCCGATCTCGCTTCTTCTAAAGTGAGCATGAAGATGTCGTCCCTCATGTTCAGCTGCTTCTTTGCAGCGAGTCTTGATCCGTATTCAAGGAGTGCGTACCGGCAGATCCCCTCGGTCATGAGCTGGGTGAAGGAGGTCTCCTCGTCGTGGATTGTGTATGCTGTTCTCGTTCTCCTCAAGACTGTTTCGAAGCGGGCCTTTGCCTCTTCCGGAAGCCTGTTCAACTGCCCCGCGGCCCGGGCCTCTGCTGCTAGCCTCCGTTTCTCAAGGGTGGCTCTGCTTGCGGTTGGGTTGTAGTTCAATGAAATCTGGCTCCGGATTTGTCGTAGGAGTTCGAGGGGCATCTCTGCAATCGTGGGGTCGATCACGTCGTAGCCGATAGTTATGGCCCCGAAGTCATTCAGGTACTGCTTGAACCTCTCGCGAAAGTTCGGATTGAGGGACAACACTTCTTCAGGCTTGGCTGTTTGATTGATCCTTGTCATTGCGTTGCTCAGTCTCTCATCGCTACGCACGAGTTGCGCGAGTTCCGCGAGTCGCCTGGCCGGCTCGCTATCCTTCTCCGACAACCCGGAGAGAAGGTCGAAGACCTGTCGATTGTTCCAATTGAGAAGTTCTTGGCAGGTGACTGCCAGCTCGCCAATCATGAGGAATGGCCAACCGAGATAGCGGAAGTGGAGCTCCTTACATTTGCGGTCGTGCTCCAGCACAGCTGAAAGATGGATGTCCAGCTGTTCGTCGGAGAGGGAGGCAACACTCACATCGAGAAGATCTCGGCTGTTTTTCACAACTTGGGGTTTCCATTCCTTCGTCCATTTCTCAAGGTACTGACTGAAAACATCGGTGCGTACGGTCTTGATCATTTTCTTAACTTGCGAACGGATCGAGGGCACAATTCGAACGAGCAGTCGCAGCAGCCAGACCGGTGGAGGGCGTCGATCCTTGCCGCCAGGCGGGACGATCCTGACATAGGCCCACCCGCCGATGACTTTGCCATCGGCCTCGAAGGGAAGTCCGAGATCCTTCGCGCCTAGGTTCAGGAGAGCCAAACCCATTGAGAACGCGTAGGAAACATACATTGGAGAAATGGGCTTCGTAAAGTGCTGGTTGTCTCTCGTCCAGTAGCCGTCTGGGATCGTGATGAGAATAGGAACTTCCTCGATCCGTTCTCTCGCGGGCGCACGCAGTATGGTTGTGATCGGCCGAGCTTGGAGGAGAAAGATCTCGCTTCCCATCATCGCCCACTCAATGTCCTGCGGAGGACCAAAGTGGTTCTCAACACGTTTGGCTAGCTCTGCGATTCTTGTGACCTGATCCTCCGAGAGCACATTCTCAATCCTTGAGGTGCAGACGGTCGTCTCTCCTACGACCCACTCGTCAGGTGTGGCGCTTCCCGAGACGAGTCGGTCCCCGAGACCCCGGACGGCACTGACGAGGACTTCCTTTGCGCCAGTGACGGGATTCGCGGTGAATGCGACGCCAGCGGCGTCCGCCCGGATCAGTTTCTGTATCAGGACGGCGATGTCGCTGGTTCCCTTGGGTCCACGTTCTTGTTTGTAGGTTGTTGCACGCTTGCTGAAGCCTGAGAGCCAGCATCTCTTCACGGCTTCTTCAAGTTCGTCTCGGCTTTTGACGCCTAGGACTGTCTCGTACTGTCCTGCGAAGGAAGCATCTGGAGAATCTTCGTTGATGGCGGAGGAGCGGACCGCGAGCATTGCGTTGTTGAGCCTTCCGGCGATTGAGGAGAGAGCGCTTTGAACGTCTGGCGGGATCTGTGTTGACTCGGTATTTTCGACGCCTGATTCCGTAAGCTTGTTCTCAGTCGCAAAGCGCCGGTATGCTTTCGTCGTTAGTACGTACCCTTGCGGTACGGGGAACCCCGCGCGTGCCAATTGGCCCAAGTTTCCGGCTTTAGCTCCAGCCTCGGGAAGGTCCTCTTGTGTGATCTTTGAAAGCTCCAGAACGTATCGGTCACCTCCATGCGGGATGGTGTCCGGGGCCTCAACCTTCATGCTAAGGAGCGAACCGTCGCAAAGCCGATAAAGCTTGCCGGCAATCCGGTCGTCAATCGAGAACGCGCGGGGCAGAATTGGGAGCTCTTGCTAAACTTCTTAGGAGAAGCGGACAGGTGGCGGATTGGATAGACTAGACATCAAGCTTCTCGGCGAGCTCTCGCGAAGGACGTCCGGTGTCACTTTTCAACCTCTTGTAAAGAGAGGCTACAAGAGGATCGCTGATAACCTCGGTTTGGATGAGGATACGATACGGAAGCGAGTGGAGAGATTGAGGGCGTGTGGGCTCATGCGCGGCTGGAAGATACTGATAAATCCGAGTCTCCTGGGCCTCACCACCTACACGATCCAGCTTTCCGTAGGTCCAGGATCGACCCCAGACGAGGCGATCCGGAAAATCAAACTCGTTCCCGGAGTTTTCAGTATTATCCGTGAGGTCGGCGACGTGCTCAGGGTGAGTCTTCTCTGCGAAGATGAGGAGTCATTCAAGAATCGGCTGGGCTTAGTCTCTGAATTGGTTGGAGCGAGAGACGTGACAACACTTTCGAATGGGAATCCAGAAGCGGATGTAGAGCTGACGAAGACCGATTGGCAGTTGATAGACCGGTTGAAGCTGCGACCCAGTCTCAACTATAGGGAACTAGCTGAGGACTCTGGGCTCTCAACGAAGACCGTCAGACGGCGATTGATCCGATTAACTCAGGGCAAGGCGCTGGGATTCGTACCTGACATCGACTTGAGGTTGCTCGAAGGTGCCGCGTGTGTCGACCTCTTCGTCTACTACACCAATAGTGGACTCAAGGCCACTATAGATGGAAGCATCTTCACCAAGTTTGAGGAGTACGTGCTGCGTGCGGGCTGGGGGAGTCGAAGTCACGGCCATTTCATGTTCATCGTCCCGCGTGTCACGATAGCGCAGGAGATTCTTGATTGGGCGAGGGCTCAACAGGGCGTCCGGGAGGCAAGGCTGAGTTTCATCTATGAGTGGATACTGCTCCACGATCAGGCGTGGAGCGAATTGGAGCGCGCACGAAAACTAACGACCGAGTAAGACTAGCAGGTAACAAATAGTGGATGTAAGCGAAGTGCGACGATGCTCTCTTACTTGACCAAGGACTCTGCGAAGGTGGCTGAGTCTGGATTTCTCGGTGGCCGAGCCTGCTCGTCAGGGCCTCACCATCTCCCCATCCTTATCATACTCCCGTCAAATAGTTAAGTCAGACGGGGACGCAGCGAGAATGAATCGAACCACAACACCCGGCGGAAGCTTGGCTAGAGGGGGACGAGAAATCGCTCATTCCCGTGCCGGGAACCGGCCCTAAGTACGGCTTCAAAGCCCAGCAGTAGAAATTTTCCACTGGCATATCTCTTGATGGGCTTGCCAGGTTTGCTTGCCAATAGACCGGCTTCCCGTCGGGAGCACTGGCCCTGAGAGCCTGATTTGCGGCATTCTGTTCCCGGGTCCCTTCAGGCCCGTTTACCCCATGGGAAAAAGTTCAATCACGACACGGACGCTACTGTAGATGCTCCGTCTTGCTCTGTCCGGTTATCCTCATGCCCGGGCTCGCGGCCTCATCCTTTCCCTTTCTCGCACCAGGTCGGAAATTCGGTCACTGCACAATCCGAACTTGAACTCCTTTCGGACTTCTTCAGATTTCGAAGCACCGAAATCGTATAGTACCCCGAAAGCCCATCCTACTTGGAAGGACTCCTCCGGACGGGGCACGGCGACGAGTTTTCGACGTGGGGGGACAGTTGAGTGGGACAGATTGACCGTCTTAGAGATGGTTGGGAGCATGTCGTGGGCCACTTCGAGGACGCGTTCCAGAATCGGTGCCATAGTGGTCGGCATGGCGGTCCTAATTCTTACAACGGCGGTGATTCCGATGCTATCGACGCCGTCCGCTGTTCCCTCCGGAGCAGGGCCTCTCGCGGCGGCGTCCGGCGGATCCATCAAACTACGCTCCGCGGGAATCGGCCCGACAACGGTCAGCTTGTACTGGACGTACTCCTCCGGTGGGTTCGGTTGCCCGCGTGACGCCACTTGTGGCATTTCTCTTAAGGTGTCCTACCCAAAGAACGGTTCGTCCCCCGAAGGAATAGGGTTTGCGAAATCCGCGGGCACGGCCTATGCTTACGGGGCAGCTCCGGGAGTCACCTACGCGTGGCAGGTTACCTGGTATTGCTTCAGTTTCTACGCCGGACCCTGTGGGACAGTAGACTCAAACATCCTTCGCCTAACCCAGCCGGCCGCCGCAACGCTATCGTACACTCAGCCGAGCTCCACGAGCGCGCAGTTCATCTGGAACAACAACGCGGCCTACGGCGGACTCGTTGTCTTCGGGTCGTACCAGCTGATGGAGGCGGTGAACGGTGGTCCCTACTCGGCCGTGACGACGATCACCGCGGAGTCGACGATGACCTACACCGTCAACGGGCTATTGTCAGGGAGTTCCTATTCGTTCTACCTGAACACGACCGACCAATGCAGCGGCTGTCCCGGCGGGACGTATCCTTCTAGCTCGTTTTCCAATATTGAGACCCTCGGCGCACCGGTCCCCCCATCGACCTACTCGGTGACGTTCACGGAGAGCGGGCTCCATCCCGGGACGAGTTGGTCGGTGACGCTGGATGGGGTCCCGCAGAGCGCGACCGCGAGCACGATCACGTTCTCGGAGGCCGACGGGACCTACGCGTACACGGTGGGGTCGGTCGCGGGCTACACAGCGAATCCCTCGTCAGGGTCTGTGACAGTGAACGGCGCGGGCGTTAGTGCCTCGATCACGTTCACGGCGGTGCCTCCGACCACCTACGACGTGAGCTTCACGGAGACGGGCCTCCCGACGGGCACGTCGTGGTCCGTCACCCTGGCTGGGACGACCCATACATCGACCGCGAGCACGATCACGTTCTCGGAAGGCAACGGAATCTACGCGTACACAATCAGCGTGGTTCCGGGCTACGCGACTCCGGCCTATACCGGATCAATCGACGTCCACGGCAGCAGCGTCACGCAGTCCGTTGCTTGGACTCAGGTCACGTACGCCGTGACGTTCGAGGAATCGGCATTGCCCGCCGGGTCCTCCTGGTCCGTGTCGCTCCAGGGTACCGTCCATTCCTCGACCACCACGAATGTTGTGTTCAACGAGCCGAACGGCTCGTACTCGTACACCGTCAGCTCGGCTGCCGGCTACACCTCCAGTCCATCCTCGGGGACGACTACTGTGAATGGGAAGAGCGTGACCCAGGCGATCACATTCTCGGTTGCGCCAAGCGGGCCAACGATCGGTTCCTTCTCTGCCTCGGCGTCCACGATCACCCTCGGATCGAGCGTGACATTCACGGTGACCGCGGCGGGTGGAGCGGGAGCGCTATCCTATGCGTACGCGGGCTTGCCATCCGGCTGCTCGTCGGCGAACGTGTCGACCCTAACGTGCACCCCGACGGCGACAGGGACTTTCGCGGTCAAGGTCACCGTTACGGACGCGGCGAGTCGGAGCACGAACGCGACCGTTACGCTGACCGTGAATCCGTCGGGGGCAACGGAAGGCGGGTCCGCGGGCAACACAATCTTGGGCCTGCCGGCAGCGGAAGCATACGCGGTCTTCGCGGCAATCGCGATCGCGATAGTCGTCGGAGGAACCGTTGCCGTCGTCCGGTCGAGACGAAAACGGATGATGTCTCCCCCGCCACCCCCACGGCCGTGAATCCAGGGTCACTTGGAACCCGCGGCCAGGCTGGCCCGCAACGGTCGATCCATGGATCTCGGCGCGCGCAGCCGCGTGGCCCTACGGCCCTGAGCTTGCTAGAGTGACTCGTTCGAATGCGGTTGCTACCGCATCAACCCTCAGATGTTGACTCCCCGTCGGGAGCATCTTTCCGATTCTCTCCATTCGGTTCAGCTCGAGTCGTTCAGGATCGGTTCTGGACCCACTCGGAGCTTTGAATCAACCGGCGACTGCTTCGGGCTCGGACCGCTG
>Ga0209761_1003277_pt1 | contig 10697 bp, 15 predicted proteins | sample GraSoi013_1_40cm_4_FD_185818 | JGI IMG/M metagenome (GOLD analysis project Ga0209761, IMG submission 185818) | Grasslands soil microbial communities from the Angelo Coastal Reserve, California, USA - Sample 09_25_2013_1_40cm (SPAdes) (version 2) | ecosystem: Environmental > Terrestrial > Soil >... | reverse complement strand
AGTAGGATAAGGATGAAGCCTATCACGAAGGCAAGTCCGAGTCCTCCAAAGCCTGGGAATGAAGGTCCCGCTCCGAAGACGATGATCAGTGGCGAAGTCTGACTGGCCGTATAGGTCAATTGTTGCCAGCCGTTCTGGACTGAGTATGCCGATGTTGTAGCTGACTGTGTTACCTGTGTCGGCTGGATTCCTTTGAAGCGCAACTGTAATGTCCCGTTTCCATAGGATTGTGCTGTGAAGCTGAATATGTTCACAGGACCCTCCCAGGTCCGATAGTCGAAGAACATTGTGCCATTCGCGTAGAGTGTGAAGTTGCCGTACTGCTGGTTAGGCGGCTTAGTTGTGAGTTGGCCATATTGATTATGCAGAATGACATTCTGGGCGACAAGGACAGATGCTGAATGACCTTCAGGAACTAGGAATAGGACGAGGACGACTATGATTAGGGCTTTCCACACTAGTATCCCTCAGATATTCCTCCCAAAATCATTGCCAGAATACTGTGACTGTCGGTGCACCTGAGAAGGCACCAAAGTTAACCTTGTAGCCTTGAGGGATATATTGTGCGGTTAGAGTGGCTAGTGCTGAGAGTCCAGTGACTGTGTTTCCAAGATTATCCTTTACGGTAATGCTGACTCCTGTTCCTCCTGTGGATGTTATCAATAGATTCGTTGCTTGGATTACGTAGTCAGTTGAGGCAACCACAGTTGACGATGTGCCCCAAGGCGCGATTGTACTTCCAAGAACGAAGTTAGTAGTCTTTCCAATCGGATTATAGCCAAGATTATCTGTGGCGATAACGTTGAGTCTAGTTGTGCCGCTGAAATAGCTGATTGCGACCGAGCTAGCGCCAAGCATCACAAACTGGTTACTTGTGATCGTAATATTGTCCTTATTCTGACCGACATAAACCCCGATGGTTGATGCGGTATTCTGTACATAGAATGTGTTTCCAACTACTGTACTCCATTCGTTCACTGGACCTCCAGCAAAGTCTACGAAAGAAAGGGCCTTTTGTCCAGCGAACTTGGTGAAAGTGTTTCCCGTAATGACTTTGGGATCAACAGAAGCCGTATCTCCCATTGTCACAAGCGAATCATCGAATAGGTTTCCAGTTATCGTAAGTGCACCCAGGTTGCCAGTGATGCTTATTCCATTATTGTTTGTAGTAGTCACAAAGGTATTTCCTGTAACAGTTAGATCGCCTGATGTGCCGGGCCATTTGATTCCAAGATTATTGCTGATGAATAGGTTTCCACTAACAACATATCTACCGCTTAGTCCAGCATCAGTACCCATGAGGATGCCTGCATCTGTATTCAATTCGAATTTTGATCCTATGACTCTAACGTCTTGTGTATGGATGATTAGACCGTCGAAGTCATTGAGGAACCAAACGTCTGTGAAACTGTTCCATCCAATATTACCGTTTGGACCAAGATTGACACCGCCTGTCAAGCAATCTTTGACCTCTACATGATACATGTTTAGCTCGTTTGCGTTCGAGGCTATATTGATACAATAGCTAGTGCCTGACTGGTTGGCTCTGTTGCCTTGGATTTTTATGTAGCCAATTTCGATGATATTCGCAGTTACTGATGGAAAAATATCTAGAAGGTCTCCATTCACACCATTTGCCAGATAGAGAACTGACCGGTTTCTGGCTTCTCCCCAGATAGTGATTGGAGTATTGTCATTCCAGAGGAGAGTATGCGTTATCAAATAGAATCCGCGCGAAATGAATAATTTGACTCCTTGAGTGATTATTCCACCACCTCCGCCAAGTTGAGAATATGCAGAGAGTAGAGTCAGTGCACACTGAATCACGATATCTGCCACTGTCCCTTTACAATCGTTGGCTCCAGTGACACCGTTCTTTGCCAGAATGGTTGTGTTATCATTATCATAATAGATCGTGTAATCCTGCACACTCTTCATCGAACCTGGTTCAATGACTGAAGGGTTAGTGGAAGCCGGAAGACCTAGGACGTGGCCAGTATAGAATGAAATTGACGCCGTTATGAGAATGAGAAAGACTGCAAGAAGTTTTGGTTTTGGGATGGATATCAGTTCATGTTCACTCTCAGGGTTGATTAAACACAGTCTTAAAAGCAGTCAGGATATAGCAGTTTCGGAATGAGCCAGCGCATCGACTACCAGCACCCCATAACGCTCCAGATAGACCTCAACCAGTCAACCTACCAGTCATTCTTGAACTGCATCAACTCCTTCCAGGGCCTAGAGACTGAGAGCGAGATGATGAGCCAGGGAGGAACCTCGAGGTCCACCATGTCATCGCGTGTCTCTCTTGAACGGTTCGTCTATAACCTCGGAGTCCTAGCCGGTCTCACGCTACAGGATGATTACAAGCCGGATATGGACCCGCCAGAGGCTTTCAAATACTGGACGCGAATGGTGAAACATCTCAAGGAAGCGGACTTCTTCAAACATGCCAGACGGATCAGCCATCTCTGAAGAAGCCTTCGTCAGAGAATGGTACGAGAGCGAGAAACAAGGCTACACCCATCTCATCCTCATCACCGCAAACCGTCTACGAATGGGAAAGACTTACGCTGGCATCCGGATTGGAGAACTACTAGATCCAGCTTTCAACATTGACAATATCGGCTTCGACACAGCCTGGTATGTAGAAAAGGCGGACAAGGCTGAGAGAGGCGCAATCCTCGTCCTCGACGAGCCGAACAGGGCAGCAGGCAACCGATCATGGTACACCGAAGAGAACCGTGGATTCGCAGAGTATCTCCAGACAAACGCCTATCGCGGAATCCATGGTCTTTTCCCATTGCCCCACCAGCACTTAATGGACAATGCAGTCACCGGGGTCTGTACAGCCCAGATAGTCATGGATGGACCCGGACACGGGTTCGTCTACACGTTCGAACGTGACCAGTTGAACAGGTCCTACTCAACCTATACGCCTAACTGGGGAGAGCTGGTCCTAAAGAGACCAGATGCCAAGCTCTGCCATGCATATGAGAAGAACAGGGATCAGTATACGCGTGAGAGGAACATGGTCTTCCTCAGGAAGCTGCATGAGCAGGAGGAGATGGCTAAGCAGCCAAGCCAGAAGGACATTATTCTCCAAGTCCTAGACAGCTATGACAAGTATACGAAGAATGGCAAGCTCTCACCAAGTAGGCTGATGGAAGACTTCCCGATAGGACACAGTAAAGCCTCAGAGGTTGCCCACAAGGTAGAAGCTGAACGTATGAGACGCAAAATTATCTCTGTTTCCCCGTAGTATGTCTGGTTGCTAGTCTAGATTAGAGAAAATTTTCCTCCCAAGAGCACTTTTGAGCGTGGGTCGTGCTCAACGTTTGCTTTCTATACGAGAAAGCAAACAGTGGGTTTCAGGGTGGACAGTTGTTGGGGAAGCGGGGTATACCAAGACGCAAGATCTTACGTCGACGGAGGAGTTTGGAGGAGTTGAGGCATGCTGTCGAGGTTATTGCTCGACAGGACTAGGACAGCTGCTCATTTCAAAGCCTCATTACAGGCTCTAGCCAAGCCGAGACTTAGAGGTATAGGGATACGAGCTCGGAGCCAGCTTCTCATTGGATTGAAACGGTTATCAGCATTGATTCTCTCGTTAAAGTGCGAATGCCCCTTGGTCGGTAGCTTCGTAGTTTTGAGAGGCAGATTCTCCTGCGGCATGAGGAACTGTGGAAACTCGCCCCATAGGATATAGGGACGCTTGATCATCTTCGGTTTTCCTAGGAGTTTGCTGATGTGAGGGATGGAGCCATTGACGTTTTCTATAAGCCACCATCGCGGTTGCACCTCATCGATAACCCGTTTAGCTTCCCGGACAAGTTCCATTCCCTTTTCCGGATCTCCAGGATGTCTCTGACCTTTGGCGACTGAGAGGAATAGTAACTGGCTGAACTCTGTACATGGCGGACTGGCTACAACAATATCAGGCTTGGCTTCTCCATTATAATGATAGTTTCTAATGTCTTGCTGGTAGAAACGATAGGGATATCCTACATCCGCAATGTCAATACCGACACAATCGAATCCTTCACGGTGGAAGCCTATACTCCATCCGCCCATGCCGCAGAACAGGTCTAAGACCTTCACGACTTTCTCGCTAAAATCCCAACGGCCAATCCAATCGACAAGACAATTCCAGCTATGAGCATTAATATTCCGAACATTATCTCAAGCACGAGATTTCCGTTTGGAACTAGACCATGCGATTCTTGAGTAATCAATGTCATATTACTCTTAGCAATGATTTCGGTGGGAGTCCCTGCAACTACGCGACGAAAAGATTGGATCGCTTCTGAGAACATGAACAAGGCCATCGCGAAGAAGATAGGAATCCGTAAAGCTCCTAGTCCAGTATGGTCTTTCCCTTGGCTCATTCTTTCGCCTCTGGTTTTCTGTTATTGATTCTTTGATTCCCTGTTAGAAAGCTCTAGATTACCAGTCGTCGAAGTCGCTTCTTCTTCTCTGAACGGAATTACTAGGGTGGGTCGGACCCTCTGAATTCTCTTGTAACTCTTTCTGGCTTCTTTGAGAAGTCTCATGAACTCTATTCCTTGTTCGAGCAGAACATTCGCTTCATGAGGCGTCAAGCCTTCTGCTTCCATTTCTCCTATAGCGGATTTTTCATTATCTTCTGGAACCTTGAATCGCTCACCTATCGCACAATGATTCCAGAACTCTCCCCTCTCAACAACCTCATCAAGCAGATCATCAAGGGAGTAGCGCTTCAGTCCTTTCTCAAGAATCGGTATTCTTGCTTTGTCCCAGGCCAAACTAGCGAATGGAACATTGTGAAATATGCCGTCGCGTATTCTACGCTGTGTCCTAGCTTTCATTCTAGTTTCCCCGCAACAATCAGACAGCAGGCTCTTTCTCTGAAACAGACGTCGCAGGCGCAGCCACAGCTCGGACAGACAGGCTTCGCCTCAATCCTCCTAGCCCGCCGCGCCTCCTTCATCTGGCAATACGGACTCTGCCAGCTCAATCTTTGTCCTCACTCCAAGCCAGAAAAGGAATAATCCAAGCAATCACCCCGAAAAGTGGTGCCAGCAGCTTAAGACTAGTTGGCAACATGATGAAAGCTGGTAATGTGATTCCTGGAACTAGTAGTAACCGAGGAATCATTCCATCTGATCCTCTGAATGGATTTCTCATTCTATCCCAGTCTCCGGCAACGGGTTACCAGTTTCCACTCCGAGACTCCAGTAGGCTTCCCAGTTAGTCTCCCTGATTTACAATTTCCCTCTTCATCATGATGTTCATCGGGGCCTAGTTGACAATTCAAACAGAGATAAGAATCTAGCGTCCGTTGGGCTGCATATTCCTATTTTCTTGCGTTAGATTGGTAGGGAACCCAGTTCGCTCCGATTCCAGCACTGGCTAGTCTCTTGTGGGCTATACGACAAGCGTTAGCGGAGGAGTCTATCAGAATCCACTTTCGACGCAGATCATGGCAAGCTATGGCTGTTGTACCTGACCCACAGAACGGATCAAGGACGGTGTCACCAATGTCTGTAGTAGAGCGGATTATTCTTTCGACAAGCCTTCTCGGTTTTTGCGTGGGGTACCCGGACCTTTCACCGTTGCCGACGGGTGTAATGTCGTCCCATATGTCTTGTAACTCAACCCCTTTCATTTCGTCCAAGTAGCGCTTTAGTCTGGGTAGAGTTCCTGGACTGTTTTGCACTATGCGCCCTTGCCTGAAGAGTTCTTCCATTGTCGCATGGCTATATCGCCAGAACTCTGTGACTCCTAGAAACTTGAATCGCGGGCATCCTTTGTCCGGCCCTCCAGGTCCTCGCAGGTCTCCGAGAGCGTACAATCTATGCGTCTTAGGCTCGACGAATCGATACGCCTTCGTCCTATATTCTTCAACATATGGTCGGTACTGGGGATTCCACTTCGGATTTTTTGTTCGTGAGTAGAAAAGTACGATGTCATGAATCTTCCCGTAGTGTTTAGCTCCCTGTTTGGAGTCGTTATGACTACTTTGTCTCTTCCAGATTATTTCATTACGAAAATTGCTTGATCCGAAAACTCGATCAAGGACCACCTTCAGATAGTGTGAAGAGTGAGGATCGCATTGGAGAAAAACTGAGCCCGAACTCCTCAATAACCTCCGGCATTCTACTATTCGCTTGATCATCCAGTCAACATACTCGCCAATGCCGTCCCACAGATCACTGAACAGTATTCGTCCGGGATTATCGCCCCGTGCGATCGAATAGATGCGATTTGAGCCGAATGGAGGATCAAGGTAGATAAGATCAACAGACTCGGAAGGGAGGGAGCGCATTACTTGCAGGCAGTCTCCAACGTAAATTGAGTTGAGTCTAGATCGAAACATGTTCAAGAATGGAGAAGCACCCTGGAACTAGTAGTAACCGAGGAATCATTCCATCTGATCCTCTGAATGGATTTCTCATTCTATCCCAGTCTCCGGCAACGGGTTACCAGTTTCCACTCCGAGACTCCAGTAGGCTTCCCAGTTAGTCTCCCTGATTTACAATTTCCCTCTTCATCATGATGTTCATCGGGGCCTAGTTGACAATTCAAACAGTCGAATCTGTAAGAATGACCGCACAGACAGACCCAGACCAGTTCTTCACTCAACGCTTGTTCGCCTTTATCCATTCCTCAAGGATGAGCACTATCTGCTGAGTCCGACTACGCCGTTCCCTCGTAGCCACCTGTTCAATGATCTTCTGATCCTCTTCAGGCAGCGAGATCGTAAAGCTTCCCATTATTCGGCATTCTTCTCCCAAATTTTTGCTGGCTGTGGTAACACTTTCAGACCGAAACGTCTGACATGGTTCAGAATTGGTTTGGGAGGTGTACTTCCGCCAATCTTGATTGGAGCAGACATATGCACATGCGAAGTCTCAGTTTTTACAACGTCATTCCGTTCGAACTCAATAGTAGGACTCGATCTTGCATTATGAATCTCTGGCCTTGCTCTGATTTGGAAAAGCGTCTTCAGATGAAAATCGAATGGTTCTGGTTTGATTCCAGAATCGAATTGTGCAAGAGCTTGCTGTGCAGAATATGGAGTCATGTAGATGTAGCGTTCACCTGTATCTCTCATCGTGAACCGAATCGTAGCGAGATCAACTGACACGTTTTTTGCGTTTGGCACCGAATGTTTGACCGCCTCTGCTATTACACAAGCATGCGAGTCTTCGCGCAGCCCTTTCTCGATATCCTTCTCTAGCACACTGATATGTGGCTTGTATCTGATGTTTGACATAAGTTAGAATACAACGTGTTCAGTTAATAAGAGTTGTGTAACTATCCCACATAATCCGGCCTACACCGCCGAGCATCAACATACTCCATCTTCTCAAGCTCATGAGCCTCCAACATACGCAACCACTGACAATAAGACAAGCCTAGACTCTTCGCTAAGACCAGAGCCTTCTGATGCTGCATCCTATCATCCCGAAAACTCGTCCGAACCCACTTAGAAACCCCCGGGGCAAGAGCACTACTTCCAATGGAAACGAAGGGGTCATGCTTCCACGTGATCCATCCATGATCCTCTTCTATAGCATGAAGCTTGAACTTGTCGCCTATTCCGAGAACTTGTCTTGCCTCGTCTAGTGACATGCTGACGCGGACCCGTTTCTTGCGGTCTACTGAAAGCCGCACGTGTGATGTCCTTTTCCCGGGGCGAGGAAATGAGTAATGGTGCTCATCCTCGTGGTCGACCGCTAGAAGCGGCGAGTCACACCGTACTTAACACTATTGGTTCAGGAAGATAAGACTATCTGGGAATCGCGCCGCCGCCACCGCCCGGCGGCAAGGCGAAAGTGGCATTGTTCCAGACAACGCCTAGATTGCTAATGCCAAAGCCCTCGACTCCTATCTCGACCCCTGAAAGATAGTTTTGAGTCGTCGTTGCTAGTCCCTGTTTTATCAGGGCTCGTGTAACCAACTCATTGATTGCGAAGTCTCTCAGCCTGAAAGTGTCTCCTTGGCCGGTCTGGTTTATGACTTCTCGATAGTTGATCGTGCCAGCAGACGAGCAACCTATGTATGGTGTTCCAGACCGTCCTGAGTAGAAGATTTCTATGTCAAGCCAGTTTGTCGACGGAACATTGGCGCCGCAGTTGGTTCCAGAGACCGGGATTGTCAGATAGACATAGAATGATGTCTCGACCGTATAGTCGTGGCTCGTGCTGCTATAGCTGAGGCTGATGAACTGGCCCGAGACTGAGAAGAAATGGTGGTAGAGGATGGGGGGGACGCAGTTGCACCAGTCCTCCTGTCCCTGGTAGATGTTCGAGCTGTATGTTCCAGTATAGGAGACGGCAGTATTAGCCATGCTGGTGTCGAGTATTCCATTCCTGACCGTTGGACAGTTGGTTCCACCTGGACAGGTTTGGCTGTGAGCATTCAGATTCCAGGTATAGCTGCTCCATGTGATTGTGCTGGCGTAGACTGCCGGGATTAACAGTAGACATCCTATGAGTATCCCTAGGAATGTTAGCCTGATGACCATTTCTGTCTCTCTATATGTTACGGAATAAAAGCTTGATGCTGTGTATCCACCCTATCCGTCGCATATGGAGCCAGCCGCTGAACCGTGACATATGCCGGTGCTTCTCCAAGCGCCAGAGCTCAGCCGGACCCATCCTTCCACGGCCTACTACTCCGACCGGCTTCCAGTAGGGGAGAAAGTGGGTCTCGACGAGCATGTTCTTCTCGGCTCCCTCAATGTCCATCTTGACATGGTCCACGTGCGCCTGGACGATTGTGACGCGGGGGTCCTGGGCGAAGTTGTGTTTGAGGAAGTCTACAAAGTGGATCTCTGATTCTATTGCTATGACATGCTTGGCGCCGTGGAGGAGGTAGAACTGGGCGGTCTCGCCGCAGCCAGCCCCCATGTCCACCACCGTCTTCCCTTCTACCCCGTCAGGTGGGAGATAGCATCGATGCCAGAGATCCAGCTCATAGTTGTTGTCGTCAGGGTCGACATATCGGGCGTGGTGGGTGGGCTCGAGCCAGAGATGCTTGTAGTTGTCAGGTGTGCACATGTTTCTTTATTGCTGTAATGTGAAGGTTTACTCGGTCGAGCCTATTGAAGTAATAAAGCACACGGTATTCCATGAGACGAGGATCTCTGCATAGTCGTATCATCTGACGCTTCGTAAAGCCGTGGAATGCATGGTACTTGTCGAGGTAGGCGTGAATGTTGAACTTTGAAGGCTCTTCGCCGACGATTATCCCGGAGCATACTCTGACCATTTCTCTCCATGCGACGAGAGGGTTCTTGATATGGTGTAGGACTCCTACGAAGTGGACTGCGCTGAAGCTGTCGTCTCTGAAGGGTAGCATAGTACAGGAGGCGTAGATATTGGCCCTAGTATGTTTTCCCGAGTCTCTAGCCAGGACAGTCGGGCCCAGGTCAAGGTTAACGTCGCCTCTAGGCTTTGAGCCGCATCCCACATCCAGAATCATCGCCGGCTCCTAGCCCATTCTTCTCGACGATCATATTTCCGTTCTTCGATAGCCGCCAGTCGTAACAGGAAGGCCAAGACTGTTCCAATGACTAGGACCCAGGGCTTCTTGAGAAGAATCATCGTCCTATCATTACATCCATGAACTTCTTATAAGCCAAGACTGGCCGATATGCCATCGATTGTTTCCAACCGCTGTTATAGGGCCGCGGACCATGCTGGTTGTGGATGATGGGAATATCGATCTTACCATATGGCTTCGATGGGACGAGCTCTTCGTGTAATCGTCCCTTGTAGCGGACCCGGTTGCTGACAAGACTCCCAGAGTATCGCGGGTTCGCCCATTCGACCCATTGGTTATTGACTAGGTTGATCCGGAGAATATCATAGTAGGGATAGTATGGTTTCAGTCTCCGGATATAATCCACTAGACTCTCCGGGAACTCTTCGTCCCGGCTCTTCCAGAGAATATAGTCACCGTCATGGAGAGTCTCTAGGAAACGGTTACGGACTATTGAGAAGTCCTCTATTTTGCCCCACCAAGCTTGTTCAAGATCGACTATCTGGAACCTCATGGGATAATGCCAGCTATTATCATCAATGCGATTTCGATAAGGAAGAGAATTATCATTCCGATTACAAACCATGTGAGATTATGCATTTGTTTCTCTGATGTCGCCATCTCACTAGTTTGATTCATTCAGGCGTATTCTACTCTGAGAATCTGTCTCTTCGTAAGATTTCTTGTGATTATGAGGATCCGGCCGCTGTCAGGGTCCAAGACCGTTACAGTCTCTATCTCTTCCTCAGACAAAAGTAAGCCTCAGTATCCTGTCCAGTGTCTTCCGCAGTGCCACATACCGGACCGTCATCCGGACTGCTTCCTGATGATAGTGTTGCTGCAGCCAGAGACTGGCCAAGTAGCAGGCCTTCCAGTCCTCGGCTGATGGGTTCTCAAGCATGTCTGTCATCCCAGTATCGGCTCTGTTGTTGAGCCACTGATCTGCATATCATAGCATTGAAGATTGGCCATGTTGACAGTGACGCTGATGCCGACAGTCACAGACTGCTTTAGTCTAACAGCAATCAAATCACCCTGAGTGGTTGGACCCGGAGTCACCATACCAATCTGTCCACTTAGAGCACCAACATACTTCTCTATAGCTACTCCTAACGATGTCTGGGTAGGCTGTACAGACGAAATGAGGAAATTGTTAGGAGTAGCTA
>Ga0209761_1003276_pt1 | contig 10697 bp, 3 predicted proteins | sample GraSoi013_1_40cm_4_FD_185818 | JGI IMG/M metagenome (GOLD analysis project Ga0209761, IMG submission 185818) | Grasslands soil microbial communities from the Angelo Coastal Reserve, California, USA - Sample 09_25_2013_1_40cm (SPAdes) (version 2) | ecosystem: Environmental > Terrestrial > Soil >... | reverse complement strand
AGGTTCTGGGAGACAAACAGCAACGGTCACTGGGACACAGGCGAGACCGTAATCTTCGACCGGAACAACAACGGCATATACATCGGTCCTAACAGCAAGCTCCCACGCGACACAGTTATCGTTGGAACCGCCCCACCCAACGGAACCATCATTAATTTCGATCCCAAGATGAGGTTCGTCGACACATTCCTTACAGGCGGCTGGTCAACTGGTGAGACTATCATTTACGATTCGAACAGCAACAACATCTACGACAGCGGCGATCTCATCGTGTTCGGAACAGCACCTGCGCTCGGAACCCTCCTCCGAGAACCTGTAATCAGCGGAGCAGTACCTGCCGTCGGAACCGTACTGAAGAGTGACCTGAACCTTCGATACGTCGATTCTGATACTAATGGCGTCTGGGATCTGGCCGAGGCTACTGTTTACGACAGCAATGGCAATCACGTGTATGATGCAGGCGAGCCGATCGTCTTGGGTATACCACCGTTGCCCGGCACGCTACTAAGCGAGCCAGTCATTGCTAGCACTCAGCCCACAATTGGCGCCGTGCTAAAATCTGACCCGAAAACAAAATTCATTGATTCTAATGGAAACAGTGTCTGGGATCAAGGTGAGCCTGTCGTCTATGACTCCAATAACAACGGGCTCTACGATCAAGGAGAACCCGTCATCGCCGCAGGAATCGCCGGAGATGGTCACTGGGACTCCGGCGAAGCAGTTGCCTACGATAGCAACAACAACAGGATCTACGACATCGGCGAAACCGTGATCGCAGGCACCGCGCCACCCAACGCAACGGCCCTCGTAAGCGATACCCGTGTCAAATTTGCAGACCTTAACGGCAACGGCATATGGGATTCCGGAGAAGTCGTTGCATACGACCTCGGTAACGATAACGTCTACGACGCCGGAGACCCTGTAATATACGGAACAACTCCCGCATCAGTGAACGTTGGAAGCCCATCGGTCGCCCAGGACCCTCTCGGCAGAGTATGGCTCGCATGGAGCGAGGTCCCCCTGGGAGTCGTGAAGAATCATGTCATCTACTTCAAGATGTGGAATGGAACAGCCTGGACCAACAAGCAACAGGTGAGTAACGATGCTAGCGCCGACAACTACGACTCCTTGAATCCTCTTGCGAACGGAACTATGATGATAGTATGGTCCTCCAACAAGACCGGCCAGTCAGATTTGTACTATAGATTATACTCGGATACTGTGGCAAACCCGTCCCCCACAACTCCCGCGATCCGACTGACAACGACAACGCTTAGCGACGCCTCTCCATCCGTTGTCGTCGACAGATATGGAAGAATTTGGGTAGTATGGGCTCGCGAGACCAGCGTCGGGTGCGCCCCCATCTGCAGCAGCATCTATTACAAGTATTTCGACGGACTCTCATGGTCTGCAGATTTTCCGCTCCCTGTAGCCTCAAATCCCTCCTTGAGCCAAGTCACCCCTTCTGCGCTTTTGGCAAAGGACGGTAGCATAAGGATAGTCTGGTCTTCCAATGACACTGGCGCCACCAACTTGTACTCTACGAGTACCGATGCTGCTCTGTCGGTGCTTCCGTATACGGGAATTCCCTCGAGTTCATGGGCAGCCAGGCTGTTACTGTTTGCAGACACGAACGACGATGGATCGCCATCCCTTGTTCAGGCAAGAGATGGTACCCTCTGGGTCTTCTTTTCTGTAAGCACGACCACCGGCAACAATATTGCCTACACAACTTTTGCGCCGAACGCGACCTCGTGGACTGGCCCCGTTGCCCTAACCTCAGGTACCACCGACGGCCTTCCCACAGCGGCCCAGATATCCGACCAGAAGCTCTGGATATTCTTCACCAGACAGAATTCTACAAATGGAGCTATAGATCTCTGGAAAACCACGTCAGACCCGATAACCGGGATTCATGATCTTGGAATCACAATCGTCTCCGTCTCTTCTCGTCTCCTCAGATCTAGCTATCCACTTAACATAACCATAGGGGTCAAGAACTACGGCGACTTCGGCGAATCAACAGTTCTAACACTGAAGATGAATACAACTACGTTGACCAAGTCTCTAAGCCTAACACCCGGAAGCTCACAACAGGTACTCTTTCAACCCTCGCTGCCATGGGGGCGATACGTTCTGAACGCCACGCTCCAATCTGTCCCCGGCGAGAGCGCCATCAACAGGGGCGACAACTTTCTATCTATGGGGATTGTACGCATATCGCCTTCTGGTGACGTGACGGGTGACGGCACTGTCGATATTCTCGACGCTTCCGCGCTCGCCGTTTCATTCGACTCGATAGTCGGATCTCCGCTCTACAATCCGTACGCGGACTTTGATCGTAATGGACACGTGGATATTCTTGACGCGTCTATGCTCGCTCTGAACTTCGGCAAAACCGTACTCTGACCACGTTAGCTAACCCATCTAACGGCCACAAGAAAGGGTTCTTGCCGCGGGAATCTCACGCTTGCCGTAGATGTCTCCAACACTCCCACGAGGCAAGAGTATTCCGATAGTGATAAATTCCGCTGACCCTCCAAACGCTATCGGTACTGGTTATTGAGTAGACGAACGTCGGCGACAATCGTAGGTCTACTTACTCTCGCTTTTCTAATGTCAATGCCGACGTATGTCCAAGTACATGGAGTAACCCAGAATCCCACCCAGAAAACCTCTTGGTCTCCGTTTGGTCCCGCTACACCTAATCTGGTCATCCATGATTATTCAGACTTCACAACAATGTTTACTGCCTTCGCCAACGGTCAGATCGATATTACCGACTGGCCTATTCAGGCTCCGGACCGGAGCAACTTCTGTAACAACGCGGACATCTGGTGCAGTGCTCAGGATCCTGAATTCGGCATATTCCAGCTTGACGTCAACAATCACGCACCCTTCCTCGGTAAGGCTATGCAGACTGCTAGACCCTCGCTCGTTGGCTCCGTAGCCAATGTTGTCTCGGGTACTTCCAGTGCTTGTGCGACCGGGAATGGTCAGCTGACCTTGAACGTTGTCAACATCGAGAACAATACTCAACCGTTCAAAGACTCGCTGAATGCTATCACAATCATCAACCAGCCAAGTGGTACTCCCAGCACGTTCGCAAACGACCTGGGCGGGTCAGCCCCAACTGGTTCATACAGGTTTCAATGTATCTTGGCGGGTGTCTACCAGCTTTCCGGAACTATGATTACTGGTAATTCTACAAGCGGGACTCACCTTGGTTGCGGTGTCATAGCTGGCTGCACTGTGGTAGTTCCCGCTGGCACCGGCACTCAAGGCGGAACAGTTTCCGCTTCATGGAACGTTGTCTGGAACAGCCCCGGCACACTGACACCGACGGCTGCAATGCCGAACATCATGAAGGCAATTGCGCACTTGGTTGACAAGCCAGAGTTCGTCCAGCATGACAGCGTTCTCAACGGGGGCGCGACCTGTGACGATACATTCCTGGCTCCGGCTCATCTCATACAGGGCTCCCCATGTGTGACGCCGGCCGTGGGGCAGCCAGGCTCGCCGTTCCCGTCCTCCGTGCTGACAAGAGAATGCAGCAACCTCGTTTTGGACGCAGTCATCACATCGTGCAATCCTATCTCAGCATACAACCTTGTCGATGACAACATCGGTAGCGGATCAGTGTGGTGGGGTGTACCAGGCAGAAGCGCGATAGGAGGCGTCGCATCAGGCTACTCCGGTCCCCCTGATATTGATGCGGCCTGCCAGTACCTCATTGCGGCAGGCTTCGCCCTTTCGGGTGGGACTTCGAACACCTGTGTCGCATTCGCTCAAGCGTCCGTTGGAACGACTCAGCCAACATCATACCCTCGCTTCACAGCTCCTCCAGGGACACATTTTGTGGTCTTGCTTCGAACCGACCCGCCGCGAGCTCACTTCGGCCAGATTATCTCTGACAGTATCAACTTGCTCTTTGGAACACCCAACGACTCGGGCACTTGTCCGGCACCATGCTCCCAGACTTCCAGCGGCACTGCTGCAGTACTCTACTTCAACCAGGCGTCTACGCTACAGCCAACAGCCGCATATGCGTCTATCGGGGTGGCTGTTACCGTTGTCTTTGGAGATGGTGGAAGTGGGAGGGCTGACGGATGGAATCTGTACACAGGTGGATTCTCTTTGGGCTCGACGCCTGACTTTCTCTTCTCCAACTACCATAGCCAGTTCGGTTCCAGCGACTGCGGTGGTTCACTCAACAACTTTCCGTCAAACTATGTCTTCCACTGCGACCCCGCCTTCGACGCTATGACCAGCGCCGGAGAATTCCAGGCGATCTCATCCCCAACGCTGACGTCAGCGGCCGCGATCTTCCAAGACGCTGCTTTGAGAGCTTACAATTTCCCGATCGGCGTCGTAATGTACAGTCGTATCCAGCAGTTCGCGGCGCTGAACGGATGGAACTGGCAACAGACAGGCGGAGGTCAGGGGTCAAGTATTGTTGTCCAGAAGGGTCATGGTACTCAGACTGGGTTCTGGTCGTTGCTGAACGCTCGCCAGCTTCCAGGCTATACTCCAGCGAGTTCAGTCTACACACCGGGCGGCGGTAACCCGAACCTGATCAGACGAGGCTTCTCACAGGACCCTGACACACTCAACCCGTATCAGGCCTTGACCGTTTGGGACTTCGAGGTCATAGGCCAGGTCTTCGACACGTTGTTGCAGGTCAATCCGGAGACGGGAGGGGCTAGTCAGCAAGTTATCGACTGGATGACAACGAGCCACTCTGCAAGCTTCAACCCGAATGAGCTAGGTTGCATTCCTCCGCCAAGTGTTTCGACTCCGATGTGTGTTAAGGGAATTGTCACTCAGACTTGGCATCTGCGAGATGACATCTTCTTCCACGACAATACACCGGTTACAGCTCAGGACGTTGTCTACTCCATCCTGACTACAAGGGACGATCCGTCAGCTAACGCGTTCAGTAGTGCCGCCTTCGTAACCAACGCGGCGGCTATTGACTCGAAGACCGTTCAGGTCAAACTCCAGTCGAATAGCCCCTATTACGAGTTGAACATCGGCAGTATTCTCATCATCCCCCAGCATCTTTGGGGATCTGTTTGTGGAAGAATTTCTCCGGTATCAACTCCGGGAGGAGTTGTCAGTGCAGTAACTAACGGACCTGCTTCATCTTGCGCTGACCCTTCCTTTGATCCATTGACCTGCACCGGTACCTTTGGACCCGTTGCAAGTTGCGGCACGCCATTTCCGGACGGCAGTCTCCAAGGCATCTTTGTTGGAAGCGGTGACTGGACCTGCAATAATGCCGATAATGGCAAACTGGCATTTGGAAGGCCAGGAGGATCATGCGTTCAGAGTGCAGCAGGCACGGTGATTGGAGGGGGGTCTTTCGCACCAGACAGCAGAGTGTTACTCCAGGCCAACTCCAACTACATGCGAGGAATAAGAGGCGGGCAAGCAAACAGCTTACAGAAGCAGAGCTGGGCGGACTTCAACGATGATGGTGTGGTCAACATTCTAGACGCGAGCAACGCTGCTTTCTCGTTCGACAAAGCCAACAGCTACTGGACCCACCCGCGATACGCGTGCAGCCCAACAGCCACCATTGTCGACATTTGTGTCATGTCAGCACTTTCTGTCTTCTTCGACCAGGGCCTGACGGCTCCATTCGGGGGCATAAACGCCAACCCGTCGACACAGCTCAACGTACTCGACCCCCAGATAGACGCCTACGCCATGCAACTCTCAGGCACCAGCACATGTCTCTATTATCGGACAACGACCGCGGTTCAAACACAGTTCGAAGCGTTAACTTGCGGTAGCTCCGGAGGAACCTCACTCCCCGCTGGTCACGTAATCGCATCGAAAGCCTTCCCCGTCGCCACATCCGGGACACTAGGGACTCCTACCACCGGAAGTGTAGTCGTGACAAGCAACGGAAACGGCATATCATCGTGGACTCCCACTCTAGCGAGTGGCTCGCAGTATGAGATCATCTTCTACGACAATGGCGTCCAGATTGGCCAGTTCTACGCCACCCTGTAACTGGAAATGAGGACGAAACGAAGCAAGTCCGAAACCCAGTCTTTTCCGTAAGTTACGCAACTAGGCATACGATCCTATGCCAAAGGTCGCCACTATGCTCTTGTAGCAAGCCCAAGGAATAAGTACCTGACAGAAGAATTCGATCCTACTATTATCAAAGTGCAAGATGAATGGCTCATTCTACCGGAAATAAGACTCGTTCAAGAACTGCGATTGCGATACTCTTGATCTTGATGTCGGGGTTTGCTGCCGGAGGTCCGGTAAGCCACCTGTTGGGAGGAGCCCTTCCTCTGGTTCATCCCGTTTCCGCAGCTCTTGGTCCGAACAACAATCTAGGTATCGATTGCGCGCTAGGTTCCTCGGCAGACTCGCCTAATCCGTTTCCAACACCAATTGCCACCAAGGATTCCGACGGAGTGATTGATTCAAATTGCCAGTGGACTGGTGATGTTGACGGCGACCCTACAGCCACTCTTGATCCCCTTACCTCTGATAGTCCGGAAGCTCTTAGTCCTCAGGTCGGAGGTGGTTTCATTGCCGACATAATCTTCACCAATATGAACGTCACAATAAACGGATTTGACATAACGGTCAACTACGACCCTCACATCCTAGACTTTGTCGCGTTCGATCAGTCAGGACTGACTTTCGGTGGAAACGTCGGTTGTCCGGCAGCAATCCCTCAATGCACTCTCCAACTGGCGTCGAGTGTAGACCGCGTCAACGGTGTAGTTCGTCTCGCGCAAGTCGTCCAGCAAATTAAGATCGGCCCGGGCGGTGACACCGGAAACTTGAGCGGGGTTACATTGTTCCGGCTGAGATTTGATGCAGTAGGTGCGGGATACGCTCCTATCCACTTTGCAACAAACATAGTCACTTTCGCCATAGGAATCCAGACAGGTCCCGATCCGCACTATACCATTGATGGGTCCTTCAGCACGCAGAACATTTTCAATCTTCTAAACTCGCAACCGCTCGCCCCATCGACAGCCTGGTTCAATGCATCATGGTCGTTCTCTCCGAACCCGGAAGTTCCTGGAAGTCCCCTTACCTTCACAGCCACCGCGTCATGCTCCTATTGTGGGGGCGCTTTGACCTACAATTGGGACTTCAGTAGCGTTGATTCGTCGGCATACTCATCGAAGATAGACAATACAGGGAGCGTTGTGACAATAACCGCTCCTCCCCCGCTAATCAACCGAGTAACGCTCAAAGTCAATGGCAGTGCTACGATTTCCGTCTCTGCCACCCGCCTCCTTCCACTTGTTGCAAAGGATAATCTCCACACGTTGGCGGTGGGTGTAGCCGGAGATATTGGCGGTAGCTGGCTCGGAGGAATTCCATCATACTCAGGAAGCTACGGACTATGTCCAGCCCAATCTTCTTCTGATTTCACGGTCTGTTCCAAGCCAAGCTTCGTGATTCCGCTAGGCACCACGTCGCAGAACAAGACCGCACTATTATCGTATAATTATGCGGGATTATACAATTCGACACTTACGATCGTTGATAGCGCTCCATCTTGGGTCAGCGGACCCTTCACCGCAGCCACAACATTTCTAGTCAATGTCACGGGAACCCCAATGGTATTTACGCTCGGGATGTCGTCCAACCAGTCAGTCGCCTTCGTTAATCATGCTGTTCAGTTGACGGCAACAGTGGCTTACAATAGCAACTATCCTGCTGTGTTGCGCTCAACGACTTTTCGCTACGTCTTCTTTTTCGGCGATGGGACAAGCCAGATTATTTCATCTGGCACATCGGCATCAGTCTCACACATCTACCTCACCAATGCAAAGTTCAACGTACTGGTACAAGCCCAAGAGACAAAGACCACCGTCTTGTCCAAGTCCAGGATTCAGGAGAATGGATACACAGTAATGGCTGTTGACGCTCCGATCACAGCCGACTTTACACCCAGTCCGTCTAGCGTCCAGTCCGGAACGACCGTCACTTTTACCGCTACCGCTTCTGGTGGAACCTCGACGTTCACATATTCCTGGGCCTTTGGAGACGGAACTACCGGTACGGGCGCATCGGTAACTCACGCGTATTCCAATGCCGGCACCTACAACGTAAACCTCACGATCACTGACTCCTATGGAGGCGCCACCGTCGTGACTCATCCCGTGACCGTCACCCCTACATCTACACCACCACCCTCTCAAGCTTTTCCACTAGTCTATGTTGCTGCAGGTGTGGGCGGAGCCGCTATACTTGCCGCGCTGTTCCTTCTCATTAGAAGAAGAAAGGGCATGCCTTCGCCAATCTGACACTAGATTATGCTTCTCATAATAGCATAGTTAATCTGGCGGGATTAGTGCTTCCCAGCATCATGAGATATTTCTTGAGAGATGATCAATAGGAAATCCGGCCATGATCTTCCATAAACTTTTAAGGTGCTTTTCACCGCCTCCTGTTTTCAGAGGTCGTTTAACTGAATCGACATAGTGCGACTTCACTCCTCGTCTTGATGTTTCTCGTATTGGCCATGCTCAACGCAAGTCCAATTACACCGGTTCATGCGCTGGGGCCGCCCACTCCGGCCGTAGGTGTATGGAGCAATGATTGCAGCTCTTTCAATGTAACCAACACTAGCCCATTCTGTACGGCATCAGGCCTGACCCTGAGCCCAAAGAATCAGTTTACAATCCAAATTAACGTGACCAACGCCCCCACGTTTAACGCGTTCGAGTTCGCCTTGTACTACGACCCTCACTACCTGAACGCTCTCAGTGCCGATGTCACCGGCTCGACCGGCACTGCAACAGTATTTGGAAACCATGCCAATGCCTTCAAGAACGATGTCGCCAATGCAGGGACGGTCTACTTGGCCGTAGTTGGCCTAGGGGACGCCGGGATATTCAGCGGAGGCAACGGTGTTCTCGCGAATATTGTGTTCAACATTACTGGGACAGGTGTCAGTCCTATGACGCTAGCCGCCGGAATGTTCCCATCGAGCTTCGCCCAGGATGCCAGAGGAAAGAAACCGGTTTACACAGATTTGGCTACTACGAATATTGCAGGTCAAACTTACTACATTGGAGTCGATACTTCTGATGGTTACTTTACGAATGTTGCCGGGAGCGGCCAGCTTGGGCCCGTTGCCCAGTTCACCACATTTCCTCAGCCGGCCGAGCAGGGTCGACCTGTATCCTTCGACGCCACAGCCAGTTTCGATCCTGACCATCTAGTTTCCGGTATCGTAAGATATGTCTGGGACTTCGGCGACGGAGGTTCGGAAAACAACACCGTCCCTATGACGAGCCACCCGTACGTTAGCCCAGGCGACACCAGATACCTCGGAAACTTCACCGTTCGCCTGACTGTCGTTGACATTGACAATGGTTTTCAAGGCATGACTGTCAAGAGAATAGAGATTGTTCGCCCGCCGAAACATGACGTTGCAATATTCGGAGTTACTGCAACTCCCGCAAGTATCACACCCGGGCAGCAAGTGACCGTTCGAGTCATTGTCAAGAATCAAGGAACGTTCTCTGAAAATTACAATCTTTCCGTCAACTACGGCCCCCCGACCACATTCATTCATAACGAGACCGGCCAAGAGTTAACCCCCTCAGCCACAGCAACCTACACGTACACTATCAATACTACTAAACTCACACCCAATACCTATACAGTTGTAGCGACAGTTCGTATCCCATTCGCCAATGACACTTCAGATCAAGTTGGACGTGCTCTTTTCGTAGTCGAATATCCCTCCAATGCACCTTTTCTCTACCTCCTATCTGGAGGGGCTGGGATTGTGGCCTTGGTATCGGTCAGCGGTTTTCTTGCTCGAAGGAGAAGGCTGAGGCTGGCCGAGATCGAAGACGATGTGAGACCGAGGAGAGGAAAGCGATCTCGATGAGTAAGATGGTTTGCTAGATTCCTCTGTCCACCCGGGGGTATCCCGAGCCACCCTTTTAGAGGATAATCTTAAAAGGGCAAATTGCGCGATACCCCCTTCGAAGAATATTGCGTAAAAATACACCAATACTAGTTGCAATCCTAACCATCACATTCCTCATGACAATGCCAACATATGTCCAAGTTCACGCGGTTAATCAGAACCCTACACAAAAGACCTCTTGGTCACCCTTTGGACCGGCTACAGCGAATCTGGTCATTCATGACTATTCAGACTTCGGCACCATGTTCTCGGCGTTTCAGGGTGGACAGATCGATATTACCGACTGGCCCATTCAGGCTGCTGACCTTAGCACGTTCTGCAACAACGTAGACATCTGGTGCAGTGCTCAGGATCCTGAGTTCGGCATCTTCCAGCTTGACATCAACAACCACGCACCCTTCCTTGGTAAGGCTATGCAAACTGCTAGACCCTCGCTCGTTGGCTCCGTAGCCAATGTTGTCTCGGGTACTTCCAGTGCTTGTGCGACCGGGAATGGTCAGCTGACCTTGAACGTTGTAAACGTAGAGGCCGGCAGTACAGTGTACAAGAGTTCGACCAACCAGATCACTATAGCAAACCAGCCTTCGGGAACACCTGCGTCTCTACCGACCAACGACCAGGGTGGCTCGACCCCCACTGGAACCTATGTGTTCCCGTGCATACTAGCGGGCACCTACCTGATCACCGGCTCGATAGTCGTAGGTAACTCTACGAGCGGCACACACCTCGGCTGCGGAGCCGCAGCAGGCTGTACCGTGGTCAT
>Ga0209761_1003275_pt1 | contig 10700 bp, 11 predicted proteins | sample GraSoi013_1_40cm_4_FD_185818 | JGI IMG/M metagenome (GOLD analysis project Ga0209761, IMG submission 185818) | Grasslands soil microbial communities from the Angelo Coastal Reserve, California, USA - Sample 09_25_2013_1_40cm (SPAdes) (version 2) | ecosystem: Environmental > Terrestrial > Soil >... | reverse complement strand
AGTTATGGAGTAGGAACATGTTTCTCTAAGACCTCTCTTCAAGATTAAGAGCCAGCTCATCGCCTAGGACAGTGAAGATAGCCTTCAGGAACTGCATGCCGAAAAACTCGGGTGGACCAATGTCGAGTACTCTCCTAACATCCATGGGCACAGCAAAGCCGCGTCGAGACCGTATTGTCTCCACCCCTGAGAAACTCTGCCCGATGTGTAAGCGGGTTCAGCGACTTTCTGGGGAGGAGAGATGTGCTATACATGTTAAGGCTACGACCTTAGCGGCTCATCACAAAGAGTTTGACACTAAACAAATCTCAGGGTCTAGCCCTCCGGGGGTTTTCGTTGGTAGATTCGGCTATCCGAAGGTCTTCGTTGGGCCAATGGTCCCACCGGTTTCCGGCGATACCGAGATACTGGACACTCCAGAATGGTGGATGGGTAAGGGATTCGACGAGATTGTCGACTTTCGGTATAGCCTACTTCGAGGCTACAGCAGGGCTAACGTCTTCGATGCTCACAAAGGAGGCAGACTGATCGAGACGTTGCAGGAGGTTGCAATGATGACCAAACCTGTGGAGACTGAGCTCGTTCTCACTCGACCACCTCGGAAGATCTTAGATCTGCGTGAAGATTCTCAGCCCTTCGGGCCAATCGCACCTCTAGCATCTTTTCAAGCAGGGAATTCCTCTGTCGACGATAGAATCGAGAAAGCATTCTACGATGGCGATCTTCTTGCGGATGATGCTCTTCTGCAACTGTACACAAACGGTGTCCTAGTAACAAGGATTCAGAGGGCGTTCAGCCTCGGTATGTTCGGCGAGAACAAGAGGCGGAAACTTGTCCCGACACGATGGAGCATCACGGCAGTTGACAGCAATCTTAGCCTCAGACTAATGGCGCGGATCAGGCAGCACCCGCTCATCGACGAGTACCGCGTCTACAAGTACAACTACCTCGACAACACCTACGTGGGAATTCTGACGCCTGAAAGCTGGAGGTTCGAATGGATCGAAGCATGGTTCGAACCAGAACTGCTAGCAACCAGCTTCCCAGACGTAAACATGGCCACGGATGTCGAGAGTACCAGCTACGTCTCCCCAGACGGGCATCGACCCGTCATGCTAGGAGACTCGGAAGGTTTTCACAACAGGAAGACCTATGCAAAACCGGGAGGCTGCTACTACTCAGCGCGACTCGCAGTCTCTGAATATCTCGACACGATCAGAAGACAAGCTGGAGCAATAATGTTGAGAGAGATTCATCCGGGCTATATTATGCCGGTTGGCGTCTGGAACGTTAGAGAGAGCCTCCGCGCACTCTTCAAGACAAAATTCGAACAGTTCGACTCCATGGACGCCGCGATGAACAATGTCAGCACAATATTCGAGATACCAAAACGCGGCTGGATTGAAAACTCAGCTCTCCTCCAGAAAGCATACTTCCAGCGGAAGATCAGCGAATTCAACTAGCTCAACAGGATGCGCAAGGCACCTTCCGACCATTGCTCAGGCTCCACACACAGTCTGCTAGAACAACCCAAACATGAATTACAAATAGAGCACTAACTGCTGATAGAGCTAATGAAAGAGCGCTCGCTGTTTATTCAGAAATTTGAACAAATTGCAAGAGAAGACCCACGAATACTCTCTGCATTTCTTGGAGGCTCACTCGCCGACGGGACAGAGGATGACTTTTCCGATATCGACATCTACTACATTCTTGACGAGCAATCCTACCCTGAATTTCCCACTCAGATGCGAACTCGTCTAGGCGAGATGGGTCCACTAGTATTACTCGAACAGCACAACAACTTCGGATTCGACCTGATCCTATTCATCTTCCAGAACGGAGTCAAAGGCGAACTTGGCCTCGGAACCGCAAAGAACCTAAAGACTCTGCACGCAGGACCCTACAAGGTCCTGGTTGACAAGAGGGGACTACTCGAAGGCTTCGTCTTCCCCTTTCAAGCATCACTCGAAGGAAAAGATCTCCAAGAATACGTGGAAAAACAGCTTCGATGGTATTGGTACTGGTACTACGTCTTCCTCTCCGCTGTTGCAAGAGGAAGACTCTGGTCAGCGTTCACCCAACTCCAGCAGATGAGAGAGTACGCATTCAAGCTCATCGCCTTAGCTTACCATCCTCAGAGGATTCCGGGACAGAGATTTGAAAGAACAGTTCCGCGCCTTGTTCGCGATGAACTCGGCAAAGGTTCTCTGCCGCAATATGCTCGTGGCAGCATGATCGCCAGCGCTGATGCAATGACCCAGATCCTGAAGAGGGAGATCAAAGAGCTTCTCCTATCTAGTCACGCGAATTATCCTGCCGATTTGGAAGCGACGGTCCTCGACAAAAAGCGGTCGCTAACGAAACAACCCCTATGAATAACGCGAGGGTTCCTAGATCCAGCCACTTCTCTTGGAGTAGTAGACGAGCCCCAAAGATATTATGACCATTGCCAGAATCATGACATAGAATCCGAGCGGGTCACCACTTCCAGGCTGGAAGAAACCTGGACTGAAGTTCATTCCGTAGATTCCAGCGAGCAGAGTGAGCGGAAGGAAAATCGTTGCGACAAGCGTGAGCACCTTGATCGTATTGTCTGTTGAGGCGGAGTGTAGGCTGATGTAGAGGTCTCGAACATCGCTTGTCCTATCCCTATCGTTATCGATCGTCTCCAAGAGCTGGAAGGAATGATCGTAGACATCTCTGAAGCTCCTGAGATTTGAGTCAGCTACGAACGGCACTGCACCACGCATCACCATTCCGAGCATGTCTCTTGTCGGAGTAAGAGATCGTCGAAGATTCATCAGCTTTCTTCGTACTCCGCCGATCGTGGTCACGATCGAGACTACGTTCTCCATTCTCCTGACTCGTGTCTTGAAGGTCGTAATTGCCTGTTTGTCCAGATCCTCGAGTCGTTCCTCCACGTCGTCCAAGATCGGATAATAGGCGTCAACCGCGAAGTCAAGGAAGACGTAGAAGAACAGGTCAGGAGAGGGGGCGGTTGTGAGTGGAGAAAGACCCCGAGCTCTAATCCTGGAATCTATTGAATGGATCAGTTCTGAGTCATCTGAGTGAATGGTTATGATCCAGTTTTTCTGAAAGAAGACGAAGAGTTCGATTATTCCGCTCTTACGATTCTTTACATCGGGCACATGGATAACTGCAAAGACGTTCTTTCCGTACTCCTCCAGCTTCGGTCGCTGATTCCTGTGAACTACATCCTCAATGGCGTAGTCGTCTAGGCCAAATCTATTCTTCAGATCAGCAAGCTCCTGGGCCGTTGGACTCTCAGCGTCGACCCAGAGCATTTCGCCCTCATGAACCTCATCAGGAAAGACGCTCACGGTCTGAGCGGGTGCACCATGGCCGGTAGATTTGAGAAGCGTTAGTGAGATCAACGTCTATGAATCTCAAGCGTTCTGAGACGGTAATAAGTTGAATAATTCTGATGTAATTCGATCAAGCTACTTCCCCCAACTTTTTTAGGGAACATAAATCGTCGGCCGAGAGCGAGGCCGGAGATCTTCGATTCCACATACTCCTTCCCGGAGCAGGAGAACCATTGACGACAAGAACCATAGGCAAGATCAGCCGGGAGTACAAACCATCAAAAGCCGAAGAAGAGGTTCTCCAATGGTGGAAGACTAGCCAGGCATATGAGAAGACAAAAAGAAGACTTCTGAAGAAATCGAAGTTCTACTTTCTAGATGGCCCGCCCTTCGTAACCAATCCGCCCCATGTGGGGACGGGCTGGAACAAGACTCTGAAGGATGTCGTCATACGGTTCCAGCGGATGAAAGGCCATAATGTCCATGACCAGCCAGGCTATGACTGTCATGGATTGCCTGTAGAGTTGATGGTTGAGAAGAGCCTCAATCTCACATCAAAGAGAGATATCGAGAACAAAATCGGAATTGACCGGTTCGTCGCCGAATGCAAAAAGTATTCTGATGTGAACATAGAGACTCAAACGCGAGTCTTCAAAGATCTAGGCATATGGATGGACTGGGACCGTCCATACATCACCTATCACGACAGATACATCGAATCAGTCTGGTGGACCGTCAAACAAGCACACCAGAAAAAACTGCTCTACAAGGGATTGAGAGTTGTCCACTGGTGCCCCCACGACGAGACAGCCCTTGCAGGATACGAGGTCACAGACGAGTATCGCATGATCAAGGACTACTCCATCTACGTGAAACTACCCATCGTCGACAAGCCCGGAGAATTTCTCCTAGTCTGGACCACGACTCCCTGGACCCTACCAGCAAACGAGGGTGTCATGGTTCACCCCGACATGATCTATGCGGTTGTAGAAGTCGACGGCGAGAAGCTGATAATCGCCAAAGAGAGACTATCACCAGTACTCAAAGAAAAACCGTACAGAATCCTGGAAGAGATGAAAGGTCGGGACCTAGAAGGAGTCATCTACGTCCCACCATTGCTAGAAGAGACCCATCAGAAGATGGGTGGGAAACTTCACAGAGTATTCTTGAGCTCGGAATATGTTACGATGACCGATGGGACCGGTCTGGTCCATATGGCTCCCGGACATGGCGAAGAGGATTTTGAGGTAGGTGAGCGGAACGGCCTGCCGATACTGTCTCCGGTTGACGCAACGGGGCACTTCACTCATGAAGCGGGAAAGTACGCAGGACTCCAAGTCAGAGAAGCAAACCCGGTGATCGTCAGGGATCTTGAAGCCAAGAAATTACTGTTCAGGGAGGAGACGATCGAACACTCGTATCCCCATTGCTGGCGCTGCAAGACCCCCCTCATACTACGAGCTACAGACCAGTGGTTCATCAAAGTCACCAAATTTAAACAGAAAATGATCCAAGAGAACAAGAAAGTCCAATGGACCCCAGAATGGGGAGGATCCAAACGATTCCACACATGGCTGGTCGGGGCTCGAGACTGGGTCATCAGCCGCCAACGCTACTGGGGAACTCCACTTCCGGTCTGGACTTGCCAAGATTGCGGAGAACATACTGTCGTTGGCTCCAGAGGCGAGCTAGAGAAGATAGCCCTTGGACATCCACGAAAGTTCGAGCTCCACAGAAACGGCGTCGACCAGATAGAAACAAGATGCAAATGCGGCGGCACAGCGAAAAGAGAGCCAGATGTCCTCGACGGATGGCTCGACTCAGGAGTAGCCTCATGGGCAGGACTCGACTATCCACCCAACCTGAAGGAAGTGAAGGCATGGTGGCCAGCTGACGCGATCGTCGAGGCCCACGACCAGACCAGAGGCTGGTTCTACAATCAATTAGTCTCCAGCATTCTAGTCTTCAACAAAACACCGTACAAGGCAGTGCTGATGCACGGACACACCCTGGACCCGGAAGGGGAGAAGATGAGCAAGTCCAAGGGCAATTTCGTCAGCCCAGAGGACGTCATTGCAAAACATGGCAGAGACGCTCTACGATTCTACACTCTCCAAACCACGGTCTGGGACGACTTCCGATTCTCCTGGAACGCCGTAGAGACAGCTGCCAGAGACCTCCAGATTGTCTGGAACGTCTTCGCCTTCGCAACCCTCTACATGAACCTCGACAAGTTTACGCCCAACAAATGGACGATACGAAAACTAGCGAAATCATTTCACCCCGAAGACAAGTGGCTAATTTCGCGGACTGAGACACTTGTGAGAGACGTTACAGGTCATATGGACCGGCTGGAGATCCACTTGGCTGTTCGAGCCATGAGAGAGTTCGCTATTGAAGGTCTTAGCCACTGGTACATTCGACTCGTCCGTAGAAGATTCTGGCTGGAAAAAACAAGCCGGGACAAACTCGCCGCCTACACGGTTCTCCATCACGCCCTCAGAAGCTGGCTGGGACTAGCCGCACCAACAATGCCATTTCTCACCGAGACAATCTACCGAGAAGCATTCAGAACCATTGAACGCCTGAATCGCGAAAGCATCCACATGACCGACTGGCCCAGCGCAGACAAGAGGTGGATCGACAAGACACTAGAAGAGGAAATGCGTATTGTCCAACACATCTCTGACGCCACAGCCTCAGCGCGCCAGTCAAAGAAGATCAAGCTCCGCCAACCTGTCTCCACGATCCTGATCGTTGCGGACAAGCCGATAGTGAAACGTACAGTCAGGACATTGCGCAACCTGTTGCTTCAACAAGTCAACGCGAAAGACGTCAGACTGGTCGGTCTATCTGAAGAAGAACGGTTGAAGAAGCTGATAGTCGAGCCGAATTTCAAAGCTCTCGGTCCAGCATTTCGCGAAGATGCGAACAAGATGGCCGAGAGACTCCGCACACTAGACGGTCGCCAGCTCATGCGAGCCTTCAAAGAAGAGGGGCACTTCCTAGTCAACCTAGATGGGAAGGATCACAAGATTACACGTGAGATGGTCTCTTTCAGAGAAGAAATACCTGAGAATCATGCCATCGGAAGCTTCGAAGAAGGACGCGTCTATGTGGACCTGACTATTCCAGACGAGCTGATTAGAGAAGGCTTTCTCCGAGAAGTAATCCGTCGATTGCAAGAAATGAGAAAACGCCTAGACCTTCCTGTCGACGCATTCATAGATGCATTCGTCTCAGTCTCCGACCCAGAAAGGCTGACGTGGTTGGAGGACGAGAAGGATTACCTGATGGAAGAAGTACGGGCTAAGACGTTCGTTTTGCTACGACCAGACCAACCAAGGCCCGCAGCTGGACTAGAGGAAGATTGGCAAATAGTCGGAAATCACTTTCACATGGGCATATCACGTAGACAATGAAGCGTCAAATAATGTCGTAAAACAGCAAGTTTTGCCCGTAAACTTGGTTGTCAGAATTTTCTGACGAATCTACTCTGGTTCGACAGTTTAGGGTGTCAAACAGTCTGTTTCAGAACCATTTGGTTCTGATGCCGAGAGTCTTGTAGTGTGGGTCGTCCGTGACCACGTAGTCGGCCTCGCCCAGCTTGACGGGAGAGGCGATAAGCGCGTCAGCGATAGGAATCTCTTGATGTTTTACCAGAAGGCTTCCCGCTGACAAGGCCATTTCCTCGCTGAGCGCTAGTGTGTGTAAGCCTCTTTCTTTGAGGAGTCTCAGCCTTAGACGAGCGGTCGCTTCGCCGATTCTTACCCCAGCGATCTTCATGAACTCCGTTAGGACGATTGTTGGAGCCAGAAGCCTATGCGTCAGCTCATGGGTCGTAGCAACTTCGACCCGTCTCTTGGTCTCCTTGTCTGGGGGGAATTCGAGTGTGAGCAGGAGCCGTGTGTCAGCTACGGCGGTCAACGCCAGTTCTTTCTCACGCTGTCGAGCTCCTGGAGAATCTTCTTGTAGGATTCAGTCCCCACGACCTCTCCCCCCTCAAGGGGCCTGGCTGGTTTCAGCAAGATGCCCTGATCATGCTCGCGAACGTCGAGCATAGAACCTTCCTCTATTTTGAGACGCTGCCTCAATTCGACAGGTATGGTTACCTGACCCTTGCGTTTTACCTTGACCTTGGACAACTCAATCCGAGTCATACCATGTGCAAGTCGAACTTAAGTCTTCCGAAACACCATCCAACGACTTACATGACCCAGCTACGATCGTCTTAGAGCTCACAGGTTTGCCGGTAAACCTGTAGGTTTCAGTCTAAGCTGGTATGCGTTGGCTTGAACAGAAGATTCTGGTATTCAGGCTTTCAATAAGCCTCCACATTGAGGCCCACGGACTCCGCGATCTGCTTGAAGTCCCGGTCGTTAGTGACTAGCACGTGAGAACCCTCGAGTGCGACGCCCGCGATCATTATGTCTACGTGGCTCTTCACCCTGCCTAGGCGCAACAGCTCGGCTCGAATCTCAGCGGCCTTGAGAGCCGCGGCCTCGTCGAAGGGCAGACCGGCGAACCGGGATGCCAACGCACGAAAAGCAGTAGCCTCAGTCCTGGACCCAGTGAAAAGGAGACCTGCGGAAATCTCGTATAGGACGGGTGTGCTCAGAAACTTTGCCTGGCCGCCATCGTCAATCTGTTTTGCTTTTGCTAGTGCAGCGGGATCCGATCGCAGAACATGAATTATGAAATTGGAGTCAACTGTGATGCCCAAGCCGTCACCGTTTCTGGACAGTACGCGCTCTCTGAGCCTGTATATCCTCTCGCTTCATACGTGCAACCGTTTCGGCAAGCCGGTCGCCGGAACTACCCTGGAGTAGCCCTCTAAAATCCAAGAACGAAGGCTCGTTCGCGCCAAGTACTCTGTTCACCGCATCGGAAAAACTCTCCCCTGGCCTCTTAGCCGCCTTCAACCTTGAATATGCGGAATCCTCCAGTGATATCGTCTTGGTGCCCATGCACCTATGCATGTGTATACATACACTTAACCGTTATGCACCACCCAGAGTCGAGCACATAGGTCCTGTCGCACGACCGTCCGAGCTAACTACAACTTTCGAACGATTGTGTGACATCCAGAACCCGTTTTGTCGCGGAATGCTGGTGGACTATAGACGTACGGGTTCTAGCTCTGAGGATCAGACAGGCTCCCGGCTAGAGGGTCCCGGCTGATGAATCGTCAAATGCTGGGGTCGTACCAGCGCTGGTATTCGTAGTACAAACCTGTCGTTTGGCTAACAGGTTTGCCCGTAGAACTGCAGTCGCCCCGTGAGATGGCGTTTGGGTATGCTCAGAACATAGTGAGAGAAAGGAGACTACTGTTTCACCGATAGCAACATGCCCAAATCGAGCCTAGAGGCGCATAACGTCGACCTCTCATTGGTCTTGGCCCAGGTCTGGCCAGCGGGAACTGGGGTTTGTTGAGACTTTGGACCTATGCTTTCAGGCTTTTCTTCAACACTGCCCAAGTCATGACTAGTTTGTCATCAAGGAATTCTCGTGCAACGCGATCCTCGGTGATCAGAGGAATCCCTTGGACTTTCGCCGTTGCGAAGATGAAACAGTCGAAGGGGTCATTGTGTTTCTGCCGGATCTTGAAGGCTTCCTCTATGATTTCGTGATCCTTGTGGTCAATTCTCGATAGCCAGTCCCCCCTTACCACGAAGAGAAGGCCCAGCTTGGCTTCTTCCTTGCCTCTCTCATCCTTCAGCTTCTCAGCTATCCGATACGCTTTGGTGAAGGCCTCGAAAGGCGAGAGATCAGAGATGCAAAGCGTCGTTCCCCTCTCAGCCAACCGGGTCAAGGTTCCCTGAATCGAAGAGGCAGAGTCCACGCCGATATCGATCCCGAAGACAGGCAACATATAGGTCGTGTCTAGTATGACGCTTCTGGTGGATGACAACTTGTCGTGCAAGACTTATATTTTCGGATGAATAAACATTATTCCGGTGAGAGGGACGGCAACGAAAGCATCCGGGCGCGTGGGACAGAAGGGAGAGTTGTTCCCTCCAAAGGAAGTGCGGGAGGAAGCAGGGCTTAAGCCAGGTGATCAAGTAATTTACAAAGCCGACCATGGTCGGATTGAGGTCGTCAAGATTCCAGGCCTACGCGAAGCATTCTCACGGAGAAAGACGGCTAAGATCACGTTCGAAGAATTCGAAAGCATGACAGGCGATGTCTTAGACAAATAGGCTTGAGCCGAATAGTACCAGCTCCCATGCCTCATACTACAAACGTGTCGTTTAGCTAACAGGTTTGCCCGTAAACTTGTATGTCTCGGAGCCTGTTGGTGTCCCGTTGTTCTGGCCATAAGGCTGGTAATTTTCAGAGAAGAGAACCGTTCCCGATGCCGAGGTTTCCAGTCGAGTACTCCCAATGGCGTCGGTATGGTAATATGTGACCGTTGAGCCTGAGACCTTGGCTATTCTCAGACCATCGGCGTAGACGTAGTCGTTGGTGGTTGTGCCAGGCACCATCTCGGAGAGGGTTTCTGTCCCGAGGTAAGCGTAGAGGGTGTTGGTCGCCTCGACCGACTGAACCCGCCGGCCCAGACCATCGTAAGCGTAAGCTCCTAGGGTCGAGCTGCCTCCTGTGACTTTGACCAGGTGATTAGTGGGGTCTCAGGTGTAGACCGGTGGAACCGGTTAGAGTCTTGGTTGCTGGGTCTTTCGAGCCAATCGACATAGTCGTGCTAATCGACTGTTTCAAATGCTTGCTTGAGCACCGCCCTTCCCTATCTTCGCATCAGCTCATGCTTTTCTCTTGACGCTCTTGAGAATCAGGTCTTAGTGGAGCGCAAACTTATTCGATAGTTTCGCACGCAGAATTCCATCCTTGGCCGAACTGAAACCGGACTGTTGGATCTGTAAAATGCTGCGGGAACCAGGGCATCTAGTTTTCTTTGAATCTCGCATATCTATTGGCAAGCTCAATCCGGATCAGTTTTTCAAGGGCTATTCTTTCGTCACCTTCAAATGGCATGAGGAAGAGCTCTACCATTTGTCAGACAAGAATCGGAAGAGCTTCCTCGAAGACATGTCCCGAGTAGCATTCGCTCTTGCCAAGACTTTCAATCCTGACAAGATGAACTATGAACTGCTCGGTAATGGTATGTCTCATCTTCACTGGCATCTAGTTCCACGTTACAAGACAGACCCCATGTGGGGACGGCCAATATGGACGGGGTCTATACGCAGAAAGAGGCTGGCGAGAGAAGAGTACGAGAGCCTCGTGAAGCAGGTTCAATCTCACCTCAGGCAGAGCAAGTAGATCATCTCCTTTGCCGAACAGTACCGTTCAGCAAGAGCTGACAGTTACGCCAGATTGAAACCGCCAGCAGGCGTCCGTAACACTACAATCTCC
>Ga0209761_1003273_pt1 | contig 10707 bp, 10 predicted proteins | sample GraSoi013_1_40cm_4_FD_185818 | JGI IMG/M metagenome (GOLD analysis project Ga0209761, IMG submission 185818) | Grasslands soil microbial communities from the Angelo Coastal Reserve, California, USA - Sample 09_25_2013_1_40cm (SPAdes) (version 2) | ecosystem: Environmental > Terrestrial > Soil >... | reverse complement strand
GAGCGTGCACGCGGAGCGATTTCCCATGCCGCGGGACGGCATCCCCGCGTCCCGGGCGGACTTCACGGACGGACTCCTCGCCTTCAACGCGGACGTCTGGAAGCGGAAACGGGACCAGGGCCTTTCGCTGAACGTCGAACTCCCGGGAGTCGAAATCCCTCCGAGCCTGAAGCCGTTCGAAGGGGACCTGAAGCGGATGCACCACCTCGCGTGAGGTCGAGCTCATGACGGTCGACCCTGATCGACTCGCGGGTGTCCTGATATGCACGGGGGCCGTCGTCGGCCTCGTCGGCTCGATCGCAACGATGTCCGTCTTCCTGGGTGTCCCCTCGTTCGTCATCGTCCTCTTACTAGGCGTGTATGCATTTCGGAAGCGGAAGGAAGGCCGGCTGCTCGCGGCTGCCGTGGTCTGGTTCGCCGCCCTGGGCGCTCTCGTCGGCTTCCCGCCGTTCTTCTTCTTTCGCGGCTACGTCCTCCTTCTGCCGGGCTACTATTGGTTGGCCGCGATTCCAATCCTCGGGACGGCGCTCGCCATCGCAGGCGCCGTGGTCAAGCTCCTCCTCCCCCGGCGAGCCTGACGCGGGCAGCGTCCCTCAGCCTTTCCGCAACACGATTGTCAGGACGTCGGAGTCTTTCAGCGGATGATCGAGGCCGACCTTCTGGCCCGGGAACTGGGCGGACGGCCCCCACACGTTCGCGTAGCGGAATCGCTTGCGCCAATCGCGGTGGATCGCGTCGCACACCATGCCGACATCCGAATCCTGCTTCACGATCATCGGATCCGCCATGTCCGCTTCTTTCCCTTGCGGCTTCAGGAAGACGCGCATGAACCGGAGGGTCGAGTAGATCTCGTCCTTCAGGCGCGTGAGCCCGACGCCTTTCTCCGCGGAGATCGGGACGAGCTTCCATCCGGGAAGTTTCGCCTGCAGCTGCTTCACGTAGTCCGAGGAGACGAGGTCGATCTTGTTCACGACGACGAACGCCCGGAGGAACACCCGATTCCCCGCGAGGACGTCGATGAGTTGGTCTTCCGTGATGTCCTGCCTCACGACGACGGTGCCGTTCAGGTAGCCCCATTCTCGGCAGATGTCCGCGACCATCTCCACGTCGAGCTTCGTCAGCTTGACCGTCGGATTCACGGTGAGGCCGCCGCGGTTCGCCTTCGTCAAGGTGACGTCCGCGGGCCGCTCGTTGAGGCGGATCCCCGCGAGTTGCAGCTCGTCCGCGAGGACATCGACATGGGTCTCGAACACATCGATCATCAGGAGGAGCAGATCGCACGCCCGGGCGACGGACAGGACCTCCTTCCCGCGCCCGCGGCCTTTCGACGCGCCCCGAATGAGGCCGGGCATGTCGAGCACCTGGATCTTCGCCCCGCGGTGCTCCATGAGCCCGGGGATCACGTCCAGCGTCGTGAAGTCGTACGCGGCGACCTCGCTGGTCGCGTCCGTGATCTGATTCAGCAGGGTCGACTTGCCGACGCTCGGGAAGCCGACGAGGCCGACCGTCGCGTTCCCGCTCTTCTTGACCGCGTAGCTCGGCCCTCCGCCGCCCCCCTTGAGGCGCCGCGTCTCCTGCTCGTCTTTGAGCCGCGCCAGCTTCGCCTTCAGCCGCCCGATGTGGTGCTGGGTCGACTTGTTGTACGGCGTCTTCTGGATCTCGTCCTCGACCGCCTTGATCTGTTCCTCGATGGCCATGCGATGTGAAACCGAGCGGGTCGGACCACTAAAAACCTTTCAACGCTCGCACTCCTCTACCACACCGTGCGAATGCCTTCGGGCTCCAGACCCTTGACGGCGTACAGGACCAACCGCCAGGAGCGAGCCGTGTACGGCGACAAGTCGAGGCCGCCCAGCACGCGGTGGACGAACAGGCCGGCTTCGTCGAGCATCTCCTTGAGTTCCGCGAGGGTGTACGCGCGGACGGACGCGGTGAATTCCCTCGTCCCTTTCCGGTCGATGATCACCTGGCGGGTCTCGAATCGCCCCCGCAGGAGGTCGAAAGATGCGTCCTCGAGGACGACCGTCCCGTCGTCCCGCGCCTGCCAGCTCTGCGACGGCAACCTTGCGACGAGGCTGTCGCGGTTGAACAATTCCATGAGGAACTTCCCCCGCGGCCGGAGCGCGCGGGCGATGCCCCGCAAGACCTGACGGTCCTCTTCCGGCCGGTCGAAGTATCCGAACGATGTGAACATCGAGATCGCCGCATCGAAGGCGTTGCGGTATGGGAGGCGGCGCATGTCCCCCTGGACGAATGTCGGCTTGACGCCCTCTGTGCGCGCGGCTTTGCGGGCTTCCGCGAGGAGCGGGGCGGAGAGGTCGAAGCCGGTCACGCGATACCCGCGCTTCGCGAGCTCGATGGTGTGGCGGCCGGCGCCGCACGCCACGTCGAGGATGCGTCCGCCCTTCCGGAGGTGGAGGATCTTGTCGATCGCCTCGGCCTGAACCGGGGTCTCCGGGTGGACGTAGCGGATCAGATAGTCGGATCCGAAGAAATCCTCGTACCACCGTTTCGGGACCTTGGCCATCGACGGTCCGCGAACGTCGTGAGCGGGGAAAACCCTTGCGCGCTCACGCTCGCCCGACTTGGGTGCCGGCCTTGCCGGCCACGGCGGGGGCGAGGTGCTCGAGGTCCGTGATGACCGCGTGCTGCCCGCCGTGCTCGAGGAACTCGACCACGGCCTCGACCTTCGGGCCCATGCTCCCGGGAGGGAACTGGCCGTCGGCGAGATGCTTTTTCGCCTCGGCGATCGTCATTCGATCGAGGAACCGTTGGTTCGGCTTGCCGAAATCCAAGGCGATCTGGGGGACGTCCGTCGCGATCACGAGGTGCTTCCATCCGATCGCTTTCGCCAGGACGGCGGCCGCGAGGTCCTTGTCGATCACCGCCTCGACGCCGACCAGCTTGCCGTCCTTGCGGATGACCGGGATCCCACCGCCACCCGCCGCGATCACGACACGTCCTTCGCCGTTGCCTACGAGGGTGCGAATGATGTCCTTCTCGATGACGTCCACGGGCCGCGGGGACGGGACGATTCGCCGCCAGCCTCCGCGCTGGTCGTACACCATCTTCCAACCTTTCGCTTTCTTCACGAGGATTTCGTCGTCACGTAGATAGTACGGTCCGATTGGTTTCGTGGGATTCGCGAAGGCGGGGTCGTCCGCGTGGACGAGGACCTGCGTCACGACGCAGGCGACGTCCCGATCGATCTTGCGCAAGGCGAACTCATTCCGCAGGGCCTGCTCGAGGAGGTATCCGATCAACGCCTGGCTCTCGGCGCCGCACACATCGAGCGGCATCGGGGGGACCAGGTGCCGCGTCTCTTCGTTCTGCAGGAGGATGTTCCCCACTTGCGGGCCGTTCCCGTGCGTCAAGACAACATCATGGCCCGCCGCCACGAGGTCAGTGAGATGTGCGGCCGTCGCCTCGATCCGACGGCGCTGGGCCGCCGCGTCCGCGGCTTCGCCTGCGGGCTGCAACGCATTCCCGCCGATCGCGACGACGAGCTTGGTCATCCCTCAACCCTCGATGGAAGTCTCGTGCTATTTTGAGGAATCTATATGAACGTTCGGCCGTAGGAATTCGAATCTCGAACGCCGGCCTTCACGAGCCGGCATCACACAGACGAACGGTGGATGAGAGACGAACTCGACCGACCGGATCAAGCACAAAGGTACTTGCGCGGACACGGGGTGCGGGGAACCCGAGGTGGGGCATGAAGCGAGAAGAGCTTCTCGAACTGATGCAGACGCTGGACGACGCGTGGAACAAGCAAGACTGGCCCGTATTCCGGAAGCGACACGCCGCGGACACGGCCGTGTACTGGCCAGGGCAGCCGGAACCGACCCGCGGGCGGCCCAACCATGAGTCCGAGGCCAAAGAGTTCTTCAAGACATTCCCCGACAACCACCTGATCAACCGGCCCTACAAGATCCTCTTCGCGGAAGGCAACCATACCTGTTCCGTGGCCGACTTCTACGGAACGATGAAGGGACCAATGAAGACCGCGGAAGGCAAGACGATCCCTCCGACGAACAAGAGCTTCCACGTCGAGTTCTGCACCGTGGCCACCTGGAACGAGAAGGGCGAGATCACCGAGGAGAGGCTCTTCTACGACCTTGTCGGGCTGATGAGGCAGGTTGGGCTAGCGTAGTCGTCCGCTAGAACCGTCCCGCTGTTTGCCGCGCAAACGAGATTGCGAGGCGAACGAACCTGCGCTCGCAGGATCACATCTCCTCCCCGGGCGGGTCAAGAAAGGGGGACAACTATTTATCAAGAAGGCCGCATCGCATCGTTCTGTGAGTCCCGAGAAAATCTCGGTCCAGGTATGGAAGCTGTTCTTGCGGTTCCGCAAGACCGTGTGGTTCCGGGTCACATACCTCGTCCTCCTGGGGCTCATCGTCCCCAACCTGCTCCCGTTCAGCGCCGGCGGACTCGGTTGTCTGGTCATCATCCTCGTGCCCCTCGCGGTCTTCCTCGTGCCCTACTACCTCGGGGAACGGTCGGTGAAACGCTTCGCGCTGAACGCGCTCCCGGTCATCCTGATCGCCATCCTCGTCGGCGGAGCTCTGTCGACTAATCTCCTCCTCTCTCAAGCCGACGCGGTTCCCCTCGCCAGCACCCCGGGCCCCTTCATGAGTCCGACGATGGCCCTGGCCAACGGGACGGTCATCCCGTACCGGGCCGATCCGACGCAAGCGTTCACCTTCCGGGTGAGGCTGAAGACGATGGCCAACGCGACGCCGGGCTCTTTCGCCGTGTTCATGAATCTCACGACGATCTCGGGCCTCGCCTCATACGCCACATCCGACTTCCCGATGACCTTCAGCCTGGGGCCGGGGAGTTCCAATAACACACACAATGGCACCTGGTACGAGTTGACCAAGCTCAATCTCTCCAGCCAGATCTACGGATACGGCTTCTCCGTCTGGGACAAGGACACGAACTGGACGCTTACGAACCTCGACTTCGGCCCGCTGAACGCGCCCTCCGCGAACTTCTACGGCCTGTTCGTCTACTTCACCGCCTTCTCGATGATCCTGCCGTTCATCTTCTACTACGTGATCCTGTTCATGTGGTGGTACACGGTCCGGGCGCGGTCGACGCGCACCAAGATGCTCGGCGCCGAGCCTCAGATTCCGAAGGAGACGCCAAAGTCGAAAGCGGAGGAGGTCGGACCGACGAAGAGCGAGAAGGCCTCCAAGGCCGCCGCCTTCACATGCACGAACTGCGGCGCGGATGTCGACGAGAGCGCTGAGAAGTGCCCGAAGTGCGGGGCCGTTTTCGAGGAGTGAAATCTGCCCGAGGCGGACACTTTCACCCACCTCCACGCGCGCGCCTGATGTACCCTTCCCTCCATAGAAACGGCATTGCGAAACGGGCAGCGAAACCTTAAATGGGCAGGCTCAAATACGCGGGGCCCAGGGATGGGAACGCCCACCGTTCTGTTGAACCGTCCCTTGTGATGGTATGCCATCGATCTCGATCGCGGAGGAACTCGCGAAGAAACAGCGCGAGATCAGCGTCTCCGAGTTCTTCGAGCGGAACAAGCAAATCCTGGGCTACGATTCGCCGACGAAAGCCCTTCTGACCGTCGTCAAAGAGGGAGTCGAGAACGCGCTCGACGCCACTGAGGAGGCGGAAGTCCTCCCGGACATCTTGGTCGAAGTGAACAAGGTGGACAAAGACGAGTTCCTCGTCGTCATCGAAGATAATGGACCTGGAATCGTGAAGAAGGAAGTCCCGAACGTCTTCGGACGGCTCTTGTACGGATCGCGATTTCATTCTCGACGCCAGAGCCTCCATCCCGAAGAACCCGTCCTCCTGCTTCGGAACGGAAAGTTCGAGTTCCGATCGATTGGTGCACTTGGCGACCATTACTTCGAGCGTGGAGAGGAGGGCGCGCTGCCGCTCCCAAACGGAATTCTTGCGCCATGCTTCTCGTTGGCCACGGGCGAAGTGCGCTGGAAACCCGTCACCCATATCATCCGCCATCGGACAGCGCATGGTATGCTTCGAATCCGGCTGTCGCATGGAGGTATGATTCGGGTCACGGCCAATCATAGTCTGTTCTCATTCGACCCCGAGAAAGGACTCCAAGCCGTCGCGGCGAAGGATTTCCATGCGGGCAGCCACGTGATCGTGCCGAAAGTTTTGCCAGAGGCTCCGGACGAATTCAAACTCTCAACTCTGAATCTCCTGGAGCACATCCCGCAAGGCCTAACCTCCGGTCACCGCTGGTACGTTTACGGAGTTCCCGACCGGCTACTCGAGGAAATCGAGTGCAGCCCAAAGATTCGGCAACAGATCGGTCCGACGTCAAAGAAACCGCAATATTTCTACATCTACAGAAACGTCGGAATTCCCGTGGAGAACTTTCGAGCCTCGTACCGCTCCCGGAGATTCCTCCCGGTCTGGTTCGTCTTGGCGACGGGGCTAGCCGACGAAGTGCACGGCACTTCGATTCGGACCTATCAGAGTGGAACCGGAAAACAGTTGGAAATCCCAACCGATGTCGAGCTATCCGAGGAGCTCGCGTGGATGCTTGGTCTCTACGTAGCAGAGGGCCACGCCGGCGCTCGCCAAGGGGCTTTCACCCTCGGCCTCCACGAACCGCACCTAACCAGTCGGGCCGATCGAATTTTGCGAAAGACGTTCCGCGTCCGAACCAGGTTGTGGACTCGAAAGAGCAGCCTGCGAGTGTCGTTCTACAGCGACGTACTTTGCCTTCTGTTCCGTCGATGGTGTGGCAGCGGCGCCTTGTCGAAGCACGTCCCGGAATTCATCTTCAGGTCCCGCCCGGAAATTCGAAGAGCCTTCATGGAGGGCCTCTACGCGGGGGACGGATCCAATGCCCACCCTGAGAATCAGTTGGATTACTCCACGATTAGTCCAAATCTTGCGAACCAACTCGCCTTCCTCTGGAGAATGGAAGGGGTGACCGCTAGCGTAAAGCAGGTGCGAGGCGGACAGCTGGGTCGCCGTCCGAAACCCGCGTATCGCGTACAAGTTTTCGGCGCCGATCTCGGCGTGTTGGCAGCCATCCCGAAGAAGCGGCCGACCAGGCCGAACGAATATCGAAAGCTGCCAACAGAACTGCTCGGCGGGAATGTTGTGACACGACGGAAACACATCGAGATGTCTCAGGCCGGAGTACTCGGCGCCTTCCTAGGGGTCCTTCCGGCTTCGACCAGACCTCATCTCGATCGGCTCCAGGGGCGACCGGTTGCTGCTCGACAGGGTAGATTCGACTCTTCACTGCGCCAAAAAGGGTACACCGACTCACAGAATCACCCGACCGCCAAGGCTGCACAACTCATCGACGTAGCTTCGAAAATCGAATGGCTCCGGGAGAGCCATCTACAACTCGAGCGGGTAGAGGCCGTCGAAGAAATCGATGCCCCGATGTGGGTTTACGACCTGTCTGTACCCGGCGATGGCCCGGACGAAAATTTCGTCGCCGGGGCACGGGGACCGATTTTCGTCAAGAACAGTCGTGGTCAGCAAGGACTCGGGATCAGCGGCGCGGTGATGTACGGGCAGGTTACGACCGGCAAAGCGACGAAGATCACGTCGAAGGTAGAGGAAGAGGACGTCGCGTATCAGGTGGAACTCATCGTGGACACGAAGAGGAATATGCCGACGAAAGTCCGCGAGGACCGTGTGATCTACGAGCGCGCGCACGGCACGCGTGTCGAGATCCCGCTGCGGGGCCGATACGTGGGCGGCAAGCAATCCATCCCGGAATATCTGAAGGCGACCGCGATCGTCAACCCGCATGCGCGGATCACGTACAAGTTGCCGGAGGGCGAGACGACGGTCCTGGAGAGAGCCTCGGAAGACTTGCCCCCGAAGACGAAAGAGATCCCGCCGCACCCGCACGGCATCGAGCTCGGCACCCTCATGCAAATGATGAAGGAGACAAAGTCGTACAAGCTCTCTGCGTTCCTGGAAGAAGAGTTCGTCCGTGTCTCTGCGCGGGTTGCCAAGGAAATCTGCGAAGCCGCGGCGATCGATCCCGACACAAAGCCGAAGTCCCTCGTCCTCGAGCAGGCGAAGGCGCTTCACGACGCGATGCAGTCGGCGAAGCTGATGGCGCCGCCGACGGACTGTCTCAGCCCGATTGGCGAGCGGCTGATCAAACGGGGCCTGAAGAACGTCCTCGGCAACCTTCGGCCGGAGTTCTACGCGCCCCCGTTGACCCGCGACCCCTCCGTCTACTCGGGCAACCCGTTCCAAGTCGAAGTCGGAATCGTGTTCGGCGGCGACCTGGCGCCGGACCAGCCGATCGATGTCTTGCGGTTCGCGAACCGCGTGCCCCTCATGTACCAGGCGGGCGGCTGCGCACTCACGCAAGCCGTCGGCCATGTCGACTGGCGTCGATACGGGCTCGAGCAACGGGGCGGATCGGGCCTCCCCTTTGGCCCGGCGATCGTCCTCGTCCATGTCTGTTCGACGAAGGTCCCGTTCACCTCGGAAGCGAAGGAGGCCGTGGCCACCGTCGACGAGATCATGACGGAACTGGACCTCGCTCTCAAAGAGGCGGGGCGTCGCCTCAAGACGCATCTCACGAAGAAGGCCCACCGCGCAAAGACGAAAGAGAAGTTCGAGATCGTCCAGCTCATCCTTCCGCGGATCGCAGACAAGTCCGCAAAGATCGTGAACAAGAAGGTCCCGGTCCTCGACGCGACAATCACGAAGATCATGGGAGTCGTCTGGGTCGACGAAAACATCGCGTACGACAAGAAGCAGAAGCGGCACACGGTCACCCTCAACGTCCACAACTTCACCACGGCGGGCAAGAAACTGAACCTCCATCTGCTCCTGCCGCGCGGCATTGAACCGAAGTCGATCGACCCGAAGCCCGCCGAGGTCCGCGACGACGGCAAGATCACCTGGGAGCTGAAGCGAATTGACAGTGTCGCGAAGTCCTCCATCTCATTCGTCCTCGAAGGACTCGACGAGGCCGAGTACGACGAGTCCGACATTTATGTGAGCGGAATCAATCCAGGCCTCGTGATTGGCGCGGAGCCGCTGCCCGGCGATTGGGAGCTGAACTACGCGGAGTTCGAAGGGGAAGAGGCGCCCGCTCCGGAGGCAGAGGAAGAAGGCGAGATCGACTACGACGAGACGGAAGAGGCGCTTGATGACGAGTAAAAAGAAGGGCGGTGCGCCCGCACCGAGCAAGGCTGTGGACGCGCTCTATGCAATCGCGGAAGAGATCTACGAGGAACTCGACGGCGGGCAGATCCCGAAGATGAAGATTCCCCTCCGCACGAAGGCGAACATCCGCTTCGACTCGAAGCACGCGGTCTGGAAGTACGGCAACCTGATGGGCGTGCGCAGCGCGAAGAAGCTCAAGGGCGCGCTGATGCTCCTGCGGACGATGTACGTCCTCGAGTTCATCCGGGACATGATCCGGGACAGCAAGTCCTCGACCCTGAGGGAGATGTACTACATCTCCGAAGGCTGGGACATCGCGAAGTTCCATGCGCAGGAGGAATCGAACCTCCTCGCGGAGGACCTCGAGGTGATCACGCAACTCCTCCGGGAGGATTTCAAACTCCGTCCGGAGGAAAGCGGAGCGAGCGTCATCGGGAACCTGACCCTTGAGGAAATCACCCGGAACGGCGATCGAAAGAGGATCAACTGTCGCGACGATGTCGGCGACGCGGGCTACACGATACCATACAACGTCGAGAAGGAGAAAGTCAAGCTCATCGAAGCAGACGCGAAGTTCATCCTAGCAATCGAGACCGGCGGTATGTTCGACCGCCTCGTGGAGAACGGCTTCGACGAGGACGCGAAGTGCATCCTGGTCCACTTGAAAGGGCAGCCGAGTCGAAGCACTCGGCGGCTGCTCAAGCGGTTGAACGAGGAGTTGAAACTCCCGTGCGCCACATTCACGGACGGCGATCCTTGGTCCTTCCGTATCCATGCATCCGTGGCATACGGCGCCATCAAGACCGCGCACATCTCCGAATACCTCGCGACGCCTACGACGGAGTTTGTTGGCATCACCGCGAGCGACATCCTGAACTATGAACTGCCCACGGACGCCCTCACCCCGCGAGACGTCGGGGCCCTGAACGCGGAAATGTCGGACCCGCGATTCAACGACGAGTTCTGGCGGAACGAGATTCAGACGATGCTTCAGATCAACAAGAAGGCCGAGCAGCAGGCGCTCGCGAAGTACGGCCTCGACTACGTCACGGACACATACTTGCCGGAAAAGCTCGGGCCCCTCGGCCTCATGTGATCGACGACCTCACGGCGATTTGTCGAAGACGGAACCGAAGGTCCCTTCCGTCCACATCGTGCGTTCGCGACCGGCGCCGTTCGACCGGACGTCGAATCGCCACATCGGCATCGGCATGATTCCACCTCCGGTGGGCAAGATTGCGTTACCCGGGAGCGGGATGTACCTTTGTCGGGCGTTCCGTCGGGATGCCTACGGTGGCGGGGGCGGTGGCAGCGGCGGCTCGAGTGGCGGAGGAGGCGGAGGCTCGGACCGCCGACGTCCCCTGCGAACGGCCACGGCGAGGAGTACCAACGCGATGATGATCCCGACCGCAGCGATTGAGGAATAGAACGCCAGCGCCGCGCTTGCCGAGAGTGAGAAGTGGGCGGTTGCCTGGGCGGGACCGGTCACGGTCACGTTGACGGTCGACCGATTGCTCGATGTCGCGCCACTCCATTGCGCGAACG
>Ga0209761_1003272_pt1 | contig 10709 bp, 9 predicted proteins | sample GraSoi013_1_40cm_4_FD_185818 | JGI IMG/M metagenome (GOLD analysis project Ga0209761, IMG submission 185818) | Grasslands soil microbial communities from the Angelo Coastal Reserve, California, USA - Sample 09_25_2013_1_40cm (SPAdes) (version 2) | ecosystem: Environmental > Terrestrial > Soil >... | reverse complement strand
GCCGCGACAGGTCGCTCATTTCGGAAACGAATGCTCCGGACCGGGATAGCGCCCCTCGCGCACCTCGGCCGCGAACAGCCGCACGGCTTCGCGCACCTCTTCAGCCAGCGCCGCGTAGCGCTTTACGAACTTGGCGCTGAACTGATCGTTCAGCCCCAGCATGTCGTGCAGTACGAGCACCTGGCCGTCGCACGCCGGACCGGCCCCGATGCCGATCGTGGGGACGGTGAGCGCCTTGGTGATCTGCGAGGCGAGTGGCGCGGGGATCAGCTCGAGCACGATGGCGAAGGCGCCGCCCTGCTCCAACGCCGTCGCGTCGTCTTTCAACCGCTCGGCCGTCTTCTCGTCCCTGCCCTGCACGCGGTAGCCGCCGAGGGCGTGCACCGACTGCGGGGTGAGACCGAGGTGGCCCATCACCGGGATGCCGACGTCCACGAGGGCGCGCACCGTTGCGGCGATCGGCCGGCCACCCTCGAGCTTCACGCCGTGGCAGTCGGTCTCGGCCATGACCCGGCCGCAGTTCCTGACGGCCTCGGCGGGGGAGACCTGGTAGGTGAGGAAGGGCATGTCGCATACAACCATGGCACGTTGCGTGCCGCGGCGCACGATCTTCGTGTGGTAGATCATCTGGTCGAGCGTCGCCGACAGGGTCGTCTCCGCCCCGGCGAGCACCTGGTTCACCGAATCGCCCACGAGCAGGAGGTCCACGCCGGATGCGTCGAGCAGCCGCGCAAACAGCGCGTCATAGCAGGTGAGCACCACGATCCGCTCGCCCCGCTGCTTCATCTGCACGAGGTCGTAGGCGGTGACGGGCTTGCGGTCCTCAGGCATGGGGCAAGGGCTCGGCGTCGAGCTCGGTGAGCTCGCGCCGCCAGAAGTCGCGCTGCGGCAGTTCGGGGTGCGGGATGGTGAGCTCCGGTTCGCCCACGGCGCGGTCGCCGTAGCGCACGATATCCAGATCGAGGGTGCGCGGGCCCCACCGCTCCCGCCGCACGCGGCCGCGCTCCGCTTCGATGGCATGTAGCTGCTCGAGCAGCTCGCGCGGCTCGAGCGCGGTTTCGAGCAGGACCATCTGGTTCAGGTACGGTCCCTGCGGCACCGGTCCGAGGGGCGCCGTCTCCTCCACCCGCGAAACGCGCAGGAGCCGCGTGGCCGGGAGCCCCGCGAGCCGGGCTCGCGCGTGGGCGAGGTGCGCGGCGCGGTCCCCCATGTTGGACCCCAGGGCCACGTAGACCCGCTCGCCCAGCGCCACCCGGGAATGCTATATCGACTACGCGATGCTGGCAAAGCCGCGGGTCAACTCCCGCAGCATCGCCGCCACCTCCTCGATCTCGTGGGTCGCGCGCTCGAGCTCGGACAGCCCGCGCGCCGCCTCGCTGGCCCGCGTCGCCACATCGTCGGCCTCCGCGCGGTTTTTCCCGGCGATCGCCGCGACGGCGTGGATCCGCTCGCGCAGCTGCCCGAACGCCTTGTCCTGCTCGCCCGCGGCCGCCGCGATGCGCTGCGCGTGCGCGGTCGCCTCCGCCGTCGCGGCGACGATCGCGTCCTGCGCATCCAGCGCCGCGGACGAGATCTCCTCCACACCGCCCACGTTCACCTGGCCGCGCCGCATCTGCTCCACTACCTCGCCCACCTGACGGTGGATGTCCTGCACCAGCTCCCCCGCCTCGAGCGCGGCGCTGGCGCTCTGCTCGGCGAGGCGTCGCACCTCGTCGGCGACGACGGCGAACCCCTTGCCGTGCTTCCCGGCGCGCGCCGCCTCGATCGCGGCGTTCAGGGCCAGCAGGTTGGTCATGTCGGCCAGCTCGCGGATCGACGCGATGAACCCCGTGATGCGGCGGCTCACCTGGCCGAGCTGCTGCACTTTGGCGGAGCTCTCGCCGACGAACGTCTTGAGCGCCACCAAGCGCTCGATGGCCCCCCGGATCTGCTGGCGATTGCGGTTCGCGACGTCGCTGGCGGTGCTGGAGGCTTGGGCCGCCTCAGTCCCGTCCTCGGACACGCGGCGTGACACCTGGGCGAGGCTCTCGGTGGCCTGGAGCCCGCCCGACACCTCCCCCTCCTCCGCCAGCGCGCCTTCGCGGATGACGCCGGTCGACTGGGCGACCGCATTCGCCGCCTCGCGCATCCCCTTCGCGGCCCGCGCCAGCGTCGCGAGCTGCTGGGTGAGGGTCTCGACCGTCTCCACGAGCGGTCGCCGCAGCTCCGTGATGTGAATCGCGGTGGCGAGCTGGTTCGCGAAGGTGGCGATCGAGAGCACGTCCTTTGGCCGGTACGTCTTGCGCTTGTGATGCTCGAGCTCGAGGGTGCCGATCACCTGGTCGCCGAACTTGAGCGGTACCATCACGAGGCTTTGCACCGACAGCGCGGCGTCCGCGATCCGCTTGTCATGGGTGACGTCATTGATCACCACCGTCTCGCCGCTCTGCACCACCTGCTCGCGGAGCACGACGGTGTCGGATGACGGGTCGCCACGGTCGAGGCGTCCGATCACTCCCCGATACGCGAGCTGCAGGCGGCCGTCCTGGCGGCGGTAGATGCGGAAGTCGCCCCAGTCGACCAGCCGGTGCGCGAGCCGCTCGATCCGGGCGAATGAGTCCTCGAGGCTGATGTTGCTCGTGATCACCGCTTCGACTGCGTGGATCTTGTTCAGCTCTTCCGCCGAGATCGCCTCCTCCAGCATGGTCTTGAACAACAGGCCCAGGAACGCGAGCAGCGCGGCGACGATCAGCCACACCTCGGGGGGCCAGAACACCACTGTGCCGACGAGCGTCGCGGACGCGATCACGGTGGCGCCGAAGCTGATGCACTCGTACCGGAAGATGAGCATCCGCTCGTCGCGCTCCAGCTTGCCGCGGATCGTGAGGGCGAAGTAGAAGAGCAGCCGGCTGAACCCGAAATAGGCGAGGCCGTACAGCAGCAGCGGCAACAGCATCTCGACATGCAGCCCGGGGGCGACCCCCGCCGCGCGCACGATCAAGCCGTACACGCCGTAGGCGCCCACCAGAGCCACTACTTCCCGCCCCAGATTGACGAGAGCGGCGCTGAACATCTTCTTGTGCCACAGCCAGTCCGCGGCGATCACGCCCACGGCGACCGCCAGCGCGGCGGCCGGCAGGCCGACGAGCAAGCTCCCGGTGAGCGCGACCAGGCCGGTCTGGGTCAGGTAGGAGTACTTGCTGAGGGGGATCTGCAGGCCGCGCAGCGCGATGGCGGCGACGATTATGAGCGCGGTGGCCGGCAGCTGGTGGGTCCAACGCGGATCGGCGCTGAGCACGGCGAGCAGCACCACCGGGCCCCCGATCGCCAGCCCGCGGCTGTACAGCGTGACCAGCCGGTTCGCCGTCATGCCCTAGTTCCCGTGCACCGCGGCGGCGAGGTCGCGCAGCAGGCGCTCGGCCGCGGGGAGACCGCCCGATCCGAGCGCTTCGATCACGGCGCTCCCCACGACGACGCCGTCCGCGAGCTGGGCAGTGGCGCGCGCCTGCGCCGGCGTGCTGATGCCGAACCCCACCGCGAGCGGGAGGTCGCTCGCCGCCCGAACGCGGGCCACGTGCTCCGCCAGGTCGGGGGGCACGCGGTCGCGCGCACCGGTCACGCCCAGGCGCGAGATCAGATAGAGGAAGCCGCTCGCCCCGCGGACGGCGCGCTGCAACCGCTCCGGTGTCGTGGTCGGCGCGAGCAGGCGGATGAGGGCGAGCGGGCTGGCATTCACCACGCGCTCCACCGCGGGATCGGCGCCGGCGGGGAAGTCGGTGAGCAACAACCCGGCGGCGCCTGCCGCGTGCGCGTCCGCCACGAACCGCTCGAGCCCGTAGGCCAGCACCGGGTTCAGGTACGTCATGATCACCACCGGGATCCCGAGCCCGGCGCGCCCGATCAGCTCGAGCACGCGCGGCACCGTCATTCCGCCGTCGAGCGCCGCCTGGGTGGACCGCTGAATCGTGGGACCGTCGGCGAGGGGGTCGCTGAACGGCACGCCGACCTCGACGAAGTCCGCGCCTGCGGCCTCGACGAGCTTGAGTGCGTCAAGCGAGGCCGCGGGCGTGGGATGGCCGGCGGTGAGGTAGGGGATGAGCGCGGCGCGGCGCCCCCCCCGCCCCGCCGTTGCGCGGATGGCGCGCCAGCGCGCCGCGATCGGGTGTTCAGACAAAATAGTCGCTGACGTTGATGCCGTACTTCGCGGGGTCGGTGACCTTGACGATCGTGCGGGGGAAGGTGCCCTGCGCATCGCGCTGCGCGAGGTCGGCGAGGAACCCGGGCTGGTGCAGCGCGCCCTCGGGCGACGCCACGATGCGCACGACGGGGCGGTGCACGTGGGTGACGTCGGGGTTGGCGCTGTGGACGATCGCGACCTCGTAGGTATCGAGGATGACGCACGTGCCCACGGGGTAGATGCCGATCAGGTTGATGAACGCCTTGACGATGACCGGGTCGTAGCCGCGGCGCGGATTCTCCCACATCTCCTTCAGCACCTGGTCGGGCTGGATCGGCACGGTTTGGTACGCCCGCCGGGTGGTGGCGGCATCGAAGCCGTCGGCCACGGCCACGATCTTCGAATAGATCGAGAGGTCCCGCCCGCGCAACGACTTCGGGTAGCCGGTGAGGTCGACCTTCATGTGGTGCTCATAGGCAACGATCATGCCGCGGTAGGGGATCTCCCCGTAGCCGCGCAGCCCGAACAGCGTCAGCACGCCGAGCCACGGGTGTGCCTGCATGATGCGCCATTCCTCGTCGGTCAAGCCGCCCTGCTTGTTGAGCACCTCGAGGGGGACGCGGGACTTGCCCACGTCGTGGAACAACGCCGCCATGCCGAGGTCGTAGAGCTGCAGCTTGGTGAGGCCGAGCTTGCGGCCCAGCGCCACCGAGAAGATGCACACGTTCACCGAGTGCGTGAACGTGTATTCGTCGTAGTCGCGCAGCGTGGTGAGGCCCACGAGCGAGGCTTCGTTGTTGAGCACCTGGTCGACGATGGCCTGGACCGCGCGCTTCACCTTCTTGACGTTGGCGGTGCGGCCCATCCGGATGCTGTTGATGACCTCCTTGGTGACGGCCACCGAGCGGGCGTAGGTGCGCTTGGCGGCCTCCTTCTGCCGCTCCTCTTCCTCGACGTCCTCCTCGGTCTCGAGCGGCGGCTCCACGCTGATGAACGACACCCCGCCGTCGGTGAGCTTCTGGCCGAGCTCGAACACCTTGTTGGGACTCGCCTCCTTCGCCGCATACGAGAGGAGCAGGGAGACGAAGATCTGCAGCTGCTTGCGGTCCACCCCCTCGTCGATGCGCACGGCGCCGATGCCGCACTGCCGCAGCACGCCGAGGATGTGGGAGAACGAGGCGTAATTGTCGAGGTCGAGCCGCAAGCGGGTGGCGTTCACGAAGAGAAACTCGCCCTGCAGGCGCAGCTCGAGCTCTTTCTCGACGTCGAGCAGATGCTTCGTCGTGGCGGCGAGGTCGTCCAGCGCCTTCTGCACCTGCGCGTTCTCGATGGGATAGAGCTTGAGCGAGCGAAACGCGGTATACAGCACCACGAGGAACTCGCGACCGGCGTGGCGGAGGAAGCCGTCGGTCGTCTGGATCGTCTCGGCGATCGACTGGCCTCGGGGGGGCCCGCCGCCGCTCACGCGCCCACCTCCCGCAGCGCGCGGCTCACCGCGTTGCGCACCAGGGGCTCCTTGTCCTGGGCCGCCCGCTCGAGGACAGCCCGTGCCTCGGGGGTTCGGACCTTGCCCAACGCCATAGCCGCGCAGGCCCGGGTCTCCGGATCCTCCTTCCTCCCGAGCAACCCTTTGGTCGCGAGCATCTTCTCGAGCGTGGGGATGCCGCGCGCGCCCACCAGCGACCCGAACGCCTCGAAGAACGTCATCTTCTCGGTGAGGTCGGCGTTCCTGAGCTTCGAGCCGGTGACCACGCTTTCGACCCGCGGCGCCGCGTTGCGGTAGCCGCGCGAGGCCAGGAACCGCACCGCGGCGATGCGCACGTCGCGGTCCGGGTCATCGATCGCCTGCTCCAGCAGGCGCATCGCGCTGGGGCTGGCGATCGCGGTGAGCGCATCGACCACCGCGAGCTTGAGCGTGCGGTCATTCGATTCGAGCAGCGGCTCCATCCCGTCCGGTGCGCCCGGGAGCTTGAGCCGGCCTGCCAGCTTGACCATCTCGAGCTGCGCCGCCGTGTCCTCACTCGCCAGCGCCTTCAGCACTTCCGCGGCGTTGGCCTGGGCGAGTCGGGCAGCCGCCCCGTGCACCAGCTCGCGCACCCGTTCGTTGTTGAGCCGCGGGAGCCACCCCATCAGGGTGGGCAAGGCTTCGGCGCGCAGCTCCTGGAACAGCTCCGACAGCTCTTCTTCCGTCGGGTGCACGGTCGCTTCGTCCAGCGACTGGATCAGCTGGGAGAGCGCCTCCCGCTGCGACAGCCGGGCGGGGAGGCCCTCGAGCGTCTGACGATGTTCAGGGATCAGTTCGCGGGCGCGTTGCAGGATCACCCGCGTGTCGCGGAGGATGAATGCGACCGAGCGGAAGTCGGCGGCGCCGAGCAAGTACGGGATAAAGTTCTCGAGGATGGAGATCAGCTCCGCTCGCACGGTGCCGTAGGTCTGCAGCTCCAGCAAGTCGAACAGCATCGCGAGCACGTTGCGCCGCAGGTCCTGCGCGTACTCCCGTTCGACGTCCTTCTTGAGGTAGGCGATCTCCTTATCCTCGAGGAAGTAGAGCGTCGTGTCGAAATCCTCGATCGACACGAGTCCCTCGCGCTTGGGCGGCGCTTCCTCCTCGACGAGCCGGCGCACCTGGGTCGGCGGCGTCGTCGGGATCGTCGCGCCGGCCTCGATGGGGACCGCGTTCTCGCTCGCGAGCTCGCGGAACGTGTAGCTGATGAACTGGAAGTCCTGCGCCCAGAGCAGAGTCAGCAGGTCGTCCGGGGCGTCGGCCTGCAGGCCCTTCGCCTGCTGCAGCACCCCGAGGAAGCGCACGATCTCGACATCCTCGATCCCCGGCTTGAACGTGAGCGAGCGGACGCCGTCCTTGAAGAGCGTCCAGGCGATGCTCTCGCTCCGCGTCTCCTGGCTGTAGACGACTGCATCTTCCCAGCGGATCTCGGTCTCGCCCACGTCGAACGCGAGGTCGTCGGTGGCCTCCCAGATCTGGCGCAGCGCCGCGCGAATGTTATCCACCGCCCGCTGGTAGACGGGGTTGTTCGGCAGGTAGAGCTGCGTGGCGCGCAGCCCCTTCGACAGGACCTGCCACAGCTCCTCGATCTGCGACGGCGGTAGCGCCAGCTCCGATACGGGCGGGTTGGTCAGAGCGTAGCTCCCGTCAGTTCGGCGACCATCGCGACGTCCTTATCGCCCCGGCCGCTCAGGTTGATCAGGACGATATCGTCCGCATGCCAGTGCCCTCCCCCGCGCTGACCCAGCACCCAGGCCACGGCATGAGCGCTTTCGAGAGCCGGCAGGATGCCCTCCAGACGGGACAGGGCGGCGAACGCGTCCAACGCCTGCCGGTCGGTCACCGCCTCATACAATACGCGACCGGTGTCCTTCAGGTAAGCGTGCTCCGGGCCGACCCCGGGGTAGTCGAGGCCGGCAGACACGCTGTGGGCGGGCTGGACCTGACCGTCGGCGTTCTGGAGGAGATAGCTCAAGCTGCCGTGGAACACGCCCGGGCGGCCGCGCGCCAGCGAGGCGGCGTGGTGCCCGCTCGCCAGCCCCTCGCCCGCCGCCTCGACGCCCACCAGCTCGACGCCCACGTCGTCGAGAAACGCGCTGAACATGCCCATCGCGTTCGAGCCGCCGCCCACACATGCCACGACGGTGCGCGGCAGCCGCCCGTAGCGCTGCACCACCTGCGCCCGCGCTTCGCGCCCGATCACCGCCTGGAAGTCGCGGACGAGGCGCGGGAACGGATCGGGTCCCACGACCGAGCCGATGATGTAATGGGTGGAGGTCACGTTCGTGACCCAATCGCGTAACGCTTCGTTGGTTGCGTCTTTGAGGGTCTTGGTGCCGGACGTCACGGGCACGACCCGCGCGCCCATCAGCTCCATGCGGTACACGTTGAGGCGCTGGCGCCGCATGTCTGCTTCGCCCATATAGACGACGCATTCCAGGCCGAAGCGCGCGCACACCGTAGCTGTCGCGACGCCGTGCTGGCCGGCGCCCGTCTCGGCGATGATGCGCGGCTTGCCCATGCGCCGGGCGAGCAGCACCTGGCCGAGCGTGTTGTTGATCTTATGCGCGCCGGTGTGGTTCAAGTCCTCGCGCTTGAGCAGCACCACGACGCCCGCTCCCGCCTCGGCACCGAGCCGCGGTGTCTCGGTCACCGGGGTGGGGCGCCCGACATAGTCCTTGAGCAACGCGTCGAGCTCTCCCCAGAACGCTGGGTCGTGCTTCGCGTCCTCGTAGACGCGCGCGAGCTCGTCGAGCGCGCTCATCAGAGTCTCGGGGACGTAGCGGCCGCCGTAGGGGCCGAAGCGACCGGGGGTGAGCGCATCGGAGTCAGGTGGCAACTGAGCCTCCGATCCGCGAGCCAGCATCAATGCGGAGTGCGGAGTGCGGAATGCGGAATGGACCGCGCGATCGTCGCGCCCGTCGGGGAGCGCCCGGGATCGACCGCGCCCTGCAATTCCGCATTCCCCATTCCGCATTCCGCATTCTTGCGTCACCGTCCCCTTCTGGCCACGCCGCAGAGCGCTTTCACCGCTGCCTCCGGCTCTCCCAGGCGCGCCACCGACGTGCCCACCAGCACCAGGTCCGCCCCCGCCCCGGCCATGCGCTCTACGTCCGCCCGAGTCTCGATCCCGCTCTCCGCGATCGCGGGGACGGGCGCGGGGACGCGTGCCAGCAGGCGCTCGGCCAGTCGGAGGTCGACCGCGAAAGTCGCTAGGTCGCGGCTGTTCACCCCGACCGCGGTGGGGTCCGCGGCGAGCGCCTGGTCGAGCTCCGCCGCGGAATGGACCTCGACCAACACGCCCAGCGCGTTGTCGCGCGCGGTCCGGGCGAGCGCCTCCAACCGGTCCGGGGGCAGCGCCCGCGCGATCAACAGCACCCCGCTCGCTCCCGCCGCGCGCGCTTCCAGGAGCTGCAGCTCATCGAGGATGAAGTCCTTTCGCAGCACGGGCACGGACACGGCCTGCGCCACGCACATCAGGTCTTCGAGCGACCCGCCGAAGTGAGGCGCCTCGGTCAGGACCGAGATCGCCACCGCCCCGCCCCGCTGGTACGCGAGCGCATGGCGCGCCGGATCGAGGTCGTCTCGGATCGTGCCGGCGGAGGGCGACCGGCGCTTCACCTCGGCGATCACGCCCACGGTCGCGCCCCCTGAACGAAGCGCGTGCGCGAACGGCGGCGGCGCGGGCGCGGCCGCGGCGCGGCGCGCGAGTTCCGGGGCGTGCGGTTTGAGCCCGGCGATCCGGTCGCGGGTGGCGGACAGCATGGCGTCGAGCCGCGTTCCTGTCATGCTTGCGTTCGGGCGATTTTCGGGTAGATTCCTTTCGGGTTATCTTCGGGAGACCGTGTGCCGCTCACCCGCCGTCAGCGCGAGATCCTGGACTTCATCGCGAGCCACATTGAGGCCAAGGGCTACGCCCCGAGCTTCGAAGAGATCGCCCGGCAGTTCGGCTTTCAGTCCCTCGCCACAGTGCATGAGCATCTCACGAACCTCGAACGCAAGGGCTACATCCGGCGCTCCCACAACGAGAGTCGGGCCATCGAAGTGGTCCCACCCAAGGGGCAGACCGGCGCGACCGAACTGCCCTTGCTCGGGCTCGTGGCGGCCGGCGAACCCATCGAGGCGGTGAGCGGCAACGACACGATCGCCGTTCCGGATGAGCTCATCCCCCGCCGCGGCCGCAGCTATGTGCTCAAGGTCCGCGGGCAGTCGATGATCGACGAGCACATCAAGGACGGCGACTTCATCGTCGTGCACGAGCGCAACCAGGCCGACAGCGGCCAGACCGTCGTGGCGCTCGTGCACGGCTCCAGCGCCACCGTGAAGCGGTTTTACCGCGAGCCCGGCGGCTGGATCAGGCTCGAGCCCGCGAACCCCGCCATGAACCCGCTGCGCGTGAACGAGCGCGACGTCGTCGTGCAGGGCATCGTCGTCGGGGTCATCCGGAAGTTCTAGGCGCCACGGCTCGGCGCAGCCGCCCCAACGCGGCGCGCGCCGCCCCGGTTGCAACCACGCCCCGGGCCCGGGCGATCCCGTCCTCGTAGGAGGGCGCGATCCCCGCGACGTAGATCGCCGCCCCCGCATTGAGCAGCAGGGCCGCCTGCCCCGCGTCGTCGCCTGCTGACGCGCCGTCGGCAAGCAAGCCCTCGATGCGCGCAGCGTTCGCCGCCGGGTCCCCGCCTTGCAGCGCGGCCGCGTCGGGGATGGCGAGCCCGTAGGTCGCCGGGTCCACCTCCCACGTCGACACCCGCCCGCCCCGCACCTCCCACACGTCGGTGATCCCGCGGGGCGAGATCTCGTCCATCCCGACCCGTCCGTGCACCACGAGCGCGTGCTCGGCCCCGAGCCGCGCCAGCGCGCCGGCGACGAGCGGCGCGCGGTCCGGGTCGGCCACGCCCACGACCTGTCGGCGCACGCGGGCCGGATTGGCGAGCGGACCGAGCAGATTCATCACCGAGGGGACGGCGAGCTCGCGTCGTACCGGGCCCGCGTGCCGCATCGCGGGATGGAAGTTGGGCGCGAACAGAAACGTGATGCAGGCGTCTCGCA
>Ga0209761_1003268_pt1 | contig 10712 bp, 6 predicted proteins | sample GraSoi013_1_40cm_4_FD_185818 | JGI IMG/M metagenome (GOLD analysis project Ga0209761, IMG submission 185818) | Grasslands soil microbial communities from the Angelo Coastal Reserve, California, USA - Sample 09_25_2013_1_40cm (SPAdes) (version 2) | ecosystem: Environmental > Terrestrial > Soil >... | reverse complement strand
GATCTTCGACATCGGTCAGCGTCGTCTGTAGCCCGGCGAAGCTCGCCACCGCCCGCAGCTCCGGATACGCCTCGGCGACGGCGAATACCCGCCCGAGCGCGTTGCCAAGCGGATCTTCCTCGCGCGCGCGGGTGGCGGGTCCGCCGGCCGTCGCGGCCTGGATCGCGCGGCTGCGGGCCTGCGTCAACGCCTCGAGCGTGCTGCGCTCGTACCCGGCATGGCCCTGAACTACGGCCACGACCGATGGAATGAGATCGTGGCGGCGCTTGAGCTGTACGTCGATGTCGGCCCACGCATTGTCGCCGAGCTGGCGCAGGCGGATGAGCCGATTGAACGTGAAGACGGCCCACGCGAGAACGACGATGCCGACGATGAGCGCGATGGTCATCGCTGCTACGCTAGCTCGTCAAAGGAGCGGACGCGAGGATGGGACGAACGGTTTTCCGGACTGGATCCGCGCACGCACAGTGCGGTCTGCATGCCGGCCTCACGGGCTGCATCGAGCTCAGCCGTTACGTCGGAAATAAACAGGACTTCTCCTGGCGAATGGCCGAGGAGCTCGGCGATGCGGCGATAGCTCGCGGCAGCGCGTTTGGGGCCAGTTGTTGTATCGAAATAGCCGGAGAGAAAAGCAGAGAGATCACCCGCCGTCGCGTTGGCAAAGAGATTGCGCTGCGCCTGCACGCTACCAGACGAGAAGATCGCGATGTCTTTGCCTGCATCGCGCCACCGTGTGAGAGCGGGTCGCACGTCGGGATAGACGGCGCCCTTTCCTTTTAATTTTCCCTTGCGGTATCCCTCTTCCCAGATCCGGCCCTGCAGCGATTTCAACCCGGTGGACTTGCTGTCGCGATCCATGAGCCAGTAGACGTACGCCTCCGCCGAGGCGCGATCGTCGGATGGATTCCAGGCGGGACGTCCGACGTGCGATGGCTCAGCGGTATGTTCCGCGCGGAGCAGGGCGATGTCGCCGCGAACATCGGGATCGGCGGCGTGCTGGGTGAGGAAGTCGTGGACGCGCGCGCGCGCGTACGGGAACAGCACCTGCTGGACGAACTCGATGGGCGTCGTCGTGCCCTCGATGTCCAACAAAATCGCGCGGATCTGCGTCAGCTCGGCCGAGCTCCGGCGCTTGCCCCTAGCGGGAGATAGCTCGGTCCCATGCACACCGGCTGATAGCCCTTGTCGGTGCCGCTGTTGGTGTAGTGCGGAGTCCAGCCCGATTTGTCCTGGAACAGCCGGATCGCGCGGATGTTGCGATCGGCGCAGAGGTCGAACCAATGGTGCGTGCCGCGCGGTACGCGGAGCAGATCGCCCGCCTCGACCTCGATAGCGATCACCGGTCCCTGCTGCGGATGAATGTGGAACAGACCGCGGCCGCGAATGATGAAGCGGACCTCGTCCTCATCGTGCCAGTGCTCGGTGTTGAACTTTGCCAGCATCGCGTCGAGACCCGGAGTCGCCGAGGTCACGTCGATCACGTCGGCCGTCACGTAGCCGCCGCGCGCCTTGAGCGTTGCGATTTCGGGCGCGTAGGCCGTCAGCACCTCTTCAGCCGGCGCGTCGAAGGCGACGCGCTGCTCACCCGGCCAGCGCTCGTAGTCGATGCCTAACCCAGTGAGATAGCTCGTCACTTCGCGCTGATCGGTGATCGTGCGCCGCTCGGCGGGAATTCTCACGGTTGCCATGTTGTGCCTCGCTTTCTGCCCATCGCTTCCAACAGGAACTCCAGAATCTCGACCTGTCGCTGCGCCTCGCTGAGCGTCGCGCCCCACGTGTAGAGCCCGTGGCGCCGGATCAGAAATCCATGCGTTGCCGGGAACTCTCGCAGCATGCCCGCGACCCGTGGGGCGGCGGCGACCCAGTCCTGCGTATTCTCGATGATCGGCAGCCATTCGCGATGCTCGTGCGTCGCGACGCCATCGAGACCTTTCAACATCTCGTAACCTTCGATCGCGAGCCCGCCCCCGTCCTTCGCGTCCTCTGATAATATCGTGCTCCAGATCGAGTGCGTGTGCAACACCGCGCCCGCGCGTTTGGTTTGGGCGATTGCGATGTGCAGGCTGGCTTCAGCGGATGGCTTCCCGGACCCTGCGACCAAACGGCCGCGCTCGTCGATCTCGACGATCTGGGCTGGCGTCAGCAGTCCCTTGTCCACGCCGCTGCTCGTTATGGCGAGCCGCAACGGCTCACGGCTGACGACGGCGCTGAAGTTACCGCTGGTGCCGAGCGCCCATCCGCGGCTGTAACAGAGACGTCCGACCTCGGCGAGCTGCGCCGCGAGCGGGGGGGCGGGGGGCACTCTCAAGTTCCGAGCTCCAACACTGCGCCCCCGATCCCCACCGGCCACCGTGGCGTCAGCGAGACGCCCTGCACGGTTTCCTCGAAGCCGCGCTCACTTCTGGCGACCGTAGTAATCGGATATCGCCACGTCTCTGTAGCAGCAGGCGCACTGAGTGCGACATCGCGCGCGAGCGACAGTTCCGGAGCGAACAGCGCATTCTTGGGGGAGTCGTCTGTGTTCCAGGAATACGCGACCGCGAGGCAACCGGTGGCGTCAAACGTCAAACGCTTCTCGAGATCTTTCGCGCGCAGCGTGATTACCGCCGTGTCGGCAGATATTTTCACGGCAGCTGTCATCGGTACGACGGCCCACGATCTGATCGGCGAGTACGTGCCATTCGAGTATTGCGCGTGAGTGACATCGTCCCCGAGCAGGCGATCGACGAGGATCGCGCGCGGCTCGGCGTCGACGGGCGGCAGCGAGGTGAGACGCGATGCGCGCTCGATGTCATGGATGCTCTGCGTCCCCGCCTCTTTTCCTCCGTCATGGTGCTGCGGGCCTTTGGGAATCTCGTGATACGATTCGCGGCGCCGCGTCAGCACGTCGGCGAAGTTGGTCAAGTCACTGAAGCGGGTGAGCAGCTCGATGGCGCCGCCGCGCTGCGGGCTGATCACGGCCGAGAACTGAGCGGAGTGCACCCACAGCTCGTTGAATCCGTCGTAGTCGAGATCGATCTCCTCGCATAAGAGCGGCTCGCCTTGTCGCAACACACGTTCGGCGATCGCGAGCTGGCGCCAGATCGCGGTGCGCAGGTGCGGCAGGTAGAGTCCGCCGAACACTCCATGCCAGTACGCATCGTTGCATTGCGCGCGACCGATCGCCCGCCGGGCTTCGGGGGGATCGCCACGGCGGCGGGATAGGGTTGACAACGCCAGCATCGTCTTGTGCATCCGATTCGACTCGGGGTACTTGACCAGGAAGTGATGCCAGTGTCCCCCCCGCACGAACGATGCTGAAGCGGCCAGATGCTTGGGACCCAGCTCCTCTTCGAGCGTCGTCAGGTCGCGTTGCGCGGCCGGCGGCAGCGCCCATTTCTCCATTTCCCGATAGGAAGCGGTCCCGAGATACGCGAGTCCCCCTGAAGGGACCTCGCGGAATGCCGCACCCGCTGTCGAGAGTTTGATCTCGCCGGCCGTGATGAGCCGGTCCATCGTCTTCAGGAAAGAATCGAGCCAACCCGATCCGTAGACCCAGTCCTTGGTGCCAGGCCAGCCGCCGAACTTTTCGCCGTCATCCGCCAGGACGGCGAGGCCGTGGCCCTGCGACCGCAGCTCGCGCAAGTACGACGCCGTTTCTTCTGGCGGCCGGAAGGGAATGAGGTAGCGAAGCCGCTCGTCGATCGCGAGCAAGCCGACCCGCTGACCATCGGATTCGGTGTGATGGGGCTCGTGCAGCTCGTCGTGGCGGAACCCGCTGACGAGGAAATGGCGGTCGTCGACGAGGGCGTAGGCGACGCCGGCTGCCGCGAGGTCGGCGGCAAGCTCCGGCTGCCAGACGCGCTCGGTGAGCCACAGTCCGGTCGCATTCGCGCCGAAGCGTTGCTTCAGGTAGTCGCGCATCCGGCCGATCTGCTCCAAGCGATCTTCTCTTGGCAGCGATGCCAGAATCGGCTCGTCGAATCCGGCGAGCAACAGCTCGAGTTTGCCGTCTGCCGCCAATCGGCCGATCATGTCGAGCCAGGCGGTGTCGTGCCCTTCCAGCCATTCGAGCAACGGCCCTGACACGTGCAACGTGAGCGGGAAGAATCCTGCTTGAGCCGCACGCTCGATGATTGGCCGGTAGACGTCGCGGACGTGATCGGCCATGACGTGATCGAAATTCCCCACCGGCTGATGCAGGTGCAGGCCGAACACGAACCGAACGGGAGGATTCAAGAGTGTGTCGGCTGGGCAGTCTGCCGGAACACGTCAGCTGCGCTACCGGCCTTGGGGTCGTTGCTGCGCGCGTTGCCCAACTTCTCGATGAAGCCGGCTTCGAGCCGCGGGGCTTCCGGTCCCGCCAGGGAAATGGCGTGCGCGGCGTACCGCAGTACCTGTCGGGCTTCAATGCCGGCGATGTCATCGAAGAACCAGCCGCACGACGTCATCGACCGCAACACCCCGCGTTCCATTTCCATGAGCCGCTCGGCCTCCTCGCCCCCCCCGCCCCCCGGTACGGGCCCCCCCCCCGTGGCTCCCGACTCGTTGCGGAATGCCCACGGCCCACCGGGCAGATCAGCGCCCTCGCGCTCGTAGAGCGTGTGCACTTCGCCGGCCAGCCAGTCGACAGCGGCACGCAGCGGCGCCCGCCAATCCTGCTGGGTCTGCGTATGCTGCTCGATCTTGCAGCCGCAGGCCGACCGCCAGCGCTCCACACCGTGCGCACAACTCCACGACGTCGGCGCGACGAGGTCGACTGCTTCTGAGGGGGGGTACTGCGCGAGTGCAGCGGCAAAACTGCTGAGGCGGACTTTGTCGGAATTGCGCAACCGGTGGATCACCGTCGCCAGCGCTTTATCGCCGCCCTTGTGATGGTGGCCGAACGTTTCGCCGTCGACCGCAATCGCCCTGATCGCGCCGGCCGGCGTGCCGTTCAGCGCATCGGTCCAGCGGTTCGGATCCGTCAGCAGGGCACCGAAGGCGACGTCGTGCGACAATCCGCCGTCGTAGGCGAACACCGCGATCGACCGGCCACCGTCGAGCGCGATCTTCACGGGGCGGCCGCGTTCGGGCACGCGCGAGACCTGATGCGGTGCGAGCACGGTGAACGCAATCCCCGCCGCGGCAATGACGTCGAGCGATTCACGGTCGACCGCCGTTTCCGGCAGCCAAAACCCCACCGGGTCTCGCCCGAAGCGGCGCTTGAAGTCGTCGATGCCCCAGCGAACTTCGGTTTCTTTGTCGCGCCGCGAGGCGAGCGGCAGGATGATGTGGTGATACGGCATCGCGAGCGCGTTGCCAGCCCCTAGCCGTTCGACGCTGGCGCGGTCCGCGCGAATCACCACGTCATGGATTTCGCGCGCTTCCCGTTCCATCCAATCGAGCAGCGTGGGGCCGAAGTCGAAGCTCAGGTATTCGTAGACGGGGACCTTGATCCGCTTGTCGCCATCGTCGATTCCGACGGACACGAGCGGCTCGTACGTCTCGCGCGTCACGCGCACATTCCAATCGTGATCGGGCGCGGCCGATGGCTCGGCATCGACTTCGCCGGTCCATGGATTCTCTCGTGGCGGCTGGTAGAAATGTCCGTGAATCACCACCAGCCCCGGCTCTGGCGCTTTCACCTTACGACCTCCTCGATGCTTCGAAGCACGTTCGGGAACAGGTTGTCCTGTGCCCCCAGCGCTTCGACTCGGTGCATCGTGGCGTCGTCGATTGTGCCGCTCTGTAATACGCGAACCAAATCCTCCGCCTGCGCGCAGTGCTCGTCGAAGCGCTGCGAAGCGTAATCGGCGGCCTCTGCGGTTGAAATGATGAATTGCCAGTCCGAGGCCTGAGCGAGCAACATCGAGCGCGTGGCCTGCGCGAGCACGGCACGCGCTTTCGCGCCGCCGGCGAGCGCCTTTGGCGCCACCGACCAGTAGGATTCCTCGAGCGGCCACAGCCGTTGCCAGGTCCAGGCCGTCTGCTCGTTCAACCACATCGAGAAATCGCCGTTCTTGCCCCACGATCCCTCAGTGAGCTGGATGGCGGGACCGGCGGCACTCTTCCCGCCGGCCGTGATGTGCTGGCCCGCGGTGACCGGATGCACACCGTTATGCGAGAGCCGCCGGTACAGCGACGCGAGAAAGTCGACGCCCTCGAACCACCAGTGCCCAAATAGCTCCGCGTCGAACGGCGCTGTCACGACCGGTAGCGGTGCGCGCGGCGTGCGGCTGCGCTCGACGCGCTCGGCCGTTTCGTGCAGGACGCCGGCGAAATGGTCCGCATGATTTCTCGCGGCGGCGTCGGCCGCCGCCGGGTCGTAGCGCTGTTTGCCGCCGAGGTCGACAGCGCTTCCGGTCACACGCCACAGCCGCAGGCCGTCTGGCCACCGGATCTTGTGGAACTCGAGATACCGCTCGTCGCCCGGATATCCTTGCGCGCGCGACCACACCTGGCTCGAGGCGCGCGGATCGCGGACGAACGCGTACAGATCGTGGGGGCGCCGTTTCGACGATGCGACGCGGTAGGCGACGTAGGGCGTCCGCTCACCGGCGGCGGGAGCGTCGTCCACATCGGGGTACCCGAGCGCCGCGCCCGCGCGCACGAGATGTGTGTCGACGAAGAAGTAGCGATAGCCCGCCGCCGCGAGATGCTCGTCGGTTCCGGGGCGATTTGATTTCGGGCGCGCTCCCGGCGGACTCCACGGACCACCGGGTCGATACGCGCACTCGGGAAGCCAGCATCCCTTCGGCGCTCTTCCAAACAACCGCTTATGCTCGGCGACGCCGACGGCGAGCTGGAGGCGGATCGTCTCATCGCGCGCGAGCAGCGGCAGGAATCCATGGGTCGCCGCCGATGAGATCAGCTCGATCCGGCCGCGCTCTTCGAAGCCGCGCAGCGCGCCGACGAGATCGCCATCCAACGAGCGGAACAGCGCGAGCAGACGGGTCAACCGCTCGTGCCAGAACCGCGCGATCGGCACGAGTTGCGAGTCGCCCGATTGCGCGAGCGAGGCCGGCGCTGCCGCCGCGCTCTCGATCCGGCGCTGCATGTACGCTTCGAACTCGCTGATGAACGCCGGATGCGCGAGCTGATTGGCGAGGACGGGGGTGATGCCGAGCGTAACGGGCGATGGGACGCCGTCGCGCTCCAATGCCTGCAGCGCTTCGATGAGCGGGAGGTAGCTATCGAACGCGGCTTCGCTCAGCCACACGCTGCCGTGTGGCCAGCGGCCATGATGCAGGACATACGGAAGATGCCCGTGCAGCGTGAGAACGAAGTCCATCGCTGCTCTAGCGACGGGCGTCGACGCCGTTCCCGCGGCCGCCTTTGCCGGAGGTGGTGGCTCCGCGCTTGCGTGGCGCGCGTTTGGGCCGCGGCTCGTCGGGAGTGGGTTCGGGAATCGCCCGCGTCGCCTGCGCGCGGCGGTAGACCGCGGCGTACGCTTCCGCCGGTTGCCGCCACGAGAAGTCTTTGCGCATCGCGCCGCGCGCGAGCTCGGTAAACCAGCTGCGGTCCTGATAGAGCGTCACCGTGCGCTGGACCGCGTGGTCGAAGGCTTCCGGGCTGTACGCGTCGTAGAGGATGCCCGTCACGCCGTCTTCGATCGTATCGGCGAGCCCACCGACGCGGCGCGCCACCGGCAACGCGCCATACAATTGCGCGCGCATCTGCGTCAACCCACAGGGCTCGTACAGCGACGGCATCATCAGGAAGTCGGCGCCCGCCAGGAGCTGATGCTCGAGCGCGTCGGTGAACGCGGTGTTGAGTCCGATGCGCGCCGGGTATCGTGCCGACAGCTCCCGCAGCGCTTGCTCGAACTGCGCCTCGCCCGCGCCCAGGAAAATAAATTGCGCGTCGAGCAGCCGCAGCGACTGCGACGCGACGATCTGATCCAATCCCTTTTGCGCGACGAGGCGCGCGCTCATTCCGAAGAGCGGAATATCGGCGCGACGCGGCAGTCCCCATGCCTCCTGGAGCACCGCCTTGCATCGCACCTTCCCCGAGAGATCCTGCGCGCTGAAGTGCGCCGGGATCTGTTTGTCCGTAACGGGATTCCACTTCTCGACGTCGATGCCGTTGCGAATGCCGACGAGCCGGTCGCCGAGCTTGCGGAACGTGTGCTGGAGCCCAAACCCGCCCACGTCCGTCAGCAGCTCGAAGGCGTGCGTCGGGCTCACCGTCGTCACCATGTCCGCGAAAGTCAGGCCGCCTTTCAGGTAGTTAAGACGACCATACCATTCCATGAAATCGGGAGACCAGAGATCATCCGGCAGCGCGATGTCTCGGAGCACGGACTGCGGGAAGACGCCCTGGAATCCGCCGTTGTGGACCGTGAGGATGCAGGGGAGTCGTTGGAGATCGGGCTCGTCGCGATACACGCGACGCAGGAAGACCGGCACCAGTGCGGCGTGCCAGTCGTGGGCGTGCAAGATCAGATTGCCTTCGCCGATGCGTCGCGCGATTTCGATCGCCGCGGAGGCGAACAGCGCAAAGCGGCGATGGGTGTCCGGATAATCGCCGCCTGAGTCGCCGTAGATACCAGGACGATCGAAGGACGGATTGTGTTCGAGGAACAGCGTCTTCGGATAGTCGTCGTCGGCGAGACGCCAGAGGCGTACCTGTTCGTGCGCGCCACCACTTTCGACCGTGAACGGATCGAACAGTGGCTCGAGCTTGCCGGCGTGCTCGCGCGCCTCTCGATACAGCGGCAGTACGACGTGGCTCTCCATGCCACTCGCGGCCTGATGGTCAGCCAGGTCCGCGACCGCCTGGCCAAGCCCGCCGGTGCGGGCGAAGGGCCACAACTCTGCGGTGAGGTGGAGAACCCGGGTCTTCAAATACTCCCCCGTCGTTATGGTGGCGGCTCGCCAGGAAGTGCTTCCCCGGCAGCTGCGGGAACGTAGTAGTTCGTCACGTAGTTCTGCAGCATCTGCCGAGTGGTGAACCGCTCGACGGTGACGGCCAGCGTGCCCTTCATCATATGTACCCACGCGGCCGACGACTTGCCAGGGAGCCGGTCGTAATAGCGAGGCACGATCTCGTTCTCGAGAATGCGGAACAGATTGTCCATGTCGGATGGCTCGGGCTCCACATCGGGCGGCGGCAGGGGAATTGCCCACCCATTCTCTCCGGTAAAGCCTTCGGCCCACCAGCCGTCGAGCGTACTGAGTTGCGGTACGCCGTTGAGCGCCGCCTTCATGCCGCTGGTCCCGCACGCTTCGAGCGGCACGCGGGGAAGATTGACCCACACGTCCACTCCCGCCACCATGCGCTGCGCCAGGTGAATTTCGTAATCCTCGAGAAAGGCGATGCGCCCTTCGAAGGTGGGATCCTGCGCCGCCATGAAGATGCGCTGTAGCACGCGTTTGCCCGGTTCGTCGGCCGGATGCGCCTTGCCCGCAAAGATGATCTGGACCGGCCGGCGCGGATTGGTCAGGAGTCTCCGCAACCGTTCGGGATCGCGAAACAGCAGGTCGGCGCGCTTGTACGTCGCAAAGCGGCGCGCGAATCCGAGGGTGAGAACGTTGGGGGAGAGCAGTGCGCCCGATCCCGCCAATTTCGCCGGGTCCTTCCAGTAATCCCGCCAACGGTGACGTGCTTCCTCCCGGATGTAGTGGAACAGCAGATAACGCAGCCCCTCGTGCACCGCCCAGAGCCGGTGGTCGTCCAACCCGCGAGCGGCTGCTGCGATCGTGCTGGAATCGACGCGCGTCTCCCAATCCGGCCCGTCGCCGAGTGCCTCGCCGATCAGGTTCCGAATCGGCCGGGCCATCCAGGTGCCGAGATGGACGCCGTTCGTGACGTACCCGATGGGGATTTCCGCGGCGGGTTTGTTTCCCCAGACCCAACGCCAGATGCGGCGTGATTCTTCGCGATGCCGTGCCGAGACACCGTTCACACGACCCGCGAGTCGCAACGACAAGACCGTCATCTCGTACCGCGGATCGGTGGGACCGGTATTGCCGAGTCCCATAAACTGGTCGCGCGCGATACCCATCGTATTCCAGAACGGTCCTGTCACCTGCTCGATTTGCTCGGTGGTGAACACGTCGTGTCCCGCAGGCACCGGCGTGTGCGTCGTAAACACGCTGCTGGCGCGGATCTGATTCTCTGCGGTCGAGAGGGGGACTCCTTTTTGAAGCAGCTCGCGCAGCCGTTCGACGTACATGAACGCCGCATGGCCTTCGTTCAGATGCCAGATCTCCGGATTGATGCCGAGCGCGCGGAGCACGCGCACGCCGCCGACGCCGAGCACCCATTCCTGCCGGAGTCGCCACTCCGGCGCGCTGGTGTAGAGACGCGCGGTGAGCTTGCGATCGGCGGGGTCGTTGCAATCGAGATCGGTGTCGAGCAGATACACGGGGACGCGGCCCACCATCACGCGCCAGGTGCCGATCTGCACTTCGCGGCCCGAAATGGTCAGCGGCACGAGACACGGTCCGCCGCCGGGTGCGTTCACGCGCACGACCGGATTCACGGTGGGATCGATCGGGTCATCGGAGTCGCGCTGCCAGCCGTCGAGACCGATTTGCTGATCGAAGTACCCGCCCTGGTAATAGAGTCCGATCCCGATGAGCGGCACGCCGAGGTCCGACGCTTCCTTGCAATGATCGCCGGCGAGGACACCGAGGCCGCCGGAATAAATCGGGAGCGAACGGTGCAGCGCGAACTCGGCCGAGAAGTACGCAATCGATCGATCGAGCAGCTCGGGGTAGCGACTGGCGAACCAGGTGCCGTTCCGG
>Ga0209761_1003267_pt1 | contig 10713 bp, 11 predicted proteins | sample GraSoi013_1_40cm_4_FD_185818 | JGI IMG/M metagenome (GOLD analysis project Ga0209761, IMG submission 185818) | Grasslands soil microbial communities from the Angelo Coastal Reserve, California, USA - Sample 09_25_2013_1_40cm (SPAdes) (version 2) | ecosystem: Environmental > Terrestrial > Soil >... | reverse complement strand
AAGCGGGCTTGCAACTGTGACGCCGCTCGGCGCCACATGGGTATTCAATGCAACTGCGCCGTCCGCGCAACTCCCCGGGGAGGACTGTGACGATGTCGAGACTGAGCTTCGCCATGTTCGCCGTCGCCAGCATTGCCGCAGCCTGCTATCAGGACGAGGTCCTGCCCGCCGGCGCCCGGGACGTCGGACCGAATGCGAAGGTCCTCCTCACCGACGCGCCGTTCCCGTTCGACTCGGTGCAAAGTGTGCAGGTGTACATCGTGAGCATCGCGCTCTCGACACACCCGGACACCGGCACGTCAGCGGACAGCATGCACTGGGTCACGGTAGCATCGCCGCATCGGCAGATCGATTTGCTGACGCTCCAGCAAGGGTTCACCGACTCGTTGGGGACCGGACGCGTGACTGCGGACCAATACAAGGCGGTGCTCGTCACGATCAACGTCGATTCTTCGGCGGGGATTCGGCTCAAAAACGGATCGCAAGCCGTGGTGCGGTGGAATGGCACGGGCCAGGGAGCCTATGGAGTGTTCGTGCAGGCGCCCGTCAACATCCCCGATACGGGTGCCGTGATCGTGATCGACTTCGATGTTGGTCGAAGCTTTGTCTATAACCAGCGGGGTGATGGCGCGTTCGATTTCTTCGCGGCGATGCGCGCCGTCAACAGGGCCGCGACAGGGAGCATCGCCGGTACCGTGCAACACGATGCGAGTGTGGGCGGCTCCGTCGGACCAGTCGCCGACGCAACGGTCAGTGCCTGGGCGGGAGGCCCCGGCAACTGGTACGTCCTGTCGACCGGTAAGACCGACGCGACGGGTCACTATCGTCTCGCCTATCTCTTGCCCGGCACGTACATGGTCAGCGTGGATGGACCCTCTGGGAGCAATAGTGTCGGGTCCGCCGTCGATTCGAGCGTCGCCGTGAACCAGGGCTTCGAGACGACACACAACGTGACGTTGTCCCACGCCTAAGCAGTGCGACGACTCACGACCGGGCTATATTGCCCGGCCGTGAGCCCCGATCCACTACCATCGCATCACCGCCCCGGCGGCGGGTTTCGCAATCCGTGGGTTGACCAAGCCGTGCCGGGGTTCGGCAGCCTCCTCAAGTGGATGCTCGTGCATCGCACGACTCGACCGCGGCCCAAGGATCCCGATCCATCGGTGTTCGCGCGCGTCCCGCCCGACTATGTCCCGCCGCGCGCTCCGCGGTCGCAACTCACGGTGACGTGGGTTGGACACGCGAGCCTGCTCATCCAACTGAACGGTCTCAACGTCCTCACCGACCCGATCTGGAGCGAGCGCGCTTCACCGGTACAATTCGCCGGGCCGCGGCGCTGGGTGGCACCGGGGATCGCGTTCGAAGACCTGCCGCCGCTGGACGTCGTCTTACAGTCGCACAACCACTACGACCACCTCGATGACGGGACGGTGCGGCGCCTGGCGCGGACGCATCCGCAGGCCTCGTGGCTCGTCCCGCTTGGGCTCTCGACTTTTGTTCGCGAGCGCGGCGTCGGTGTCGATCGGGTGCGGGAGTTGGATTGGTGGCAGGATCACACCACCGAATCGCTGCGGATCGCGGCCACACCGGCAATGCACTTCAGCAGCCGCGGGATCGGAGACCGGGGCGATACGCTCTGGTGCGGCTTCGCGATCATGGCCGCCAACGGCCGTCGGGTGTATTTCGCCGGTGATACGGGATATCATCCCGACTTCGAAGCGATCGGCGCGCGGTACGGTCCCTTCGATGTGGCGCTGATGCCGATCGGCGCGTATGAGCCGCGCTGGTTCATGCGCTACCTCCACATGAATCCGGAGGAAGCCGTCGAAGCGTTCCGCGCGCTGAACGCGCGATGGATGGTGCCGATTCACTGGGGCACATTCAAGCTCACCGACGAAGCGATGGACGAACCGCCGGCCCGCGCGCGCGCCGCGTGGAGGGCGGCCGGACTGCCGCCCGACGGGTATCGCCAGCTCGCCCATGGCGAGACTCTCACGCTGTAGCACAGGATATCGAACTATGCCCCGTTGGACGCTGATCCCTCTGGTTGTGCTCGTCGCGGGCTGCGCGGCACGTCGTCCAGCTCCTCCCCTGGCCGGGCCGTCCTCGGCGCCCGTGATGGAAACGCCGGCGCGCGTGGCGCTCATGGCAGCCCCGGGCGACGCGGATTGGAAGGCGCTCGGCGACGAGGCGACCGCGCTCCTGTCGCAGTACGTGCGCATCAACACGACCAATCCGCCCGGGAACGAGATCGCGGCCGCGCGCTGGCTGGCGGGAGTCCTGCGGCGCGACGGCATCGAGGCGCAGATTTTCGAACCCGCACCGGGGAAGGCGAACCTATACGCGCGGCTCAGGGGCGACGGCAGCGCGCGGCCGCTGATTCTCTTGAACCATATGGACGTGGTGTTGGCGTCGCCCGAGTACTGGACCGTCGATCCGTTCAGCGGCCTGATCAAAGACGGCTATGTGTGGGGCCGGGGCGCGCTCGACATGAAGGGTGAAGCGATCGCGCAGCTCATGACGATGCTGATCCTGAAGCGCGCGCACGTTCCACTGAGGCGCGACATCATTTTTCTCGCGACGTCGGACGAAGAGATCGGCGCCGGCGTGGGTGCGGCGTGGATCGCCGAGCATCAAACGCCACTCGTCAAGGACGCCGAGTTTCTGTTGAATGAAGGCGGGCTGTCACGCGCCGACGGTCACGGAGGCGTCGAGTTCTACGGCGTCGGCACGACCGAGAAGTCGCCGTTCTGGCTCGATGTCACGGCGCACGGGACGGCGGGGCATGGCTCCCGCCCCACGCCGGACAATCCCGTCCACCGCCTGGTTCGCGCCCTGCATCGTATCGCCAATTGGCAGACGCCGCTCACCGTGACACCCGCAGCGGAGCGTTCATTTCGCGATCTCGCGACCATCGAGCGTGACACGACGGCACGCCGGTGGCTCAGCGACATTCGCGCCGCGCTGCGCGATTCGGTCGCGACGCGCGCGATCACCGCCGACCTGACCTACAATGCCCTGCTGCGCAACACCATCTCGATCACCGGCCTGAAGGGCAGCGACAAGACCAACGTCATTCCGCCGGTGGCGACGGCGGCGATCGACGTGAGGCTGTTGCCGGGCCAGGATCCGGCGGCCTTTCTCGCAGACCTGACGCGCGTGGTGGGAGATAGCGCCGTGACGATTCGGCCGCAGGGGCCGAACTGGCCGGCGACGGAGAGCTCGACCGAGACCGAGATGTTCCGCGCGATTGCGGCAGTGGCACACGCGCGACATGCGAACGCGCTCGTCACCGCGCTGATGCTGCCGGGATTCACCGATAGCCACTACTTCCGGCGTATGGGGATCGCGAGCTACGGCCTGGGGCCGTTCCCGCTCACGCAGGGCGATTCCCGCGGCGTGCATGGCAACGACGAACGGCTCAGCATCGCAGCGCTGCGCTTTGGGGTTCGGTTTTACTACGACGTGGTCGCGCGCGTAGCTGCGAACTAGCACTACGTGAGTGGAACGACGAACCGCACCGTGAGCTGTTCGGCGGTCTGCGGACTCACGCTACAAAAACATTCCTGCCCGATGATGCGCTTGACGCCGAGGACCTCGGCCTCGGCGATCCCGGCAACGTCGCGATACGTGATCTCCAGCATCTGGCCGTCGATCACGCGATAGCTCACCGGCCGGCCCAGCAAGCGGTGGTGCGGGTCGATTTTCGCGAGGCCCTCCGCGAGCCTGCGCTGCAGCTCGGTGATGGCTTCGGTGGCGGTCATTGGTCGAGTACCGCGGCGGCGTTGCGCCGCATGCCGCGATGTCCCGGTCGCGTGAATGGCGTATCCGCGAAGCGGCGCTGGAATTCGCTCTCGTCCATGCGCGCGAGTGCGTGGAGATCCGGTCGCGCGACTTCGGGTCGCGGCGCAAGCGCCGGATCCTGCGTCGTGCTCGCAAAGCTCACATTCCAGGGACACACGTCCTGGCAGACGTCACAGCCGAAGAGCCAATCGCCCACCTGCTCGCCCTGCGTCTTCGTAAACTCTCCGTGGTGCTCGATCGTGAGATACGAGATACACGCCCGCGCATCGAGATCGCGCGGCCCGACGAATGCCTGTGTCGGGCACGCATCGAGACAGCGCCGGCACGTGCCGCAGCGGTCCGCTTCGAACGGCAAATCCGGCGCGAGGTCGGCGTCCGTCAGAATGACGCCGATGAACGTGAACGAGCCGATCTCGGGATGGATGAGCATCATGTTCTTGCCGATCCATCCGAGTCCCGCGAGCTGCGCCAGCTCCCGTTCGGGTACGGGACCGGCGTCGACGTAGCAGCGCGTCGTCGAGGCGGGGATCAGCTCCCGGATTGCGGCGGCCAGTTGCTCGAGGCGTTTTCCGAGGACGTCATGGTAGTCGGAGGACCAGGCGTATTGGGCCACTCTGCCTGAACCCGGGGCCGCCGGCCCAGGGTCAGCCGGGCCGTGGAAATAATTCGTGAGGGTCACCACGGCACTGCGCCCGCCCGGAAAGATCGTGCGCGGATCCTTCCGCTTCTCCGCTTGCCGATGCAGGTACGTCATCGTGCCGGCGTGCCCGTTCGCGAGCCAGCGGTCGAGCTCGGCCGCGTGGGGAGTGGGCTCGAGTCGCGCGATGCCGGTTGCGGCAAAACCGAGCGCTGCCGCTCGCCGCTTGATCTCGATCACAGGCCCATCGTCTCACGCCGCCAGCGCGCGAAGTTCACGACGTCAGCGACCGGGGGGACCGCATGCTCGTCTCCGTACGCGGTGAACATCCGCCACTGCATATAGTCCCGCGGCGGCAGGGGCAGGAACGGCGGCCGCCGAAACCAGTCACGGGCGCGGAAACTCCACATGAGACGCAACAAATCGAGCGCGAGCCGTGGATTCACCAGCGCCCGCACTGCCAAACGCAAATAGAGTGCAGACCAACTCGCGATACGTTGCATTCCTTCTGTATATTCACGGCCTATGACGCTCGCAAGCAGCGTACACCCGCGCGCGCTTGGACTCGCCAGATACCGCGGCGAGTTTCCCATCTTTAGAGACCGCGTCTATCTCAACACCTGCTCACTGGGTGCGCTGGGCGAGCGGTCTCGCCGCAAAGTAGCGGAATTCCTCGATCTCTGGCAGAGCCGCGGCGCCTCGGCCTGGTACGACGTGTGGTGGGAAGCGCTGACGGACCTGCGCGCGCGCTACGGTCGGATCGTGAACGCGTCCGCGGGCGAGATCGCACTCGCGCCGAACATTTCGGTCGCGCTGAGCGCGGTCGCCGAGTCACTCGATTACAAGAAGCGCCCCAAGGTGGTGATCACGTCGCTCGACTTCCCGACGGTCGCGTATCAGTGGCTGGCCAAAGTGCGGAGCGGGGTCGAGCTCGTCGTCGTTGAAAGTCCCGATCGCATCAGCGTGCCTGTCGAGGCGATCGCTCGCGCCGTCGATGACCGGACCGCCCTGGTCGTCACGTCCCACGTCTACTTCACGACTGGCGCGATTCAGGACATCAAACGCGTTGCCCAGGTAGCGCACGCGCATGGCGCGCTGTGCCTGATCGACGCCTACCAGTCCGTCGGCCAGATACCGGTCGATGTGCGGGATGCCGGCGTCGACGCCCTCGTCGCGGGCGGCCTCAAATGGTTGCTCGGCGGCCCAGGTATTGTCTTTCTGTACGTGCGCGAGGCGGTCGCGCGCCGGCTGGAACCTCGCATCGCGGGGTGGTTTGGCCAGCGCGAGCAGTTCGCGTTCGATCCCCGTGCCCTGACGTTTCACGACGATGCGCGTCGCTTCGAGCTGGGCACCCCGGCCCTGGCCGCCGTCTACGCGCAGCTCGGCGGGCTCGAGTACATCGAGGAGATCGGCGTTCCCACCATCCGCGACGTCACCGCCGCGCTGACCGAGGATCTCATCGCCACGGTGCGCGCCGCCGGTTTCAAGCCGAAGGTGGCGGCCGAGCCTGCGCAGCGCTCGGCCATCGTGATGATTCCAATGCCGGATCCGGCGACGAGCGTGCGGCATCTGGCGGCTGGCGGCATCATCGCCGACAGCCGGCCCGGGCACGTCCGGTTCTCGCCTTTCTTCTATAACGTGCAGGATGACCATGTCAGAGCAACCGAGCGCCTCGCCTCGCAGCCCGCTCACTGAGGACGAACAACTCCTCGTCCCGCCGCAGATCGTTCCGATCGAGCGGCGGGCTTCGTTCACGAGCACCGACCCCTGGCGCGTGCTGCGCATCATGGGTGAGTTCGTTGAAGGCTTCGATACGCTGTCGGATGTCCGCAACGCGGTGACGGTCTTCGGCTCGGCGCGCACGCTGGAAGGTGATCCCTATTACGAGGCGGCGCGCGAGACGTCGCGCATCCTCGCCAAGGAAGGCTTCGCGATCATCACGGGCGGCGGGCCGGGGATCATGGAAGCGGCGAACCGCGGCGCGAAAGAGGGCGGCGGCCTCTCGATCGGCTGCAATATCGAGCTCCCGTTCGAGCAGGGGACGAATCGCTGGGTGGAACGCTCCGTCCACTTCCGCTACTTCTTTGTCCGGAAGACGATGTTCGTGAAGTACTCCACGGCGTTCATCACCTTTCCGGGCGGCTACGGCACGATGGACGAGCTGTTCGAGGCGCTGACCCTCGTGCAGACGGGTAAGGTGAAGCAATTCCCCGTGGTGCTGTTCGGCCGCGACTACTGGCGCGGTCTCGCGGATTGGCTCAAGGAGCGGGTGGCCGGAGAAGGCAAGATCTCCGCTGAAGACCTCAACTTGTTCCTCGTGACCGACGAGCCGAAGGAAGCGCTCGGCTGGATCGTGGATGCACGCGAGCGTCGTACCCGCGCGTACCGTGCGATGAGCAAGGCCGCGACGCGATGACGCAAAACGAATTCCTGCGCGGACAGCGCATCAATCCCAAGCCGGTCACCGGCAAAGAAACGGTGGCCGATCTCGTCGACAACGCGTTCCTCGCGTACAATGCGGGCCGCCTGGCCGAGGGCTGCCGGCTGTTCGCCGAGCGCATGCTCGAGGATGATGTGACCGTGGGGATGAGCCTCACGGGAGCCATGACGCCGGCGGGACTCGGAATGTCGACGATCATTCCGCTCATCGAAGCGGGATTTGTCGACTGGATCGTGTCCACGGGCGCCAATCTCTATCACGACGCGCACTTCGGTCTCGGGATGGCGATGCATCGCGGCACGCCGTTCGCCGATGACGTCGTGCTGCGCGAAGAGGGCGTCGTGCGGATCTACGACATCTTCTTCGATTATGACGTCCTGCTCTCCACGGATCGCTTCGTGCGCGAGGTCTCCGCGCGCGACGAATTCCAGCGTCCCATGAGCACCGCCGAATATCACCATTTGCTCGGCGGCTACGTGCGCGAGCGCGAGACGGCGCTCGGCCTGTCGCGCAAATCGGTGCTGGGCGCGGCGCATGCTGCGGCGGTGCCGATCTACACGTCCTCACCGGGCGACTCGTCCATCGGCATGAACGTCGCCGAGCAGGCGCTGTCCGGCAGTAAGCTCCGCTTTGACGTGAGTGCCGATGTGAACGAGACGTCCTCGATCGTGTTCTCCGCCAAGGTGCGCGGCGGCAAGAGTGGTGTCCTGATCATCGGTGGGGGCAGTCCCAAAAACTTCGTCCTGCAGACCGAGCCGCAAATTCAGGAAGTGCTCGGCATCAGTGAGAAAGGCCACGATTACTATCTCCAGCTTACCGACGCGCGTCCCGACACGGGTGGACTGTCCGGCGCGACGCCCTCGGAAGCCGTGAGCTGGGGCAAGGTGGATCCGGACAAGTTACCGGGGGCCGTCGTGGCGTATCTCGACAACACCGTGGCTTTCCCGGTGCTCGCCGCCTACGCGCTGGCCCGCCGCAAGCCCCGCAAACTGAAGCGCCTGTACGACCGGCGCGGAGACATGATGCGCGAGCTGACCGATTCGTATCTTGAGGCGAAAGCCGATCGCGACGCGCGCGCCGAGGCGGCAACTGGCGGCAGAGCGACCTGAGACGCAGAAGGCACCGACTCCCACCAGGGCGTACGCCGCATACGTCCTGGGTCTGCTGACGCTGGTCAATCTTTTCAATTATCTCGATCGCAACGTCGTGTACGCCGTGTTCGAGCCGGTGAAGCGCGACCTCCAATTGTCGGACGCGCAGCTCGGCTGGCTTGGCTCGGCATACATCGTGGTTCTGTCGCTCGCGGCACTGCCGCTCGGGGTGATCGGGGATCTGCGGTCGCGACGCAGCGTCATCACGTTGGGCGTCGCCGTCTGGACGGCATCGACCGCCGCGGGGGGTTTCGTGCGACGGTTCTGGCAGCTGTTTACCTGCCGCGCCCTGGTCGGATTCGGGGAGGCGGGGTACGCGCCCGCCGCCCAGGCTATCATTGCGCAGTACTACCGAGGCCGGCGTCGCGCTTTCGCGATCGGCGTGTACTCCGTCGGCATGGCGCTCGGCGGCGTGCTGGGGATCTGGTTCGGCGGTGTCATTGCGGAGCGATACGGTTGGCGCTGGGCATTCATCTGGATGGGATTCCCGGGATTGATTCTCGCGCTGCTCGCCTCGCGTCTGCGCGAGCTCGATCGCCGCCCGCCGCCGCCGATCCTCGACACGCTGCAGCGATGGTGGCAGCACGGCATGCGCGGCGTGATGTACTATGTCAGGCCGCTGGCGACCTCCGCGGGAATCGGCGCATTGCTGGCGGGATTTCTCTCCTTGTTCGAAGGGATTCCATCACCGTTCGGCACCGCCGTGTTCGGCGTGGGCGTGAGCGTGGGAATCGCGTGGACCGTGTGGCGGCTCGTCCCGCTCGCCGTCCGGCGCACGACGGAGGCGGGCGCCGTCGCGGCCGGCGCGTTCGACGACTTTCAGGGCGCCGCGGTCCTGGTGCTCCGCACACCGACACTGATCTGGGTGTTTCTCGGCGGCGCGATGGTGACGTTCGCGGTAAACGGGCTCATCGCCTGGGCCGCGGCGTTCATGCAGCGAATGCACGGGCTTTCGGTAGCGCGGGTCGGCGGCGAGTTCGGCCTGTGGGCGCTGGCCGGCGGCGTGCTGGGTGCGCTCGTCGGTGGCCGCCTGGCCGACCGGTTGCAGCAGCGTTGGCGCGGCGGCCGCGTGCTCGCCTCGGGCGCCGGCTTTGTGCTCGGCGCACCCGTGTGCGCCGCGCTGCTGCTGGTTCACGATCTCCGCTGGTTCGCGCCGCTCATCCTGGCAACGTATTTCCTCTATACCTGGTATAACGGACCGCTCGCGGCCGTCATTCTCGACGTCGTGCCGCCCGCCGTCCAGGCGTCCGTGCTCGGCGCATTCGTGCTGTTTTCGCATCTCGCCGGTGATGCGCTGGCGCCGCCCCTGATCGGCTATCTCTCCGACCGTACCGGCAACCTGCGCACGGCTATGTTGTTGCTGCCGGCGGTCGGCATGCTCGGAGGTCTCGTCATACTCATTGCGCTGAAGACCGTCTCGCACGACATGCGGCGGGTGACGGCGCTCGACATCCACGTGTCCGGCCAAGGCTGAGGTGGTGTCGTGAAAGTCGCCGTGATCTTCGATTCGCCGCACCCCGAATGGGACGACGCCGCCTTCAAGCGTGAAGTCGAGGCCAAGGCTGAAGAAGCCGAGTACGACGTCGCGCGGGCGCTCCTGGCGGCTGGCCACGATGTACTCATGATCGGCATCGGGGACGATGTCGCGCCGCTGCTCACCAAACTCGCCGCCTTCCAGCCGAAACTCGTGTTCAACGGCTGCGAGGGCTTTCGCAAGAACGCGCGGCACGAGTACGCGATCGCCGCGTTGCTCGACATGTACGGGTACCGCTACACGGGATCGTCCCCGACCGCGCTGCTCGTCGCGCGCAACAAGTCGCTCACCAAGAAAATCCTCGCGTACCACGGTATCCGCGTGCCCGCATTCGCCGAGTTCCACGAAGGCGACAAGCTCGTGCGGCCGTCGGAGCTGCGCTTTCCGTTGATCGTCAAGCCGTTGCTCGAGGACGCGTCGATCGGTATCGCGCAGGCCTCCGTGGTGGAAGACGATGTGAGTCTCGGCCAGCGCGTGGATTTCATTCACGCGAAGTACCATCAGGCGGCGATCGTCGAGGAGCTGGTCGAGGGGCGCGAGGTGTACGTCGGCCTGATCGGCAATGACGCGCTGGAGGTGTTGCCGCTGACGGAGATGACGTTTGGTGAGCCCGAGATCGGCGAGCACCGCATCGCCACCTACAAAGCCAAGTGGGACGAGGAGTATCGGAAGAAAAAGAAGATCAGGAACGTCTTCGCCAAAGGCGTGCCGGAGGAGCTGACGCGCCGGATCGGCGAGATCTGTAGCACCGCATTTCATGCGCTGTGGTTGCAGGACTACGGCCGTGTGGACGTGCGCCTCGCGCATGACAACGAAGTGTACGTGCTCGAAGTGAATCCCAATCCGTTCATCGCCGCCGAGCACGAACTGGCTGAAGCGGCCGAGAAGTCGGGCCTCAAGTACAACGCGTTCATTCAGCGCATCGTGGACGAGGCGCTGGCGCGGTGAGCCGCCGCGAAGTCCCCACTCCCGAGCTGCGCTGCCCCCGCTGCCACACCGAGCTGGAGCGGTTCTGGAGCTTCTGCCCGAGCTGCAGCCGGCGGCTCGAGTGGCGCGACACGCAGCGCGAAACCAACGCCGAGTGCGCGTATTGCGGCTGGATGGTCTCGGACGCGTCATCGTTCTGCCCGTGGTGCGGGCGCAACAT
>Ga0209761_1003266_pt1 | contig 10713 bp, 16 predicted proteins | sample GraSoi013_1_40cm_4_FD_185818 | JGI IMG/M metagenome (GOLD analysis project Ga0209761, IMG submission 185818) | Grasslands soil microbial communities from the Angelo Coastal Reserve, California, USA - Sample 09_25_2013_1_40cm (SPAdes) (version 2) | ecosystem: Environmental > Terrestrial > Soil >... | reverse complement strand
CTATACAGGGTGTGGCCATCGAGCCTCCTCGTTTGAGTGCCTCGAAGCGCGTCGACACCGCTTCTATAGCACCTGCGAGAGACTCGGTGGCTCTTCTCTTTCATCGTTCATGAATAATCCAGGTTAGCACACTGGACTGTCAAGGCAACCAGGGCCACGAGCCCCCGCCCACTTCCACTACAGGTTCTTCAGCATCACGCGCACTTACATGAGCCCGCGTTGGTTCGCGTGAGCCCGAAGTAGCTGCTCTCAGCGCATCGCTCGTCACGGTTTGGTCACGGTCGTTTAGCCCGGGTCCCACTCTCGTCGGAACACGGTGTAACCAGCACACTCGCCAGTGGCTCGCCGGCCTTGTAGTCGTCCTCGACGTAGCCGCCGCAGTGCCGCGCAACGTAGACGCCATCGGTCGGCGCGACCTGGTCGGTCACGGCGAGCGCCGGGGGCCTTGACGTCGCGACCGACGAACGCAGACACGAAGGTCCTCCAGCCTCCCGATCAAGCGCTGCTGCTCCTCGCTCGGCGCGTGGTGGTAGACCTTGATCGCCGCCGCGTCGAGGAACGTCTCGGCGTTGTCGCGGGCGTCCATCCGGCCGAGAGCATCGAGAACCTCAGCGCCGCGTAGCGAGGGCCGGCGAGCGCGGACCATCTCCGGCTTGTCAGGGACCGGTTCGAGCGACTGGTCGTAGCGACGAGCGAGCGCATCGCTCATGCGCCTGGCTCTCGTCCCACGTCGTCAGCGTCCCGAGATGAGCGATCGACTTATGTCGGACCTTGCCGCCGACGCGGAGCGATTGCACGAGCATGTGCGTCGCGTGCCCGCCCCCGCTGGTTCCGATCCGCGTTGTAGAGCCGACGCTCACGCTTCCACTTGACGTGCATCGTCAGCTCGCCGTGAAGTGGGGCCACCGCTTCTCGGCGACTCGCCTGCGCCACCGATCACGGACCTCGACCGCGAAGCCCTCGTACTCCGTGCCCGTCAGCGCCTTGACGAACCAGTCGTAGACGACGACAAGCCCCGGCCGCGTCGCGTCTGGTGGGCGCGGCGTGGAGTAGGCCGTGTCCACGCCAGACAACCACTCCGCGCCGACGTCCTCGATCGCGTGCGCGAGGATCTGCTTGCCGCTCAACCGCACGCCGTCGTCGTCGTAGAGGTCGGTCTCGACGTAGTCCGGGACGAACCATCCGTCGTGGACCGCGTAGATCTGGTCGATGCCGGCTCTCTTCAGGTACTCCAGCACGAGCGAGTTGAAGTAAGCGTCCATCATGTGAACGAGACAAGGGGCGACGCGGTTCGACAGCTCGCCGAGGTTCACGCGCCAGCGCGGGATGAACTTCTTCTGCTTGCCGACCTTCGCGAGCACGCCGCAGGCGCGCAGTTCCAGATGGTGCCGACCGATCGGGACCATCAGCGGCGCGCGGCGAATCGGGTTCCATTGCACCCGCGCGCCTTCCAGCGGGGCTGTGAGGACGAGGCCGCGCTTCGGGTGCGCGTGCCGCCCGATGTACTGACATGCGTCGAGGAACGTCGTCAAGGCTGGTGCCCACTCGGACGGAAGCGTGGCGAGGAACGCGCGCCAGAACTGCTCGGCACGCTGCACGCCGCCAGTCTTGAACACGTTGCTGTTCCAGCCTGGACCGTACGTCTCCCGGTCGTCGGCGAGATCCTGCACGATCCGCCCGAACTTCCCACCGTAGTTCCAGCGCGTCCATATCGCCTTCATGAACTCGATCAGCCGCTTGTCGGACGGTCCCGCGTAGCCCGGAGCGAGGACATCGTCCCGCTCGTGAAGAGCCCAGAGCTGCCGCGTGAGCCAGACCTTGAACTTCGGGTCTTTGCTCCCGGCGAGCGCTTCGAGCGCGTCGAGGCCGAGGAACGCGGCTTGGAGCTGCGTCTGGCTCGACGCCATGTCGCGCTCAACGAATGGCTGGGTCGCGCCGACCTCGATGAGCCGATCGGGGTCGCGGTCGTCCACGATCAGGCCGGAGACGTCGTCCGGGCTGAACCAGCGCTCACGCAGCTCGGACGGGACGTGCTCGGGCCAGAAGTCGTGAGCGTGGAACCGGCGATTCAAGGCCACGAAGAACCGACTACGGATCCTCACGTAGGCCCGGCCGTCGGCGTCGCGCTGGACGCCGCCGATCCCGGCCGCCTGCTCGTACACGCTCCGGAATCCGTTGAGGGTGCTCTGAACGGCCTTGCGACCATACCGCTGGTGCGAGGTCTGCGGGAGGTGCGTCGCGAGGAACTCCTCGATCATCTCGAAGTCCTCGCGGAACTGCTCGACGTGGAACCGGATCCGGGGCGCTTCGAGGATCGCGATCACCTCGCGGGACCGCGCGCCGGTCTGCACCTCGTCGTACGGGCGCTCCTGACACGTCTTGTGGCGCGTCGGCAGCGGGGGCGCGGGGTCGTCCGCGAGCAGTAGTCGCCAGTGCAGAGGGCGCCGGTACTGCACGTCTCGCAGGATCGCGTACCGGACCTCATCGAGGAGCGGACCATCACGTAGCTCGACGATGCCCCCGCCAGCGTGTCCCCGGCCGGAGGCGCGGCGCAGAGTGTAGAGCTGCGCGAGTCCTGGATGGGGCGACACCCGCTGCTTCGCCACGACCTCGACCTGGCTGACGAGCAGGTCCCACAACGCCTCCTCGTTGACCCCGGCCATGAGCAGCTCGCGCGACGCTTGGCGGAATGTCGAGCGCTGCATGTCGTAGCTGATCCGGGCGCCGCGTAGACGGGCGCGGCGGTAGCGAATGCTCCAGTACCGAGCGAGCGCGTCGAACAGCGTATTGCGCGTGAGCCGCTTGCCGCGATCGCCAAGGGAGATGATCGTATCCAGTGCGACCACGAAAGCCTGCCCGGCGACGCGACCAGCGTCGTTCTCTCGCGGCACACGGAGCGACAGCGGGTCGGCTCGTGACCAGGTCAAGTCTGGGGAGCCGGTCCGACTGCTCTCTGCCGCGAGCACGAAGCTCCGGAGCGTGCCGGGCTTCCCGCGCCGCCCTGGTCGGCCTCCGGTCGCCCCCGCTCGTCACGTTCCGCGTCACGTTCCTGTTCGGGCCAGTAGCGAAGCCCGCGGGAACTCGGCCCTCACGGTCGCTGCAACGCAGGACCAACGATCCAGTGGGCCTCGGCTCGTGGACGTCGCAGGCGCGTCCCGATACCTCGGCGTGAGCGCGTGGACCGTGCGCGACCTGATCGAGCGCGGCGCGCTGCCCCGTGTCGCCCTGCCCGGCGTTCGGCGCGTGCTCGTGGACCAGCGCGACCTCGACCGACTCGTCGACGCGAGTCGCCGAGCGGCGAGCTAATCCGGCGCGCGCCTGAGGGCCGGCCCGATTGCCGATGCGCGACCCCCTATACCCCCAAAATCGCGCCAGCGCGCGTGAACGCCCCTGACGTTCAGTCGCGAAGCAGATTTTCCACGAGGTCGACCTGGTTGTGTCGAGGTTGACTCAGCTTGGCCCCAGAGCAGCGAACAGCGAACCCCCAATGAGGAACTCGATGCGACAGCCGATGCCCCGGTGCCTGGTGAACGGTCAGCACACCCCTGGCTCCGAGTGGGAGCGCGAGTGCCCGCTGAACCCCAACCGAGCAGTAGACCAGATCGCAGACCGCGAGCGCCGGCACCAGGCAGCATCACCGGCCCAGCGTGCGGCGTGGGCGGCGGGTGCTCAACGGCTCGCTGAACGCCGTCAGGAGCAAGGGAGCGCGGTTTTCCCTTCAGGGACTCCGGCCGGGAATACCCAGACGGCACCCCCGTCGGTGGACCAAGGGCGCCGGGCTCGCTAGTGCCCGTGCTCCTGAGCCCGGCTCACGTCGCCCTCATGTCCGGAGGCCTCCGCGTTCCGGCGTCGTCCTGACCCTCTACCCGCTGGCTCAGTCACCAGCCCGCCCGCGCCCGGATGGCGCGTAACACCAACCGAAGGAGCTACGTCCCCATGTCCACGAAGACAGTCGCACCGTCCAAGAGCACCAAGGTCGAGAAGAAGGCGAGCGAGAAGCGTGCGCCAGTCAGACCTGGCGGCAGCGGCGACCCCGACCGCTTCCGGTGGAAGTAGTCGGAGCGCAGACGCACGAGAGTAGTTCACCCATTACCAGCCGGCCGAGAGCCGGTGAAGGAGCAACTCCCATGAGCAGCATCAACTACGAGAACGCGGTCGCCCTCGTGAAAAGCCTGGTCGCCTCCGTCGAGTCGATCGAGGCGCGCGAGAAGCAGTCTCGCGACGCCGCCGCGAAACTGTCGGCCGTCGAGAGCGCAGCGCGGGAAGCGGAGTCGCGTCGACAAAACGCCCACGCCGAATGTGCGGGCGTCGAGACGAAGATCATCGAGAAGCGTCGCGAGTTGGAGACGCTGACCACGCAGGCCGACGAAGCCTACACCCGTCGCGTCAGCGAGGAGGGTCGGCTGAACTCGATCCAGTCCCAACTCGTGGAGGTCCGGCAGAAGCTGGGCGCCTAGCCTAACCCGGGCACCCGCAGCCGGCATCCTGCGGGCCACCAATTTCTCCGAGGAGGGAACCATGTCCGTCGAGAACACAAAACCTTCACCTGTGCGTAAGGTGACCGTCGAGATCATCAGCGCGCCCACGCTCGATCCCTTGGCGCGCAGCGCGACGATCCTGACGTCTGCGACGCGCACGACGGCGAGCGATTACGACCGTAAGGTCAAGGCCGCGCAAGAGGCGCTTGCTCCGACGATCGCCGACGCTGCGGCGATACTCCGAGACGTTGAAACCATTTGGAAGCAGCGTGGAGAGAGCCTGGAGAAATTCTCGCGCCTTGATTGGTCTGCGTTGAGGCTGCGCGGGGTCAACGTCGATTTGCTCAACCGCGTCAGCCGACTGGTGAGCGACACCCTGGCGACGTTCAGCAGCGCGCGCTACGAGCTACAGGCAATCCCCGGTCGTGTCGCGAACCTTGGCCGTCATGCCGGCCTGGGGGGCCACGAGGACGATGACCTGGAGCTGACCAACTGGCCGCCGATGCCCTTTCTCCCGACTGGTGGCATGGCGGAAAAAGAGCCGACACGCATTCGCGCTGATGTCGAGCGCCAACGGAAGACCGCCGACTCGATTCGCGAGCAGCTCCTGACGTTGGAGTACGTCGTCGGCCAGATCGAAGAGAAGCTGAAGGCGTTGAAGGCGAGCGGCGCGCCTAACGGCGTGGCCGTGAGCATCGAGCGTCCCGACGACTTCCGTCCGCAGCCGAAACAAACGAGAGCTGATTCGGAATTCGACCCACTCAGCTATGGGAGGAGCTAATCATGGCCGACGGACGACCACTTGAAGAGCAGATGGCCGACGCCCTGGCGCAGCAGGCGCAGAAGCTGCAGGCAACGACGCAGCAGTCAACGACGATGCGCGACGCGCTGGGCCGCGAGGTACCGCTCAGCGAAGCGCAGCAGGCGCTACTCAGCCAGAAGATGAACGCGCCGAAGTCGAAGGCACAAGCCGCGTCCGGTGCGACGGAACAACCCCGCGCCCTACACGCGGATGACCCCGCTGCGGGTGACGCGCGCCTTGCGGAACTGATGAAGAACCCGGCGTACCTGGACAAGAACCACGTCGATCACGCCAAGGCGGTCGCCGACGTGCGCGAGTACCTACAGCAGAAGTATCAGGAGCCGGATGCCGCAGACTTGGCGGACGCACCCGACATTGGCGAGCTGCGCCGCTTCGTCGGGGCCGAGCTTCCCTGGATGCCAGCCCACGCGGAGGCGAAGTGGGACGCCGTAGCGGAAGAAGACTTCCTCCACTTCGCCGTGCAGGAGAACTTGAAGACGTCCGTCGTGAACCAGCTCCTGACCTGGTACGTCGACCGCGCTCTGGTGTATGGCGGCTTCGGTCCAGGCGCAGAGGCTGAGTTCCGCGAGTTCGCCAAGGGGAAGCTCTCCGACGCGCAGGTGGAGAAGCTGGTCGCCTGGGGGCGTGTGATTCATGCGTCCGAGGCGCGCGAGGAGGAGGTGTGATGAGGAGCGAGTCAACTTCATCGCCGCCTGCGACGTGGAAGAAGTGCGGGCACGTCACGGACACCCCGGCCGACGCCGCTTCGATATCCCGCGTGCTCGCCCCGCGCGTTTCTTCGGGGATTTTCTCGGGCCACCCATAGGGGATTTCCCCGCCATTGATTACAGGGTTCATCTGATTGTCCCAGTCGGGGCCAGCCCGTACCCTCTCGTGCGAGAAACCCTGATGCTCGCCCCAGGCGCCGCCGCTGACTGCACGCCGGAGGAGTTACGGCGATCACGGGAATCCGAGTGTCAACTCAAGGAGGTGATGACCCTACGGAGGGTGTCCCTACTGGGTGTGCTTGGAACGCATCGCTGACCAGTCAGCAACTAACGCAGAGGTAGAGGTAGGAACTATGAATTTCATGGAGGTTTCACCATGAAGCGCAAACTCCTGCTCGTCATCGGTCTCGCCATGGGAATCGCCAGCGTAGCCGCACCGACGGTACGCGCGGATGTGCTCTCAGACCTCGGCTTCCAGCTAGGAGGATCGATCCTGACGCTACCGCCAGCGCAGGTGATCGACCCGCCACCGCAAGGGGCGGCCAAGGAACCGCTGTTCAACACCGCGGCGTTTTTCTGCTCCACAGGCGCGATCCCGACTTCCACCACCACGTTCGGCTTTGTGATCCTGAACACGCATGGGCCTGCGGATGCGCTCGGGAAAGATTCCGTCGTCAGCGCTGAGGTCGCCATCAAGGACGGTATCCATAACGCGACGTATCAGATCTTCATGGAACAGGATCCCGGTAACTGCGCGAACTTAACGTCGGTGGGCACGATCACCACGAACGATCAAGGCAATGGCAACGGACACGCAGAGGTATCCAGGATTTCGACGGCGACGAACTTCTGGGTAGCAGCCGTCGACCTGGCGGACCCTCTCGATCCGCGTTTCTTTCTGGCGAGTCCGGCGGCGACGCTCGATTGACGATCGCTGCTGAGGTGAAGCTGATGGAAGCTGGCGGCGCTCTCCCGCACGTTCCGCGCGGGGGCGCCGCCCCCCAGACCGTTTCGTCAATGGCCCAGGCCGAGCACTTGCCCATCTACGAGGAGCAGGTAGTGCAGGGCTTCTCGCGGTACCACAAGTATTCGCTGGGCGCGGACCTCCGCGACGGCGCGCGGCGCCTCCTGAAGCTGGTCGTGCGCGCCAACTCGCGGCGGGACAAGGCGCCGGAGATCCGCGAGGAGGCGGAGCAGCTCAAGGTGTGTCCTGCGCCTCTGCTAGGACGTGAAGGCGTTCCCGAACTTCAACTCCTTCGAGCACGCGATCCGGCAGGTGACCGAGATCGCCAAGCAGAATGAAGGGTGGCTGAAAAGTCAGCGCCAGGACCATGCCAGAGCCGGCGTGGACCTGCGCGGGCCAAAGGGGAGGTGAGCGAGCGCCGTAAGTTCCTCTAACCACGCTGGCGTTCGCCCGGCTCCGGTCCGAGGCCGGCGGCGTCTTTCGGAATGGTGAGAGGCCCTTCTGCAGCGTCTGCGTTTTGAGGAAGACCGGCGTCCGGGGCGTCGATCACGTCTTCAATCCTCGCGGGTGTGCCACGTACGATGCCGCTCGGCTTTGGCAGGGGACGCCGCGAGAAAGCGGAGATGGCGCGAGTAAGCAACGCGGCGGCTGCAGCGAGAGGAATGTTTCCCATCGTCAGTCGGCTATCGCCATGCACCACTTCAAGGTCCGTCGTGCCTTGCTCACCGCCTCGCCAAATCCGTCCAGCGGATGCGACGATGATCGTCCCGAGAATGAGGAAGCCGAGAAGCCGAAGCCAATAGTCATCGACGGGAGCAAAGGCGAAGACGACGAACGCCGCGAGGCCACAGACCATCACGAACGGGACACCGATGACCTTCGCCAGAACCCGGATTCGTGCCTCGACCGTCAGCGGTTCCGGCATCTATTCGAGGGAGAACGTGCCGTCTGCGTTGAGGGTCGCGTAGACGCCCTGTTCGTCCTGACGCATCTGAATGCGGTTTTGGGTGCGGAGATAGTGCATCAGGAGACGGACGGTCTTCAGTGCAGCGCCGTTGAAGTAGAGGCGGCAGTTTGCTGCGATGTAGCAGCGCCGGAAGGCGAAGGTTGCCATCTCGGTCACCAAAGTGCAGCCATCGAAACGACAGTCCTCGAAGACGTAGCCGTCGATGTGGATCGTGTCGCCCTTGAACCAACGCCGCTGTATTACCGGCGGGATCGGCAGGGACGGTAAGCCGAAGATAGAAGCAATGTCGGGGAACGTGGGAGAGGGTTGTGGTTTCGCCAATGCTTTGAAGAAGTCAAACGGTTCATCCGCCACGACTCGCACCTTGCTTCCTGATCCTAGAGTTGACTGCAACCCGGCGTTTCAGGCATTATAAGGGCACATCGCATTCAGAGCGGAGCGTGTAGGACGCGCTCCCGGCAACCGGACCTGACGCCAGGGCACGGTGCCAGCCCCGCGAGAGCGGGGGATGCGGCTCGACGGAGAGCAACGCAAGAGGGCGGGCCGCTCGCCTGAGTGGCGTTTTCGTCTCCCCTCCCCGAGCTGCCGCGCGTCCTTCTCGATCCGCCACGAGGAGGACGCCATGCGGTTCGACTTCGAGCTGTCCGGTCACGGCACGGTCTACTTGTTCCAGCCGCTGACGCCTGCCGCACGTGCCTGGGTCGAGGAACATCTGCCGCCAGACGCGACGTGGTTTGGCGGCGCCGTTGTCGTTGAGCACCGCTACATCGGCCCAGATTGTCGGCGGCGCGATCGGCGATGGGCTCGTGGTGCGGTGATGGGCCGCTACACCAAGCGCCCGCGCGGCCCGAGTCGATGAGCGAAGAGTTCCTGGCCCTCGTGATCCTACTCGGTCCGCTCGCCTACGTCGTGCGCCGGATCTGGCGCGGGCTGAGGGGACCAGCCGCGTGCCGGCGACTGCCGAAGCGTGGCCCAGATCTGAAGCGCCGTCCCGATTACGATACAGGTGAGCCCGGTCCAGCCGAGCACGCCGTACCAGAACTCAGTGCGGACAAGACTGTTCGTTGATCACGTCCGACCTGAGGGCGAGAGTGTTGCCGCCAGTGCGGATGCGAAAGGGCATCCCGAACAGAAAGAGAAGTACTACACCGACCAGGGTCCAGGAACAGGCCGCCGACGTTGAGCCACTTCGGCGTCATCGCGCCTTATTCTTCTTCGCTCGTTTCGCTTCACGCGCCGCCACGGCCCGCTTCGCGTGCGCGGATCGCTCCTCGGGCGACACGCCGGCCCATCGGAGCTTGCCGCCGACTTTGCCGCCCTGTCGGCCTGTCTCCTGGAAGTACTGGCGCACGGCGCTCGGCAGCACCGGCTTCCGCTTCTGGGCCATGCGGACAACAGTAGCACGTCTTGACATCAAGACCCCCTCTTGATATGCTCCGATACGCTCTAACCCAAAAGGGAGGTGCGGCGATGGCGGACTCCAGCTGCGGCGAAGTGAAGGCGGACACAGTGACTCTCAACGCGACCGAGTGGGCGTGCATCCAGAAGGCGTTCAAGAGACTGGCCGCGATCCAGCAGCCACTTCAATCCTACCTGTACGCGCACAAGAGCCGCCAGACGGCCGGGGGCGAGCGCATCCACATCGCGGTCCAGCTCGCCTGGTGCGATCTTCAAGGCGCGGTAGAGCGCGTGAACAACGAGCAGTGGCTGCGGCGGCAACTCGCAACATTGAACGAGGAGGAGAACTAACATGGCGAAGATCCGAGGGCTCTATCAGCGACCGGACTCCGAGGTCTGGTGGATCACGTACACGAAGGCCGACGGTCGGCGCGTGCGCGAGAGCACCGGGACGACGATCTATGACGACGCTAAACGCGTGCTCGACGATAAGCGCGGCCGGCTCGCACGCGGCGAGCAAATCCTCCCCCGCCTGGATAAAGTCACGTACGACGAGGCGAAGGCGGATCTGCGCGCGTACTACGAGACGCGCCGGACTCGCGATCTGGCCGAGGCCGACGCACGGCTGAAGCACCTGGACGCGTTCTTCACGGGCCGGCGGCTTGTCACCATCGGCCAGGACGTCATCACGGCGTACGTCAAGAAGCGGCAGACCGCGAGGACGGCCGAGGAAGGCGCCGAGAGGGCGGGCGCCGCGAACGGCACCATCAATCGCGAGTTGGCGACGCTGAGCAAGATGCTCCGGCTCGCGGAGAAGCAGGGCAAGCTTCAGCGCTTCACCGGCATCGAGAAGCTCGTCGAGGCCGCGCCGCGATCCGGCTTCGTGACCCGCGAGCAGTTCACCGCGATCCGCCGGCATCTGCCCGAGGAGCTTCGGGTTGCCATGACCGTCGCCTACACCTTCGGCTGGCGGAAGCGCGAGGTGCTCGACCTCCGGCGACGGGACCACTGCAACGCCCAGGAGGGCACGCTCCGGCTCGATCCCGGCACCACGAAGAACGGCGAGGGCCGCGTGGTTCGGCTCACGCCAGAGCTAATCGAACTGCTCGACGCGCAGGCCCGGCGCGTGCGCGTGCTGGAGCGCGAGACAGGCCGCGTGATCCCCTGGCTCTTCCCTCACCTGGAAGGCGATCTCGTCGGTCAGCGGATCGTGGACCCGCGAAAGGCCTGGGAGCGCGCGTGCAAGGCGGCGGGGGTGCCGGGCGTCCTCATTCATGATCTGCGGCGCTCGGCAGTCCGGAACATGGAGCAAGCCAGCGTGCCGCGCTCGGTCGCCATGAAGCTCACCGGCCACAAGACCGAGAACATCTACCGCC
>Ga0209761_1003265_pt1 | contig 10714 bp, 11 predicted proteins | sample GraSoi013_1_40cm_4_FD_185818 | JGI IMG/M metagenome (GOLD analysis project Ga0209761, IMG submission 185818) | Grasslands soil microbial communities from the Angelo Coastal Reserve, California, USA - Sample 09_25_2013_1_40cm (SPAdes) (version 2) | ecosystem: Environmental > Terrestrial > Soil >... | reverse complement strand
CAGTCCTCCTTCGCTATGGGCATCCGACGTTCCTGAGGTCGTTCCGCGACCGATTGCCAGAGCCACTGCCGGGCCGCATCGACCTCGCCGTCGGTCAACGTATGCCCTCCCGGCTCCCAGTGGACCGTCACGGCCGCCCCAGCGTTTCGGAGCATCTCGGCAAGATGCTCCGCCTGCGCGGGAGGTGCGATCGAGTCCGCGCGCCCGGCGCCGATGAACACGGACGTGCCGGTGAGGTCGGGGGACGCATCGAGCTCGAAGGGGACCATGGGGCTCAAGAGCACCGCTCCGCGGACGAGCCCCGGGCGCCGCAGCAGCAGACTCGCGGCGATGTTCGCGCCGTTCGAGAACCCTACCGCCACGATCCCGTCGCGATCGAGCTCGTACGTCTTGGCGGCCGCCTCGATGAACCGCGCCAGCTCCTCGGTGCGGCGGGCCAGGTCCTCCTGGTCGAACACCCCCTCGGCCAGGCGGCGGAAGAAGCGCGGTGCGCCGCGCTCGAGCACCCTGCCGCGCGGGCTCAGGAGCCCGGCGCCCGGGAGCAGCGCTCGCCCGAGGGGAATGAGATCCTCCTCGTCCCCGCCCGTGCCGTGCAGGAGCAAGAGCGTCGTGCTGCTCGCGAGCTCCGCCCCGGCGGCCGGGGGGATGTAGCGGTGGATGAAGCCGAGCGCGTCGCCGCTCACGTCCTCGGGCCCCGTGGTGTTCGTGAACAGCGTGGCCGCTGACGCCGGGACGGGAAGATGGATGGGCGGCAGGACGGCCTCGATCTGCGTCCGGTGTGCTTCGTACTGCCGCGGCAACATCAGGCGCTCGCCGAGTCGTGCCACCGGCTCGTCGATCGCGAAACCCGGCGGGTCGGTGGCCAGCTCGAAGAGCACCCCGCCCGGCTCGCGAAAATAGACCGAGTGGAAATAGTTCCGATCGATCACCGGCGTGGGGTCGAGCCCCGCCTCGGTGACCCGCTCGCGCATCTGGAGCTGCGCGCCGTCGTCGGGTACGCGCCACGCCACGTGGTGGACCGTCCCCGCGCCCCCGGCGCCGCGAACGAAGCCGCCGACCGAGCGCACATCCACCACCGTCCCCGGCCCACCGTCGCCGACGGCGAAGCGCCGGGTGGTGCCGTCTTCATGCACGGGGCGGAAGCCAAGCGTGTCCACGAGCACCCGCTCGGTGTCATCGCCTTGCTCCGCCCAGATCGTCACGCTATGAAAGCCGTGGATCGCGTGCTCGCGGGGAATACCGGCTGCCTCTCCCCAGGCGGGCCTCGCCTCGGCGCCGGCGTCGGCGACGATCTCGAGCATCAACCCATCGTGGTCCTTGAACGTGATCACCTGCCTCGTCGGCCCCTCATACCTGATTCCGTGACGCACCAGCCGCTCGACCCAGAATCCGAGGGCGCGTGGGAGCACGGCGAACGCCGTGACGGCGACCTGCCCCGTCCCCTGGCGCCCGGGTCTGGCGCCGGGCCAGGGGAAGAAGGTCATGATGCTCCCGGGATTGCCGACCTCATCGCCGAAGTAGAGATGGTACGTCTCCGGATCGTCGAAGTTCACGGTGCGCTTGACGAGCCGGAGGCCGAGCAACCCCACGTAGAAGTCGAGGTTGCGCTGCGGGTCGCTCGCGATCGCGGTGACGTGATGGATGCCGAGGACGCCGGTCATGCATCAATACTCGGCAAACGTGTCGTCCGGATAGCAGTACAGCCAGCGCTCACCCGGTTCCGCCGACGCGATCACGGGATGGCCGCTCGCCCGCGCGTGCTTGCTCGCGTGCCGGTTGGGTGAGTCGTCGCAACACTGGGTCGTGCCGCACTCCTGACACGTCCGCAGGTGCACCCACCGCGCACCGATCTTCACGCACTCCTCGCACTCCCGGCGCTTCGCGTGCCGGACGGTGGTGATCGCGGCGATGTGAGCACAAGGTTCGTCGGGCATGATGCTCGCTCTACTCGTGCAGTACCTGGTGGACGAAGGCTACGGCAATCGACCCCTCTCCCACCGCCGATGCGACGCGTTTGACATTGCCTTCCCGAACGTCTCCCACCGCGAAGACACCCGGCAGGCTGGTTTCGAGGAGATGCGGCGCCCGGGTGAGCGGCCAGTTCGCGGCCGCGAGATCCTCGGGCGACAGGCTCGGTCCCGTTTTGATGAATCCCTGCGCGTCGAGCGCGACGCAGCCCCGGAGCCATTCGGTGGTGGGAACGGCGCCGGTCATGACGAACAGGTGCCCGATCGCACGGGTCTCGGTGCTCGCCGTCCGATCGTCCCGCCATTGCACGCGCTCGAGATGGTCCGTGCCCTCCAGGGCCACGATTTCCGTGTTGGTTCGCAGGACGATCGTCGGACTCCCTTCGATGCGCTGAATCAGGTACCGGGACATGCTCTCCGCCAGCCCGCCGCCCCGGACGAGCATGTGGACCCGCTTAGCGGTCTGGGCGAGAAAGACGGCAGCCTGCCCCGCCGCATTGCCTCCGCCGACCACGATCACTTCCTCGCCTCGGCACACCTGCGCCTCAAAGAAGGTGGCGCCGTAGTACACCCCGGCGCCTTCGAACCGCGACAGGTTGTCGAGCGGGAGTCTCCGATAATCGGCGCCGGTCGCGATGATGACCGTGCGCGCGGGCACTCGGGTGCCGTCGGCGATCTCGATGGCGTACGGCCTCCGCGCGCAGGTGAGCTTCTGGGCCCCTCTGGCGACCATCACCTGCGCGCCGAACTTCTGCGCCTGGTCGTACGCGCGCGCCGCCAGGTCCTGACCGCTGATGCCGGTGGGAAACCCGAGGTAGTTCTCGATCTTCGAGCTGGTGCCGGCCTGCCCGCCGGGGGCGTTCGACTCGATCACCAGGACATCGAGCCCTTCCGATGCCCCGTACACGGCGGCCGCGAGTCCCGCGGGTCCCGCTCCGAGGATGACCACATCGCGCAGGTGCGCCTGGTCGATCGCGCTGTTGAAGCCGAGACAGTCGGCAATCTGGACGTTGGTCGGGTTGCGCAGCACCACCTCGCCGCGGCAGATCACAATGGGCACGTCCACTACCCCGACCTGAAAGGCATCGAACAGGTCCTGGACTCCCGCATCGAGGTCGAGATCGATGTAGGAGTAGGGATGACCGTTGCGGGTCAGGAATTCCTTGACCCGCAGGGTCCCGGGGGAGTGCCGTGAGCCGATCAGCACGGCATCGCCGAAACCGTGGGCAATCAATTCCAGCCGGCGAAAGATGAATGCCCGCATGATGATCTCGCCGAGCTCGCTGTCGGTCTGGACCAGCGACAGCAGGCGTTCCCGATCCAGCTCGATGACCTCGCCCGGTTCCGACACGCGCGCCCGGGCCAGCCCGCGGCGGCCCGAAAGCATGCTGACCTCCCCGGTGAACTGGCCGGGTCCATGCACCGCGACCAGCGTCTCGGTGGCGCCGGACGGCCGGACAATCTCGATCTCGCCCGCCGTCACGACGAAGAAGGGCAGCACCGCATCGCCCGCTTCGATGAGCACCTCCCCCGCCCGAACCGGGCGGACGTGTCCGTGCGCCGCAATGCGGGCGATCTGGTCCGGCGTCAGGGTCGGAAAGATCTGGTCCCGCGGGGCGCGGGTGAGCGGGACCGGGGTCGTAGCGGTCATGGGGTGAGCTTACTCCGTCGCAGGGTCGTCGGCAACCGGCGAAGCGTTCGATCACAGGCGGCGGTCGGATTGCTATCCGGACGACGCGGGGGCACAATCAAGTGTAACATCGTCATCGAGGCACCCATGGGCGAGCACGTCCTCTTCACGTTCATGGCCACGGTCCGATAGCTTCAGTGTGATATCGAGGTCTGGGGCACCCAATGACGATCCGATGGCTGCTCGCCGCACTCCATCTGCTCGCGCTCGGCGTCGGACTCGGCGCCGTGTGGGCTCGTGGTCGCGCGCTGCAGGCGCAGCTCGACGTCCCCGGATTGCGGCGCGCCACGATCCTGTTTCTCGAGTTCGGCCCGATGATCGCACTGATTCGGTGGCGTGGCGCGGTGGCTCGCGGGGGCGTGCCCGACACTCGAGCCGCGAGCCGATTCGCGCGGATCAGCTTCGTCCAGGCCGTGCTCGTGGTGCTCATGGTCGTGGCGGCTACGGCGATGGCGCGCGGATACGGCGTGCCGGCGCGATGAAGTAAGTAGATCACAGAAAGGTTGATTCCCATGTGCCGAAACATCAAGCGACTGCGACACCCGGATCACGCACCGACTGACGCGGAGCTGCATGACGCGGCGCTGCAGTTCGTGCGCAAGATCAGCGGCTTCCACGCTCCCTCGAAGGCCAACGAGGCGGCGTTCAACACTGCCGTCCGCGACGTAGCGGCGGCAGGTCGGGTGCTGTTCCGCTCGCTGCACGTTCGAGGGCATGCCGATGCCGCTGTCTGACCGCCGCGTCGCGCTCGCGCTATGCGTCCTCCTGCTTGGTTGCAACCGGGTCTCCACACCCGCCTCCGCCCGCGCCGCGCCGTTCACCAGTGCGAACCCGTTCGCGAGCGCCAGTCCGTTGCTGTACCAGGCGCCCCCATTCGACCGGATTCACGACGTCGATTACCAGCCGGCGCTGGAAGAAGGGATGCGCCAGCAGCTGGTCGAGGTCGCCGGCATCGCCGCCGACACCGCCGTGCCCGGGTTCAACAACACCATCGCCGCGCTGGAACGCTCGGGTGCGCTGCTCACGCGCGCGTTCAAGGTGTTCATCGCGATGACGCAGGCCAACACCGACGATACGCTGCAGCGGGTGCAGACCGAGGAAGCGCCGCGGCTTGCCGCGCATCTCGACGCGATCCACTTGAACGACACGTTGTTCCGCCGGGTCAGGAGCGTGTATGAGCGGCGCGCCGATCTCGGCCTCGACTCGGTGCAGGTGTTCCTGGTCGAGCGCTACTACCGCGACTTCGTGCGCGCCGGTGCCCTGCTCGCGGAGCCGGACAAGGCGCGGCTGCGCGCCCTGAACCAGGAGGAGTCGAAGCTCGCGACCGGCTTTCAGAACCGGCTGCTCGCGGCGACGAAGGCGGGAGCGATCGTGGTGGGCGCCAAGAACGAGCTCGACGGCCTGAGCGACGCCGAGATCGCCGCCGCGGCCGAAGCGGCGCGCCAGCGCAAGCTCGACGGCAAATGGGTGCTGCCGCTGCAGAACACCACCCAGCAGCCGGTGCAGGCCTCGCTCAAGAACCGGGCCCTGCGGCAGCGGTTGTTCGTCGCGTCGACGACCCGCGCCGAGCGCGGCGACTCGAACGACACGCGGGAGATCGTGAAGCGGCTGGCGCAGCTTCGCGCCGAGCGCGCCCGGCTGCTCGGCTACCCGAGCCTCGCCGCGTACGTCCTCGACGATCAGATGGCCAAGACGCCGGACGCGGCGATCAAGCTGTTGAGCGACCTCGCGCCGGCGGCGACCGCTCAGGCCCGCCGCGAAGCGGAGAAGCTGCAGGCGATGATCAACGCGCAGCATGGCGGCTTCAAGCTCGCCCCGTGGGACTGGCAGTACTACGCCGAACAGGTGCGCAAGGCGGACTACGCACTGGACGAGTCGCAGCTCGAGCCCTACTTCGAGCTCGATCGCGTGCTGCAGGACGGCGTCTTCTTCGCCGCCAACCGGCTGTACGGCTTGACGTTCAAGCGGCGCACGGACCTCCCGGTATATCATCCCGATGTCCGGGTGTTCGAGGTGTTCGATACCGACGGCACGTCGCTCGCTCTCTGGTACTGCGACTATTTCAAACGCGATAACAAGAGCGGAGGTGCGTGGGAAGACACGTTCGTGGACGGCACCGGTCTGCGGCGCACCAAACCTGTGGTTTTCAACGTCGCCAACTTCACGAAGCCCGCCCCGGGCCAGCCGGCGCTGCTCCGCTTCGAAGACGTGAAGACAATGTTCCACGAGTTCGGGCACGCGCTGCACGCATTGCTCACGCGTGTCGAATACCCGCGGCTCGCCGGCACCAACGTGCCGACGGACTTCGTGGAGTTCCCGTCGCAGTTCAACGAGCATTGGGCGCTCGAGCCCACCGTGCTCGCCCACTACGCCAAGCACTACCAGACGGGGCAGCCGATGCCGCGCACGCTGGTCGACAAAATCAAGCGGGCCCGCACGTTCGACCAGGGGTTCGCCACCACCGAGTATGTCGCCGCTGCCCTGCTCGACATGGCGTGGCACACCCTGCCGGTGGGGCCGGAGCAACAGGATATTGGCGCCTTCGAGGCCCAGGCGCTCAAGCGGTTCGCCGTCGACGTCCCCGAGGTGCCGCCGCGCTACCGCACCAGCTACTTCGCGCACATCTGGAACGGTGGGTACTACGCCGGCTACTACGCGTACTTGTGGAGCGAGGTGCTCGATGACGACGCCTACGCCTGGTTCACCGAGCACGGGGGCATGACGCGGGCCAACGGCCGGCGCTTCCGCGATATGATCCTGTCGCAGGGAGGGACGGGCGACATGGGTGCGCTGTACCGCGCCTTCCGGGGGCGCGATCCGGAGGTGGGGCCGTTGCTCGAGGAGCGGGGATTGCAGGCGGATCAAAAGTGATGTGGCCTGCGTAGCGCGTGCATGGAGCAGGGGGTGAGCGCGGACGTCCTGAGCCTCGCGTCACCCCGTCACGGCCACTTCCGCCTCGAATCGGGACACAACTCGAACCTCTGGCTCGATCTTCTTCTTCACGGAGCGCGTGATGCCGGGGGCAGGAGAGGGGTTGTACCAGGTCCGGTATCATCTCCCGCAAGCCGCCCGCACCGCGGCGTCGCCCTACTTCGTAGAACGGGGTGTGCCGATCGAAGCCGTGGCGCGCGTTCCGTTCGCCTTGTGGATGCCGGCCGAATGCCCGTTGTGCGGGTCCGGCGACTCGCTCCAGGATCCTTGATTGCGACTGCGAGAGCCCGCAGCTTAAGCGCGACCCGAAGGAGGTCTTATGACACCGCTCGTCTCGCTGTGGCTCCCGATCCTGCTGTCGGCCGTGGGCGTCTTTCTCCTGAGCTCCGTTCTTCACATGTTCACGTCCTGGCACAAGAGCGATTACCTCAAGGTGCCGAACGAAGACCGGGTGATGGACACGCTCCGGCCGCTCGCCATCCCGCCCGGCGACTACATGATGCCCCGGCCGGGGAGCACCGAGGAGATGCGGTCGCCGGCGTTCGTCGAAAAATTCAAGAAGGGCCCGGTCATGATGTTCACGGTCATGCCGGGTGGCTCGATGGCGATGGGGAAGAACCTCGTCCAATGGTTCCTCTTCTCGGGGGTCGTCGGAATCTTCGCTGCGCTCGTCGCGGGAAGCGCGCTGCCCCCGGGCGCGAGCTACCGCGCCGTTTTCCACTTCGCGGGCCTCACCGCGTTCGTCGCGTACACTCTCGCGCTGTGGCCGATGTCGATCTGGTATCGCCGCTCCTGGATCACCACTATCAAAGCCACGGTGGACGGGCTGATCTACGCGCTCCTCACGGCCGGCGTCTTCGCCTGGCTGTGGCCGCACTGATTGTCGCCCCCGACCCCGACTCCCTCGGCCCAGCCCACCTGAAGGTCGCGGGCCTCGAGCTGTGGGTGCACGATCGCCGGTCTCCGAAGGCCCAGGACTACTGGGAAGGCAACTGGCTCGTCGTGACGGTCCGCTGCGCCGCCGTCGGAGCCACCATCTGGACCACGGGACCGATGCTTCGCGTCCCGGACCTGGTGCGCTGGGCCGACGCGCTCGACCGGCTGCATCAGCGCCCGGAGGGTGTGGCCACGCTCACCTCAGACGAGCCCAATCTCACCGCCGTCGTCCGCTCGACCGACCGCGTCGGCGAGCTGCAGCTGGTGGTCGACATCACGCCCGATCCCCTGACGCAGGAGCACCGGCTCAGATTCGCGGTCGAGCGGTCCGCTCTCCCGGATTTGGTGCGACAGTGCCGCGCCATTGTCAAAGCCTACCCGGTGCGCGATCCCGATGGCGCACATGATGCCTGACTAGTTGCAGGGGGGCGTCCGGCCCGCATCTTTAGCCGCCACGACTCGACCGGGAGGGGTCATGGCGAAGAACGGGAAACACGCACTCATTACCGGAAGCTCCCGCGGCATCGGCCGGGGCATCGCGCTCAAGCTCGCGGGACAAGGCGTGAACGTCGCGATCGGCTACCGCAAGAATGAAGCGGCCGCGAAGGACACCCTCGCCAAAGTGAAGCAGCGCGGCTCCGACGGGTTCATCGTGCAAGCCGACGTGTGCCGCCCCGACGACATCGCGCGCATGTTCGCGCGCGTGAAGACCGAGTTCGGGAAGCTCGACATCTTCGTCAGCAACGCGCGACCCGATGTGCCCGAGTTTTACCAGGGGCCCATGAACATCACTCTGGAGCAATGGGACACGGCCATGAACTCCCAGGCCAAAGCGTTCCTGGTAGCGGTGCGCGCGGCGTGCGCCCTCATGGGAGAGGGCGGGAGAATCGTCGCGATCACGTACGCCCCGGGCGGGCGCACCGGCAGCTGGCAGCCGTGGGTGGGGATGGGCGCGGCCAAGAGCGCCATGGAATCGCTGTGCCGCTACTTCGCGGTGGCGCTCGCGAAGCGGGGCATCACGGTGAACGCCATCAGCCCGGGGTGGATCGAGGACAGCGTGCTGAACACCCTGCCCGACGTGGCGCAGGACATGATTCGCAACTGGCACCAGGGCGACAAGGGATGGACGCCGATGGGCCGGCTCGGCACGCCGGCGGACGTCGGGAACGCCGTCTCGCTCCTCTGCTCGGCGGACGCGGGCTGGATCACGGGCCAGGTCATCGCGGTGGACGGCGGCTTATCGCTGATGGACGCGGGGCTCCCGCTCGACATCCAGCGAGGCTAACGGTGATCCTCACGGTCGGGGTGCGGGAATCACGCCGACCGGGCGGCGCGCATCTCAGTTGCTCCCGCCCGCGGGTGGAGTCGGCAGCTGGCTCACGGTGAGCGGCACCGACGCTTTCCTGTCGCCGTCGATGGTGATCTCGAAGCGGTACGCCCCGGGGTGCGGGAACGGCACGTCGAACACGAGAATCGCTCCCGCTTCGATGTCGGTCACCCCCGCGGGCGGCTCGGCGAAGTTCACGGTGCCGTTGCCGCCGAGGACCTCGGTGTCCTGCTCGTCCAGGAGCCGGATCTGTACCTGGTGCTCGCCGATCTCGGTGCGCTTTCCCTTGAGGCGGAGCACCAGGTGCAGACGGGGGTGCATGGCGGGGAACTGTTGCACCCAGATGTGCTGGAAGATCCCCAGCACGGACAGCTTGCCTGCCTGATCGACGATCGCGTAGTCGGCAACGACGGCGAAGTCGAGATGCAAGCTATTTCGCCGAGAACGGGATCGACGCGCGGGTCTTCTCCCATTCCAGCTTCAGCACGCCGCGTTTCCCCTTCGGCTCGATCGCGATCGTGAACTGCTCCACCGGCTGCGGGAGCGGCTCCACCTTCATGTCGAGCCGGGCGAGGTCGTACTGCGCGTCGTAGTCGGTGCCCCACTGCCCGGTATTCCTGTTGACGATGAGCTTCCAGCCGCCGGGAGAGGGGATGGTCCAGAGGCTGTACTTGCCCGCCGGCACGGTGGTCCCGGCCACGGTCAGATCGGCGCTCGTCTCGAGTACCGTCGCCTGATTCGCGCCGGTCCGCCACACCTGGTTCCAGGGAACCACGTTCCCGAAAATCACACGGCCGCGCATCGAGGGGCGACTGTAGCGCACCGACAGGGCGGTCCCCCCCACGCTCGCCCGCGCCGAGTCGGGCGGCGACAGCGTCCCGAGCGAGCGCGACGCGAACGACTTCCCGAGCGCTGCGAAGTCGAGTCCCTCGACCCGCTCGACCGTGACCTGCATCGTGCTGCCGACGCCGGAGAGGCCCAGCACGGCGCCCTGGCCGTCCACCCGCGCGCGAAACGGTCCAAGGTCGCCGAGCACGATCGTCATCGAGTCGCGTCCCTTGGGCGTGGCCGTGACCTCCCACGGCTCGGCCGTGCCGAGCGGCAGCATGGCGACGGTGTAGCGCTCGCTGCCCGCCGCGCGGGCCCGGCGCGCCACCTCTTCGACCAGCCCCCACCCCTGGCCGATGAACGGCAGCGCGCCGGGGCCGATTTTCACGCGCATGGTCGCCGTCGAGTCGTCACGTGGTATCGTCATCACCACGGAGTCGCCCGAGAAAGTCGCCGTGGCTCTGCGCTCCATCGGGCCCGGGCCGCCGGAGACGTTGTGGGTGATGAGCTCGAAGCGCTCGATCGCGCCGCCGGGACCGAACGTCGCCGTGTAGAGGCGATGCACGGTGCGCGGGCTGCGCACGACCTGCTCTCCCTCGAGCCGGTCGGCGGTACGGGTGTAGCGCTCGACCGCGAGCGTGTCGCGTCCCAGCCGGACGAGGAACTCTCCCGTTTGTGCGGGGAGCGCGATCGGGATGGCGAGCACCGTGATCAGGAGACCCGGCAGTCTGCCGCTCATGACTGTTTCCTTGTGCAGGGAGGCGTGATCATATCACTCGAACTGATTTCACCTGGTCGTTCTGCGCAATCTTGTGGACCACGTCCAGTCCCTTCGTGACCTGTCCGAAAACCGTATGGACTCCGTCCAGGTGCGGTTGGGGCGAGTGACAGATGAAGAACTGGCTGCCACCGGTGTCCTTTCCGGCGTGGGCCATGGACAACGTCCCCGCCACGTGCTTGTGGACGTTCTTCTGGGTCTCGCACTTGATGGTGTAGCCGGGCCCGCCGCTGCCGACCCGCCCCTTTCCGCTCTTC
>Ga0209761_1003263_pt1 | contig 10717 bp, 9 predicted proteins | sample GraSoi013_1_40cm_4_FD_185818 | JGI IMG/M metagenome (GOLD analysis project Ga0209761, IMG submission 185818) | Grasslands soil microbial communities from the Angelo Coastal Reserve, California, USA - Sample 09_25_2013_1_40cm (SPAdes) (version 2) | ecosystem: Environmental > Terrestrial > Soil >... | reverse complement strand
CTCCATAGGTTTCAAGCCGCACTTCGCGATAGAGGTCGCGCTCATAGTTTCCGTATGCGGTGTTGTAGAGATCCACTCCGGGAGAGACCATAATGTTCTCCTCAGTTCAAGGGGTTCATTCTATCGGCAAATCCGCGCATATTACACTTTGGCCTGGATCTCGCCGTTGTTGCGATACTTGGGCGAGCCGTCCCACCCGAGCCTCGCTCGCCAGACTTGTGTGCCGACGATTCTGTGGAGGACGGGCGTCTCGCCCGTTCCGCCCGATTGTGTAGGGACTGCCGCCCAAGCCTGCCCTGAGCATTGTCGAAGGGGCTGTCCGGCCGAGGATAGCTCGGCGGCATTCGGGTAAGGGCACGGCTTCACAGGCTGCGAAAAAACTCTGCTTTGGGACCTACTTGGGAAGGGAAATGAGCTTACTGGTGCCGCTAAACCGTTTACCTTTTGTCATTCCGAACCGCTTTAGCGGTGAGGAATCTGCTTTCGCGAGTTTTTCCGCAACCTATGGAAGGCATGCCCTGACACAAACCTCGCACGTGGCAGTCGCGAGACGGCAAACAAAGAGAGGGCTCGGAGCGGAGCAGCAGGCTGGCGCGAAAAGTTCCGTGTCAGGATATGGCTTCAGCCGTGCCGCTCTGAACGTCTAACGAGACAGGCTTTAGCCCCTGCGGCACCGGGTCAAGTCTGAACCCACCGTCTGCTGAAGAATAGGGATATTGGTCCGCGTCCCTGACAAGTCCGCGTTTCACAGGATTGTTATGAATGTACTCTCGCGACCGCTCATATTGCTGCGAGTGCCATACGCGCGCATCATAAAAACCCTTCTGCCAGACTGGAGACCTCATTCCGATTTCCTTGCCAGCTCGGAAGGCGAATCCGCCTTTGACTAACTGGACAACACGCTCAATCGTCATCCCAGCATCAATCGTTAGGAGAACGTGAAAATGATCAGGCATCACGACGAATTCGTGTAAACGGAATTTTCCTTGTGCACAGTAGTCGTACAGCACGCGAATGAAAAGCCGAGCAGAGCGGTCGGATTGTAGAAGATTGCGCTTTCCCGCGATTGAAGACGTCACGAAGAAGGTGCGTGCGCCGGCTGCAACGTTTTCAGGATCTGCATGTCGGATGGGAATCGCCATACGCAGCGGCTGAAGCCGGTCTCCTTCGCCGTATTACGGCACGGCTGAAGCCATGCCCTGACGCGAATCTCACATATTCGAAGCCCGTAGCTGTGATGGTTATCACAATATTGAAATGCTGATCCCGATCCGGGAATCTTTCAGCCGGCAGAGTTGCTGCGATCAATGGCGGCCTTTGAGGGAAACGGTTCGTGTCAGGATATGGCTTCAGCCATATCGGAAGCCCGCAAAGATGGCGGCCTTAGCCGCGGGGCGAACCTGACTGTGAATGCGCGGGAGTTACTGGAGAGAATGATCCCGGAGCTGCGGCGATGAGCATTGACCATGTGGGTCGGACACTCTTGTCCGACAATGTTGTAGGTAACGCACTCCATCGGGATTTCCCCACCCTTCGAAAACCGCGGGTTGGGGCAGCCTCGCTGCGATCATTCCCCAGCCACTCTTAGCTTTGCTGGCGCGAGCACGATCAATGCTACACCGACGATAACAAACAGAAGTACGCCGGCCAGCAGATGTCCGCGTTCGCTCACATTATGCAATGACTGCACCGCCATAATGGCGGCGTGAGCAAAACTCGACCATACTGTGAAGGCGATCAAGCTGCGATTCGCGGACGGGTTGCGTGACGCAAGCAGCAGGAAAACTCCGAGCGTGACGTAAATGCTGAGCATCATCTGCAGGGTTTCTTCCTCACGCAGTTTCACCAGCCCGTAAACAGTAGCTACAAAGAGCAACCCCGCTATCACCAACACGATCTTTAGCGCTCGTTCTCGAATCACTGTGCCCTCCTGCCAAAAACTAAAATAGGAAAAAGTGCACGTACACGCCGATCACCGATTCGGCAGAACGGACCGAGAGGAAGGTCATTCTACCGGAGAAAACGCGGCTTACCGGTGTAAAATGCGTCCGCCTTTAAGTTTGAATCGAGAACTACAACGAAAAAAACCGAGGAGAATGACATGCAACGATCACTGTTGATTGTTGGAGTGGCAGGGGCGCTTATGTTCGCGTGGTCCATCGGGCGGGTGCAGGGACAAGCGGAAGGCGAAAAAATCATCTTTGTTTCCGCCAAAGACGCAAAATTTAGTGTAAGTCCCAACGGTGCCAGCGGTGCCTCGATGGCCCCCATCTGGGGAGATGCAAGTATGGGAGCGCACGGCACGTTCACTAAGTTCGTGCCGGGTTTCGACGCCGGAATGCACACTCACACGAACGATGTCTGGCTTGTCGTGATCAAGGGCGCCTATCTGTACAAGGACGACGCCGGTGAGAAGCGCGTGGGCCCGGGTGATTTCATACGTGTTCCCGGAGGGCACAAGCATTGGAGCGGCGGAGATAAGAAAGAAGGCGCGCTGTTCTACGAAGAGTCGTCCGGCAAATTTGATTTGATCCCAGCGAAGTAGCCCAAATTCTGGATTTCGAAAAGCCCCACTTCTCGCAGAAAAGGCGAGAAAACCTGTCCCTTCGACAGGCTCAGGGCAGGCTCTGAGCGCAGTCGAAGGATGGCACCCTCGTGTTGGGAATGTGGGAAAAGTGGCGCCACCCGCCACCCTGGTTTTTGGGAATTTGGAGAAGTGGGCGACCCGCCGAGCCTACGCTCCGGCTGCGGATGCCCGCTCTCCTAACTGCTTTGCCGGAGCCAGTACCATCATGGCTAGGCCAATGGCAATCAGGATAGCCGGGGCCGGCCACTCATCGCGTGAGCGTGCATCGCGGAATACCATGACCGTCATTACCGCTGCGTGAGCAAAGCTCGACCATGCGGCGAAGGCGATCAGGCTGCGATGTGCCGATGGGTTCCGCACAGCTATCAGCAAGAGAATCCCGAGCGTGACATAGAGACTGAGCCCCATCGCACCTTCATATGAGGGCTGATCCCTATGCCATAGGATCATCGTCACTGGATAAATTGCCGCCGAAAAGAGCAATCCCACAAGCACCATCACAACTTTCAGCGCCCGTTCTCGATTCATTACAATATCCTCCTGAACAGACCACGAGGACGTGCATTATAGCCGGGAATTAAGCGCAATTTGCCATGAGATGTATGCGAGGACACAGTCCTACGTGTGCGTGGTGGGCAAAGTCGAAGGAGGGCGTCCGGGCTACGTGAGCTGTGGTGAGTTGGCGCAGTCAAGGTGCGCTCACCGACACAGAACCCGCCCAAGTTCGAGAAGCGGGGATTCACAGTCGTAGCTCCGTTCGGCACGCGGTTCAGTAAACATGTGTTGATGCGGAAGACAGTGTGAAGTAATTCGTCGAGCCGTATGGGTCGGACACTCTTGTTCGACACGTGCGTGGACCGGCCGGCGACAAGTGGAAGAGCGGCCATTTATGGCCGCGTAAGATCGAGACTCGGAAACAGCGGGCTTGAGCCCGTGACAGGCCCTAAAGGGCGGATTATTTTCAGGACACGAACGCGGCTCTGAAGAGCCGCTCTTCCACGGGCACTCGCGGTTCGTGTCAGGATATGGCTTCAGCCATATCGAAAGCCTCGCAAAGATGGCGGCTTTAGCCGCCACGACAAACGCTGATAGTGGACGCGGGCGTTGGTGGGTTGGATTATCCCCCAGCTGCGGCGATAGGAACGTTAACCGGCTTTTGAAACGGCATGAAAAAAGGCATCTCTTGACGCCTTATCAGGCAGGCTTTTAGCGGCACGGAATACAGCCGCTATCAGCTTGGGATTTAGGTAGACTGGCGCGGGATCGAGCTCGAATCCGTAATGCGCGGAAGAATATGGATACTGAGGCGCTTCCTTGACCAGGAGCTGTTTGACCGGATTCTTGTGAATGTAATTTTCGGATTCGCTCGAATTCGTCAACTCCCGTGATGCGCCTGTCCGAAAAACCTTTCTGCCAAACCGGCGATCTCATCCCCAATTCCCTGCCAGCACGGAACGAAAATCCACCTTTGATTAACTGAACGGCACGCTCAATCGTCATTCCCGTATCAATCGTTAGCAGAACGTGAAAATGGTCCGGCATCACCACGAATTCGTGTAAGCGGAATTTTCCCTGTGTCCGGCAGTTGTACAATACGCGAATAAAGAGCCGGGCTGAATGATCGGATTGCAGAAGCCTGCGTCTGCCGGCGGTTGAGGATGTCGTGAGGAACGTACGAGCGCCGGCAACCACGTTTTCGGGATTTGCGTTGCGGTTGGGAATGGCCATAATGTGGCTGAAGACTCTCTCCTTTCGACTTCCTCCGGCACGCCTCAAACGGCATGCCAGACACGAATCTTCAAACGCGGACTCATGGAAACGATGTGACAAGGGTCACAATGCAAGGAGAAATCTACGTGGCAGGAGTCCGTTTTGGGACCAGTCGCGACTAAGATGACCCGAACAGCGGGAGGCTCGTGTCAGGATACGGCTTTAGCCGCTGGTCGCAGCCCCTAAAGGCGCCAATCAATTACGTCGCATGCGGCACGCCTGAAGGCATGCCCTGACACGAATCCGTTCCGACAGACAGAAAAAGCCGCGACCCAAGTTGAGACGCTTAGCGGACGTTTGAGCCCGCTGCCGAAATCTCGAGCGAAGCCGAGGAACCGCTTGAGGGCACCTCTGGAGCAAAGGTGCGGGTTAGGATGGGCCACCTGCTTTTGAAGAGACTCTGTCACTGGATTTTCTCTTCTTCGCGCAGTGTGCTTCGGTTTTTCCCGATCACACGGACTTCCTTCCCTTGAAGGCCAGCATACTTGATCGCCATCCCAAGAAGCGCGTATTCGTCTTCTTGGTAGTCGGCGGCAAAAGCGTCTTGATGAATCAAGACTAATTCCGTGTCATCCGCGCACGCTTTCGCGAACTCTGGAAGCTTCTTTCTAATGATCGCGACAAGGTTGGACTCCCGTTGCATACGTTCGTGACTGTTCATCGTCCTCTGAGAATAGCCGATTCGGGGTGCGCTTGTTTACTTTAGTCATCCTTCGCGTTTCGTGAATTCGTGATGCCCAATCATTAGCACAGACCATGTATGGGCGGGTGCCCTCACCCGCCCGGCGATGTAACGCACCGCAAGAGGTTGACCGTGGTCGGTTAATCATCGCCGCCCTCAATTGATGAACACGTTGCCCGACGCCCTCGTCCGGGCGGGCGAGCCTTGCTCGCATCCCACCCCACCCCTCCCGCATCTAAAACTTGACAACATCGCACTCAATTCTCATAATATTCCAGAGCGCAAGCGTGAGTACGTTGAATTCAAAGCACTTATAAGAAGTGAAAGGAGCCAGTTATGGCCAAGATTATCGGAATTGACCTCGGCACCACCAACTCCTGCGTGGCCGTCATGGAGGGCGGTGAGCCCAAGGTCATACCTAATGAAGAAGGGGGACGCACCACGCCTTCCGTCGTCGGCTTCACCAAAACCGGCGAGCGGCTGGTAGGACAGGTGGCCAAGCGACAGGCCATCACCAATCCCGAGAACACGGTTTATTCGATCAAGCGCTTCATGGGACGGCGCTTCGACGAAGTGACAGAAGAAATGAAGATGGTCCCATACAAAGTGGAGCGTGAGGGCGACCACGTAGCCGTAGTGGCGCAGGGCAAGCGGTACACGCCTCCGCAGATTTCTGCGTTGATCTTGCAGAAGCTGAAGAAAGCGGCCGAAGACTATCTCGGAGAAAAAGTGACCGAGGCGGTGATTACCGTGCCCGCTTACTTTAATGACGCGCAGCGCCAGGCGACGAAAGACGCCGGGCAGATCGCCGGTCTTGATGTGAAGCGAATCATCAATGAGCCGACGGCGGCGGCGCTGGCTTACGGTCTGGATAAAGGTAAGGACGAGACCATCGCCGTTTACGACTTCGGCGGCGGAACGTTTGATATTTCGATTCTTGAAGTCGGTGAAGGCGTAATTGAAGTTAAAGCCACCAACGGCGACACCCACCTCGGCGGCGACAATATCGATCAGCGGTTAGTCGATTGGTTGATTGACGAATTTAAGAGAGATGAAGGTCTCGACCTGCGCGGCAAGGGTAACGAGATGGCGCTGCAGCGTCTGCGGGATGCGGCCGAACGCGCCAAGATCGAGCTTTCCACAACCATGGAAACCGAAATCAACCTGCCCTTCATCACCGCCGACGCCAGCGGTCCGAAGCACCTGGTGAAGAAGCTGACCCGGGCGAAGTTAGAAGGCATGGTCGAGGACATCATTCAGAAGTCAGTAGGACCCTGCCGGCAGTGCATGAAAGATGCGGGCGTCGACGCCAGCAAGATTAATGAAGTGGTGCTGGTCGGCGGACAGACGCGCATGCCGCGCATTCAGCAGCTTGTGAAAGAGCTGTTCGGCAAGGAAGGCCACAAGGGCGTGAACCCGGATGAAGTCGTGGCAGTTGGCGCGGCCATCCAGGGCGGCGTGCTCAAGGGCGAAGTGAAAGACCTGCTCTTGCTGGACGTTACTCCGCTGACGCTGGCGATTGAAACACTGGGCGGCGTAGCCACGCCGATGATCCCGCGTAACACCACGATTCCGACGCGCAAGACGGAAACATTCTCGACCGCAGCCGACAATCAGACTTCGGTCGAAATACACGTACTGCAGGGCGAGCGTCCGATGGCGGCGCAGAATCGCACACTGGGCAAGTTCCATCTGACTGGAATTCCACCGGCTCCTCGTGGTTTGCCGCAGATTGAGGTCACGTTCGACATCGACGCGAACGGCATCCTGAACGTTACGGCGAAAGACAACGCCACCGGCAAGGATCAGAAGATCACGATCACGTCTTCTTCGGGTCTGAGCAAAGAGGAAGTCGAGCGCATGGCGAAAGATGCCGAGGCGCATGCCGCCGACGACAAGGCCAAGCGCGAGGAAATCGACGCTCGCAATCAGCTCGATTCCATGGTCTACCAGATCGAGAAAATGCTGCGTGAGTCGGGCGACAAGATCTCCGGCTCCGAACGCGGAGAGGTAGAAAACGCGCTTGCCGACGCGAAGAAAGCGCTGGAGTCGAACGACAAAGCGCAAATGGACCGTGCCCGCGAAGCGCTGACCCAGGCCTCGCATAAGCTGGCCGAGCAGATGTACAAGGCGACTCAACCTGGCCCGGGCGCTGGCGCAGGTCCAACGCCAGGAGCAGAAGCAGGTCCGCAGCCGGGCGGCGATGGTCAGGCCAAGAAAGATGAAGGCGTGATCGACGCCGAGTACGTAGATGTTGAAGACAAGAAATAAAGCTGTCAGCTCTCAGCCATCAGCTTTCAGCAAGTACTGTGTGGGGCCGGGTCTCTGACCCGGCCAGGCCGCGCGCAGCTCGGCAGATTACTCGGCCACGGATGGGCACGGATTAACACGGATCAAGATAATCCGTGAGAATTCGCGTGAATCCGTGGCTGGCTTTTTGGGCTAAGAAGGGAGATTTAAGTTGCAATTTCAGGTCAAAGGTAAGGATTATTTTTTAGCATTCGTGGAAGATGAAAGGCGCTGGTACGTGTTTGCGCCGACGGCGCAAGGGGTGCATCGCATTCCCGTGTACGTGGACGCGGCGAAGTACGAGCGTGCTGGGATTTTGGAAAACGGAGAGCATCAAAGCTCTAATTAACATCAACGTTTGAGGGGAGTCGCTGATGAAACGTATCAATCATCCCAAGGCAACTGGGGGTAAGGCCTTGGCTGAGTATGGCTACCGGTGGGCAAGGATCAGTGCGCGGCTCGATGTCAGGCGCGTGGCCGTACAAGCTCTGACTGCAATGTACGGCAAGGCGGCTGCTAGAGCTGCAATCAATGAGGCAAGGCGCGTGTCGGGCAAAGATAGGTAATCTAGACTTCTGCACAAATGGCAACCACCACCAAGAAAGACTATTACGAAATCCTCGGCGTAAAAAAGTCCGCCTCCACCGAGGACATCCGCAAGGCATTCCGCAAGCTTGCGCGCAAATATCATCCGGACGTCAATCCCGGAGACAAAACTGCCGAAGAAAAATTTAAGGCCCTCTCCGAAGCTAACGACGTACTCAGCGATCCCAAGAAGCGCAAGATTTACGACCAACTCGGGTTCTACTCCGACAATATTGATCCGGCGGCGGCTGAGGCTTATGCGCGTGGAGGCCCAACCGGTGCCGGTGGATTTGGCGGTTTTCCCGGCGGCCAGCCTGGCGCCGGCGGTCAGGGAGCGAACTTCGATTTCGGAGGGTTCGATTTCTCCGATTTGTTCGAAGGAGCTGGGCGCGGGAGAACTAGTGGAGGCACGGGAGGTTTCCGCGACATCTTCTCCGGAATTTTCGGCGGACGCGGCGGCGCCGCCACGCAGGAAGGCCCCGAGCTGGGCACAGATCTCGAATACCAGGTGAACGTCCCGTTCTGGACCGCGATCCGCGGAGGCGTCATGCGGCTGAACCTTACCCGCCGCGATGTCTGCAGCAATTGTCACGGGAATGGCTACATCGAGGCGCCGGGCGTATGTCCGCAATGCAAAGGCAAGGGGACAATCGAGCAGACGGGTGGACGCATGAAGTTCAACGTGGCTTGCCCGCGCTGTCACGGGACCGGAAAGAACATTTCCACCTGCCCTGTCTGCCATGGCGAAGGGACAGTCGAGCGCACCGAGCCCCTTGAAGTGCGAATCAAGGCAGGCACCCGCGATGGACAGCGCATTCGCATCGCCGGCAAGGGCAATGCCGGGCTGCACGGGGGCCCACCCGGAGACCTCTACGTCATTATCCGCACCGGTGACCATCCCGTGTTCCATCGCGAGGGCGATGACATCCACATCATAGTCCCGGTCACCGCAACCGAAGCCGCGTTGGGAGCAAAAATCGAAGTGCCGACGATTGATGGCCGCGCCCAGCTCAAGATCCCTCCGGGAACGCAGTGCGGCCAGAAACTCCGGCTGAGGGAAAAGGGCGTGCCGTCGGCCACGAAAGAAGGCCGCCGCGGAGACGAGATTGTCGAAATTAAGGTGACAGTTCCAATGCCACGCGATGAAAAGACGAAGGAACTGCTGCGCGAACTGGCGAAGCTCAACCCCGAGGATCCCAGATCGGAACTGTTCAAGAATCTTTAACCACAGAGGACACAGAGGATCACAGAGGAGAATCGTTCGATTGTGATATAGCCGCTCCATGCAAATGGCCGCCGCGCCCCCACAGTTCACTCCTCACGTAAATCAGATTACCCGCTGCATCGTGACTGCAGCGATGAGAGTCCACTCGGTGCTCGGACCAGGACTACTGGAAAGCGCTTATCAAGCTTGCCTGCTGCACGAACTCCGCAAGCAAGGTTTCAGCGTAGCTAGCCAAGTTGGATTACCGGTCGTCTACGATGGCGAGAAGATTGACCTCGGTTACCGGATCGATCTCGTCGTTGAGAATCTGGTAATTGTCGAGATCAAGTGCGTTGAGGCGATCAATCCAGTTCACCAGGCCCAATTGCTTTCCTACATGCGCCTAAGCGGACGCGGCGTTGGCTTACTAATTAATTTTCATGTGGCGCATCTCCGCGACGGGATCAAGCGAATGGTTGACGGTGACGACTGGAGGAGGTAGCCCCTCTGTGTTCCTCTGTGCCCTCTGTGGTTGATCCTTACAAAATTTTTCAAAATTCTTCTTGCATCGCCGCGAATTTCCCGTAATCTCATCACTGCGAACTAACTCCAGCGGAATTTCCGGAATCCAACGACCGGAAGCCCGAAGCGCCCAGCCCGCGCGGAGTTGCTGAGAGTGAGTCGCTCGAGGAGGAAGCCATCGAAATTGGCCACAGCTAGCGCGCCGCGTCAGGAAGTCCTCGCACCCGCCGCCGTTTCCAATCGCAAAAAATCTGTCCGCCTCACCTTGTGGCCGCTGGTGGCCGCAACCTTCTTTATGGTCTCGGGCGGAACCTATGGCACAGAAGACATCGTGCACGGCGCCGGATACGGCCGCGCGATCCTTATCCTGCTGCTCACTCCCATTCTCTGGAGCCTGCCGACTGCTTTTATGATTGGCGAGCTGTCGAGCGCTCTGCCGTTCGAGGGCGGTTATTACGCCTGGGTGCGCCGCGCCATGGGCAACTTCTGGGGATTTCAGGAAGCCTGGCTCTCGCTGGTGGCCTCGATCTTCGACATGGCCATCTACCCCACGCTGTTCGTCCTTTATCTGGATCGTCTGTTCCCCTGGTTCGCCCAAGGACATCGCGGGCTGATGGTGGGAGTCGCCGTGGTGGGTGTCTGTGCTCTGCTGAACATCGCTGGCGTCCGCGTAGTCTCGACCACGTCGCTGTGGCTATTCTTTGCTTTGTCGGCGCCGTTTGCGCTGATGGTGTTTTTGTCGCCCTTCAAGTTTGGTGCGCTGGCGAATGCGGTGACCAAGCCAACAACTTCAACTGTGGACATTCTCGGCGGCCTGCTCATCTGCATGTGGAATTACATGGGATGGGATAACGCATCAACCATTGCCACCGAAGTCGAGCGCCCGCAAAGAACATATCCACGCGCGATGCTGGCGGCAGTAGGCATTGTCGGGTTGACCTACATTCTGCCTGTTGTGGCAGTTTGGCTGACCGGGCTCGCGCCCACAGCCTGGGAGACTGGCTCTTGGGCAGACATCGCTGGAATGTTAGGCGGGCCGCTGCTCAGGATCGCTCTTGTGCTTGGCGGGATGATGAGC
>Ga0209761_1003260_pt1 | contig 10723 bp, 12 predicted proteins | sample GraSoi013_1_40cm_4_FD_185818 | JGI IMG/M metagenome (GOLD analysis project Ga0209761, IMG submission 185818) | Grasslands soil microbial communities from the Angelo Coastal Reserve, California, USA - Sample 09_25_2013_1_40cm (SPAdes) (version 2) | ecosystem: Environmental > Terrestrial > Soil >... | reverse complement strand
CGCGGCTACGGCGTTGTTACTTGCCAATCTGAACGCGTATTTCACGGGGAAGCCGCTGCCGTCGCCTGTGTCTTTGGCGAAGAAGTAACGAGCACTCTCTAGGTTTCGAACCTCCTCGCCTGTCTTGTCCAAGGCTCCACGGTAGTACTCGTCAATCGTCGGCGCCATTGTCACTTGCCCGGGCGAGCCCGATCAAACCGCTAGGCAGCCCGATTGGCGGACGGCTGCCGGGGAGTCTACAGGAACAAACGATTGGTTCAGTCCTTTCGAGGGAATTGGTCGATGATTTCTTCCGCGATTCTGCGCGCTTTCCCGGTCGGGTCCCGCAGCCACTCGTCATTCGCCAGAACGTCCTTCTTGAACCAGAGCTCGGCGTCGGGCTTACTCGGAGAGGCGCCTTTGATCCGCGGGAAGCCGGGAGCGACGTTCGTCGGCACGACGACGGCCGGGAGCGCGTGGGGGGTTCTCGAAGATCGAGAGCCGATAGCGTACCTTCGCGCCCGGGAGGTCGGCCTGAAACACACCGACGCCTCCGAGCCGAGCGCATCGACCGTCCACGAACGGGCCGTCCTCGGCAAGGTAGCCGGTGTCCTGGCCCGGGCTCTTCGGCGTGTACAAACCGATCTCGGTGACGACCTGGTTCCAGTTGAGCAGCGGCACCATGAGGTCGTCGTTGATCACCAGGAGAGTCGGCATCGTGTCGGGCATCTTTGGGTACGCCTTATCCACCGCGTGCCGGATGGAGGCCCACGGTCCGGTCGAGCGGGCCTCGGCGTGGATGTACTTCGGCTCCTGGAGGCGTGCGCTGTCCTGCCCCTCAGCCTTGACGATTTCGTCCTCCCAGCCGGGGCTTTTGACCTCAACGAACACCGGAGGACTGCCGACCAAAAATTCTCCCCGCTTGCCGTCGGTCCCAAGGGGCTCCCATTCCACGAACGGCATCCCGCACAGCTTCACTAGGAAATGGCCGACGGCCAGCTCCGCGAATGCCTCATCCCGTCGCTGTCTGAGCCCCCGCAATCGCTGGATGTAGTGATCGAGGCCGCCCGTCTCCTTCGCGAACCGCAGCCAGGCCTCATGCTCGTCGGCCCATGCCGTGTTGGAGGGGAACTCGTCGGTTCCCAGCCACTGGGCGCCCGTGGCCACCTCGTGGAGGAGCGGAGAACGATCGGGGTCGATGCTCATGCCGTCGGACCAGGGTACACCCGGGGTGGCCTACGCGAATTTCTGCAGACTGCTGCTCTTGAAGCCGGCGTGAGCTTGCGGGCCGGCACCCTCTCCCCGACCTGCCGGCGATCGGCGCTTACGAGTGGCCAAGCGGCCCAATTCGAGCCGGTCTAACCTGCCCGGGCATCCGTCCGGAGCGCTGTAGGGCACCGAACACGCGATCGGGGGAAAGGCGCGTGCGCGACCGAGCCGCTACGATACGCTCCTATACGCTCCGAGTTTGAAAAAGTGCGGGCTAACTACTCGAGAAAAGTAATGGTGGAGGGTAAGGGATTCGTCTATCTGAGCGCGTTAAGTATTCGATACTTCGTCGGCGTCACCTTGCAAAATGCGGCAAATTGATGCGTCACGTGCGCAGCGGCGCGCAGCGATTCTCGCTCCGGGTTTCGGGGGCGAGGGAAAACGGGCGTCGTCGACTCGGCATACAGGCCGCCGACCCGGTCACGCCTCGGGGGTGACGATCCGCTCCAGATAACGGCCGAGATGACGTTCTTCCCGACCTCGAGCGGTAACCTCGTCCGGTACCCCTTCTTCCTCGAGAAGGTCTGGAAGCCGCTCCTCAAACGGGCCAAGCTCCCCTACCGCCCGTATCACTCCACACGGCACACCTTCGCGACCTGGCTGTTGAGCGACGGCGCCGACCTATGGTGGGTTCAGCATCGACTGGGACACGCCAGCATCGGTCAGACGGCCGATACCTACGGACACGTCCAGCCCGAGCGCCATGAGGCCGCGGTTGAGAGGTTGGATCGGTACGTGAGGTAGGCGTCCCAACGCACCAACGCCGTGCTGGTGTCAATAGCCGCGGCTACGGGCTCTCGCGTCTCTCGTGGTCACAGATGTAGAAGCACCTGACGTGAAACTGAATGGGCTTTTGACGGTGAACGTGGAGGCAATCCCCTCCATCACGAGTTGAGTGTGCGTGATGGGCGTGTTGCAGCCGTCGCAGTCCTCCCCGTTGCCTGCTCTCAGGGCAGCGCGAGGATGGTCCCATCGCCCCGCGGCTGTCAAGAAGGCCCGGGCGTCCGTGCCGCGTCGTTGAACGACGGGGCCTATTCCTGAGCTCGCGGGCCGCGCTGTATGATGGCCGGGCCGTGAAGATGCCCCGATGCGCGTGTTCCTCCTCGACTTCCCACGAAGGCAGGCCTCGTGCTGGCGGACGGCACGCGGTGACGCTGACGCTCGACTGACATGGGCCGTTGGCTCACGCGGAATGCGGCGGCGATCGTCTTGTTCGTGGCGCTGCTGGGCGCCTGGCAGCTCGCGGTGAGCGCGTTCGAGATGCGCGAGTACATCCTGCCGAGTCCGCTGGCGGTGCTGCGCGCGCTCGGCGGGCGCGAGATTCCGTGGGCGGGTCACCTTTGGATCACGACACTCGAAATCGTCGGCGCGTTCGTCCTGGCGGGAGTGGTCGGGGTGGCGCTCGGGATTGCCATCGCGTGGTCGCCGGTGCTGGCCAAGGCGCTGGTGCCCTTCCTGGTGTTCGTCAACACGCTGCCGAAGGTGGCGGTGGCGCCGCTCTTCCTGCTGTGGCTCGGCTATGGCGTAGTCCCCAACATGCTGATCGGTGCGTTGATCGGCTTCTTCCCCGTCGTCATCAACACTGCCGTCGGTCTCACCCAGGTAGACGAGGAGATGCTCGACCTTGGACGCGTCTTCAACGCGCCGAAATGGCGCGTGTTCGCCAAGATCCGCATCCCCAACGCCTATCCGTACATTCTGAGCGCGCTCAAAGTCACCGCCACCGCGGCGGTGGTCGGCGCCATCGTCGGAGAGTTCGTCGCCTCCCAGAAGGGGCTGGGCTACGTCATCATCACCACGCAGGGCAGCATGAACACCCCGGTCGCGTTCGCCGCGCTGGTGTGGATCTCCGTGATCGGGCTCGCCGTGTACGGCGCCGTCGTCATCGCGGCGCGCTGGATCGCGCCCTGGGCCGAAACATCGGATTGAGAGGAGGCGTTCATGACACGCGCACTGCCGGTCGTCGCGCTCGCACTCGCGCTGCTCATCGCTCCCGGGCCGCGCGCGCCCGAGGCGCAGTCGTCGCAGAAGGTGACCTTCGCGCTCAACTGGTTCGCGGTGGGCGACCACGCCGCGTACTGGGTCGCGCTCGACCGCGGCTACTACAAGACCAAGGGCCTCGACGTCGAGATGCAGAACTCCAAGGGCTCGGGAGACTCGATTGCCAAAGTAGACACCGGCCGCGCCGACATCGGGCTGGCCGACAGCGCCGTGGTCATCGCCGCGGTCGGTCGCGGGGCGAAGACCAAGGTCGTCGGCATGGTGTTCGACAAGACGCCGCTGAACGTGTGGAGTTGGAAAGACGCGCCCATCACCAGGCCCAAGGACCTCGAGGGCAAGACGGTCGGGGCGCCGCCCGGCGACGGCCAGCGGCAGGTGTTCCCGGCCTTCGCCCGGCTCCACGGGATCGACCAGAGCCGGGTGACGTGGGTCAACATCGAGCCCGCCGCCAAGGTCCCCGCGCTCGCCGAGCGGCGCGTGAACGCCGTGGCCGACTACACGACGGGCATGCCCTTCTACGAGAAGGCAATGGGCAAGGGCAATGCCGTGATGATGCCGTGGAGCGACCACGGGTTCGACATGTACTCGATGTCGATCATCGCCAGCGAGAAGACGATGAAGGAGCGGGCGGGGATGCTGCGCGCGTTCCTGGAGGCCTCGTACATGGGCTGGCGCGACGTGATGGAAAACCCGAAGTCGGCGCTCGAGATCTTCAAGAAGCGTGTGCCCGAGATCGACCTGAGCATCATCGAGCCGAACATGATGATGGGACTCGAGCTGATGAAGACCGAGCGCTACGCGAAGAACGGCATCGGTTGGATGGACGACAAGAAGATGTGCGCGTCGGTCGAGCTCGTGAACACCTACATGGGCGTGCCCAGGCCGGTGGACTGCAAGGAGGTCTACACCAACGAGTTCCTGACCAAGATCGAGCTCCCGAAGTCGATGCGCTGAGCGCCTCCCGGCGACCGAGTCTCGCGTGAGCGACCTCATCGCGCTGGATCGCGTGGGCATGGTCTACACCACCGCCAGCGGCGCGGTGGAAGCGCTGCGGGAGATCTCCCTCGGCGTGGGCGCCGGGGAGTTCGCGGCGCTGGTCGGGCCCTCGGGGTGCGGCAAGTCCACGCTGCTCAGGATCATCGCCGGACTGCGGCCGGCAACCAGCGGCGCCGTCGCGGTGGCGGGCCGCCCCGTCAACGGTCCTCTGCATGCCGTCGGGATGGTCTTCCAGGCGCCGATCCTCCTCAAGTGGCGGCGCGTGCTCGACAACGTCCTCCTGCCGGCCGAGCTGGCCGGTCTCGATTCCCGTCGGCACGAAGACCGCGCGCGCGAGCTGCTGCGCCTCGTCGGCCTCGACGGGTTTGCCGACAAGTATCCGCGCGAGCTGTCGGGGGGTATGCAGCAGCGCGCCGCGCTCTGCCGAGCGCTCCTGCTGGATCCACCCATCCTGCTCATGGACGAGCCCTTCGGCGCGCTCGACGCGATGACGCGCGACGAGCTGAACCTGGAGCTCCTGCGCGTGTGGGGCGAGGGAAACCAACGCCGGAAAACGATCGTCTTCGTCACCCACTCGATCCCCGAAGCGGTCTTCCTCGCGGATCGGGTCGTGGTGCTTACGCCGCGGCCGGGGCGGGTGGCGAGCATCGTGCCGGTGAGCCTCCCGCGCCCGCGCACCATCGCGTCGCGCGCAAGCGGCGACTTCGGCGCCCTGACCTTCCAGATCCACGAGTCGCTCACTCGCGCATAGCCGCCCGGCCGCAAAGCGGCGCACGGGCTCCTATGGCTCCAAGGTCGCCCGGATCATGTTCAGTAACGGGTTCATGCCGTTTGGGCGTGTCCAGGCCCAGGGAAGGCAGGAGATTTTCTGGTGCTCCAACGAGTCCAGGGGTCGAGCACGTTTCCAGGATGTCGTCCTGGTCGGAACGACCCTGGCCAACCGCACTCCGGGACGTTTAGCGTCGCGCCGTAGCGCGGCTCAGCCCAGCGCGCCATCCGCGGCGAGGCGCGCGCAGCGCCGCGAGGCCGTCGGCCTCGAAGAAGTGCGTGTGCAGGCCCGCCGCCTTCGCGCCCTCGATGTTGCGTGCCTGGTCATCGATCATCAGGCAGGCGCCCCGCTCGACGCCGAGGCGTCGCGCTGCGAAGTGGAAGACGTCGACGTCTGGCTTCTGCAGGCCGACGTCGCCGGTGACGAACGCGTCGTCGAAGAACGCCGTCACACCTTGGTCGCGCAGGCGCGCGGTGTAGCCGCGCGGGCCGTTGGACAGCATGCCGAGCTTCACACGACCGGCGGCGCGCAGCTGCTCGAGCAGCGTCCGCATGTCGGGAGGCAGCGCGCCATGTGCGCGTCGAACGCCGCGAGCGCGCTGTCCGCGCGCGCCTCCCCGGTGCGCTGGGAGAGGACGCGGCGAATGGCGGCGCGGAAGGTGTCGCGGTCGATCGTGCCGTTGCGCGAGAGACGGTACTCTGGGATGTCGTGAAAGACCTCCCATAGCGTCCCGCGCGCCAGGCCCTGAGCCGCATCGACGGCGTCGTACGCCTCGCGGCTGTCGCGGCGGATCACACCGCCGTAGTCGAAGATGACCGCCTGGACCGCTCGCGATCGGCGAGTTACCATCCCGTCTCCGGCCAAAGGGCCGTCCGACTCGCTCGGTGAACCTCAGGCTCGTCAACACCTCCGACGGACCTGGATGGAGAGCCCTGATGGGGTTGTCCACGTTAGTTTCATATCGTTAACAGAAGCCGTCCTCATTCAGTCGTCGCGCTACACAGACCTGGATATCGCAGGAGTCCCCGTGTCCATAGCATCCAGAGGCGGAAATGAGTAGTGGCCGCAGCGCCGGCGTCCATCCGCGCGGCGGCGCGCGCCGCCCCCACATCTCGTGCTCAGCCCTGCATGAACGCGGCGAGGTCGGGGGTCGGGATCGAGCGGTCGATGTAGCCGAACGTCCCCTTGTCCCTCACCTCGCGCGCAGCCTCGACGAGGTTCGTCATCGCGTAGCGGTAGAGTGACGTGGCCAGGCTGATGCGGCGCACGCCGGCCGCCTCGAGCTCGGCGACGGTGAAGGACTTGCCCTTGATGCCCGCCATGAAATTGACTGGCTTCGAGACGGCCGCGCACACGGCGCGCACGGCGGCGAGGTCGGGCAGACCCGGCGCCATCAGCACCTCGGCGCCCGCCTTCTCGAACGCCTGCAGCCGCTTGATCACGTCGTCGAGGTTCGGGTTGCCGCGCAGGAAGCTCTCGGTGCGGGCGGTCAGCATGAATGGGAACGGCAGCGCGCGCGCCGCCTGGGCGGCGGCCGCCACGCGCTCCGTGGCCTGGCCGATGTCGTAGAGCGGCCGGTCCGTCTCTCCGGTCGCGTCCTCGACCGAGCCGCCCACGAGTCCCACGCCGGCGGCGAGCCGGACCGTCTCCGCCACGACGGCGGGAGCGTCGCCGAAGCACTTCTCGAGGTCGGCGGACACCGGCAGGTCGGTGGCCTCGACGATCATGCGCGCGTTGGCCAGCGACTCGTCGCGCGTCACCTTGCCGTCGCGCTTCCCGAGCACGCCCGCCTTGGCGCCGCTGGAGGTCGCCAGCGCGTGGAAACCGAGCGCGGCGAGCACGCGCGCGGAGCCCGCGTCCCATGGGTTGGCGATCACGAACGCCCGCGGCCCTTCGTGGAGCGCGCGGAAGCGCGCGGCCTTGTCGCTCTGGCTCATCGTCATCTCTGGCCTCCTCGCCGTGCGATGATTCGCGCCAGGCAGTGTACAGGAGGAATCGCGATGCCGGGAGTACGTGACCGAGTCGCCGTCGTCACCGGTGCCGCCAACGGTCTGGGCCGTGAGATCGCGCTGCTGCTCGCGCGCGAGGGCGCGCGCGTCGCGCTGGGCGACCTCGACGCCGCGGGGCTGGACAAGACCACGGCCGCGATCACCGCGGCCGGCGGCGCCGCCGTCGCCGTCGCGGGAGATCTCACCGAGGAGGCGCCGGCCAACCGGCTGATCGCCACGTGCGTCGAGCGCTTCGGGCGCATCGACATCCTCGTAAACGACGTGGGCGGCAGCCGCAACGCCAAGATCTGGGAGATGAAGGTGGAGGACTGGGACTTCGTGCTACGCCTGAATCTCCGCCCGACGTTTCTGTGCACGCGGGCGGCGGTGCCGCACATGATGCGCCGGCGCAGCGGCCGCATCATCTGCATGTCCTCTGGCGCGCGCGAGGGCACGCCGTGGACCGCATACTACGCCGGCGGCTCGGCGTACTCCGCGGCCAAGGCCGGCGTGCACGGCTTCGTGCGCGACGTCGCGCTCGAGCTCGCCGTGTACGGGATCACCGTCAACGCGGTGGCGCCCGGCCCCATCGACACCGAGCGCTTCGGCCCCGGGCTCATGAAGCTGAACGAGACGGTCGAGTAGACGGGCGGGCGGTGAGCGTCGCGGCCGAGCTGCGCGTCAAGGCCGAGGAAGGCATCTGACGCGGACGTTCACCGCCTCCAGCCGAGCCAGTCGCAAACGGCACGGCCCATGACGAGCTCGAGATCACGCCCGCGGAGCCACGGCAGCTCTTCGGTGAACAGCGTCACGCACTGGCGCCACGGGCACGGCATGCGCGTGATGTCGGTGCCCCAGAACCAGCGCGCGGGGCCAAAGGCATCATAAAGTTGGCGCAGCTTGTCATGGATGACGCGGTAGGGGTACGGCTGGTCGGAGTAGCTCGGCGCGCCCGTGGCCTTCATCGCGACGTTGGGGTACCTCGCGAGCGCAAGAACTTCCTGGAGATTTGCCCAGCGCTCATTCGGGCTCGTCACGCCGGAGGGTCGGCCGAGATGATCGAGGATCAGCTTGAGATTCGGATGCCGCTGCGCGACCTCACCGACCTTCGGAAGGAAGTTCGCCGCCATCAGCGCGATGGGCAGGCCGGCGCGCTCCGCCGCCGGCCACAGCCAGTCGATGGTCCCGTCCGTCGGCCACTGACTCTGGTGGGGGGGCGGGAACGTGAAGCGGCAGCCGAGCATTCCCGGGCGTTGCTTCCACGTATCCACCAGGACACGACTCTCCGGCTTGTCGAGCGGGAAGTTGCCGAGGATTGCGAACCGATCGGGATGCTGGCGCGTGGCCTCGATGGCCAGCTCGTTCGCGTTCGGATCCCACGGCGTGTGCGGGGTGAGCAGGGCGGCATCGACCCCGCCGGCGTCCATTTCTTTGAGCGCGTCGTCCTTCAGGTAAGAGGGCACCTGCCGGTGAGTAGCGCTGGTGGGATTCCCCGCATTCCAGAGGTGGATCTGCGCGTCGACGATCAGCATGTCCTCTCCTTCAGGCGCCCGTGGCCTTCATCGCACGCTGGATCATTGCTGGCCAGCGAGAAGATCCCATCCCCATGATCGTGCCCATGATTCACCTCACCGGTATCCGGCTGCTTTCAACCGCGGGAACACCTCGTCGCGGAACGTTCGCACCTCCTGCTCGGGACCCACGAACGTCTGGAACGCCTGGACGTAGAGATTCGTCACCCCGGCGGAGGTCATCTCGACGATCCGCCGCGCGCAGTGCTCCGCGGTCCCCACGAGTCCGAGCGTCTCGCAGAGCTCGGCGATCACGTCGTCCGGAACGAACGACGTCGCGGCGATCGCCTCCTCCCAGTCGCGCGCGTGCGACAGGTCGGGATAGATCGCCCGGACCACAGGCGGGATGTCGAAACGCGGAAGCGTGAGGCCAGTGTATGGGAGCCAGTGCGACCGTGCACTGAGCAAGGCCTGGTGTACGACGGTCGGTCGGGCCTGACGTCGCGCCTCGGCCGTGCTCCTCGCGATCCCGACGCGCACTGCCCACAGGATTTCGAGATCCTCGAGCCGCCGCCCGCCGCGTCGCGCGCCTGTCGCGAGATGGTCCAGCACCGCATCAGCGATCCGCGGGTGAAAGCCGACCGACAACAAAACGCCGTCGGCGATTTCACCGGCGAGCTCGGTCGCCTTCGGTCCGGACGCCGCCATCAAGACCGGAATGCGCCGCCCCGACGTGTACGCGAGGCGTCCCGAGGTCTGGCCGAACGTAACGGACTCCCCTGCCAGGAGGGCGCGCTGCGTCGTGAGGCACGCGCGCATCTCGGCAAGCGTCGCCGGCTTCCGGCCGATCGTGTGGGCGGACGTGTATCCGGTGCCGACGACCACCTTGATGCGTCCGGGGGCGATCTCCTCCACGGTCTGGATCGCGCTGGCGAGCACCGAGGCGTGGCGCGTGAGCGGATTGGTCACCGCCGGAAACAACGTCAAGTCCGACGTGTGGGCCGCCGCCTGCGCCATCGTGACGAACGTGTCGCGGCACAGCAGCTGGCTGTCGAGGATCCCGGCGCCATCGAAGCCAGCGACCTCGACGTCCTGGATCAGCCGGATCAGCTCCGGCATCGGCGCCGTGCCCGGGATCCGCAGGGAGACCTGAACGCGCGTCATGACTGGGGATTCTACGGCGAACGGGCGAATCGCGATATCCCATGCCGTGACGGGGGGTGCGATAATCTCGGCCGTATTCCGTCGAGTGTCCGATCAATAGATTTCGGATCGGTTTCGTGACCCGAAGACCCCGACGCTCGCGCTCGGCACTCACAGCGAGGTGCGTGGCCGGAACCTGGATCCGGCGCGACACATGGTCGGCGTGGGCACCGACGACGTCGACGCCGAGTGGACGCGTCTGAAGGCTGCCGGCGTCAGCCCTGGAGGCGCTCCGCGCCCAAGTCGAAGCGATGGCCCTCGAAGCGCAGCTGAACGACTGGGCGCACGAGCAGCGTCGGCTGGTCTTTCCGAACAGCATGGGGAAGGTCACCCGCTACGGAGCGTTCTCGGAGCACGTCTGGCAACGCGGCCACCAAGCTCCCCTACCGCAAGCCCCACGCGATGCGGCACAGCTACGCCACCTGGCTCCTCGAGGCTGGCGCCGACATCCGGTGGGTGCAACGGCAACTCGGGCACGCGACGATCGCTCAGACCAGCGACACCTACGGGCATCTCGAGTCGGAGCAGCACGAGGAACGCGTGAACTTGGACGAGTTGTTGACGCCAAAGCGCGTCCCTCCGCGTCCCAATACGTCCCACCCCCCGCCTCCGGAACCGCGTCCGAACTCGCAACTGCTGAGGATCATTGAGGGCGAGATAATGGTGGAGGGTAAGGGATTCGTAGATTGCGCGCTCAATCCTGACGGCACCTTAGCGCGCACGACTTGGTAAATCGTGGTAATCCGTGTCATCCCGTGCCCGTTTTGCGCTCCGGGTCCGCCGGGTTTTGGTCAGGAGGCGCGGGGCTGAGGCTCCTGACGATCCGGCTTTCCCGGCGTCCTCCATGCCCGGCCTTGTGTCATCCGATGGATCGCTCGACGGATCGACGGCATCTGAAAGGAAGGGCGGAGAGGAGCAAGGCCATGTCCTACAGCATATCGACCTTACTGACTCGCAATCTCCACGACGTCTTCGGTGAAAACGACGGCACGCGTCGGCGCGCGGCC
>Ga0209761_1003254_pt1 | contig 10732 bp, 8 predicted proteins | sample GraSoi013_1_40cm_4_FD_185818 | JGI IMG/M metagenome (GOLD analysis project Ga0209761, IMG submission 185818) | Grasslands soil microbial communities from the Angelo Coastal Reserve, California, USA - Sample 09_25_2013_1_40cm (SPAdes) (version 2) | ecosystem: Environmental > Terrestrial > Soil >... | reverse complement strand
ATCTCCCAGGGCCTCGCCCTCGCGCTGCTCGCCTGGTTGCAGACAAGCCCCGAGTTCGCGGTCGAGGCCGTGATCGCCTGGGAGGCCGGCAAGGACCCCGCGCGGGCGCACCTCGCGATCGCCAATCTCACCGGGGCGATCCGCCTGCTGCTCGGTCTAGGCTGGCCGCTGATCTACTTCGTGTTCGCCTTCTCGGGACGCAAGGACGGCACGCAACGGCTGCCGTCCATCACGCTCGAGCGCCAGCATGCCATCGAGATCATCGGGTTGATCCCCCCGCTGCTGTACTTCCTGGTGATCATCGCCAAGCAGGCGTTCGGCTGGATCGACGCGGTCGTGTTGATCGCGCTGTACGCCGGCTATCTGGCGGTCCTGCTGCGGACGCCGCCCCATGCGGCGGAGGCGCTGGAGGACGCGCCGGCGGTCTCCCGCTGGGCCTACCGCCAGCGCGGGTGGCGGCGCCCGCTGGTGATCGGCGGGCTGTTCGCGGTAGGCGGAGGGCTGCTGTACGCCACGGCGCACCCGTTCCTCGAGTCGATGCTCGCGGTCGCCGGCCTGCTCGGCTTCAGCCAGTTCTTCCTGGTCCAATGGGTGGCGCCGTTCCTGTCGGAGTTCCCGGAGTTCGTGTCGACGGTGTCCTGGGCGAGACGGGTCACGCGCGCGCCGATGGCCCTCATGAACCTCGTCTCGAGCAACATCAACCAGTGGACCGTGCTTGCGGCGATGATCCCGCTGGTGTACGGCTACTCCCACTGGCGTGCGACCGGAATGTGGGTGGACTTCCGGTTCGACGGCCCGCAGCGGCTCGAGCTCGAGCTCACGCTGCTGCAGACCGTGCTGGGCATGCTGCTGCTGTTCAGCATGGAGTTCGGCTGGCTCGACGCCACGATCTTGTTGGTATTGTGGCTGGCCCAGTTCCTCGTGCCGCATTGGCGCGAGGAGGTGGCGGTGGCGTACGGGATCTGGATCGTGGTTCTGGTGATCGGCTTCGCGGTCGGGGGGAAGCGGCTGCTCGCCCCGCGGTACTTTCTCGAGACTCTGCGCCGCCGATGAATGTGAGTGAAAAATCGATCGGCCGGCGCCGCTTAACGCGGACCGGCCGACCGGGTACTGAGGGAACGAAGAGGATTATTGAAGCCCGAAAGTAATGACTGGTCCCTCACCATAGCGTTTGCCTTCCCCTGCGAGGGGGCATGACATCGGTTACAGTATCTGGGTCCACGATCGAGCTGTTGGCTCAATAATTAGACTCTCCGTCCCCAAGTCGTACATTACTCCTCCGAGGGGATACGTCAAGCACGGACGTCGAGGAGAGTCGTCGAACGACGCCGTGCGGTGTCGGGAGAGTGTCACGATGAATGTCACGTTGGCTGTTGCACTGACGCTGCTGGGCGCGTGGATCGCCCTGGTGTTCGTGGCACAGGTGCCCAGCGGGTACGTGCATCTCTTGTACGCGGTGGGGATGACGTTGCTGACGCGGCGGGTGCTCGTCGGGGCGCCGAAGTTCCTGTCATGACGCGCGTTCTGGCGGAGTGCTAGGCGCGATCCACGGCCGGCCGCTCAGCGCAGGACGACGAGCACCACCACACCCCACGCCACCGTCAGCAGCGTCACCGGCACGCCCACCTTCGCGTACTCCCCGAACCCGATCTTCACGCCGCGACTCTCGGCCTTCTCCGCCACGATCAGGTTGGCCATGGAGCCGATGAGCAGGAGATTCCCCGCGAAGGTCGAGCTCATCGCGACCACGCGCCACATCAGCGGTGGGTCTGGGAGGTGGGGGACCGTCGTGCGCCACAGCATCACCGCCGGCACGTTGGAGATCAGGTTGGACAACGTCGCCATCACCGCGCTCACCACCGCCGCGGCGCTCCAGGGCGAGCCGTCCCGCACCAGCGCGAGCGCGTGACCGTCGATCCACGCCACCGCACCCGTTCGCTCGAGGCCGCGCATGACCACGAACAGCGACGCGAAGAAGAGCAACAGATCCCAGTCCACGCGCTCGATGGCGTAGGCAGGGTCGCGCTGGGCGATGAGCACCATGAGCGCTCCGGCGGTGATCGCGACGAGCGGCAGCGAGCCGCCGGCGAGCCACCCCGCCACCGCGACGCCGAACATCGCCAGTCCCTTGGCGATGAGCGGCCGGTCAAGCGGCGCCGGCACCGTTTCGAGCCGCTCCCGGAACGGCTCCGCCAACTCCCTCCGGTACGCCCAACGCAGGCAGCCACAGGTGATCGCGAGGCCGCCGATCGCGACCGGAAGCATGTGCCAGGCAAACGCGCCGTAGGTCGCCCGGCTCCAGATCCCGACCAGCATGTTCTGCGGATTGCCGGTCACCGTCAGCACCGAGCCCACGTTGGCACCCATCGCCAGGCCGACGAGGTACGGCGTGGGGCGCACGCGCAGCGGCCCGAGCGCCGCCAGCAGCACGGGGGTGACGACGAGACAGATGGTGTCGTTCACGAACAGCGCCGAGAGGAGCCCGCCGCCCACCACCACACCGAGCAGTAGCCGGTCAGGGGTCCGGGCGCGCCGCAGCACCCACTCCGCCGCCCACTCGAAGAACTTGCCCACCTCGAGGTAGCCGACGATCAGCATCAACCCGAGGAGGAAGACAAGGACGTCGAAGTCCACGGCCGCGTAGGCATCCGACAGGGTGAGCACGCCGCCGACCACCATCGCCACGGCGCCGAGCAGGCTCGCGGCCGGGCGGTTCAGATGAATGAACGGAAGCCGCTGGACAGCGATGAGGAGATAGGTGAGGCCGAAGATGACCAAGCCGGCCGTCATATCTCCCAATTCGAAAACAGCACTCCTTCGCTCGGCCGCCGCTCCGGGTAGCCTTCGGCGGTCATCCGCAGGTCGGTCCAGCGCACGCGATAGCCGCGGGCGATGAGCTGGCGGTAGGCGTCGTCGTACGCGGTCTGGCAGCGTATCGAGACGCGGCGGATGCCGGCCCGGGCGGCGGCGGCTTCCGCCGCGCCCAGCGCCGCGTCGAAGGCGCGCGCGTCGCGCGCCGCGAGCTTGAGCACTCGCACCTCATCGCGCGGCCGTCCCTCGGCGAGCGGCGCCGAGTGCCACAACACGAGGGCGTCGAGCCCATCCCCCCCCCCCCTCCCGCGACCACCTTCGACCAGCACCGTGTCACCCAGACTGAGCTCAGCGGTGAGCTGGATCTCGCGGGTGAAGTCGTAGCCCGCGGCGAGGGCGTCGACCAGCCGCCGTGCCGCGGCCAGACGCTCGTCTCTGGCGGCGCCGCGTTGCGACGAGAGCAGCGCCGGCGCCGTGTGGCCGCGGCCCGATAGGTCGTGGGTCATGGTGACGGTGAGGTGCCCCGGCGCGAAGCCGAGGCGCGAATAGAAGCCGATGTTGTCCACCGTGCGGGGCATCGTCTCGAGGCCGAGGGTCGCCACTCCCTGGGCGATCAGCCAGTCGAGCGCCGTCTGGACGACGGTCTTGCCGGCCCCGGCGCCCTGACGGTCCGGGCGCACGGCGAGGGGCCCCATCCACCCTTCCGTTCCTGACCGGTGGGCGATATTGAACGCCGCGACGTGGCCCGATTCGTCCCGCCAGACCATGGCGCCGTCGCCGGCGTCCAGCAGCGCGTAGCGCCACACGAGCGGGTTCAGGTGCGGGACGCGCACGCCCACGAGGCCGTCGCGGCGGTAGCGGTCGGTGAACGCGTCGGCGAAGACGCGGTTCAGCCCTTCGATATCCCGCTCGGTCGCCCGCTCGGGGCCGTGGACTTCGCGCTCAGGCAGCCACGCCCGCATCGGCCGTCCCCAGGGTCGCGGTTTCGTCCCGCACCACGCTGGTGCCCTGCCCCGCGTCGTATTCCACCCGGATCACCCGGTCCAGCCCTTCGCGCACCTGCTCAATGTGGGTAATGAGGATCACTTGGGGGAAGCGGTCGGCGATCCGCCGCAGCAGCCCGAGTACGTGGGTGCGGCGTGATTCGTCGAGCGAGCCGAAGATCTCGTCCAGCACGAGCAGGGACAGCGGCTGCCCGGCCCGCTCCGCGATCATCTGGGAGATCGCCAGCCGCAGTACCAGCGCCGTGATGTCCTCCTCGCCGCCCGAGATCACCGGCTTGGGAACGCCGTCGTCCAACACCGTCACTTCGTAGTCCTCGGTGAGGTCCACCTCGTCGTAGCGGCCGTCGGTGAGATCGGCGAGGAACGACGACGCCAGCTCGGCGATCTCCGGCCGCATCGCGGCGTTGAGGTCGGCGCGCAGGTCGGAGAAGGCGCGGTCCAGCTCGTTGTGGAGTCGCTGGCGGGCCTTGAGCTCGGCGATCTGCCGCTCCCGCGCCGCTCGCTCGGCCTCCCGCCGCTCGGCCTCCCGCACGTCGGCTTCAGCGCGCAGCAGGTCGCCGCGCACTTCCACCACCGCGATCTCGGCCTCCCGCAGCGCGCCCGTGGCGCGGTCGAAGCGCTCCTTGGCGGCCCGGTACAACGCCTCGCGGAAGCCTTCGGCGGCCACCGCGGCGACGAGCTCCTGCGCCCGCCGCTCTCGCTCCGACAGCGCCAGCTCGGCTTGCTCCGCCTCGCGCACCAGGGGCTCGGCCCGCTCAGCCCGCGCCTCGAGCCCCGCCGCTTCCAGCGCGACCGGCTCCAGCTTCGTCAGCTCCGCGCGCAGCGCGTCGTGCCGCGCCGCATCGTAGCCGGTCGGCCGCGCCGCCAGCTGCGCCTCGACCTCGGCCGCCCGGCGCCGGGCCACCGCCAACTGCTGCGCGGCGTGGGTCCACTCCTCCGTCTGCGCGCGCAGCTCCCCCTCCCGCTCGTTCACCGCGCGCCGCTCGGCGAGCACCGTATCCCGCGCGGCCTCCGCTTCCTGCACTGCCGCCGGCGGCTGTTGCAGCTGCTCCAGCCGGTTCTTGAAGAAGCTGCCGTTGATCGTGATGTCCTCGAGCTGCCGGTCGAGCTCCGCCAGCACGGCCTCATATTGCTCGCCCAGCGGGCGCTGGCACGTCGGGCACACCCCTTCGGGGCCGAGCGCTGCCAGCGTGTCGCGCTGCTCCTTGACCTCCTTCCACAGATCGCGCAGTTGCTGCCGCTTGGTCTCGGCGTCCTGCCGGTCGCGCACCCACGCCGTTCGCTGCTCCTCGGCCAGCCGCTCCGTCTCCTGCAGTCGTCGCTCGACCTCCTCACGGACCCCCGCCACCCGGGCCAGCGCGTCGGCCGCTGGTGCGAGCTTCGCGAGGCGGCTCTCCAAAGCGTCCATCGAGCGCGCCAGCTCGGCGAGCTGCGCCTGGTCCGCGCGGCGCGCCGCCTCCTCCCGCTGCAGCCGCTCGAGCTCGGCCAATTCCTGCTTGAGACGCGCGATCGGCTCGAGCTGGGGCGCGAACCGCTTGACCTGGTTCCTGGCCTCCACCGCGTCTCGCAGCTCCTTGTCGAGCCGCTTGAACTCCTGCCGCGCGCTCTCGGCCGCCTGCTCGGCCATGCGCCGCTCCCCGTCGAGCGACAACGTCCGCTCGCGCCGCGCCACCCACTCGTTCCAGCGGGGCTCTTCCCTCGTGTGCGCCTCCTGAGCCACCGCCCGCGTCCCTTCCACGCGCTGGGCCGTCGCGCGGACCGCCGCGAGGCGCTCCTCCGCCAGCCGTCGGACGCGCCCGAGCTCGGTCGTGTCGGGAAGCCCCGCCTCCATCCCGCGCAGCTCGGCGCTCAGCGTATTCTTCACCTCCCGCGCCCGCTCCTGCGCCAGCCGCAGCCGCTCGTGGCCGAGCACCTGGGCCAGGAATGCGGCGCGCTCGCCGGGCTTCTTCGATGCCAGCACGCTCAACTGCTTCTGGCCGGCGAAGAAGGTGCTGGAGAACTCCTCGTAGGTCATGCTGATGACCTGCTCGAGGCGATCGGTCACCGCGCGCAGCGAATTGGCTACGCGCTGGCCGTCTTGGAGCAATTCCGCGTCGTGCAGACGGCGCAGCACGCGGTATTCGTGACCGCCCAGCCGAAACTCGAGGTCCACCTCGACGTTCGCGCGACCCTTAGCCGCGAGCCGCCGGATGGAGTCGCGGTCGCCGCGCGCCGCCTGCGCCCCGTAGATCGCCCACGCCATCGCCTCCAACAAGGTGGTTTTGCCCGAGCCGTTCGGCCCGAAGATCCCTGTGATGCCGGGGCCGAACTCGATGTCGGTGGACTCGTGCTGGCGGAAGTTCGTCAGGCGCAGGCGCCGCAGCTCCATCAGGTCGCTCCCTCGCGTCCGGCCTGCTCGACATACTCGACCCCCAGACGGACGAACGCCTCACGGTCCAAATCCGCGTCGAGCGGGCGGCGTGTGAGGAACTCGCGCACGACCTCGGGCAGCGTGCGGCGGCGGCCAGGCGCTCCCGACGCCTCAATCCGGGGCGCTTCAGGGCGCCGCAGATCGAGCAGGAAGTTGAGCGCGCGGGCTTTGTAGGCGCGGATCGCCGCGTGGTCCAAGTCTCGCCCCACCGCACGCGGTACGTCCCACACGAGCAGCCGCACGATCTGGTCGTCGATCGCCGGCTTCGCTTTGACCACCGCTTCGGCGATGCGCGCGTCGAGTTCCTTGGCGGACAGTCCGCTGCCGCCGATCGGCGGCAGTTCCATGTGGGACCGCACCGGGGTGATCGGCCGGAAGGTGACGCGGGCCCCGGGGAGTTCGACCAGGAGATAGCCCTTGCCCCGCCGCTGGCGGTCGGCCTCGTCCTGCAACTGCCCCCAGGGATTGGGGGCGAGGTACTCCAGGCTGCCCGCATACCACGCGTTGGGCGCGACCTCGTGCGCCACGTGGTAGTGGCCCAGCGCGGTGTAGTCCCACTTCTCGGGCGCCAGGGTCTCGCGGGACAGGAGCGCGCCCCCGTAATCATCGGTCCCCCGCCCCTCACCGACGCCAGGGTACTTCCCGTGCGTGACGAGCACGTTGATCGTCGGTCCTCCCCGCTCGGGCCGGAGTGCCGGCCGCTCCGCCTGGGCCAGCGCCTGGTGCGGAACCGCGAGGACGGCGCAATCGAGCCCGGGAAACACCAGGCGTCGCGGGGCCTCAACCGCGACATGCACGCCGAGCGCCTCGTAGAGTCGCAGGATCGTGCCGGTCTCGAGGGAGCGCGGGGTATCGTGGTCTCCGGCGACAAGCACGACGGGCGCGTCGGGCAGACCGACGCGCACCCGCTGCAGCTGCTGGAAGAAAAAGAGGATCGCCGAGTTCGTCGGCCGCACCGAGTGGAACACGTCGCCCGCGATCACGATCAGGTCGGGGCGCTGCACCAACAGGTCGTCCACCGCGTGCCGGAAAACCTCCGCGACGTCGGCCTCGCGCTGGTTGCCGCCGCGCGGGGTCTGCCGGTCGAACTGCCGGAATCCGAGGTGCAGGTCGGCCAGATGGGCGAGCTTCATCGTCACGGCGCGGCGACCGTCATCTTCATCTGCTCGTCCAGTGCATAGCGATGCGGCGTATTCGCTTTGGGGTGATAGCGGAGCAGCACCTTCCCGTTGCCGCACGCGAGGGCGGCGCTGGCGAGCGGCACGGCCAGGGCGAGTCTGCGGACAATGTGACCCATGGCATCCCACCCCCCCCACCCCCGGGGTCAGTAGGGCTCCTCCGAGATTGGGTTGAGCGGCGGAACGACGGGACGGGCTCGCGGCGCGTCGACGGCGACGCGGCTGCCGAGCGCCTTCCGGAGGTAGGCGGTCACGTCGTCGGGGCGGGCGCGGCGCACCGCGGCGAGCGCGCGCCGCACGTCCACCTCATCCCGATCGGCGATCAGGTCCTTCACCAGGTTGGGCCGCACGCCCCGGTCGAGCCGCACCAGCTGGCGCACGACCGCCTCAGCGAACGGTAGGTCGGCGGCCGGCGGGAAGCGCTCCACGCCGTCCCGCCCCCGCAGCACGGCGGGGCGCGGAAACCGCACGAAGATCGGCTGGGTGAAGTGCGGATGGCGGATCATCAGCTCGCCGATCGGCAGGGTGGCCAGCTTGATCTTGGTGGCGGGCGAGAGCACCTGGTAGCCGGGCGTGGCCAGCTCGTCCATGTCCATCCGCCCGAACACCTGAGTCCCCGCGTTTCCCACCACGCGGCGGTGGACCTGGGAGCGGAACTGCTCGGCGGCGAACAGCACCAGCCCGAGGTAGCGGCCCCGCTCGGAGATGTCGAGCAGCATCTTCTTCACGTAGGTGTCGGGTCCGTCCGCCGGCGCGTACTTGTTCAGCTCGTCCACGAACACCACCACGGCTTCCACGCCGAGGTCCCGGCGCTCCAGGTGCTCGCGCAGCTTCGAGACGACGCGCGCGAACACCAGGTCCTGACCCAGCGGGTCCACATTGGCGAGGTCCACGATGTAGGCCGTGCGGTCCGCGAACGCGCCCCAGGGCAGGTCGCTCGACTGGCCGTCGTCGGCCACGAGCCCCTTGCAGCGGGTGGAGATGTTGGACAGCCGGTTGCGGACCTTGCGGATCGTGGCGATGTGATGCGTGCGCCACATGTCGCTCCGTCCGGCGTCCTCGAGCCCGCCAATGATGGCGCGGAACAGCCGGTCCAGGTCGGCGAAGGACTGCACGCGGTGCGTGCCCCCAAAGCCGTCCTCAAAATCGCGGTTCAGCACGCGGTCGGACAGAAAATCGATGAACGCGTCGGCCTTGGCGTCGATGTCGTCGCGGTTGAGCAGCACCTCGGCGTAGTCGAGCACCTCCGCGAGGCCCCACACGAGCGGCTCCACGGTCGGGGCGAGATCGGGATGTGTCCGCAGGGTGTTGAGGTTCACCCCGTCGGCCTTGAAGGGGGCGTAGTAGCGCACCCGCTCGAACGCGCGCGGCGCCACCCCGAGGCGCTCGTAGCGACGGCGGTCCTCGTCGCTCAGCGTTCCGGCCTGATCGAGGAAACAGAGGTCCGGCCCTTTCACGTTGAAGCACACAGCCGCGATCTTGCCCTTGTGCACCGGGAAGTGTTGGAAGATCGACGCAAGCAGGAATTCCACCGCGCTCGTCTTGGTGGCGAGCCCGGAAACGCCTGAGATGTTGAGGTGGGCCGCCTCGGGACCGAGCAGGAAGTCGGCGTCGAGGTACACCGGCGACTCGAGTCCGCCCGAGGTATAGAGACCGATGGGGATGCCGGTTGGCGCGGCACCGGTCAGGTAAGCGTCCATGCGCAGCGCCTGGGCCACGTCGGCGTCACTGGCGACGAGCACTCGCCCCAGCGGCACCGGCTGCAGCGGCTCCTCGGGGATCTGGCGCAGCACGGCCGCTGTCCAGAGCCGGATCTCCTGGCGCACCGTCGGCGCCTCGGCGGCGCGCGCCGGATCGCCCTCGGCACCAATCACGTCGTGCAACGGGGTTGCAAGGTCGGAGTACGCGAAGGCGTCGGTCACTACACCGAACACCACCCTCCCCGCTTCCCCATTCGCCTTGCTCTGCTCTTCCACGCGCACGATCGCTCCGATCCCGACGGTCGTTTCCTGCGCCGTCCAGAAGTGGAACTGGTAGGGCGTGGCCGGCTTCAGCTCGGTCGCGACGACGCGGCCGACGGGAGGTGAGGCGGGACTCGCTCGGTCGATCACGTTCCGGTCTTCGGGAGACGGGAGCCGGCCGTGAGGAGCAGGTCCCGGGGCGCGCGGCTCCGCAGATAGGTCTCCACGTCATGTATAGGATACAGCAACCGATCGAACCGCGCGTCGGGGGTGGCGAGCGGCGCGCGCTCGGCCAGCAGCCAGCTGCTCACCCCTGTCGCGGTCGCCACGGTGCTCGCATGCGCACGCGCCTCAATCCGCAGCAGACCGAAGAGCAGATCGTTTCCCTCCCACGGCCAGAGCCGCAGGTACCAGGAGTAGACCTCGTGGCGGGCCCGCCCCCGCGGCCGGAACACCGACGTGCGCGTCCCGCCGGGACAGGTGAGCGCCGTTTGCAGATCGGCTCCCTCGAAGTACTGGGCGCTGTGGCTCTTGATGACCCCCAGCGCGCGCGGATGGCCGGCGAGTTTCGCGGACTCGGACAGCAGCCCGTCCACCACCAGCCACTCCTCCGCCCCCAGACGGGCCGCGACTGCCTCGGCCACCTCGGTCTCGACGCGCACCCGCTCGGCGTTCACCGCCTGCTGTGCGGCGACCAGCAGCCGGCCCGGCTGACCGGCGGCCTCGGCGCCGAGATCGATCACCGCGGCGCCGCTCTCCTCGAGCGCGCGGCGCACGCCCGCCCGTAACAGGGCGAGCGGCGCGACTGCGAGCTCCCGCGCCGCCTCGCGCGCGACGCGCAGGCGGCGGTCGGCACCCCGGCGCCGCGCCGCCGCCGCCACGTAGCCGCGCACGATCGGCACCACCCCGTCGTAGCCGACCACCGCCCACCGCTGGATGCCGTCGAGGAAGCTGACCGTCGCCGGACCGCCGCCCGGCGCGACGGCGTGCACCGCGACCCGCTCCTCCTCCACGAGCTCCGCACCCGCGATCTCCTCTACGTCGCTGCGGCCGCCGCTCGCCGCGGGCACGAACGCCGCGGGCACCGCCCCCGCGTCTACGATCCGCTCGGTCCAGGCCGCCTTGCCCCTCATCCCTTCCGCGCCCAGCCGAGGTAGGTCACACTCAGGTCGTCGGTGAGGAGACGGTGGCCGCTGCCGTCCGGGGCGCGCCCCAGCCCTCGCAGCTCCTGTACCGCGAGGCCCTGGCGGGCCAGGCCCTCCGTCAGGTCGCCGGGGGTGACGAACCGCTGGAACTCATGGAAGCCTTCGGGCATGGTGTGATCCACGTACTCTTCGCCCCAGATGAGTTGGAGAAACGCGGCCGGCG